>Ga0335075_10004561_pt1 | contig 21657 bp, 13 predicted proteins | sample Lox_Sample_24_FD_206723 | JGI IMG/M metagenome (GOLD analysis project Ga0335075, IMG submission 206723) | Soil microbial communities from Loxahatchee National Wildlife Refuge, Florida, United States - Lox_Sample_2.4 | ecosystem: Environmental > Terrestrial > Soil > Wetlands | place: USA...
GACGTCGACCGGCATGAAGTGGTCTGCCGCCGCCGGATCGAACGGGCTCGTCGTGCTCCACGGGTCGCAGAAGCGCAGGAAGTACCACGACGAGTCGACGAACGTGTCCATCGTGTCCGTTTCGCGCCGCGCCGGCCCGCCGTCGATGGGACACGTCGTGTTCAAGAAGCCCTCGTGGAGCGCGAGCGGCGACTGGCCCGTCGGCAGGAACTCCACGTCGTCGGGAGCCACGATCGGCAGCTGGTCCTCTGGAACCGGGACGACGCCGTGCGTGTCGCAGTAGACGGCGGGGATGGGGCAGCCCCAGAAGCGCTGGCGCGACACGAGCCAGTCGCGCAGGCGGTAATTGACCTTGCGCTCGCCGATGCCCCGCTCCTGGAGCCAGTCCGTGGCCAGCTTCTTGGCCGTCGCGATGTCCAGCCCGTCGAGGAAGCCGCTGTTGATCTTCACCCCGTCGCCGGAGTAGGCGCCCCCGCCGGTGGCGTCCCAATCGTCGGGCGGTTGCACCGTGCGCACGATCGGCAGACCGTGCAAGGTGGCGAACGCCCAGTCGCGCTCGTCCTCGGCCGGCACGGCCATGATGGCGCCGGTGCCGTACCCCATCAGGACGTAGTCGGCAACGAAGAGCGGAACGGGCTGCTCGGTGAAGGGGTTGATGACAGAGGTGCCGGTGAACGCCCCGCGCTTGTCGAGCTCCGACGCGTCGCCCTCGGCCATCCGCTCGATCTCGGACTCGTGGGCGGCCTTTTCTCGGAGCTCCTCGACGGCTTCCCGCTGCTCGTCGGTCGTGAGCTCGTCGACCATGGGGTGTTCGGGCGCCATGACCGCGTACGTCATGCCGAAGCTCGTGTCCGGGCGTGTCGTGAAGACCCGCACCGAGACGCCGGGCCGGCCGTCGACCGCCAGGTCGAACTCGGCACCCTCGGAGCGCCCGATCCAGTTGCGCTGCATCAACTTGGCGCGCTCAGGCCAATCGAGATGGTCGAGGGCGTAGAGGAGCTCGTCGGCGTATCGGGTGATGCGGAAGAACCACTGCTCGAGCTCGCGCCGCTCCACCAGGTCACCGGACCGCTCGCAGGTGCCGTCGGGCAGCACCTGTTCGTTGGCGAGCACGGTCTGGCAGCTCGGGCACCAGTTCACCGGCGCCTTGGCGCGGTAGGCCAACCCGGCCTCCCAGAGCCGCAGGAAGATGAGCTGCGTCCACTTCATGTAGTCGGGGTCGTGACTGTGGATCTCGCGGCGCCAGTCGTAGACGGCACCGAGTCGGGTCAGCGACGACTTGAGCTCGGCGATCCGGGCGTCCGTGAAGATCCGCGGGTGGGTGCCCGTCTTGATGGCGGCGTTCTCCGCCGGCAGCCCGAAGGAGTCGAAGCCGATCGGGCTGAGGACGCCCTTGCCCTGCATCGTCTGATAGCGAACGACCAGGTCACCGAAGGTGTAGTTGCGCACGTGGCCCTGGTGCGCCGGCCCGGAGGGATAGGGGTACATGCACAGCGCGTAGAACTTGTCCCGCGGGTCGTCGTTCTCGATCTCGTAGGTGCCTTCGTCGGCCCAGCGGCGCTGCCACTTCTGCTCCACCGCGCCGACGTCGTACGCGCGTGCCATGCCACCAGGGTAGGCGACCGATCCTGCGTTCCTGAGCAGCTACGACGGGCCGCTCGGGTCCGTGCGCTGCTCGTGCGGGACCGACTCGGACCCGTCCGGACGACGAGTTCGTCACCCTCTGACTGCTAGCGTTGTCCTTCACCGCTGGGGGCGTAGCTCAGCTGGTAGAGCGCTTGACTGGCAGTCAAGAGGTTCGTGGGTTCAAGTCCCATCGCCTCCACCAAATTTCCTAGTCAGAGGGCCTCTTTCGTGGCCCGCACTTTGACCCTTCGGTTTTTCCCCGCGTTTTCCCCGCGCGCCATTGAGCTGGACCGGTCGCGAACGGTTCGTATCGGACTCGGCTAACGCCTGCGCGCGAACCACATCCATCGCGTCTGCCACCGCACGAAGATCTCCCGGGTATAAGTGGGCGTACGTCCGCAAGAAGATCGCGGGATCGTGTCCTAATGCTGCAGCGGCTGCTGACACCGGCACACCGCGTTGCGCCATAAGGCTCGCTGCGGTGTGGCGCAGGACGTAAGGGGTCGCCCACGACGGCAATGCGAGTCGCTCTGCAGCCGGCTGCCACACCTTGTGGCGCCAGTTTGAGATCCGTACCGGAGTGTTCGAGGGCGTGGTGAATAGCAGTGCCTCCGGATCACCGTCGACGTGAGCGGACAGGTGCTCTCGTAGTTCGTGCAGCACGGAACCAGGGACTTGGACGACCCGGGCCTGGTGCGTCTTGGTGTCCCGTTCGAAGATCCGGCCTCGGTGCTCGCTCAGAGCTCGTTCGATCGTCAGGCGACCCAAGTCGTCCAGGTGTTTCCGACGCAACGCAGCCGCCTCTCCTGGACGTAAGCCGCAATAGGCAAGGACGAGGACAAAGGGACGCCACCAGGAATCGACAGTGGTGGCCAGAGACTCGACCTGCTCGGCGCTCAGGGCATTGCGAGTACGACTCGAAGCCATCGGGACGCGGATCCCAACGAGCGGATTGGCGGCGATGATGCGGGCCTCGAGGGCCGAAGAGATCACCATGCCGGCAACCGTCCGAGCTGCGTGAACAGTCGAGTTGGAGTAACCGGCCCGTCGCAGCTCGCTCAGCCACTCCTCCATGTCGATCCGTCGCAGGGTTCGGAGTTTGCGCTCGCCGATGAAGGGAAGCACCTGGAGTCGCAGCGCCGACTCGTAACCCGAGATAGTGCTCGGTGCCCGATCGGAGCTTTCGATGGTCCGCCACCATCTCGCTGCCCACTGAGCAAAAGTGACCTTCGCCGACTCAGGATCGAGGTACTGGTCGGTGTCGAGCTGATGTCGGACGTAGCGCTCGAAGCGCTCTGCGTCCGCCTTGCGCTCGAACGTGCGCTCTCGCGGAGTGGGATCGCGGTATCGCACGATCCACACCGCCCTACGCTTGTTGACCCGTCGGTGGATGCTCACGGCGGCCTCGTTCGCTCAAAGTGCGGATGAAAAGGCGAACGCCGACGAAGGTCTCCGAACAGCACGCTGGAAAGAGAACTTTAGGCCACCTGGGCTGCGCACGAGACTACCGCCAGGAACCGCCAGCGAGTGGTCCTCGCCGGGTGGGCGCCACTCGCTGCTCGTCTAGCCACACATCAAGTTCACCCGGGTCGAACCGCACGAATTTGCCAACCTTGAGGAAGGGGATCCGACGTTCTGACACCAGTCGGCGAACGTGCCGAGCCGTCACGCCGAGGTGCTCAGCTACGGCATCGATGTCGAGGAGCGGGCCTCGAGCGCCGACACGACCAAGGGCCGCCGCTGTTCCCTTGAAACGAGTTCGGTCATTGCCTGCGGTTCTCACTGCTCACTCCCTTCCGGCCGAAGTTGGCCCTCTACATATGTAGAGCCGTCGAGAATGGCCAAACCGAACAACAAGCAGGTCAGGCGAGCGGACATCTAGACGTAGGGATCAGGAGTCCCGGCGTTCTCACGTGGGTGCCAAAGATCACTAGCAACAAGCTCAGACGACCGAGACGTTCACTTGGTCAAGGTGCGCACGAGTGGACGACAACGAGACGTAGGGGAACACAAGAAGTAACAGGAGCACATCAAGGAACAGCTGCATCCAGCCAGGTCAGACCCAACTTGTCCGCGTTTCTCTGTACTGCTTCAAGCCGCATCGCGCGGCGGCGGCTTCGCCGCCGCCGCAAGCGGCACAACTTCCTCTCTGTGGTTCCAGCAGTATCCCCACGGCATTCAATCAGGGCTTTCCATCAAGAGACACTTCGGGAGGACACGGGAGCGTCGAAGTCCGAGCTACAGCGTCACTTCCACCTCAGCAAGTCGATCAACGAGTTGTGCGAGAGTGGGAGCGTGTAGTGCATCGGGTCGGACGCAGTCACCTGTCGAAAGAGAAATGTAGTCAGCTGTCCAAGTGAAGAGTCCGGGCCCCTCGTTGCTAGAAATCCGCAGGAGCGTCCCCAATCCGGCAGCAGCCCACTTCTGCTCGACCAACGTCCACTTATCCGCACTCATCTTCATCTCATCGGGGTCGATCCAGCGACTGTAGTTCACTGGCCCTAATAAGGAGACGCCTACGTCGGGAGCCTGCTTACTACTTACTCCCGTCTGTCCGAAGAACATCGGGGTCGCAAAACGTCCATCAACGACATCCAGAACTACGCCTGCGAATGCGCGCCATTCGTTACTTGAGTACCAAATGCTCCGCGCTCTCCGTGGATTGCGATATACAATATTCGATTTTGTAAGCACCCAATCACCAACTCGCAGCAAGGGCACAGAGCGGTCCTTACCAAACAGGCGAAGTTGATCGCTCACCTTGACTAGTCCGGCTTGGTCGCCGATAAACCGAATGCCCTCATCTTTTGTCCCGATCGCGACACCCTCGGGCAATGAGAACCCATCGGACGGGCGATTGTCGTCAGACATCGAGGCTAAAAGACATCGGGAATATCTGGAGTCTCATCCGTCACGCCATCTTCTCCCACGCCATAACCCAGCCAGTCCGGATTATTTTCGCTGTTCCACGCTTCTACTGAATCGGGATCGCGCTCTCCAGACCGAAAATCCGCAACTTGCTGGGCTTTAAGGTCTTCGTACCAATCGATCGCCGCTTCTTCGTTGGTGGGATAAGCGCCATTAATGTTGACATGAGTTCCCGCTCGGGCTGGTGGACCCGGGGTGCCGAACAACCACTCTTCGTTCTGGAAGTCGTAATACTCAGGCACCAAGCCTGCCGCGATTACTCGCTCCATTGTGAAGTAGACGCCGTCTGGGTCAACCACAATTGCCTGCGTCCCAGTTTCGCCGATCGGCGTTTCAAAGAAGATCTTGCCCCGTTCCATATATATGTTGGCTTGGTCAAATCCGATCCATTTATCGATCGCTTTGTCCAAATTTCCTTCAGACCACTGGTCGCTGTACTTGGCGGCCGACTCTATCCCGCGCAGACCGACACCTATCGGTAAGGCACCCAGCGCTGCGGCCGCTCCGACGGACAATTTAGGGCCGCAAAAGCGAGATCTCGAACTCGAGTCGCCCGTTGAAGCAGCCTCGCAAGGCGGTGACTTGGCTACACATGTCGGTGCATTGCCGGTTGGGTCACTTGCATTCACAGGGTCGTCCCCCGCTCCTGCAGTTTCCGACGCGAGTTGCGCTCGACCGAGACAGGTTTGATGTCTGTGAGCTGGGAGGGTGACGTCGGGGGCGACGTCGTTTTTGGGGCGCCACGAGTCGCGCGGCGCGAACGCGTGTTTTGAACAGCGGGCCGATCGTCGCGTCGAGGTGGTCGGCTCGGCCATCACCACCAAGTCTCGCACCGGCGGCCCGCAACACCCGGACAACGGAGGGCGACAGGCGGCTGATCGACAGGCGGCTGATCGACAGGCGGCTGAGAGGAAACGCCGCAGCGACGGCCCCTCAGGGCCGCTTGGCGTGTTCGATGAGCTCGGGCGGGAAGGTCAGCGCCCGGACGTGGTCGCCTCCCAGCAGCCGGGCCGGTGCGAGACGAGAGCCTCGGCTGCCACCTGCTGGGCCTCGTGGCCACAGACGAGGGCGCCGTTCACGTCGCGGTCGAGGCCAAGGGTGACCGCCGCCAGACCGAGGGCGTAGGAGAGGGCTTCGGGGAGGTTCCCGACGGCGCCGAGGCCGCGCTGGTGGTCATAACCGGCTTCGCAGGCCTGCCACACGTTGGCGAGGGCGTCGGCGAGATCGCGCACGGCGCGGGCGTAGGTATCGGTGATCTCATGCATTGCTGGTCCTCCTTCGTCTCGGTGGTGAGCGACGCTGCGGCGTCGATCACCTGAGTGGCCCCCTCGCCACCGCCGGCGGGCGGTCAAGGGCGGCGAAGCCGTCACGTGTGATCCGCAGCGCCAGCGGAGGACCCTTGAGGGCCCGCTGGCGGCGGCGCACCGCGCGCTTCGTCGACGGCGCTGCCCTCGGTGTCGTGTCGGCCGCTGCGGTCGTGAAGGCTGACCAGGCGCGCCCCGGGATGGGTGGCGGCGTGGATGGCGGCCAGGCGCTCGGGAGCGACCCGGGTGTAGATGTTCGTCGAGGAGAGGTCGCGGTGGCCGAGGAGCTCTTGGATGTAACGGATGTCCGCCCCGCCCTCGAGCATGAGCGTGGCCGCCGAGTGGCGGAAGAGGTGGCAGCTGCCCGACTTCCCGACCTCGGAGGCCTCGATGTAGCGGTGCACCTGGCCGCTCAGCCAGGTCGCTCCGAGGCGCTCGCCGTTGGTGGCCAAGAACACGGCGCCGGGATCCTCGCCATAGAGCAGCGCAGGCCGGGCCTCGCTCAGGTAACGGGTCAGCCAGGCGGCCGCCCGCTCGCCCATGGGCACGACGCGGTCCCAGCGGTTCTTCGTGTCGCGCAACGTCAGCCAACGCCGGGCCAGGTCGACGTCGGGCAGGTCGAGGCCGACGACTTCGCCGCGCCGCATGGCCGTGGCGTAGAGGATCTCCATGACACAGCGGTCGCGCAGTCCGATGGGGGTGGCGGTGTCGGGCAGGGCCAGGACCGCCTCGGCCTCGTCGTGGGTGAGGGTGGCCGCGGGCAGCTTGTGGCTTTGTCTGGGCATCACGAGCTCGGAGGCCGGGTTCGAGCCGATGCGCCGCTGCCTGGTGCACCACGAGAAGAAGACCCGCACCGCGGCCAGGCGCTTGGTCTGGGTGCTCCAGGCCAACGGGGTGCCGTCGGACTTGCGGCGCAGCGACACGTGGCGCTGGTAGGCCTCGAGGACCGCGAGCGTGACCTGTTCGGGGCGCGTCACGCCGCGCAGCTCGGCCCAGCCGACGAATTTCGAGAGGGCGAAGGAGTGCTGGACCAAGGTGGCGTGGGAGAAGTTGTGCGTGCGCATCCACTCGATCCACTCGCTGGACGCGACGGAGAAACCCGCCGGATCGAGCGGGTCGGTGCCCATGGCGAAGACCTGACGGCCGCCGCGTTTGGGCTGGGAGCGCCGCCGGCTCATGCGCGTGCGACGACGACCGGGTCGCTCTCTCCCGTCACGCGCAGGCGGCGCAGGACCGGCCGATTGGGGCTCTCGGCGTCGTTGTCGCCCTCGACCTGGGCCGATGCGCCGTCGGCGTTCGGATCTGCCGACCGGCTGATTCCGGCCGATAGGTCGCCGCTGAGAGGAAGGGTGCCCTTGACCTCGGGATTCGGGTCGTTGTGCCTATGACGCTCAAACCGGCCGATGACCGGCCGATCGCCGTTTTGACCCGGCCGATCGCTCTGTGGACCCGGCCGATCGCCTCCGAGACCCGGCCGATCCGGGTCGTAGGCGGACGTGTTGGCGGTCACAAGTTCGTAGGAGGTCGACGGCCCGGCCCGCTCGACGGCCACGTACTCGAGGTCGACCAGGCGGCCGAGATGGACCTTGAGCTGGCTGTCGCCGAGCCCCGTGGCCTCGCGCAGCTGCCGTCGGGTGAAGCGGTCGCCGTGGGTGGTGGCGAAGTCGACGATGGCGCGGTAGACGTTGCGCGTGGCGGGCGACAGCTCGTCGGTGGTGGCCGACAGCACGTCGGCACAGAGCCGCTCGGCCAGCGCCACGTCGGCCTCGGTCGCCTCGATGTAGGTCACCGTCTTGCCCTCGACGTCCACCTGCTTGCGTTCGCGTTGTTGTTGGTGGGCCAGGGCGACGGCGCGGATGAGGCCGAGGTACTTGGCGTTGTCACGCCGATGGCGCGTCGAGCGGTCCGAGAACGCCAGAGCCGGGGCGTGCGGGTTGACCACGGCGACCGGGCTCAGGAGGCGCTGGGCGTTGGCGTGGCGCGCGATCACCTCGGCGCGCCTCGAACGCGCCACCAGTCCTTCGAGGGTCTCGGCGTCGCGCTGGGCGGCGTGGACGGCCCGGGTCTGGTGCCGCCCCTCGTCGACGGCGAGGACCAGCAAGCGGTTGGCCAGCTCCTCGTCGAGCTCGGCCGCCGTCGTGGTCATGAGCAGCGCCACGGGGCCGGCCACCTCGTAGGTGTGGGTGACCAGGCGACCGCTGAGCGGGTCCTTGCCCGCCGCCGCGATCGACAGGCGGCCTTCTGAGACCAAGAGTTTGAGCGCGTAGGAGGCCCGGGCCGCCCCTTCGTCCTCGGCGATGGAAAGCACCTTGTGCGCCAGGTCCCTCTCGCCCAGGTAGTAGAGGGCCTGGCCGGTCATGGCCGAATAGGCCACCGTCGCCTCGGCCGGCATGAGGGCGAGCGCCGCCTCGGCCAAGGTGGACTTGCCCGCCGCCGACGACGACTGGATCATCGCGCCGAGCGGGCGGTCCGACAGCCGGCTGGTCAGCGTCAGCCAGGCCGTCAGCGCCGCGGTCTGCTCGCCCACCACCCCGAGGGTGGCGAAGGCCGACGTCACCCGCTCGACCAGATCGGGCGCGTGCAGCAGCGCCAGGGCGTCGTCGCGCTCCGCGCTCGTCATGGGCGGCACTGCGTCACGCTCTGGCACCACCGCCGTGGCCGCCTGGGCCTCTTCGACCGCGAGCAGCACCCGGCCCAGCTCGGCGCCGAGCACGTCGCTGCCGGTGCGCAGCTCGGCCGCGGCCGCCTCCACGTAGGCGGCTCTGGCCTTGGCCGCGTACAGGTCGAGCGTGTCGACGTGGAACCGCTCGCCGAGGGCCACCATCACGTTGACGCGGAGCGCGCCCGGGGAAGGGGCCTTGGGGATGTGGCGCACGCGCCAACGCCGCGGCCCGATCTCGAGCACCAGCTCGTCGTGGGACGCCGCGCTCGCCGGGAGGGGAACGACAGGAACGACAGCAGCTGAAGAAGAAAGTGGTTCACCGCCTTCGTCACCTTGGACCGCCGGCTCGGGGTCGGCACCGTCACCCTCAGCGATGCACGCGTCACCCTGGGCGACGACGACGTCACCCTCACCGCTTTGGACGTCACCTTGGCCGGCCGATTCACTGCGGCCGGCGTCACCTTCGAACTGCTGGCCGTCACCTCCGGCCGGACGAGCGGCGCTCGTCGTGCCCGCTCCCATCCACTCGGCCGCCCGCACGACCCGAGCGAGGGCCTCGGCCGGGTCGCTCGCGCTGACGGCCACGTCGTTGGCGTCGGCGCCGTATGGGAAGACGACGCGGGAGCACTCGAGGCCGCGTCCCATCAGCTCGGCGGCCAGCGACCGGGCCGCCTCGTCGCCGGCGGTGTCGTGGTCGTAGGCGATGAGGACGCGGGCGACACCGTGACGCTCGAAGGCCGCCAGGTGGTCGGCGCCGAAGCCGGCGGTGCCGTAGGAGGCGGTGACGTTGGCGAAGCCGAAGCGATAGAAGGTGAGCGCGTCGAGGAGCGACTCGCACAGGATCACCTCGCGGCCCAGGCCCTCCTCGTTCCACACCCCACGGTGGGGGCCGGGCAGGTAGAGGTGCAACGGGGTGCCCTGGCGCAGGCCTCGGCCGACCTTGCGCCCGTAGAGCTCGGTGACGGCGCCCGCCGGGGTGATCACCGGCACGACGAGCGAGCCGGAGAGGTGCTCGTGACCACTGGCGCGCAGCACGCCGAGCTCCATCAGCCGACCGCGCACGGCGTCACCCTCCCTGGTCGACTTGTGCGGTAGCCGATAGCCGAGGGTCCGGTTGGCATAACCCAGCCGGAAGCGTTCGATCACCTCGGCGTCGTCGAGCTTGCGACGGGCCAGATAGGCCATGGCCTCGGGGGAATCGGCCAGGGTGGCGCCGTAGTAGTCGACGACGCTGCAGAGCAGGGCTTGGTCCTCGCCCGAGGCGTCAAGGGCACCGGGCAACTTGCGGGCCGTCGAGCGTGTGGCAACCGGTCCGCTTCGGCCCGGCGTGATCAGCGGCACCGAGCCCGAGCGCAGCACCTCGACGGCGTGGCGGAAGGAGATCCCCTGGGTGCGCATCACCCAGTCGATGGCGGTCCCGCCGACCTGGCAGGCCCCCATGCAGTGCCAGAGGCCCTTCGACGGCGTGACGACGAGCGAAGGGGTGCCGTCGTCGTGGAACGGGCAGCACCCCACCAGATCCTTGCCGGCCTTCTTGAGCGCCACGCCCGAGCGGATCACCAGCTCGGCCAGGTCGACCTCCTTCTTCAGCCGCTCGAGGACCTCGTCGGGGATGCGGGCCATCGGCCACCTCCTGAGAAAAATTCCGACCGTGCCATATGGCACACTAGATGTGTAAGAGATAGCACATTCAGGGACTGAAGAGGGGCATCACCGGCACACGAAGGGAGCGCCATGGGCGCAGAATGGCTGCGAACCGAAGAGCACGACGACGGAGAGGTGGCCATGGCGCTCGGGGAGCGGATCAGGGAGGTGCGCAAAGAGCGCGGCTGGTCCCAAGCCGAGCTGGGCGAGAAGGTGGGAACCGATTCCCAGCACATCAGCCGCTATGAGAACGGCCGGATCACGCCCTCGGTCGACGCGTTGGTGCGCCTGGCGGCCGCTCTCGACGTGAGCACCGACTACCTGCTCCTCGACGGCGTCCCCCGCAAGGTCCTCGACGGCCACAACCTCGGACGGCTCGGTGGGCGGTTGGCCGATCTGGCCGAACTCTCCGACGCCGATCAGGAGCTCGTCAGTCAAGTAATCGACGGGCTTCTCGCCAAGAGCCGCCTCAAGTCCCTCGCCGGCGGCATCGCCTGACAGCGGGCTCCGGCGGGTGCGTGCCCTGTATTACAGCACCCACAAAATACATCGAAGCTCTTTGACCAGGACTCCTTCGTCGGACCTCTGCGTCGTGATGGAGGGCATCCGATCCGGATCAGGTCTCCCCTGTTGCAGCAACCGCGACAATTCCCGACCCCGCCTCGAATGCCAGACGTGTGGCGCGAAGTGATGGGGCATCTGATGGGGCCGAGGGCCGGGAGCTCGCGGTGGCGAGAGCGCGGGGGCGCCAATGGTGCACGGGTGTGGATGTTGTGTACAGGTCCGGCGGAAAGAAGAAGGTGACGTCAGTCGGCGTTCATGGCGGGCTCGATGCCCGCCTGGGCGCCGCTCTTGATCTGGTAGAGGAAGTCCTCACAGATCGCCCGTCGCGATACCGGCCACGACGTCAAATGCGGCGACGTCGACGAGCTTCGTCATCACCTGCCGGCCGAGGCGGCGGCGGAGCCGCCGCCGATGGCATGGCGGCTTGATTCAAGTACAGAGAAACCCCGACAACTTGACCTCCCGGCGCCCGATCGCCAGTGCTCACGACGTCTTCGATCGGTCCGTTCTCGTTCCGTGCGGTCCGCTGGTGGTCAGCGTCATCCGTTGGTGCTCGCTGGGTCCCGGTCTGTCCCGCTGCGTCTCCTGGGGCGGATGATGGTCGATGGCCGGAATTACGACGTGGTGATGCGGAGCGATGCGAGGCCTTGGTCAGACGGCAAGCCGCCGAAGGCGGTGCGCCAGTATCCCAGCTGCTGCTGGTCCGATGACGATTGTCATCGGAGTCCACCCTTCACCAATCGACCATCTAGAACGATGACCTTGATGATCGGGCAAAACCAGAACCTCCTCGACACGACCGTGCTACGTGAACGAGTTCATTACGCCCATTTTGCAGCCAGAAGGATGCCGGCAGCCAAAGCCAATACACCGGTAACCGCCATCGCAGCCGTCATGACGTTGCGGAATCGCTGATCATTCTCCATGAGGTTCCTGTTCGCAAAGCCGAACGCCGGGATGTGGGTCCAGACCCAATAGATCGCCGACACCGCCCGATCGCTGCGATAGAAGGCGCGAACCAGGGCCAGGAACAGTACTCCGACAGCCAAAAGCGCCGCGACGAGCACCCATCGTCCCACTACTTATGCCTCCTGGGCTGAACTGAAAGCAGCTGCATTTCCATGCTGGACCTACTAGAACACCCAGCCGAAGCTGATCCATGGGCTAATCCCGGGCGTCGTGAAGCCAGCCTGGGCGGACGTCAAACCAGCGCCGCCGATATTGCGAGAGGCGCCTACTCCAAATATGTCTCCACCAAAGACCCCCGCCGACCAATTGCTCAGATAGGAGTTGACGTTGCTTGGCCCGCATAGAGGCTGCTTGCCAAGTACGACGCCTTCACCGGCAGACACGCCTCGCAGACCTGCACCGACGCTGACGGCGACCGATCCGGAGCCGGTCACGGCGAAGCAGACTTGGAGCAAGAAGGAGCCGCAGAGGTAGTTGTACGAGTTGGGCGCACCGGCAAATGGGTGGCTGGTGTTCCACTGAGCGTTCAGACAGGTGAACCCGTCGGACGCGACGTCGGGGCACGGCGTGCCCGGATCGGTGATCGTGCACGGACCGAAGGTCGATCCGTGCTGGCACTCGGGTTGAGACGCCTTTGGGAAGTGGTAGTTGCTACCACCAGTACCGGCCATCCCAGTCGGATCACTCTCGTTGACCGGGTCGTCGCCGGCGAACTCATAGGGCTGATTCGTCGTTGCAGTGGCAGGATCAACGGTCGCAAAGCTCCCCGTCCCTGGCTCGTACCACCTCGCGCGCATGTTGACGAGGTTGGTGGTGCTGTCGGTGTACTGGCCGTCGAACCCGAAAGCCGAGACGGGACTATCCGCATCGGCACCAAAGAGGTCGTAGAACGTCCCGTTGACCATGTCGCCGTCGGTGTTCGTCGTCGCGAGCAGCGAAATCCCACTGTCAGGCGCAAAGTTCAGAAACATCGGATTGTCGCTCGGCGGCGAATCCGTGACGTTCATCTCCTCGACAGGCGTCGTGCTAGGCCCGTAGAGGTAGTAGTTGGTCGAGTCGCTCATCACCAGCGGCAGCGAGGACAACACGTCGCTCCAGACGAACTGCTCAGTCGGGCCCGATCCGCTTTGGCTCGCAGCCTCGAGGCCGTCTCCGTTGACCGAGTAGGTGGTGGAATTGGCAGAGGTCAGATCGCCCAGCTGGTCGTAGCCGTAGGTCTCGTCGTTGCCCGAATCGCCCACCTGGTCGCCGAGGGTGTCGTAGCTGAACGTCGACGAGGTCGAGCCGCTCTGGGAGGTCACTTCGTCGGCCGCGTCCGAGCTGTAGCTATAGCTGGAGCCGATCAGCGCCTCGTCGGCACTCTGCAGATTGCCCGCAGGGTCATAGGTCTCGTTGTCGGGCGAACTGCTTTGCGCGGAGGAACCCTCGTAGACGACGCGGGAGGCAGGGTCGTAGCTGTAGTAGTTCGGGGCGTCGAGGAGTGAGCCGCAGCTGTCATCGGCGGCGATGACCGAGCTCGTGATCTGGCCGTCCCCGTTGCGTGCGCCGCCCCCAGCGCCGGTGAAGACCCCGAGTGAGTAGCTCGTCGGCGTGCACGAGTCCTCTGGCGTCGCGCTCGAGTCTGCATGGTCCAAACTGGTTCCCGAGTCCGACCCGCTCGAGCCGCCCGTCGAGGAGAAGGGGTCCGCGGTTCCTGACGATGGGTTCTTCAACTTGAATCGCTGACCGAGCGTGCGCATCCCCGGATCTGAGGTCCCTGCCGTGGATCCGCCGGCCGGCCCGGCGTGGCGCGCCGCTGGAGAGGATCCACCGGATTCGAGTCCGAGGAAGTTCACCACGCTCGACAGGTTCTGATCCGCCGCATCGAAGGTGAAGGTCGTGTTCGACGTTCCCTCCGGAACATCGCTCGACGTCTCGTTGTACTGAGCTGTCTCGTTCCCGTCAGCGTCGTAGGCAAAGCCGACCGCGTTGCCGGACCAGTCGCTGACCGAGGTCATGTCGCCTCGGTTGTCATAAGCGTAGGTGGCGGTCGGATCGCTGACAGAACCGTAGGAAGGGTAGGTGATCGAGCCGACCTGTCCCGCCGCGTCGTACCCGTAGGTCATGGTCTCGTTGGCGAGGTCGGTGTCGACTCCGGCCACGAGCGCCTGGGACGTGGTGTCGCCCGCATCGTCATAGGCGTAGGTCGTCGTCCCGGTCGCGTCGGTCATTGTCTGCCGTGAGCCGTCTTGAAAGAAGGTAAAGGACACGTTGGCCGGTGTGGCATAGCCCGACGCGGTGTCCAAGTAGTCGGTGTTCGTCACGTCGTCGTTGGCGTCGTAGTGCTCGGTCGTGCGTCCGGCCGGTGTCGTCGTCTGGTACGCCGACCCACCCGCTCGATAGGTGTACATGGTCACCTCGCCGTCTGGGTCCGCCGTCGTGTCGGGCCGCGTCGTCGAGCGCACCATGCTGGCCCCCCCGCCCCAGTCGGGCTCCCCCGCGGCACACGAGTCGATCTGCCAGTAGTAGCAATTGGTCGTCTCGTTCCCGTCGGGATCAGTTACAGAGGTCTGGTCGCCAAACGCGTCGTAGCCGTAGGTGGTCGTGTTGGCGTCGGCATCTGAGCTCGAGGTCTCGTTGCCCGAAGCGTTATAGATCGTGAGCGCGTAGCCGGGGTCTGACCCTGTGCTCGGCGCCGAAGTGGGTGGCGTCGACGGGCAGGCGTAGGGGTAGGTGGCGTCAGAATGCGCACCGAGGTAAGCGTTGGTGTTCGAGCCGTCCATGGTGCAATAGGTGCGGCCGGCTGGGTCGAACACGTCGACGGTCGTATCGAGGTCGGGATTGGTCGACTGGACCTCGTTGCCGTCCGCATCAGTGAAACTCAACGTGACGTTGTCAGCCTGGGTCGAACTTGGGGTCGTCGAGTACTCGGACTCCGGGTTCGGTGGTGTCGAGATCCAGCCGGCCTGCCACGGCGGGCACTGGTAGGCGGACGTGCCCTCGGCGTAGGCGTTTGCCGACACGCTGCAGTACACGTTCCCGTCGGGATCGTAGGACGTGAGGGTCTCAGAACCTTCGGTCGAGGTGGACGTCTGGTTGTTGTCCGCGTCATAGCTGTACGTGGTGCTCGAGGCCGGATCGTTCGTCGTGTTGGCCGGTGTCGTTGTCGTAGAGACGACGTTGCCGGCCAGGTCGTAGCTCGAGGCAGTGGTGTCGCCGATGGGATCGGTGACCGACGTCGTGCGACCCTCGGCATCGTAGGTGGTGGTCGTATAACCAGTCGCCGTTCCTGTGGGGGCACTCGTCGGCGGGGCGGACGGACACATGACGCCGTTGGCGTAGTCGTAGGGGTCGAGGCTGCAATAAACCTGGCCGGCACCGTTGTAGGCCGTCACGGTGACCCCGCCCAGTGGGTTGATCTGGTCGAGGGGATGACCGTCGCCGTCGAAGATGGTGATCTGCGCACCGGGCCACGGGTCGCTCCCCGGGCTCGGCGCCGCGCTGGGGGCCGTGGTCGGACAAGCCGTGTGACCCTGCGCATAGGCGAGAGGTGCGATGGTGCAAAAGATCCGTCCGGCCGAGTCATACGCGGTAATGGTGGTGGCTGAATAGGAGCGGAAGCTTTCGGTTTGGCTCACTGGTCGTCCCGCCGAATCGAGTGTCGTTGTAGTGACGTCACCTTGCGGGTCGCTGACCTGGGTCGGCGTCGTCGGGAACGACGGATCGGTGTAGGCGTCGGTCGTGGTCGCCCCGGTCGGTGTCGTGACCGAGGTGACGTTGCCGGCCGAGTCATACAGCGTCGTGGTGTAGCCCGTCGTGCTCCCCGTCGGCGGGCTCGAAGGCGCGTCAGAGGGGCACGAGACACCGCCCAGGGTGAACTGATCGGCGTCGACCTGGCACCACGGCTGCTCGGACGCGGTGTAGCGAGTCTCGGAGGTGTTCCCGAGCGGGTCAGTCACATAGGTCGGGTTCCCCGCGGCGTCGTAATAGGTGAGGGTCGCCCCCAGGTCGAGCGTGCTCTTGGAGCCAGGACTCGGCGCGCTGGTCGGCTCGGTGCTCGGACAGGTCACCCCGTTGGCCACCTCGGCCGGGTCCACCTCGCACCAGACTTGGTTCGAGGGGGTGTATGCGTAGAGGGTCGTGTTTCCGAGCCCGTCGGTCATCGACGTCGGGTCAATCGCGTTGAGGTATTCACTCGGGCTCGAGGGGTCCGGCAACGAGATCGACGACGCATTCGAGTCGGGGTCGGAGTTCGAGGTGACTTGGCCCGTGATCATGGATCGCGTGAGCGACGTGGTCGATGCGCTCGGGGAACCGGGATCAAGTGTGGTCGAGACCAGCTCCCCGTAGGCATAGGTGTAGGTGGTCACCTGGTCCGCCAGTCCGGCGCCCGGTGACTGGGTCACCGTGGTCGAGTCGTCGGTGCCGTCGCCGGGCGGGCTGCCCGCCGACTCGTCGTAGGTGAGGGTAAGCACCTCGCCACTCGGGTCTGTCTGCTGAGTGATTTGTCCGGTTGGGCTCGACCCTGTCGCGTTGTAGACGTTGGTCAGCACCCCGCCACCGGGGTCGGTCTCGCTCACGAGGTCGTTTTGGAATTCGCTCGACGAGTTCGAGGCGTCATAGGCGTACGTCGTCGTGAGACCCCCGGGGTCGCTAACCGAGTAGAGCTCGCCGGCGAGACCGCCGCTCGAGGGTGGGCTGCAGCTGGACTCGCCGTAGTAACAGAAAGTGACGCTCGGAGCCGAGCCCCCGGACGCGGCGTAGCCGACGACCTGAGTCAGCTCGCCAGAGGTGAACACCTCGGTGAGGGTGGGGTGCGGGGTCGACGCGTCGGAGGTCCACACCGTGCAGTTGGTGGCCGAGCTCGGACACGCCGAGGACCCCGAACCGCTCCCAGAAGACTCGCTCGCCGCGCTGATGTGCTGTCCTGCCGCATTGGCGATCTCGCTCAAGGTTCCCGACGAAGAGAAGGTATAGGTGAGGGGGGATCCGACGCTGTCGGTGAAGGTCCAGGTCCCGTCTGAGTTGTGCTCGAGCGTGGCGATATCGCGCGGTGTGACGGGACAGAAATTCTGGCTGGCCGAGCACCACGGTTGACCGCCGCTCGAGGGCGCAAACTGTGACTGGGCGCCGTTGGATTCGGTGACCGTCGCGATCCCTGTATCCGAATCGACCGCGACCGACATATTCAGGTTGTCCGCCCATCCCGGACCCAGCGGGCTGGTCACACCAGCCTGTGCGGCAGACGCGTCATAGCCTCGGGCAAAGCTCAACGGCAGCCCCGGCCCCGGGAGGCTCAGGTCGGTCGTGTTCGTGTAGAAGTCCCCGTCCATCGGGTTGATCGGTTCGCCGACTCCCTTCTTCCCATCACCCCCAATGCATGTGCACTCGGTGGGATTGCCGCCATAGGAGTCCTCGAGAGCGGTGACGTAGCCGCCTTCGGGCCCGGCAGGACCAGTCGCTCCGACATCGGGCTCTCCTTTGACCGAGAGCGCGTAGAGGTAGGCCGTCGAAGCATTGATCTCTTGAAGCACCGACCCCGTGGCGATGTCAATCTCCCAGATGTTGCCAGAAAAATCGTCTGCTGCCCAAAAGTCAGTCCCGTCAGGATCAAGCGCGACTCCGAAAATCTGCCCCCCACAGTCAGGGATGTCGCTGCACATATACGTTCGGATGACAGAACCGGACGAATCAAGGAGCACAATGCGGTCAGAGTCGGCGACGAGCACGTCGCCGTCAGGCAAGATCCGGAGTTCGAACGCATTGGAGCCCGCCAGCGGATCAGAATTGAAGTCCGGTTCTTGCGTAGAGCTGCACTTGTTGTACCTAAAGATCTCGTTGCCTTCGGTGGTGTAGTAGAAGGTGCATTGATCGGAGGACAATGCGATCCAGTCGTCGCCAGTCCGCTGGGTGTCGACTGGACCGATGTCAGAAAGCCGAGCACCGCTGGAGCTGAACTCAGCGATATAGGGAGTGGCCTGCTGTCCAACGTAGAGATTGCCACTACTGTCGAAGTCAAGTGACAAGGGATTGGAAAGGCCCGACGCAAAGGTCGGAAGGAGTGTTCCGGAGCTGTCGAATTCGCTGATCTCGCCATTCGTGTCGTCGGTCACGTAGAAGTTCCCGTGCGAGTCGAATGCGCTGCCTACTGTGAATGGCTCGTCGCTTCCGTCATCGAGCGTCGCCTCGAGATCTCCGGACTCTGGGTCATAGACGTTCACGTCGGAGGACCCCACCGAGGCAAACACATCGCCGTTGGAGTAGGAGATGTCAGGACCAAGTAGGGGATGCGCAGATCGACGCAGTGCGCCAGATGTCGCAGATCCAGATGTACTCGTCGGTGGGGCGAGAGACGGAATTAGTCCCGAGTCTGCTGGGGGACCATCGGCATGTTCGTCCGCCAATGACGCTGCTTCAGCCGTCGAAGCTGTCGTAAGGGTCTTCGCCCTGGAGAGCGAAGACAAGTCGGTATGAATGGGGTGCGCGGAGGCGCTCGCATCGACGGCGCCTCCTTGGGGAGCTTGTACCAGCACCGCGCTTAACGCGAGTACGGCCGGAAGAAGCCCATTCAAAAGTCTCAAAGCAGCTCTGCTTCGAGAGCGACTCGCCAAGTGAGATCGGGACTCCGAAGCCATTGTCTGCCCCCTCCTGCTTGTCTTCCCAGACCCGCATACAAGACTGGCCTGACCGTTGGGGCCTCTCGTGGACATCCCGAATGGTCAGTTCGTTCGAATGCACCTGTGAGTGTAAGGAACCAAGTTGCCGTCGACAACCCAAAGAGGATTCGATCGCGCGCAGTGTCGCTTACCAATGGGTGACAAGAGTGACAACAGGAGACAGATCTGCAGCCGGAGAGACGACTCCGCGCTTTGAACGAGGTGATCCAAAACAGGATCACGCGCTGTCCCCGTCTGAAGGCCGTCCCGCATCGCGCTTAGCAAAATTGGGTTGTTGATATTTGCCGACCTTCTTAGACTTCACCGAAGGAGGTTCTAAGACCGATTTTTCGGATGCAGTTCGCTTAGCGCTGACCAAGACTCGATTTCCTCCAACCTAAGGCGCGAGTTCGAGACAGGGTGCAGCGTTGCCAGCTCCTTTGAGTTCGTCACTCTCCTGGGACCCAGGCGATTGTGAAGGACGCGACCACTGAACAGATCGCCTCCTTCCCACCGTCGGTCTGGAGATCGCTCTGCTCGCCGGATCCACTTCCGCTTAAAGCGCCCCCTCGGCCCGTGTTTCTCCTCAGAGACGCCGCGTTCTAAGAACCGAATTTCGCCGACCGCGAGCTTTCCAACCGCGTGGCCTCAGCTCCGCCTGTGTCTGTGGTTCACTCCCAGTCAGAAGTCCGGTAGCCCCTCCGCCGACCACCTCGTTCTCGCTCGGCTGCCAACCCTTTCCAATAGGGAAGCCTCTCCAGCAAAAACCGCCTTCGCTCGTCAGTGATGAGGGAGTTAGATCGGATTGCATCGTCCAAACCATCAAGAGCAGCCATCTCATCTGCGTTACCTGGGCCGAGTCTGAAAGTGGGAGGGATGGCAATCGCCACTGGCCGATTGTTCCGGATCTTCACGCAGACAGAGTTGTTGGATCCAGCAAGCGGACTAAGTCGATCGAATGTCATCGCAGCAACTCCTCTCTCGCGAATGCCTCGACGCAATAGATTTCTGTCGGGATAGCCTTCAAACTCCGTACGGCGACCGTAGATGAGAACGAATCGGGGCTCGAGGTTGTATTCGGTCGCCCAGCGACTTGGAAAGTCGTACAAGTCGGCGAACATTTGTCGGCTGGCCGGATCATCAAGCCTTCGATTCCAAGCCGCCAACTGCCCTTCGGCGTGAGTGAGGTCAGCGGTTCGATCGCCACCCTTGGTAAGCCAACGTTTTCCAGGAGCCTCGATCTCAACCAGCACCGGGATGATGTCTTCGCTCGTCTTTGAGAGCCACATAAAATCGGGTACCCGCCGCGTGATGCCTGGCAGGGGAGGTTGGCTAATCAGAAGATTCCGCCAGCCGCCGTGGTGTCCCCCCAAGCTCTGATCGCTCCCATCTCCACCGGGCACAAGGCACGGATGCCGCTCCAGAAAAGTCTGAAAGATCGATTCATCGTTTGGGTCCCCCTCCTCCAGCAACACCCCCCACGCTTTCGCTAGCCAGGGTTCGTACTCATCCCAGGTCCATGCTGGCGGGGCATCCTTAGCCAGCTCATACCACGGCCCCTCAGCCGCAGAAGCATCCGTCAACCGAGACATCCCCCAGAAGGTACCTTGGGCAGCACTCGAGACGGCCACAGGGGGCCAGCCAAGGAGCTGTCAAGACCAATCCTTTGAGGTAAGGCGAGGTGCTCTTGGGCGCGCGGGCGAATACCGCTCTACAGGATCGTGCGGGACTCGAGCCCTCTGACGTCCGAAACTTGATACTGCGGCCCAACGAAACAGGCTCCGAGGAAGCGAAAAGCAATGGACCCCCCATAGGGGCTCCCACGCCGGCCCTCACGGCCGGCCGGATCCATTGTGGTCTCGGGTGCCTTTCAACTCGTCAAGGCCCCGCTGCGGGACGCCGCTGGCGCTCCGTTCCTCGCTCGCCCTCGGCGTGCCTTGACGAGTCTGGCGAACAATTTCTTCCCCGCGTTTTCCCCGCGCGGCAACGAAAAACGGGGTGTAACAGCGGTCAGCAATGGGATACGAAAAAGCTGTTCCGACAAGGACAAACGATCGATTTCGCTGCCTATCGGGTCTGCCCGAAATTTGCAGCTAAGCGCCTGGCAGTCAAGAGGTTCGTGGGTTCAAGTCCCATCGCCTCCACAAAATTTCCTGTTCAGCTGGACGAATTCGGGCCCGTCCTCGAACATCCAGTTGTCTTCTGGTGCCAGTGCGACCGCGAGCTGGTCGCAGGGTCGTCGTCGCAGGGTCGTGGCGGCGTGCCTGCTTCACATGTGCGCCTCGGATGCATCGGTGGCCACCATCTGACCTCTGCGCCTAGCTCGCTTCGGTCTCGGTCGGATGAGTTGCAGAATCAGCGACATCTTTCGCCTCGTGCACGACAACGTCGACGACCTCGCCTAGGACGCCCTTGCCTCCGGTGGCTGCCTGACGAGTGACTGCAATCGCACCCCAGAGAATCCCCATGAGTACGAGTGCGCCTACCCAGCACACCGGAAAGGCGAATCCAAGTAGTCCGAAGATGATGGCCGGGGTGAGCAGAGCGAGCTGGCCGACACCTCGCCGAGACCGCGTGCTCGTGGACGTCGCCTCCCGAGCAACGAACCGGCCGTCGGCGCCTCTTGTGGGTCCAGTTCCAGCCATGATCCCTCCTCTGCCGTGGGGTCAATTCGCGCTCTGCTTCCCTCCTTCGCAGAGTCCACCGGTCATCGCGCCTACCCGGGAGGCGCAGGAACAAACGCCCGTAGAACAGAAATCACCCGATGGAGTGATTCGGGCGGGCAATGGGCAGCCGGCTGGCCGCTCGAGCGATGTCCACGGTGGAGCCCCATTGGTGACGGTGCCGTGAATGTGGGTATGGACGCAGCGGGCCGCAGTTTGGCGATCGTTCGTCGAACGATTCGTTGTCGACGGAGACATCTCCTCCTGCAACCATTGGATTTCCGCGGACACCAAGAAAGGCGCCATTATGCCTGGAAGACTCGATCAAACCGCCGAAGCGATCGGTGAGGCCGTCGGGAAGATTGAAGCAGCCGCGAGCCAAGTCGCGACTCGCACGAAGCAACAGGCCTCCAAGACGTCGAAGGCATTGCGAGAGCGGGAGTCAGCGACAGTCGATCGGTTCGAGAAGCACATCCAACCCACTCGAAAGGCCGTTGCGAAACGGACCGCCAAAGCGAAGAAAGCGGTCAAGCGAAAGGCGGCGAGCAGTAAGAAGGCCGCCAAACGGCAAGCTGCGACAACCCAGAAAGCTGTTCGCAAGGCAACCGCTACGGCCCGAACTGCCAAGAAGAAGGCAGTGACCACACCGCCCAAGGCTGCAG
>Ga0335075_10004562_pt1 | contig 21655 bp, 18 predicted proteins | sample Lox_Sample_24_FD_206723 | JGI IMG/M metagenome (GOLD analysis project Ga0335075, IMG submission 206723) | Soil microbial communities from Loxahatchee National Wildlife Refuge, Florida, United States - Lox_Sample_2.4 | ecosystem: Environmental > Terrestrial > Soil > Wetlands | place: USA...
AAGGTCAGGCGTTGTACTTCACCGCCAACAACGCCAGCGGCGCGTACTTGCCCCATAAGGTTGGGGACCCCTCCCTGGGGTACTACGATCGCTGGCAGCAGTTCAGCGTCGATCTGTGGTTCTACCTGGCGCAGCGATATTCCACCTATACGACCATCTTCACTCAGACTGATCTGCCGGACGCCGATACCGCCCTGTACAACGGCGGCAAGGGCTATGAACTGGTTCTGGGCGAGGATGGTCGCCTGCAGTTCTACATCGCTCACGCGCGGCCCTACAACATGCTGGCGGTCTTCTCCAAGGCCGCGCTGCCCGTGAAGCAGTGGGCGCACATCACCGTCACCTATGACGGCTCGAGCAAGGCTTCCGGGATGCACCTGTACGTCAATGGCGCGGCCGTGCCGCTGGACGTCGTGCGGGACAACCTGACTCGAGAGATTCTGCCCACGGCCGCGCCGGGGATTTTCGGTGAGTATACCGGCTTCGCATTTGGCAACCGCTTCCGGGAAACCGGACCCGCCGGCAGTGCGATTGACGAGTTTCGCCTGTTCGATCGCGCGTTGACTCCAATCGAGATTGCCTACCTGCACGCGGGCGCAGGGGCTCTGCAGGCCGATCGATCGTATCTGAGTGGACAGCTGGCTCACCTGCTCGCGCTTCGAGATCCGTCTGAAATCGCCGCCCGGCAGGCGTTGGACAAAGCGCGCAGACAGGAAAATGACATCGCGTCAGCGATCCCGGAAACGATCGTGTATGAAGATCAGAAGACGCCCCGACCCGCCCATCTGCTGTATCGCGGCGAATGGGACTCGCCCAGGGAGCAGGTACCGCTTCAGGGCCCGACGCAGCTGTTTGCCTGGTCCGACCAGTACCCGCGCAATCGGCTGGGGCTCACGCAGTGGATGTTCGATCCGAAGAATCCGCTGACCGCTCGCGTATTCGTCAATCGGCTCTGGCAGATGAATTTCGGCACCGGACTTGTGCCGACGCAGGACGACTTCGGCTCACAAGGGATCATGCCTACCTATCTGCATCTGGAGGACTACCTGGCGGTGAAGTTCATCGACTCCGGGTGGAACATCAAGCAGATGCAGAAGCTGATCGTGATGTCCGCGACGTTCCGTCAGAGTTCGGCGGCCACGCCCGCGCAGCGGCAGCTGGATCCACAAAACGACCTGCTCGCGCGTGGTCCGAGGTTCCGCATGTCCTATCGGCAGATGCGCGACAGCGCGCTGTTCGATGCGGGAATACTGGATCGCACGATCGGTGGACCCAGTACCTTTCCGTACCAGCCGGCTGGCGTCGTGCCGTTCTACCCGCAACCTGACAACGAGCCTGCTGCGCAGCTGCACCGGCGTACCCTTTACTCCTTCATCAAGCGCAATGGGATGAATCCGCAGTTCCAATTGCTGGATGCGGCGGATCCCACCGTCAGCATCGGAAAAGAAGGAGTCTCCAACACGCCCATGCAGGCTTTGTTGCTGGTGAATGGACCGCAGTACCTGGAAGCTTATCGGATGATGGCGACGCAGGTGCTGCACTACAGCGCAAACCCCGCCCAACAGCTGACCCAGTTGTATCGCCTGGCGCGACGGCACTATCCGAACGCCGCCCTCATGGTGGCCCTGACGTCGTACTACGACAAGCGGCTGCAGCGATATCTGTCCGATCCAAAGGCGGCCGCGGAGGTGGTGAATGTGGGCGTTGAGCCGGTAGACACCAGCGTGAGTGTAGTCAAGCTGGCCGCACTGACCAACGTGGCTACTCTGATCATGAATGCCCCCGACACGTACTTCATTCAGTAGGAGACTGTCATGAAGTCTTCCAGCAAGCGCAGTGGCGCGGCACGCATCGGCGGCTCGGATCTCAGGGACATCGTTGACGGCGCGCGCCGTGCCTTTCTGCTGAAGGCAGGCTTTGGTTTGGGGCTGGGTGCGGTGGCTGCGGCCGACGTGCTCGGGATGACGAAGGCGAACGCCACGATCGACCCACCCACACCGCGAGGCGCCAATGCCCCCAATCTCGGCGTGAAGCAGACGGGGCAATATCCGCCCCGTGCCAAGCGCGTGATTTACATACACATGCTTGGGGCGAACTCCACAGTTGATCTGTGGGACCATAAGCCCACCCTGGCGAAGATGAATGGGCAGCCGATGCCGGCCTCGGTGCTCAACACGCAGAAACTCTCGTCGATGTCGAGCGGCCAGGCTGCCTTCCTGTGCGCTGCGCCCATGGCCCCGATGCGTCAGCACGGCCAGTCAGGCGTGTGGGTCAGCGATCTGTTGCCCTATATGTCCGGTGTCGTCGACGACCTGTGTTTCATCAGGTCGATGTACAGCGATCAGTTGAATCACGGTCCGGGCCAGGTGCTGCTGCACACCGGTTTCCAGCTGCCCGGCAGGCCAGCGGCGGGTGCCTGGGTGAGCTACGCGTTGGGCAACGACAACACCAATCTGCCGAGCTTCGTTGTCATGAAGTCGGGTGTCATCCAGGGCGTGCCGTCGGATACGGCGACCTGGAGCAACGGCTTTCTGCCATCGGAGTATCAGGGCGACCTGCTCAGATCAGGCACGGACCCCGTGCTGTATCTGAACAACCTCGGGGGGTTTAGCTCGGCAGAACGACGCCAGTTTTTGGACTCACTCGGTGATGTGGCCAAGGTCGATTTCAGCTCCTCGGGGGACCCGGATGTCCTGTCGCGTCTGCGCCAGTATGAGATGTCCTATCGGATGCAGCACTCCATTCCGGAAATAGTCGATTTTTCCGATGAGTCGAAGAACATCCTGGACATGTATGGGCCCGATGCCACGCGGCCCGGTACCTTTGCTCACAACTGCCTGATTGCACGGCGCCTGAGTGAGCGAGGCGTGAAATTCATCACCCTGTATGCCATGGGCTGGGACATGCATCTGCAGATCACCAAGGATCTGCCCTTGCGCTGCAAGGAGTTCGATCAGCCCGCGGCAGCGCTGATACGAGATCTCAAACAGCGTGGCATGCTGGAAGATACGCTGGTGGTCTGTGGCAGCGAATTCGGGCGCACACCCTTTGCCCAGGGCTCGATAACCGGGGCGTGGGGCCGGGATCATCATGGCGGAAATTTCACGTTCTGGCTGGCAGGGGGTGGAACCCGCGCGGGTTACACGCATGGCGAGACGGACGATTTCAACTACAACGTCGTCTCGAAGCGCGTGAAGACCTACGATCTGAATGCGACCATGCTGCGGCTGCTGGGCTTCGACAACAACCTGTTGACCTACTTTTATCTCGGTCGCAACTACAGGCTCACTGACCAGTTTGGTGCGGTGGTCAATGAGGTGATCGCGTAATCGCGCATCCGATGGCGCGGCTCGGCGCGACGGAGTCCCATTCCGTTGCCGACTGGGCGCTAGATGCTCCAGGCAATCGTGAAGCGAGCCATGAGCGGCTCGAGTGGATGTTCGTGAATATCGGCTCGACCGTCAGGATAGCTGACGATCTCCGATCGCAGGCGATCGACATACCAGAACTCGGCGGCGGAGGCACGCGTGTCGAGGACGTTATAGACGCCCAGGGAGGCTCTCCATCCATTCTGGAACGCATAGTGCGCGGCGAGATCCAATTCTCCGAAACCCTGACCATTGACCTGACCGGCAGCCGTCGGGGCGGTGGCGCACGAGCTGACGCCGGGAAAATCGTGCGCGGCCGCGACGTTTACGCAGGGTCCCGAGGACAGCGCATAGGCGCCCAGATAGCGGTAATCGAGGCCTGCGCTCCAGGGGCCCAGCGCCGTCAGATACAGCGACGCTGAGCCGCTCGCGACCGGGGCGTCCGTGATGTAGTTTCCCAGGTGCCCCGTGCCGTCGTCGAACGGATGGGTGAAGCGCGCATGGTTGCCCGAGTAGCTGCCGTAGAATTCGAGCCACCGGCGGATCTGGTAGGTGAAATTGAGCTCGAAGCCATAGCGTCGGCTCGGCGGCCCCGCGACGTCCTGGCCGACGTCCGGATCGATGATCGTCTCGGACTGCTGCCAGAGGTTGTAGACAGCGAAGGTCAGGGCGAGGTTGCGCCGCGGCTCGGCGCGCACACCCACCTCTTCACCGTCCTGCTGGGCCAGCAGCGGGGTATGCGGTAATCCGAGGTCCACGCTCGTGTCCTGGTTGACTCCACGCAGGTCGGCGCTGTGGAAACCCACGCCAGCGCTGAGGTAGAACGCCAGGTTCTCGACCGGCGAGTAGATCAGACTGCCCTTGGGCTGCGGCAGTGCCTGAGCCGCCGTCCCGCCATTGGTATAGCCGGCGCTCTCGTGCAACGCCGCCAGATAGTCGACGTCCGTGCCGTGCTGATAGTCCTCTCGGAAGCCGAGGACGCTTTGGAGCGTCGGGCTCCAATGGGTGATGACTTGCGCATAGGCGGCACTGGCCGACAGGTAAACCTGGTCGAGGTCGGAATAGGACGGCGGCTCGTCCTGCACCGACAGTGGCAAACGCTCCTCACTCGGCAGGCGCCCGACTCCCAGCAGATCGTATCGTGTCAGGGCACCGATCAGGAACTCGCTCTCGAACGGACCCAGTCTGAGCGGCAGGGTGTATTGCACCTCTCCCCCGTACACGCGGCGATTCTCGAACTGATCCTCCTGGTCCCCATCGATTGGATTGACCAGGTAATGGGTGAAGTCGTTATAGATGTGCAGCTGGTTGTAGATGAAGTACGAGCTGGCTGCCAATTGACCCGACCCCGGCGTGGCTCGGTACTGCATGGACAGGCTGGCTCGCTGCGCGCGCCCGCCGTCGCTGGGATTGAAAGTCCCAAAGCGATTCGGTAGCAAGCCCTCGGTGATGGCACGTACCGGTATATCGGTCGTGTTGTTCCACAACTGGTGATAGTACATGCCGGTCAGCGTGTAGCCGTTGCGCTCATCGCCCCGGCTATAGCGCAGCACGGAGTTCTGCTTGCGTGCATCATCCGGGTTTTCGAACGGGCCATCGTAGTGCTGCAGCTCGGCGGCCCCCAGCAGATTGCCACCCCCGAGCGCAGCCGAATCGGCACCGAACACGCGGCGGTAGCCGAGCGTGCCGGCACTCACCGCCGCCTGGGGGGCAATGGTGTTCGCATAATCCACCCGGACCGAGCCCACGCCGCCGAAGTCACCGACGTTGGCGTAGTAGGGGCCCTTGGTGTAGCTCACCTGGTCGACCAGTTCGGGAATCATGAAATTCAGGTCGGTGTAGCCCTGCCCATGCGCGTGGGTGGGTTGATTGATTGGCATGCCATCGACGTAGGTCTCCAGATCCGTGCCGTGATCCAGGTTGTAGCCGCGCATCAGGTATTGATTCGCCTTGCCTTCCCCGCTGTGAGAGGTGACGATCAAGCCTGGCACGGTTTCCAGCAGCTGCCCTGGGCGATAAATCGGCGACAGCTGCAGTTCCTGAACCGACACTATCCCCTCGCTCGCAGTCGAGGCGGTCTGCTGCAGCTGCAGGCGCTCGGCGGTGACAGTGACCTGCGCCAGGGGCGGACCGCTGACGGCAGTGTCAGGGGTGCTGGAGAACCCCGAAGTGTCCGTTGGGCCCACCGGCGCTGCGCTGCTGGAAGTCGCCACAGTATCGGCCGCTGGCGGCACGCTGGCGGCCAGGGTGCACAGGGGCATTGCAGCCCCCATTCCGACCAGGAGTGATCTGCCCGTCCGGCTCCATAGGCCGAAGACCAGCCGATGTGCCGGCATGTCGTACGCTCCTGGACTCGTGTGACGAATGGTCCAGGGGGCAATACGCCAAAAGGCAGGGCAGCGGATGCATTCTTTGCGGCCGCTGCATCCCAGGACGAACCCCGTCCGTAGTGTCTTGAAAGTGGTGCTCTGGAGGATCGATGAACTCGACAGGGGTAGCTTTTCTGCAGCCAAGGGCGCTGACGCAGGATCCGCCGGCAGCCGGCCTGCTCGGATACGCGGAACGGGGGTGGCTTCCCGACGCACTGATCCGCTACGGGATTCGTCGCTGGTGTGCGCAACGCCTGCGCGAGGAGAGCGCGGGCGGGGTGGCCGCCCAGGCCGCGCGCACGTACGAGCGCATCGAGCAGCTGCGTGCAAGCCCGCTGGCCATCGAGACGGAAGCGGCCAACGCCCAGCATTACGAGCTGCCGGCGCTGTTCTTCGAGCAGTGTCTGGGCCCGCGACTGAAGTACTCCTGTGCCTACTACCCCCCGGGCACGCAGACCCTTGCGCAGGCCGAGGAGGCGATGCTGACGCTGTATGCAGAGCGCGCGCAGCTCTGCGATGGGCAGGATATCCTCGAGCTGGGGTGTGGATGGGGCTCGCTGACGCTGTGGATGGCAGAGCGCTATCCACTGGCTCGCATCTGTGCCGTGTCCAACTCCAGCCGTCAGCGCGATTTCATCGAACAGCGCTGCCGCGAGCGAGACCTGCGCAACGTCACGGTAATGACGCGCGATGTCAACCAGCTGCAGCTCCAGCCCGGACGCTTCGATCGTTGTGTGTCGATCGAGATGTTCGAGCACATGCGTAACTATCAGGAGCTGCTGGCACGCATCGGCCGCTGGCTGCGGCCGGATGGCAAACTATTCGTGCACGTGTTCGCTCACCGCTCGCTGTTGTATCCGTTCACGGCCGAGGGCGGGCAGAACTGGATGGGACGGCACTTCTTTACCGGAGGCCTGATGCCCGCGGCGGATACGTTGCTGTGGTTTCAGCGGGATCTGCAGCTGGAGTGTCGCTGGTTGCTGGACGGCACGCACTACCAGCGCACGGCCGAGCATTGGCTGCAGAATATGGATGAGCGGCGCACCGAGGCGTTGGCTGCTTTGAGCCAGGCGCATGGCGGGCCTGGCGCGGCCCTCTGGCTGCAGCGCTGGAGAATGTTCTGGATGGCCTGTGCGGAGCTGTTCGGTTACGCGGCCGGCCAGGAGTGGCTGGTCGCACACTACCGCTTTTCCCGCGCCGGCGAGCGCTAGCCGCCGGTATCGGCCGCGGGAAACTCGGCTGGATATTCCAGCTTCGAGGTGTCATATCCAAGCGCCGCAGCGCGCGCGACCAGCCGTGCTACATCAGCAGCCGGCGGCCGCGGCTCGCGCGTGAACAACGAGATGTGCTCGAAGGAGGGATCGGAGAGGATGAACCAGCGGTAACCGTCATCGTGATCCAGGATCCAGTAGACACGCGAGACATGAAAGAGATGCCAGACCCGATAGCTGACACGCATCTTGGTGTTCTGGCCCGGATTGAGCAGTGTGACCGGTCCGGCGAAGGTCTTCTTTCGCCCTTCAGGAGTGCCCATTCGACAGGCATCGGTGTCGAAGATCTGACCACTGCGCAACCGCGAGTAGTCGGTGGTGCCGGCAACGCAATCGCGCGTAATTCGCATTGGCGTGCGGGCGATCTCATACCAGCGCCCGACATACAGACGCTCGACGGCGATGGATCCGAGCGGCGAGGGGGCCCGGGCGGCTTCGCGCGGCGTGGAAGCGCAGCCGGCTGCAGCTGCCATGAGCAGCACAAAGACAAAAGAGGCGGCTGTCGCCACAGGCTGTAAGCGCATTGGCATCGGTTTCCTCTTCGGCCGCGACGGTCGGGCGGGTGCCTGGAAGCAATACGTCTGTCGATGCCATTGGGATGCGCCCAGAATCAGAACAGGACGGGCCTGCGCGCGCATCCGCGTCGGGCTACCCGCCGTAATCCCTGTTTGAGCTCAGAGGAGAGGACGCAGTGCGCCGATCGACGTCGGGACTTGGCCACGGTTGCAGGCTGGTGCAGCGGCTGGCGGCGGGGCTTGGTGTCGCCGCGACGCTGGCCGGCTGCTCGGGGGTCGCCCTGCTCAACGCGGTGCAACCGCGCACTGCCGTGCGCGTTGTGCATGACGTGCGGTTCCAGACCGGCGCGCGGGGAACACTGGACATTTACCGACCCCGCCATGCCCGGGGACAGGCGCCGGTGGTGGTCTTTATCTACGGCGGCTCGTGGGATGGCGGTCGTAAATCCAAGTATGCCTTCGTGGGCGATGCGCTTGCCTCCCAGGGCCTCGTCACGCTGATTCCGGACTATCGCGTCTATCCGCAGGTTCGATGGCCCTCTTTCCTGCAGGATAATGCGCGCGCCGTGCGCTGGGCGCGCGATCATGCCGCGGACTATGGGGGTGATCCGAATCAGCTATTTCTCATGGGTCACTCGGCGGGGGCGTACAACGTGGTGATGCTGGCGCTGGATCCGCGCTGGTTGAGCACGGTGGGAATCAATTCACAAAGCCTGTGCGGTGTCGTGGCATTGGCCGGACCCTACGACTTCCTGCCCCTCAGGACCCGTGAGCTGAAATCGATCTTCGGACCCGCAGCGCAGCGGGCCGCCACGCAGCCGATCAACTATGTCACCGGCCACAACGCGCCACTGTTTCTGGCCACCGACACAGCGGATAAGTTTGTCGAGCCCGGCAATACGACACGCCTGGCGGCCAGGATTCGCGCCGCCGGTGGCCCCGTCGAGGTACGCTATTACCGCGGCCTGAGTCATGGGCTGCTGCTCGGCACCCTCGCTGCTCCGCTGCGCTTTCTGGCGCCCGTGCTCCACGACGTCCTGGGATTCATCCGTGCACACGCCGCGGAACGTGCCGTCGCCCCGCCGGCGGAGTCGCCGTCATGATGGCGCAGCTGAGCTGGGTCGTCGCTGTCATGGCCGTCGTCATGACGGCCGGCTGGTGCTTCCAGCGCGCTGTGCACAACGCTGGCTGGTCCGATGTCTTCTGGACTTATGGGACGGGTGCCACTTGCGCGGCGGTCGCGCTGATGCCGTTTGGAGCCCACGCGGCCCCCACGTGGCGACAGGGGGTGGTAGCCACACTGGTCGCAATCTGGGCGCTGCGGCTGGGCAGCTATGTGGCCCTGCGTGTAGCGCGCGGTCGCGAGGACGTGCGCTACGCGGGGCTCAGACAGTCGTGGGGGCCCGCCTTTCAGCGCAAGCTGTTCGCGCTCTTGATCGTTCAGGCACCGGCCACGATGCTGCTGAGCATTTCGGTGTTGCTGGCGGCGCGTAATCCAGAGCCGCGGCTGCGGCTGGTGGATGTGCTGGGAGTGCTCGTGCTGCTGGTTGCCATCGGCGGTGAGGCGATGGCGGATCGCCAGATGCAGCAGTTCAAGCAACGGCAACGCGACCCGGGCGTCGTCTGTACGTCCGGGCTCTGGGCGTGGTCCCGCCATCCTAACTACTTCTTCGAGTTCCTGGGGTGGATCGCCTATCCGCTGCTTGCCGTGCGGCCGGCGGCACCCTGGAGCTGGGCGGCGTGGATCGCGCCGCTGGTGATGTTCGGCCTGCTTCGATTCCTCACCGGTGTGCCCGCGCTGGAGGCTGCCATGCTGCGCTCAAAGGGAGAGGCGTACGCCCGCTACCAGGCGCACGTGAATACCTTTTTCCCCCTGCCGTCGCTTCGCTCGGAAGGCTGAACTGCGCTGCTGTCCCGGCCACCGGCCCGCGTGAGTGCTTCGCCTGCGAAGATTGCGCGACCCATGCATCCGCTTTTGCTGGCTTGACGTATTACTCCAGCCTGAATCCCGTCAGGGTCTACCGGAAGGAGAAAACATCATGTCTCGGATCAATTTCCCTGCGGCATTCAGCGCCGCGCTGACCGTCGCCTGCAGCGCTGCGGCGTTGGCATCCAGCCACCGCGAAGCGCCCTTTACGGCCGCGAATCCCACGATCGACGGCACCGATTTCTACATGTTCCGCGCCTACGGGGACGCTTCGAGCAACGCCGCGGCGGTGGCCACCGACAGCGTGGTGCTGATCGCCAACTACAACCCCCTGCAGGATCCCTATGGCGGACCGAACTACTTCGCCCTGAATCCGAACGCCCTGTACGCCATCAATATCGACAATAATGGCAGTGCCAAGCCGGCTATCAGCTTCCAGTTTCAGTTCAGCAATAATTACAAAGGCCAGGCGATCAATACCGGGGCCAAGGACGCCAACGGCAACCCGGTCAACGTCGCGATCCCGCTGATCGTGTCCGCCCCGCTGGGCACCTCCGGAGACAACTCCATGGATCCCGGCGCCAACCGCTATGAGTCGTACACGATCAACATGATCAAGGGCGGCACGTCGACCGCTCTGACGACCTCCAGCGGCAGCGCGACCTTCCAGAAGCCCCTGGACAACATCGGCACCAAGACGATCCCCGACTACAACACCTACGCCAATGAGTTCATCTACAACAATGTCAGCTTCGGCGCCTGCGGCACGGGCTCGGTGTTTGTCGGGCAGCGCCGTGAGGGCTTCATCATCAATCTGGGCGAGACTTTCGACCTGCTCGATCTGAATCCACTCGGGGGTCGCAATTCCACCGAGAACACGGTGGCCGGAAAGAGCATCACCAGCATCATCATGCAGGTGCCGGTCGCCTGTTTGACCAAGGATGGCAAAGGCAGCACCAGTACCGCCGATCCGGTGCTGGGCGGCTGGACGACCTCATATCTGCGTCAGGCTCGAGTTCTGAATCCCACGCCGCAGTCCACCAACAACTCCGAGGTTGTCGGCGGCGCCTGGACGCAGGTGTCGCGCCTGGGTAGTCCGCTGGTCAATGAAGTGGTCATTGGCTTGCCGGATAAGGACCGCTTCAACGACAGCCAGCCCAAGGACGACTCCCAGTTCGCCAATTACGTGACCAACCCGACGCTGCCGGTCCTGATCAACGCGCTCTTCCCGGGCGCCACGATGGTGCCCGGCGCTCCGCGCACCGATCTGGAGGCCGCGTTCCTGACGGGGCTGTCGCTCAAGGCGAGCGGCGGCACGACGCCGATATTCAGCAACGACCCGTCCGACTATGGTGATACGGTGCAGCCTGCCGAGGAGCTGCGCCTGAACACCTCGATTGCTCCGGTGGCGACCACTGCCCAGAGCAACCTGGGGTTGCTGGCCTGCGACACCTCGGGCTATCCCAATGGCCGACGGCCGGGCGACGACGTGGTGGATATTGAGCTGACGGTTGCGGAGGGGGCGATCTACACCGGCGACCCGAACAATCTGCAGACCTGCAACGTCAGCAGCGGGACGCCCACGGTGATCAATGCCGGTGCGGTCGTCAACGACGGTGCGACCGCGGATGCGACCGATAGCAACTATTACCTGGCAACGTTTCCTTACCTGGCGGCACCGCCTCCGGGTGCTCCCAATACGGCGCGTGCGGCCGCCACGGATCAGCCGACCTCGACCGGCACCGCAGCCGGTGGCGATACACGCTAATTACCCGGGAGACTCGCTATGAACCGTAACGCTCTATGGACAGTGGCTGCCGCCACCAGCCTTGCCTTGATCGGTTGCGGCGGCAACCACAGCTCGCCGCCGGCGGCGTCCACGCCCGCCCCTACCAGTTCGCCGCCAACGGATTTCACGAGCTTCGTGAACCAGCAACTGCAACTGCAGCCGCAGCCCGGCAGCAGCGTGGCACCGGAATCGACGAGTGCACTGACGACGGACCTTTCGTTGGGCAGCGCCACGGCGTTCAGTGGCGTGACCTTCGGCAAGGGCGATTCCTTGCCGGCGGGTACCAACGAGGCCGTGGTCGCCTGCAGCCAGGCCGGTCAGATGGCCTGCAATCCCGGCGTCAGCGCCGATCTGAACTCGAACCTGAACTGACCTGGGGAAATTCGGTGCGAATTGCCAAGCCCCGCATCCGCGGGGTTTTTTTTGCGCCCGGCAGGGCGACGGACGCTCAAGAGGGGGTCAGGAATCCCAACCCCGGGATCAGCAGGTCGAAGGCGCGCTGGATCAGCCACAGTGCCGCGACCAGGACGATCAACCAGGAACCCACGCGCAGGACGCCAATGCGATAAAAGGCGGTCTGACGCACGGCAAAGGCCAGCATGATCAGCGGCATCACCACCGATTCCTGACCGATCTCGACGCCGACATTGAACCCGCCCAGGGAAACCGCCATCGCCGCCGCAGGCAGCCGCAGGCCTGCCAGGGCACTGGCAAAGCCCAGCCCGTGAATGAAGCCGAATGCGAACGCCACCAGCCAGGCACGTCGTGTGACGATCGGATAGATGTTGTTGAAGGCGGCAACGATCACCGACAGTGCGATGCCGGACTCCACCAGCCGGCTCGGCAGATCGATGAAGCCCAGCACCGACAGCGACAATGTGACCGAATGCGAGACGGTAAAGCCGGAGATGACCTTGACGAGCTCCAGAGCGGCTGGCCAGAAGCGCTCCACGGGCTGCCAGTCGCCGCCGTCGAAGGGGGTACGCGGCCTGCGGCGACAGATCAGGACCGAAGGCAACAGCAGCGACAGGATGAAGAGCAGATGATCGGGGCCGGTCCAGATGTGCCAGATGCCATCGATGACGAAGCTCTTGAACTGACGCCAGCGATCGGGTCGATTGATGTCGAGTGTAGTACTCGGGTTCTGTGGACCGAGTACCGCCCCGGAGGTCTGGCCGCGGGCATAGACATTGATGATGCCGCGATGATAGGGATCGACCTGCTGGAATAGATGGTAGACGATCGTGAGCTTGTCGGGCACTTCCTTATCGCACAGCGCCTGGAACAGGATGACGTCGTAGGCGCCGTCGCTGTGCTCGTCGATCATCTGCCCCTGGGGCGTAATCGGGCAGGTGAGGCCGTCGCCCTGGATCGTCAGTCCCGGCAGCACGTAACGCTCGATGGCCTCGCGGTGAGCCTTCACCTCTCCCCAGGTGATGGCCCCGTCGTGATTGCTGTCGACCCCGATGGCGAAGTCCAGATCGCGCAGGGCGATGTCGAACTGCCCCAGCAAGCGGTTGGGGTTTGCGGGATCCAGACGCAGATCCACATAGGCGTCGCTCTCCTTGTGCGCCCAGGCCGTGACCGGCAGCAGCGCGACGAGCGACGCCAGCACGAGCAGCGCGCGCGCTCTTCTCAAGGGTGTTTCTGCCCCAGGCTCGCCGGTGACTGCTTGGCCAGTTGTGCGTGCACTTTGTCCGCCAGATTCACCACGATCGGCCACTGCAGGTGGGTGCTGGCCAGTTGCTCGAGCACCGGCTCGGCTGCCTGAGGCTTGCCGGCCGCCAGCGCCGCCTGCAGCAACACGCGCATGTCCTGGGGCGCGCGCTGGACGGTCCAGTTCTGCTCGGCCAATTGCAATGCACGCTGCGGGTCGTGCTCGAGGAAGAGCACGAATCCAGCCTCTTCACGGCGGTAGGCGTAGGTGCCCCGCACCTCCAGTGCCGCAAAGCGCCGCGCCATCTCGGCGGTATCCGCTGCCGTCTGAGGCGCGCCGAGGGCGGCCTCGGCATATACCTGCCGCAGAAAGGAAGTGTCGGATTGCGAGTAGTCCCTGACCAGCTCCAGTGCGGCCTGCGGCCGCTTCTGGTCGAGCAGGAAATCACCGTACTCGGCAAGGAGAAAGTTATCGCCGGGTGTCAGCTGCAGGGCGGTGCGAAAATGACGCTCGGCGCCAGCGGCATCACCGAGGTAATCGGCCGTGTCGGCCTGGATGCCTTGAATCCAGCTTTGAACGGCCACGTTCTCTGCCTTGGCTTGCGGCCAGAGCACAGCCAACAGATGAGCGGCATTGATGGCATGACCGGTGACCGCATCGAGCGATGCGAGGCAGCCGCCAGGGATCAGCGGATCGGAGGAATCCAGCAGGCGAGCGCAGGCCTGACGCGCCGGGCCCACATCGCCCTGGACCTGTTCCACGGTGGCCAGCGTCAGCCACGCCTGCGCGTTATCGGGATCGCGGGCGAGAATGCCCCGCAGCTGCAGGCGTGCCTCGGTAAAGTCGTGTCGGCTTTGCAGGATGGTGGCATGCACGAGCACAGCCGGAATCGGCGGCGGCAAGCGCGCCAACCATGGCGCAATCACCGCCTCGGCGCGCCCCAGGTAGCGGGCGTCGCCGGTGTCGCGGCCATAATCCAGGTAAGCCTCCGAGAGTTTCACGGCATCCAGCACGTCCTGTGGATGGCGGCTCCAGTCGTTGCGCAGTGCGGCAAAAGCCCGCACACGCGCATCGGTGATCGAGGGCACCGTCTGCAGCACCATGTCGTCCCGAGAGGGGACAAAAGGAAAGTCCTGATTTGCCAGGCAGGGCAGGGCGACCAGACAGCCTGCAAGAGCGAGCAGTCGATGCATGTTCGCTATACGCGGCGGCGCGATTTCCGGACGCAGGCAGCCAAAAAAAGAGGCCTGTCCCACGCTCGACCTGTTGGGGGCCGGGCACGCACATGAGGAGGGTAGGCGTACTGCAGTTTCGCGTACGGCGCTGAACCCGATTGCGGCAGCGCCCTTATGGCGGCGCAAGCAACTCGTTGCGCACCATCAGCAGTGCACCGGACGGTGAAATGAATTCAGAATGATGCGCTCCCGCAGCGGCGTACAGATAATCACCCTGCAGGTAGGTGATGCCTTCGTTGACCAGGGACCCTTCGAGCACCAGACACTCCTCTTCCTTCAAATGAGGATGCGATGGAATGCGCGCGCCCGGCATGAGACGCCAAAGCGCTGTCTGGGTTCCCTGGGCCCGATCGATGTGAAGTATCTTGACCTCGACGCCCTGAAGCAACGCCCGCCATTCTCCGGCGGCGTGCCGGATCACTTCGGTGGCAGAACCGGTAATGCTCGCTTTGATGCGAGCATGCAGTTGGGCTACGACGGCCGAGTCGATGACCACCGGCGCGACCGCAACACTGAGCTGCGCGATGCTGCGCTCATCGAGCACTTCGGGCGTCGCACGCTTGGGCGAGTCGCTGCTCATGATTGCCAATCACCCGCTGCAGTCATACAGAACCAACGATCCATCCGCTGGTACCTGAACGCACATGCGTCACGCCGTCGATGCTACTGCATATCCGCCCGAACTGGACAGCCACGTCTTCGTGAGACGACATGTCCTCGTGGGACTACACGCCCGCTGAAACGTCTCGGGAAGCGGCTTTATCGATGTCCATGGAACGCGTAGGGTGCGTGATCAATATGCGCGCCATCGTCGGTTTCAGCCGGGTACCAGTCCGAATCGATGATGCGCAGCTGCTGGTGTTGCTGGCTCAGGTCCAGGGCGGCAGCCTCTCAGCCCTGGGCCAGCTGTACAGCCAGACGGTGGGCAAGGTGTACGGACTGGCGATGCGCATTACCGCGAATCGTGCTGATGCCGAGGAGGTCACCTCCGATGTCTATCAGCAGGTGTGGCGGGCGGCTTCTCAGTTCAACCCCGAGCGGGGCACTCCCGCTCAATGGATCATGGTGATTGCCCGCAATCGTGCGCTCGACTGCTATCGCCGCCGCAAAGCCGACACTGTGGCGCAATTGGCGAAGATCGGCCAGGCACCTTCACCGGACCATATGCCAACTGCCGAAGAAGTGGTGCAGCAGTTCGAGGCCGGCACGCTGGTGAGAGCGGCGTTGTCGAGCCTGAACGAGGTTCAGGCTCAGCTGATCGGCCTGGCCTTCTTCGAAGGCCTGACGCATCGTGAGATTGCAACCCGCACCCAGCTGCCGTTGGGGACGGTCAAGTCTCATCTCTTCAGGGCGCTGAGAGTACTCAGGCGGACGTTGACGAGCAGCGGCATGCTGGAGCCCTTCGGAGCCAATGGCGCTGAGCAGGTCGAAGAACCTGATGCACCCATCGCGGGACAGGATGAGCGCGCAGCTCAGGCTCATCCTACGCAGTGATCAGACGGGGGTGCGGCCAATCAAGCTGACCAGAGTCAGCATGCAGGCGGCCCAGCCCGCAGACAACAGGATGCCCACACCGATGCAACGCAGATCCAGGGCGCGATGTCGCGACAGGATCAGCTGCTATGTCAAGAACAGCAGCGCTGCGCCGACGCCGGGCCAATTGTGTCCGCGGCCGGCGCCCATGACGGCCGCAAACCATACCACCTGAAAAGCGAGCCATCGACTCCAGAGCTGGACGTTGGCGTAGCGCTTCATTTCCGCTCGATTGTGCTCAGGGTGGTGTCTGTACCGAAGCCGGGTGGCTGTGAATGGGATTGCGCTTCAGCCACAAGCGCAGCGCGTGCCAGTAGATCGCGGCGCTCACCTGTGCGCCCATCAGGGGGTAGCGCCACAATACACGGCGCAGAGAGCGCCCATCGAGAGGCTGGCGGCGCAGCACCAGGCTGGCGTCGAATTCCGGCACACCTTCGCGCAATACGGCCATCTGCACACTGAGATCCTCTCCCGGCAGGGTAAGGCGCCAGGCGTACTGACGGTTCATGCCCATGAATGGCGAGACGTGGAAGTCTTTGGGGAAGCTCCAGTGCAGGTGTCGACCGTGCCGCTCGGCCTGCTCGAGCGCCAGCACGTACGCATGACGCTCATGCCACGGGGTATTGGTGATCTCTGCGACGATGCACGCCAGTGTCACGGCATCGGCCGCGTAGCAGTAATAGAAGCTGACGGGGTTGAAAATGTAGCCGCCGTAGCGCAGGTGTGTGAGCAGACGAATAGGACCGGCAGGCCGCTCGCCGGTCGCTCGTTCCGCCCGATCGCGCACCGCGTCGGCGAGGGATCGATCAGGAGGGCCCAGGTAGTCGGTGCGGCGAAATTCCGCCAGATTATGGCGGTGGACCGACCAGAGCCACCGACGCTCGAAAATCCGATCGATTTCATCCAGGTCCAGGTACAGCTGAGCAATGCGATAGCGGAACGCGTGCGGATGTGGCAGGTGGCGGCGATGGTGGACGACACCCTCGTACACTGCGCTGGCCAGGGTAGTCGGAAGGGAAGGGGGGGATGTCGTGCCCATCAGGCCCACAGTCCCGTGGCGCCGGTCAGCGGCACGTCGTGCTGAAACAGCGCCGGAGCCACAGAACCCGCCGCCCAGCGCACCCCGAACGCAGCGGCGACCTCCACTGCGCTGCGCATGCCATCTTCGTGGAATCCCCAACCCCAATAGGCCCCGGCGAACCAGGTGCGTCGCTGTCCCTGAATTTCCAGTTTTCGAGCTCGGGCGGCCACGGAGGCCTCGGTGTAGACCGGATGGTCGTAGCGCATCCGCCGCAATATCTTCGCCGGATCGACCGCGGCCGTACGGTTGAGCGTAACGACGAGCGGTTCGGGTGATTGCAGGCCCTGTAGCAGATTCATGCAATAGCTGACGGTGCAGTTCTCATGCGCCGATCGGGGTACGAACGCGTTCCAGGCGGCCCAGGCTTTGCGGCGCGTTGGCAGCAGCGCAGCGTCCGTATGCAACACCGCGTCATTCGCCTGGTAGGGCATCGCGCCGAGCACCTCGCGCTCGCGCGTACTGGCATCGGAGAGCAGCGTGAGGGCCTGATCACTGTGACAGGCCAGTACCACCTGATCGAAACGTTCGCTGCCGGCGAGCGAGTCGATTTCGACCGCTTGCGCCGTACGTCGCACGGAGCGCACAGGACAACGCAGGCGCTCGGTTACGCTCCAGCGCGCGCGCAACGCCTCGACGTAACGAGCCGAGCCGCCGCGAACCACGCGCCACTGCGGTTGTCCATAGACCTGCAACATCTGGTGATTCGCCATGAAACGCACGAAACAGCGCGCTGGGAAGGAGAGGATCTGAGCCGGAGGTGCGGACCACAGGGCCGAGGCCATGGGTACCAGATGCTCGTCACGAAATGCCGGGCCGTAGCCCTCGGCCGCCAGGTACTCCCCGAGGGTCGGACCGGGACCACTGAGTTCGAGCAGGCGAGTCGCCTGTCGGTAGAAGCGTAACAGGTCGCGGACCATACCCAGAAAGCGCGGGGAGAGAATATTTCGGCGCTGGCAAAACAGGCTGTCGAGCGTGGTGGTGTTGTATTCCAGCCCGCTCGCCTCGTTCCTGACGGAGAAGCTCATGGTCGTCGATTGCGAGTCAACACCCAGTTCCTCGAACAGCCGCGTCAACAGGGGGTAATGTCGGGCGTTGTGAACGATGAATCCGCTATCGACGGCGTAGTGCCTGCCTTGTAGCTCGATGTCATGCGTGTGGGTATGGCCGCCGAGATAATCGGCTGATTCGAACAGGGTGACCGCGTGTTCGCGTGACAGCAGCCATGCCGAGACCAGCCCGGCGATGCCCGATCCGATGACCGCCATGCGCATGCATCCGCTCTCCTGAGGTGTGAACTGTCAGGAGATACGAGCGAACGGCGCCTTGGGATGCAGCGGCTCGTCGTCAGGCTCAAATTAAAGTTGAATCGTCCCCTTGGCGATGATCGGACCGGTAGGGGCACCGTTCGGTGCGCCGCCGGGCGGTTCCAGAGAGACGGCGAGGACGGTACCGCTGGTTGTCAATGCGGCGCGCAAATCCGCCGGAACGACAAGGGCGTCGGTCCGTGCGTTGGACAGCAGCCCCAGGGGACGCGGGGCTTTCCCCGGTGCGATCAGCCACAGCTCGGGCACCCGGCCGCGGCTGTCAGGCGCCATCGGCACGGGCACCACCAGCAGAGCAGCGCGCCGTGCGTCGACGGAGGCCAGCCAGCCCGGTGTACCGTCGTCATGCGCCAGAGTCGTCACGGGTTCGGCCGCGGGCAGAGCCGCCTGGTTGGACCGCGGCGCGAGCATCGGCGAAACGCCCACGATGATTGCACCGATCGCAATCACAGCGGCTGCCGCCGCTACCGTGCGCCAGAAGCCGATGCTGTGCCAGGGCTGGGTGCGGACGCGCGACGCTGCGGGCCAACCCAAGCGCTCACAGATGCGCGCCCACACATGATCGGGGACGTCGATCGGCTCAATGCTGGCTGCCATCGGGCCAAGCCGCTGCTCCCACTCGGCAACGCGCTGCGCGAAGATTGGCTCGGCCTTGATTCGGGTCTCGACGGCGAGACGTTGTTCGGCGTCGAGTACTCCGAGAACGTACTCGCCGGCGAGTACATCGTCCGAGGGCGGATCACCGCCGCTGTCCTCGCCGGGTTTGTCGGTAAGCTCATTCATAACTGTTGCAGGCACGCCCGCAGCTGCATCAGACCGCGACGGATCCAGCTCTTGACAGAGCCGAGCGGAGAGCCCGCCCGACTCGCCAGTTCCTCGTAAGTGGAACCTTCAAAAAATGCAGCACAGATCAAAGACCGGCGCCGTGGCTCGAGCTGCTGCAGACACGAATCCAGGCGACTGCGATCGGCGAGGGTCTGGGCCTGCTGCTGTGGCGAGGGCTGAGGGTCCTCGATCTCTTCGCTCAGCTCGATCGGTGCCAGCCGCTTACGCGCGGGCCGGGCGCGCAGACGATCGAGTGCCTTGTTTCGGGCAATCATCGCCAGCCACGCACTGGCGCTCGCTCGGCTGGCATCGAATTGGGCGGCCTTGCGCCACACGGCGGTAAATGCTTCCTGGAGAGCATCTTCGGCTTCGGAGCGGTCGGCGAGCACCCGCAGACAGACACCGAACATCTGCTGTGAAGTGTCGCGATAGAGCGCGGTGAAGGCCTCACGGCTGCCCAAGGCAACCTGGCCCAGCAGCCCTTCCAGCGATACGCTGCGGGTGGGGCGAACTTTGGCAAGGGAATCAGACATCCATCCACCACCAGGGAACCATCAGCTCCAGGCGCAGTTCTGATCCTTACACGGTGGGATCCGCATCTGCAAGCCGCAAGGTTCTTCAGATTGAGCGTGTGAGCGGGCGCACTTGCCGGATGTGACGAGGCGGCCGCACGAAAAGGGACTGCCATGACATATCGCGTCTTCGTAGTCAGTGCCTCGATCCAGTCGAAGCCAAAAACCGGGCATGTCAACGCTTTAAAGTACGTCTGTCGGGCGTATCCGGATGCATCAGTGGTGCCTCGCCGGCAGCGCAACGCGCTGGGTCCCTAACTCGAGACACTGGCTTTTAGGTGGAATCGGACGTGTCCGATGCATGCGTGGCCGCGCCGTGGCGCCGCCGTCGAAGGCGCCACCCGCGGATTGCCAAATTCAAAGCCAGCCATCCGGCCAATGCCGCGAAAGGCCACCCGATCCATGCTGGCCAGAGCACGGCGATGCCTGCAAGTACCGCGAGTAGCACAGCGGCGAGGAGCAGCGGGACGGCGGAAACTTCTCCCAGCACACGAGGATGGGTCAGCGCTGCACCGACGCTGTTGGCAATACGAAGGGCGCCTGCCGCAGCGCGGCTGGAACTGCCCCCGGCGCCTCGAACCCTTGGGGGTCGTGCGCTGTTACGCCGAACCTGTTCGCCGTCACCGTCCCGACGCTGCACCAGTACGATTTCCGTGGCGTTCTGCAGATCCTGTTCGAATTGGGAGGCAATCAACTGCGCGAAACCGGTATCCTCCACGGCCACATCCAATTCCCGATTACCTGCCCAGCTGGCGATATTCAGATTGGAGGAGCCCACGCGTGCCCAATGGCTATCTGCGACTGCCGTTTTCGCATGCAGCATCGAGCCGTTCCACTCGAACACGCGGATGCCGGCTTTCAGCAGGGGGCGGTAGCCCGTGCGCGACAGTCTGCCGATGAGCGGGATATCGCTGCTGCCTGGCACGAGCATGCGTACATCGACACCATCGCGTGCCGCCGACACCAGGGCTTGAACATAGGGCGCAATCCCGACGAAATACGCATCCGTCAGCCACAGCCGGTCGCGTGCCATTGAGGCGATCAGTTGATCGAATCGGTACAGGCCGAAACGCGCTGACGCGGAAGCGATCACCCGCAACGCCACGGAGCCGGGAGGTTCTGCGGGCGCCGGCACCGGCAAGAGCGTATCCAGCGTCGTGCCCAGGCCGTTCCAGCTATCCGCGAAAGCTGCCTCGAGCTCGGCTACCGCCGGTCCGCGCAGCGCCAGGCCCGTATCACGCCACGGTGGCACGTTGCGCGTCGGGTTTCCGAGCCACTTTGCGCTGATGCAGACCCCCGACAGGAAGCCCTCTGCGCCATCGACCACGAGAAGTTTGCGGTGATCACGGCTTATCCAGCCGAACGGCTCGCCGAGCCTGGGCGGATTGAATACCCGCACCTGACCACCAGCGGCCCGCAGGGGCGCCCAAAAGCGACTGCGTGACTGGCCGAGGCAGCCGAGCCAGTCAATGATCACGGCGACGCACACCCCAGCCCGGGCGCGCTCGCTCAGCGCATCGCGAAACTCGCGGCCGACCTCATCGTCGCGGACAATGTAGTTTTCCAACAGGACGCGGCGCTGCGCCCTGCGGATACACTTCAACCAAGCCTCGTAATGCGCGGCGGCGTCGATCAGCAGATCCACTGCGTTGCCAATGAGCAGAGGTGCGCCGGCGGCACGACTCAATTCCTGCTCAGCCAGCAGTCTTTCAGGCGTCGCCGGAGGGATTGGTTGGGGCATGGGCCGAATGTAGATGTCGCTTACGGCCTGGGGCGCTGCCCACGCGTCCTCTGCGATCTTACCGGTGGCCTTCGATCGCCCGCAAATGGTCTGCAAGATCGATCAATGGCGCTCGGAATCGGAATGAAAGGCGTATATCGGAACATTGGCGTCCGGTAGGATCACGCGCGGTGTTCCACTCGGTCGAGGAGGGTGGCGCTGCCATCGATGTCGGCCCCCGGGAGAGTGCCGCCCCCCGGCTTTGCACCCCGGGCAGGACCACGACACCGCGCTCCGGGTGCCCGAGCGGACGGCGTAGAACCAGCAGACCGATGACCACCGAGACTGCCTTTATCATGCTCTTTGCAGTGGCGACCGCCGTCGCCATTGCAGCCAGGCGTTTGCGTCTGCCATATACAGTCGCTCTGGTGCTCGCGGGGCTGGCGATCGGCTCCTTGCGTGTGTTTCCGG
>Ga0335075_10004563_pt1 | contig 21649 bp, 19 predicted proteins | sample Lox_Sample_24_FD_206723 | JGI IMG/M metagenome (GOLD analysis project Ga0335075, IMG submission 206723) | Soil microbial communities from Loxahatchee National Wildlife Refuge, Florida, United States - Lox_Sample_2.4 | ecosystem: Environmental > Terrestrial > Soil > Wetlands | place: USA...
ATGTTCGGCCTGGTATTGGATCCGAAAGCGTAGGTCGAGATGTTGTTTGTGGCCATGGTGAAGCCGAGCGGATAACCTTCCTGAAACGTGGTCACACCGTTGACCCCCCAGCCCGCGAGCACCGCATCACTGACTCCGGAGAGGTTTGAGAGGAACATTCTCCCCTTTCCGATAGGCAGTTCGTAGGCATAGCTGACGACCAGCCGCTGCCTGGAGTCGAAGCTTGAAAGCGAGTACTCGGCAGGAATATTGTTGGTGTCCTGGTAGCCGGCGGTTGTGGTCGAGTCGAGCCAGCTGGTCAGGTACTCGGCGTTGGTGAGCAGCTTGGAGAAGGTGTAGGCGCCGAGCAGTGTTCCCCCCTGGGAGAAACGCTTTTCCAGCTTGAGCTGCAGAGAATTGTAGTTGCTGACCCCCACATAATGGCCACTATTGGAAATGCTGCCATATTGCGGGAAAGGCCGGGCCAACTGGTTGGCGGGAACCGTGGCGCTTTGCAAGGTGCCTTGAGAAACCTGTCCGTAAAAGGGATTGGTCACACTCTTGGTGAAGAAGCAGCTTTTCAGATTTCCGCTGGAGCAAGTTGGATCCAGGTGGGCCTGGTTGAGCGTGTTGTCGGGAACCTGGTTGATGGTTTGGCTGATGGGCAGATTGGCCCCGTGGAGACCTGCATAGGCGACCTCGAGCGCAACTCCCATGGGCAGCTGGCGCTGCACGGCGACGTTCCATTGGTAGGTTTTGCCATTCGGCTCGTTGGCCAAGAGAGCTTGCGCATTCCCCCCGAGCAGGACCTGTTGATAGTTCGGGTTGCGGTGCGGCGCGCCCAGCAGGCCGTTGGGGTAAGGATTATCCAGGGTGTTGGCCGGAGTCTGGTTGTTGTTGGTGGATTGCACCATCAGGTTATTGATGAAGTTAATGCCGGCCTGCAACGGGGCTTCAGGGAACTGGAGGTCAGAGGGGATCACGAATTTGCCCCAGCCCAGGCGGAAGACGGTAGCGTCGTTCAAGCGATAGGCGACGCCGAGACGGGGAGACCAGTTGTCGAAGTTTTCGTTCCTGACGCCGGCTGCGGGATGTTGCGGGCTGCTCACCAGATCAAAGGCTCCGGGGACCCCGACGACCGGATTGGTTTCGGTGGGATTGAAAGTATCGGCGTAACCGTGACGTGCGACATACACGCCCGGAATCTCATAACGCAGGCCTAAGGTGAGCGTCAGTTTGTTGGTAGCCTGCCAGGTGTCTTGCGCATAGTAGCCCTGGTAATAGATGGTCTGGAAAGTCGGGGGGGCGATCTGGACCGTCTGCGAAGTGGAGCTGCTTACATAGCCCAGCAGGAACGACGCGAAGGGATTTCCGGTGCTGCCGGGGCTGGCTGCATTCGCTCCAGTGAAGACATTGTCAAAGGGAAAGACGCCGCCCGGGGAGTTGTTTTGGAAGTAGTACATCTCCAGGCGCCGCAGATCCGCTCCGAACTTGAGCGTGTGCCGGCCCATCGTCTTGCTGAACGTGGGAGCGATTACGTAATTGTTGTTGATAGAAAAGATCAGCCCCGTGCCAACGTTGTTGTACGTTGGATTGGACATCGTAATGGATGGCAGTGTGGTCGAGGGAGAAAAGCCGTTTAACTGCGGGACCTCGGAAAAATACGAAGGGAATCCGAGCTTGGTCTCATCGTAGCCAAGGGTACCTGGTGTCCGTTTGTAGTTCCAGCGCATATAGTCGACGTGGAGATCGGCGATGGTGGTGGGATTGAAGACGTAGGTGTCTCCAACGACAATTTGTTGGGTGGTGAAAGCTTCGGGGGAAATGGGGTCACCGCTGATAAGACCATTCTGGTAAGGCTGGGCTCCATGGTTTTGCGATCTCCACCAGGTGTAGCGCTCGAACAGGGTTTGCTTCGAACTGATATTTTGGTCGCCTCGGCCGGTGAATTGATTGTTGATTCCGCCGGAATTGCCGAACCGTGAGAAATCATTGATTCCCTGACCATTCAGAGCTGCACCGCTGACTGTGGGGGGCGCCCAGTAGGGAAAGGCGATCAGCGACTGGGCAACTTTGCTGAACCGGGCTTGCGGAATGACATTTCCGGGAAACTGTGTTCGTGTCGGAGCGGTCCCAGCAAGCTGTGCCGGCGTGCAGGCTGGATTGCCGTTGTAGCCGCAGGTGGTCAAAGGGTCATAGATCTTATTCCCCGTGGCGGAAAAATCTCCCTGCCGCATAGCCAGCGTAGGCACGTTGTAGACATAGATCTTGCCCGATGCCTGCCGGTAGCCCTGGTAATCGCCAAAGAAGAATATTTTGTCGCGCTTGATCGGTCCGCCCAGGTTGGCGCCAAACTGGTTCTGGTGAAACGGCTGCTTGCCGGTATTGTTGCGCTTGGCAAAGAAATCGTTGGCGTTCAGAACCGTGTTGCGGAAGAACTCGTATGCGGTGCCGTGGAAGGCATTGCTTCCTGACTTGGTTGCCATGTTGATGACGCCGCCGGTGTACATACCAAACTCGGCAGTGTTGTTATTGGTCTGAACTTTGAACTCCTGAATGACATCCTGGTCGGGCACCAACTCTACCGTGTTGCCATAAGAAGTGTTGACGGGTGCGCCATCCAGCAGCACTGAGCTCTGGTTTCCATTGCCGCCGCCGATCTGGTAATTGCCGGCGGCAAAGACATTCTGCCCGGTCAGGTTGCCTGAAGAGCTACCTTGCGGCACCACGCCCGGCACCAGCGCCACCAGGGCAAGCACATTACGGCCATTCAGGGGGATGTTGGTCACCGCTTTGCCGGCGACGACTTGCCCTAGCGATGCGGTTTCTGTCTGCATGATGGGCGCCTGTGAGCTAACCACAACCTGCTGGCTTACCGTGCCCACTTCCATGGTCGCGTTCACGCGGAAAGTCTGGTCCACCTGCACCACAATCTGATCGCGGGTGTAGTGCTTGAAGCCGGTGGCCTCGATATCGATCTTGTATGTCGCAGGAGGAAGCAGGAGGAACTGGTAATTTCCGTTGCTATCCGTCGCTGCCGTGCGGATGTCTCCGGTTGCGTCATTGGTCAGACTTACAGTGGCACTGGTTACCGCCGCCCCGGAGGGATCGGTGACGGTTCCCACCAGCGAACCGGTGATGACCTGCGCAAGCACGGTCAGACAAGACAACGAAAAGCCCATTGCGATTACCAACAACGTCCGGCCGGCCAATCCACGAAATTCTTGCATCGAAGTCACCTCTTTATCTCGAGAGTCAAAATTTGCATTCCCTGAGACTGTTCGTATTGTGCAATATAGATTGCATCCACACCGAGGGACGCTATCATGCGCTACAAAGCACAGTCAAGGATCTAATTTCAAAAAAGCGCCGCATCGAAGGTATGTAACAGCCAGGATTACGTTGATAAGGAGGCACGAAAAAGGCGCAAAATTGCTCCATCTCAGACCGGTAGAGGGGCCTGCGGCGGCCCAGGCTGAGAATCCGCTGGCTCGGGTTAGCGAGCCGGTTTTCCCCAGAAGATATACGTTCCACTTCTGGTGGAGGTGACGATATCCATCCTTCCGTCGCCGTTTAAATCCACGGCGAGTACGTCCGATCCAGCGCCGGAGCGGTTGTGGATCAAGTGCGGCACCAGCTCTGCGCCGCCTGGCGCCTTTGGATTGCGGACTGTTTTATACCAATAGAGAACCGCCGGACCGTAGGGATCGGCGTCGTAATAGTCATCCAGGTGGGACCAGAGCCGTTTTCCGACAACGAAGTCGGGGATGCCGTCGCCGTCCACATCGGCAACGGTGGTGCCATGCGGCTCGGAGAAGGCGACACCGCCGGCATTTTTCGTGTTGTAGTTATCCATCACCATATGCTTCACGAAGGAAATGTCGCCGTTATTGTTCCGTTTTTGCTCGAACCAGGCCAGTCCCCACCCATGAGCCTGCAGGCTGGTAACAACGTCGTTCAGTCCATCCCCATTGACGTCGTAAACGCCAATCTCGCTGCCGCCGGGGGAAGCCCTTCCCCAATCGCCGAAGGCCACGGGATGATACTTCCAGGGCTGATCGCCGCTTCCCGGGGGAGGCTGTTCCCACCAGCCATCGGCGCCCACGATGTCGACCCGGCCATCGCCATTAATGTCTCCAGCCCCTATGCCATGGGCCGGCCAGGGACCTTTTTCGGAAACGGTGTGGATGATCCAGGTTCCTGTGGGGTTGGCCGGATCAGGTTTGGCGTAGCGCATGTAACCTTCGGCTTCGTAGACCAATTCAGGCTTGCCATCGCCGTCAACGTCTTTGAGGATGGTTTCTTCGCTCTGAATCACCGGCACGACTTTGTATTTTTCCCACCGGCGCGATTCTCCTTTGGGGTTGACATAGAGAATCGCTCCGTCTTTCCCACCTCCGGCGTGGCTGGTGGTCAGGACGTCGGGCCATCCGTCGCCGGTGAAGTCGTAGGCATGCTCTACCCAGTCGTTCATGGAGTATTGGGTGGAAGGGTTATAGGCCTGCGCGGGATAAATCTCGCGCGACGTCAGATAATCGGGGCCAAAATAAATGAACGGACCGGAAACGATGTCCATTTTTCCATCGCGATTGAAGTCGGCAGCCGCGGCCGACCATCCGTAATAGAAAGGACTGAGGCGCTGCATGCGGAAGCCGGTCCCCACTTCCTCGGGTGGATCCTTCTTGATGGCTAGATCTTTATAAGCAACATTTTTGAACCGAACCTCGCAGTTCTTGCCCACATAAAGCGCGATGGGTCCGTAGCCATCCATCTCTTCGGTCGCCACACTGGCATAACCGCCGCCGTTGTTGAGAAAGACTCTCAGGATATCGGCGTCGAGCAATAGCTCTACCTCATTCCATCGCCCCTCACGAATGCCCTGCTCGGGCCGGCTGATGGGGATCGTGACTCCGGGCGGGGGGCTCGGCAATGTGGGGAAGTGGAAGGGATGCGGGGGAGCGGAAGGATCGGGCGGTGGCGGCGCAAACCGGATCTGTCCTCCGGCAGAACGCAATTCCGTCCGCTGGATTTCTTTGCCATCATGGTCGAGGGTGAGGTTGTATCCCTTCAGCTCGTTTCCCTGGATGGCGAGATAGGATCCCTTCATTCCCTCGGGCGCAGAGCGCAGCCGGAACAGAACCCCGGTATCGCAGGGGCCTTCGCACTGAAACGCTGTGTAGAGGCCGGCGTCCTGAAGGGAACCGTCAAGGACCAGCCAGCCTGCACCGCCGGCGCCCTTGCCAACGATTTCGCCGTGTTCCGCCTGCCAGCTGGCCTGGCCCAGGGTGTGCCAGCCGGCCAGCGTCGAGCCTCCACCATCGGGTATGAAGCTGGGTCCAGCCAGTGTGGGCGTAGCTTCCTGTCCGCGGCTATGGATAGCTGGAAGGGCAACGATTGCGCAGGCGAGCAGGCAGGCGGACAGGATCCTTGAAGCGCAATCTCGTAAATTTATTCGCCTGGCCCTACAGCGACCGCCATCCATTCCGTTCACATTGTGCAATGGCGATTTCATTAGACCGCACGAACGGTATCATGCGCGCACAAAGACAGTCAATCGGCATGGCGGGCAGCAAGAGGGAGCCAACAGAGGAAATCAGGGTCCCGCGAGCCGGGATCAACGGTTCCGGGAGGCAAAACGGCGCAACCACTGCCAGCGCGAGGTATCTTTGCTGTCGCTGTAAGCGAGGACGGCAGGAATACGTACCTCGACTTCCGTACCTACCCCGCGCCGGCTCCAGACCTCGAGGGCAGCGCCGATCCCGCGTGCCCGCTGATGCATCCCCGGAAGTCCCCAATGTCCTGAGTGGGTATCTGTTCGTAGAATCTTTGGGTCGACGCCGCATCCATCATCGCGAAACCCTATTCTTAGCTCACCGCGGTCATAGTTGATGTCTGTTTCGCATCTGGCGGCGTTGGCGTGGTGAAAAGAATTTGTCAAAGCTTCCCGCCCAATGCGATATACCTCGTCGCGCACTTCCGGTTGCAACGGGCGTGGAACCCCATTGACGACCACGCTGAAGTCTGCCGGATGTTCTCGCTTCAACTCCGTGCACACGGCTGCAAAGGCTTCGGGCAACCCGGCGGCCTCGAAGCCAGTGCTCGATCCTAGAATCTGATGTCTCAATTCTTCCAATAGTGCGTCCGATTCGCGCAGAGCCTCCTCCAACATACGGTGTGCAGGATCATCAGGGGAGATACGATTGACCCCGATTTGGAAGCGAAGGATCAGTGCTTCCATGCTCTGTAGAAGAGAGTCGTGCAATGCACGCGTCTCTTTTTCTCGATCAACCATTCGAGCACGCAGCTGCCTGCTCAACTGCCTGAAGCGATGGATCACGATAAGGCAAAGCACGATGCAGGCAATCAAAGCCCAAAGCACCAGGTGATCTGTGCGTGACAGCGACAACCCGGCCGAGGGTTCGCTGCTGAGCGCAAACATCGGCGTGGAGAGCACCGCGCACAGCACAAACGCCAGCCATCGAATCAATCCGCGATGAATCGGCGAATCCATAGACATTTCCGCCGGGAGGGTGACTGATTTATCTTGTGCAGCATACTACCGGGCCCATGCGTGTGCACGCGCTGCTGCGAATTTTCTGTAACTTTGATTCGCGCGGAAGGATTATGGACTGTGTGTTAACAGTAAGCGGCGATTTTGAATTAGTTTTAGCTGACCCTTCGGAGGGTGTCATGTCTGACAAAGTCGAACTGTATGACGGCGAGTATGGAAATTATGGGTCCGAAGTATACCGCCAGGTCCGTACTGAAACCTATGGCATCGATTACGGACAGACGAGTTGGGTCAGCACGAAAGAATCGGAGGAAATCCCAAGATGGTTGGAATTGACGGGTAACTCCAATGTCCTGGAAATAGGCTGCGGATCCGGCGTATACGCCCTGCATCTTGCGCAACTCACCGGCTGCCGCATCACCGGCGTGGATATGAATGCCCTTGGCATTCGCACGGCCAACCAATTGGCTGCCCAAAGAGGCTTGAGTCAAAACGTGCGTTTTGAAGTGTGTGATGCTTCCAAACCGTTACCTTTCCCGAACGAGACTTTCGACGCTGTATTCGCCAATGATGTGTTGTGCCACATCCCGGGACGAGCCTCTCTGGTTTCGGAAATGTACCGGATGCTCACACCCGGCGCAGGGAGGATGTTGTTCAGTGACGCGTTGATCATCGGTGGAATCGTTTCGCATGAAGAGATCGCAACCCGGAGTTCGATCGGGTATTACCTGTTCAGCCCACCGGGCGAAAACGAACGATTGATCCGCGATGCAGGGTTCACCGGGCTCAAGGTCCTGGATACGACGGAAGATGCAGCCCGCATTGCTGCGAGATGGGAGGAGGCTCGCCAAAAGCACAGAGAAAGACTGATTGCTGCTGAGGGTGAATCCACCTGGGCGGGCTTGCAGCGATTTCTCTCCTGCGTGCGGACGCTAACTGAAGAGAGGCGGCTGTTCAGGCTTTTATATATGGCAGGGAAAGCTTGAGGACGGCCGAGCTCAATGTTCGAAAATCAGCATCACGTAGGCGAGGAAAAGCAGAAGGTGAACCGCGCCCATCAGAACGTTGGTCCGGTTGCGGGCAAAAGTGAGGGTCGAGACAAACAGGGTCAAGATCAGCAATAGAGAATTGGCTGAATCAAGACCCAGAATCACTGTCTTCCCCGTGACCAGGCCGATGGTGAGAACTGCGGGAATGGTTAAACCGATCGATGCCAGGACCGAGCCCAACAGGATGTTGATCGAACGCTGAAGATCGTTGGCCAGCGCCGCGCGTGTAGCGCTCAAAGATTCTGGAGAAAGCACCAGGGCCGCCACGAGAAACCCGCCAAGTGCGACCGGCGCATGCAGCACTTCGATTCCGTGATCGATGGGCACGGCAATTTCTTCCGCAAGTACGACGATGGCGAGCAGGTACAAGACCAACAGGACTGCGTGATACGCGGAGGAGTTCGGGGACTCATGGTCACCGTGCGCTGCTCCAGCATACTCGCCGGAGGCCAAGGCAGGCCGAACGAAGTACTCCTTGTGTCGCCGGTTTTGAATGATCAGGAAGAGAATGTAGATTGCGATTGACATCACCGCCAGGAAAATAGACTGCAGAACCGAGAACGTGGGTCCTGGCGACGCGCTGGTGAAGTTTGGAAGCACCAGTCCAAGAACCGTCAGGGGCACAATGAGGGACAAAAAAGAGTTGGCGCCCTGCAGGTTGTAATCCTGCTCGCGGTGCCGGAGGCCTCCCATCAGCAGCGAGATTCCGATCATGCCGTTCATGACGATCATGGTCACGCCCAGCATTGCGTCTCGTGCTAACTCCGGCTTGCCTTCGCCGGTGAGCATAACGGCCGAAATCATCATGACCTCGATGCCGATCACTGAAAGCGTAAGCACGAGCGTGCCCAGAGGTTCGCCGAGCCGGGCCGCCAGAACCTCTGCATGATGCACTACGGCAAACGCCGAACTGAGGATCACGGCAAAAAGCCAGATCAACATCAGGGCGAACCACAGTGGATTCGATAAGTCAGAGAGCCATTGTTTCCCAAACATCAGGAACAATGCGGTCGTAGCGATGGCCGCACCCAACAACCACTCGCGCCGCAAGCTCGAAAGCAAGCTGGTTTTTACCGTCGTTGTTCCAGTATTCACTCCAGTAGTCCTACCAGAAAAACGGGTGCATGCACATCTCAGCTCAGGGGCAGAACCTTCATCTGTAACAGAACGTTAACCTGAACCTGCATCCGAGGTTTACAGCGGTCTTGTTTACGAGGTGGTGCATGGCGATTGTGGCGAAACCGCACGGATCTGATTTTTCTGAAATGGATAACGCCGGTATCTCCAGAGAGCACTGGAAGAATCATGTTCATCTCTGGGATGGGCTTCTTTACCGTTGCCTATGACCTATTCATCATCGGCATTGTCATGTCGCTGCTAAAGCCTATCTGGCATGTGGGCAAATTAGAGGAGCGCCTGGTCGAGTCGACCGCCCTGTTGGCCTCGGCGATTGGCTGCTTCTTTTGCCGGAAACCAAGGGCAAGAGTCTGGAGGAATTGTCGGAGCACGCTTCCGCACCCATTGAAAAGGCGGCCGCATGAATACACGCCACCCGGCCGCAACCGAGGTCGCGGAGAAGGGTCTTGCCAGGCACCCTTAGGAGATACCGGAAATAATTTTCCGGTATTCGTCCTCGTTGAAGGCGCGCATGCTTTCCGTTCGCACGTTGCCCTTTGCCGCGAGCGCCAGACCCAAACGAGCGAATGTCAGATCGTCGGGAGCTTCGACCAAAACGGCCATATCATATTGGCCCAGCAGGGCGTATGCGCTGATGATTTTGCCTCCGGCTGCCTCGAAGGCTTTTTTGCCGGCGTCCAGACGAGATGGACTGTCCTTGATTTTCTCCACACCCTCTTTGGTGAAGCTCAATAAAGAAAGATACGTAGGCATCGTGCTACCTCGGCGCGAATGATAGTCCTAAAGCGTCGCCGCTGACCAGAAGTAAACTGTGATGAACGGAATTTGTCATGTCCTGGCTTTTTTGGGCGGTCCTCTCTGCTCTTTTCGCTGCCGCTACGGCCTTACTTGCCAAAGTGGGCGTCGCGCACGTGGACCCAAATTTGGCCACGGCGATTCGTACTTCTGTCGTCGTAATTTTTGCCTGGACGATTGCTCTCAGTCTGGGAGCCCATGCAGGCCTTGCCCAGGTGGGCCGCCGTAGTTGGATGTTCCTGGCGGCTTCCGGCCTGGCCACCGGCTTATCGTGGATTTGCTACTTCCACGCGCTGTCTCTGGGAGAGGCTTCCAAAGTAGCGCCGATTGATAAGCTCAGCGTGGTCTTCGTGGTCTTGCTTGCATGGCCGTTGCTCGGAGAAGCAATCACGCTGCCGAAGGCAGCGGGTGCGTTTCTGATTGCGGCCGGCGCGATTGTTCTGGCGTGGGCATGAGCCGAGAACCAATGTGATCTGGTCCAACATCTGGAACGGAGCGCTGAAGCGCTCCGTTTGTCACGACGCGGCCCGGGTGTTTTCCGCGATCTGCCGGAAGCGATCGACGATCGGACGCGTGTCTCCCGCAAGCCAGGCAAGCTCAATGTTGCTGACCGCTTTTGCGCCGCGAAGCGGTAAGCAAACCACTTCTGCAGAAGCGATCCGGCGAACACAGGCCGGGGCAATGGACACTCCTTGCCCGGCCGCGATGAGGCGCAAAATGGTGAGCCAGTGGGATGCTTCCTGCACAATCTGAGGACGAAAACCATGCTCTTCGCATAGGGTCAGCGGCTTCTCATAGGCTCGCGTGCCGGCGCTGCGCGGATAGTAGACAAATGGATCGTCCCGGAGCATGGCTACCGAGATGCTCTTGTGGTCCGCGCATGGATGGTTCGCAGGGAGCACAGCAACGAAGGGTTCGGAGAGGATGGTGATCACCTGCAAACCTTCGAATGGATCACCATCGCGCAGGATTCCAGCGTCGAGCGTGCCGTTTTCCAAGCCCTCCGTCACCAGCGAAGTGAAAGACTCATGCAGATGGAGCCTCACACCTGGAAACGCTTCACGATAGGTACGAAAGATCTCGGGCAGCGTGGTGAGCATGGCCGATCCGATAAAGCCGATATGCAGCGATCCCACATCGCCACGCCCGATGCTACGGATTTCGTCGATGTCACGCTGCACATTGCGAAGCGTCCTGCGCGCCCTCTGCAGTAAGGCGTCCCCGGCGGGGGTAAGGCTTACGGAGCGAGAGGTGCGAACGAAAAGTGGATATCCGAGCAACTCCTCGAGCTTCCGGATCTGCTGGGAGAGGGGTGGCTGCGCGAGGTGCAATCGCTCGGCTGCCCGACCGAAGTGCAACTCCTCTGCAACAGCGACAAAATAACGCAAGTGGCGCAATTCGATGTCCCGATCCATATGCGGACTATATTAATTGAGTAAAACAAGATATTGGACGTAATCGATATTCGGATGGAGACTGCTTTCAGAGGGTAAGCAAATGCAGAGTGACGGGATACAGGTTTCGAGTAGCGGCCCGATGGCCGATCTGCCCCGAGTGGAAATTCGTTCTCTTCAGGCAGGAGAGGATGCGACCGCTTTTAAGACTTTGAACGAGGAGTGGATTACGCATTACTTCACACTGGAACCGATGGATCAAGCCACTCTGGGCGATCCGGAGGGGAAGATTCTGCGGAAAGGTGGACACATCTTTATGGCGTACTTCGGAGCGCAGGCTGTCGGATGCGTCGCCCTGATTCCCATGGAAGGTGGTATCTACGAACTATCGAAGATGGCAGTCGCGCCCGAAATGCGCGGGCTTGGGATTGGCCGCAAGCTATTACAGCATGCCGTCGCGGAAGCAAAACGAATTGGCGCGGCATCCTTATTCCTCGGCAGCAACTCTCGCCTGGAAAATGCCGTGCATCTCTACGAGTCCGTAGGCTTTCGACATGTACCTCCGGAAAGACTGCCCGAAATGCCGTATCTACGTGCCAACGTCTTTATGGAACTACCGCTCTGAAACGCCGGAGAATCGGGGGACAATAGAAATGACCTATGCGAAAACCTCTGCTCGCGCTGGCCGTTTCTGCATTTGGCATCGGCACTTCGGAATTCATCATCATGGGGCTGCTGCCGGATCTCGCGCACAGCTTCCGGGTCAGCATCCCTAAGACCGGGATTCTGGTTTCCGGGTATGCGCTGAGCGTCACCCTGGGTTCGCCGCTCGTCGCGCTCGCGCTCTCGCGCATGGACCGCAAACGCTCCTTGCTGATCCTGATGGGCATGTTTGTTGTCGGAAATGCACTCTGTGCGTTGGCTCCTACGTTTCTTCTGCTTCTTTTTGCGCGCATCCTCACCGCGCTCTGTCACGGAGCTTTTTTCGGTATCGGTAGCATCGTGGCATTTCACCTGGTGCCACGCTTCGAACGTGCCCAGGCCATCACGCTGATGTTCAGTGGGCTGACGCTCGCCAACGTGCTCGGTGTACCCGCGGGAACAGCTTTGGGGCAGGTGCTCGGATGGCGATTTGCGTTCTGGGCCCTGGTTCCTATCGGCCTGATCGCCGGGGTTGGGCTGTGGCGCCTTGTGCCGCATCAGGCACCAGAAAAGGTCAATCTCAAGCACGAGTTTCATGCTGCACTGCGGCCCCAGGTGCAGTTGGTGCTGACGCTGAGCACCCTTTCCTCGATCGCGCTGTTCTGTGTCTTCACCTATATCGCGCCCATCCTGGAGCAGGTGACGCATCTCTCTCCGAGTGCGGTAACCAGGGTGCTGGTCGTTTTCGGCGTCGGCATTACAGTAGGCAATCTGCTGGGTGGCCGGCTGGCGGACTGGAAGCAGATGCCGGTTCTACTCACCGGGTTCATTCTGCTGATCGGAATCTTCCTGGCGATGCCGCTTTTCGAGATGAGCGTGGCGCCGGCTGTGGTGATGGTCTTTGTTTGGGGCTGCGTTCATTTCGCGACCGGATCTCCTCTTCAGGCACGAATTGTGGAGCAGGCGAAGGGTGCGCCGAATCTGGCTTCCACGCTGAATCAAGGGGCATTCAACCTCGGCAATGCATTAGGTGCGAGCCTCGGGGGCATCATGTTGACCCAGGGGATCAGCTATCGTTTCCTTTCTTTTGGGAGCGCGTCTGTCGCCAGCGTGGCGTTGTTGGTTGCGCTGGTGGCATTGCGGGTGGAACGCGGCGCGACGGAAGAAAATCACATGGTCTCCGCGTAGCAAGACGGCTTTTCCCGCCAGCTTCTTTCTTCTCAGCGCACCACAAGCGGCAACCTACAGCTTTCGTGAGCGCCATAGAATCAGAACGGGATGAAGAAGAAACTCCGGGTTGGCGTACTTTTTGGTGGCCGCAGCGGCGAGCATGAAGTCTCACTGCTTTCGGCGGCCTCGATCCTGAAGGCATTGGATCGCGATCGCTTCGAGGTTGTTCCGATTGGCATCACCAAGCAAGGTCGCTGGTTGGTTTCTGGGGATGCCGAGCGACTGCTGGCTGGAGACTTCGAAGATCCGCAGTCCAGCGCGTTGCGCGCCGGTGATCCGCAGCAGACAGCGCCCGCCGCCCTTCTTGCGAAGGGACAAGGCGTGATCGTGCCCCCCATTCCAGCTGCGGAAGGTGGACGAGGCGGAGCTTTGGTGCCGTTCGAGCGCGAAGCATCGTCTATCTCCCCCGCACAGGAAGCCCTTCAACTCGATGTCGTGTTTCCTGTCCTGCACGGAACATTTGGCGAAGACGGCACGATCCAGGGGCTATTTGAGCTTGCCGGCCTGGCTTATGTCGGTTCCGGTGTTCTTGGCTCGGCGACCGGGATGGACAAGGACGTGATGAAGCGCCTCTTTACGGCTGCGGGACTTCCGATTACAAAACACAGCACTTTTCTCCGCCATGACTGGCAGCGAAGCCCGAAGAAGATCGTGGCAAAACTCGAGGCTGAGCTCAAATACCCGCTGTTTGTCAAACCGGCCAACCTTGGCTCGTCGGTGGGCATCAGCAAAGCTCATGACCGCAAGGAACTCGGGCCGGCCATCGATGTAGCGGCCGGGTTCGATCGCAAGATCGTGGTGGAACAGGCTGTGGGTAGTCGCGGAAACCGGAGCCGCATGGGCAAGGCTCGGGAACTGGAAGTCGCGGTGCTGGGTAACGATGAGCCGATCGCCTCGGTTGTCGGCGAGATCGTGCCCGGCAAGGAATTTTATGACTACGAAGCCAAGTATCTCAGCGAAGGATCGGAGGCGATCATTCCAGCGAAGCTGACAAAACAGCAAAGCCGGCAGGTACAGGAGATGGCCATCAAAGCTTTTCGCGCTTGTGACTGCGCTGGCCTGGCGCGAGTAGACTTCCTTCTGGAAGCCGGCGACGCAGGCCGTCTCTACCTGAACGAAATCAACACCATGCCGGGTTTCACCTCAATCAGCATGTATCCCAAGCTGTGGGAAGCTTCCGGCGTCAAATACCGTGAGCTGATTTCCCGGTTGATTGAACTAGCGCTGGAGCGAAAGGCGGAACGGGAAGAGATCTCCTATTCGCGATGATGAGGTCATGAGCGGTAAACTTGCCTTAGTTGAGGAGTGCCGATGACTCTACTCGATGCACCCACTTATGATCCAACCAAGGCGCGAAAGCGCAGGAATATTCTTATTGTCTCCGTCATTGTCCTGCTCGCGCTCGCGGGCTTCCTCTGGTACTTCTGGGACTGGCCCCAGGAACATCTGGTGAACCAGTTTTTTGCCACCGTCGAAGCGAAAGACATGCCGAAGGCATTTGCAATCTGGAACCACGACCCGGCCTGGCAGCAGCACCCCCAGCAATACGCGTCGTATCCTTACGGCCGCTTCGTGGTGGATTGGGGTCATGAGAGCGACTGGGGTGACATCAAGACACATAAAATCGTGATGGCCAAGACCGTCGGTTCCGGAGTCGTGGTTGGTGTCGAGGTCAATGGGCAGAAGACGCCGGTTTTTCTCTGGGTACAACGCAGCAATAAGACGCTTGGTTTCTCCCCAGTGCAGCTTTCGACAGACTAAGCCTTCAGCGCCGGCAACAGCTTCTCAAAGCCGGCAGCATCTTCGATCTGCATGCACTTTTGACTGCGGTCAATTTGCCGCATCAGTCCACTGAGCACTTTGCCTGGACCAACTTCGAGGAAGGTGGTCACTCCCTGGGCGATGAGGAGTTGGATGGATTCTGTCCAGCGGACGGCGCCGGTCACCTGGCGAATCAGGGCATCGCGCAGTGCCGCGCCTTCAGTAATGAGAGTCGCATCCACATTAACGACAACCGGGATTTTCGCGTTTGCGAAACGCATTTCGTGCAGGATGGGAGCAAGAGCCTCCTGCGCCGGTTGCATCAGGCTGCAATGGAAGGGTGCGGAGACCGGCAGCATGACGGTTCGTTTAGCCCCACGCTCTTTCGCTAGAGCGGCCGCCCGCTCCACCGCCGCAGCGGCTCCGGAAATTACGATTTGCTCTGGGCTGTTAAGGTTGGCAGGTTCAACCGGCGCGCCTGCTTCCCGGGTGGCGTCGCCGCAGATAACAGTCACCAAATCTGACCGCAAGCCAAGGATGGCGGCCATCGCTCCTTCTCCCGCTGGCACGGCCTGCTGCATCAGCTGACCGCGTTGCCGAACCGTGCGTGCAGCAGCAGCAAACTCGATGACACCCGCGGCCACGTTGGCGGAGTACTCACCCAGTGAGTGTCCGGCAACGTAGTCCGCAGTAATTCCCGCTTCGGTCAGCACGCGAAGCAAGGCGACAGAGACAGTGAAAATCGCCGGCTGGGTAAACTCGGTCAGGCTTAGCTGCTCCGCGGGTCCGTTAAAGCACAGATCAGTTATGTCAAAGCCAAGGGCTTCATTGGCTTCCTGAAAAGTCTGACGCGCGAGGGGAAATGCGGAGGCGAGTTCGCGGCCCATACCGACATTTTGCGAACCTTGACCGGGGAAAAGGAAAGCGATCTTGCTCATCTTGTTCTTAGGATCCAGGAAGGAAGCTTCAAGAGATGTTGAAAGTCGGCCATCAATGAATCGGTTGAATGGGCTCGCTCACACCGGGCACAGGCACTCCCTCCGCCGGCTGGCGGCGAGCAAATTCCTGCTCGAGGCGTTGATTGATGCCAGCCTGGGCGAACTCCGCCGTGACCCGGATGCCGTTAAAAATGGCGCGATCATTGGATGACCCATGATTTACGATGCAGACCCCGCGGATGCCGAGCAGGGGCGCGCCACCGTACTCTGAGTAGTCAAGACGCTTCTTGAAGTCATTGAAGGCTTTGCGTGAAAGCAGTGCACCGACCTGCGCGGTGACGGTCGAATTGAGCGACTGACGCAGAAGATCACGGACCAGCCGGGCCAGTCCCTCCGAGGTTTTGAGGGCCACATTGCCGACAAAACCATCGCACACCACAACATCGGCGCGGCCGTTGTAAATGTCCCGCCCTTCTACGTTCCCAATGAAATTGAGGAAGAGCTGTTTAAGCAACGCAGAAGACTCACGAGTGAGGTCATTGCCCTTGCCTTCTTCCTCACCAATCGAGAGCAATCCAACACGGGGACGCGTAATCTTGAGCACACTGCGGGCGTACATTTCGCCCATAATGGCGAATTGCTCGAGATTGTGCGGCTTGCAATCGACATTGGCGCCCACATCCAGCAACACACAGCGCGAGCCGGTTGACGTTGGAAGCAAGGCAGACAGCGAGGGACGATCCACGCCTGGCAACGGTCCCAGCAATGTCTTGGCCAAAGCCATCGCAGCTCCTGTATTCCCAGCGGTCAGGAACCCGGCCGCGCGGCCTTCTTTCACCAAACGAAGGCCTACCCGCATGGTGCTGCCCTTCTTTTTGCGGATCGCGTCGGTAGCCTTATCGTCCATCGTGATCCATTCCGAGGCGGGAACGATCACGATCGGCAGCTGCTCGCCGTTGGTAGCTTCCCGTAGCCCGGCACGCAAGCGATCTTCTGGACCAACTAGATGAACACGCACCGGCAGATGGCGGCAGGCCTGAATTGCGCCCTTGATCTCGGGTTCAGGAGCTTTGTCCGAACCCATCGCGTCAAGCGCAATATCCGTGAGGGCGGCCACAGAGCGGGCTAGGCTTCCTTGACTTCGAGCACTTCGCGACCCTTGTATGTGCCGCATTTCGGGCAAGCCCTATGAGGTAATTTGCGCTCGTGGCAGTTGGGACATTCCGAGACAGTAATCGGTGTCAGTGCATCGTGCGAACGGCGTTTTGCGGTGCGGGCCCTGGAGTGGCGCCGCTTTGGATTCGGCATTGCAAATTCCTTTCAGGCGTTCTCCCTTGGCTGTGCGGCTTCAGCCTGAGATCGCCTTCAACCTTCGGTTTTAATCCTGCTGCGGAGTTCGGCCAGCGCAGCCCACCGTGCGTCGACCCGGCCCGTATCGCAAGCGCAGGCCTCATGGTTGCGATTTCTTCCGCAGTGAGGACAGATTCCCTTGCACTCCTGCTGGCAGAGCGCTCTTGCGGGCAGAGACAACAATACTTGCTCACGCAGAACGTCCTCGACCGCAAGACGGCCTTGTTCATAGTAACCGATTTCCGTATCAGAGGTCGAGATGGCGCGTTCCGAGGCACCCGTATCCGCACCTGTGGGGCGGAAAAGCAGGTCGAAGCGCTCCTCTAAGGTTTGAGCTACCGGATCCAGGCAGCGAGCGCAGGGCATTTCGAAATTGCCCTGATATTGCGCGCGCAAGCGGATGTCCTGAACAAACTCATGGGAGCCGCGGTTTTCCGTGATGAGATCGGCCCGGCCGCTCACCGGCATGCCGCCTATCTGCTGAATCCCGGACCCATAGTCGATAGCCCCGGCCGGGATCGTCTCGTGGAATTCGAGCGGCTCCCGCTCAAGGTCGAGCACCGTTATTACGAGGGCCATGGCATTCTCCGGACTAGAAACGGTAGTAAATGGAAATGTTTGGTTCCAGAGTGTTTCGCAGGTTTCTGGTGTCCAGGTAATTCTGGTGGAAATCGGGGGTCTTGTACCTTAGGCCCCGAAGGCCACCGCGTATACCCAATCGCGAGAAAATCGGGTAGTTCAGCCCGAAGTTGTAAGCGAACTCGGGCACGAGTTGTGAGGGCAAACTTGTGGTTGTCGGCGAAAGGAGATTGGTCAATGTCCCCGAGATAGGTGAAAAGACGATCACGCCTCCACCTATGCTGGCGTAGGGCTGGACTCCGTAGACCGTGGGCGACTGAAACAAGTAGGAAAAGCTGAAATCGGTTACGTTGTTCTCAACCTTGACCACATTTTTATTGTAGGCCTCGTAGAATTTGGTGTAGCCGACATTGGCTTCCCAGCCCAGCCAGGGGCGATACGGCTGGCGCAGACTGAACAATGCCCCCCCGGACTCTGTGGTGTCGTCGACGACGAAATTGCCATTGGCCTGATTGGTCACCTGGTAGAACCCGCCCACACCCACATCAAATTTCTGTTTCGGAGCAGTCTGCGTGTCCTGTGCCTGGGAGGGGAGCATGCCGGCCGCTACGATGAGTGCGCTTAAGAAGGGAAGAAAACGGCAGTTGCGGGTGAGCAGGGAAAAGGTTGTGGATTTTTTCAAACGGACACTCTGCATGGTTGAGTCTTATCTCACTATATATGGTTCTTTAGACTCATATTGGTGGCCAGCGAGCGCCAATCATCTCCCGCAAACAGTCGAATCGCTGCGATTCCAGTCGCCCCGGCAGCCACACAATCAGGGGCATTGGCAGCCGTCACGCCACCCAGTGCAAATACCGGGATGCCGCGGGCTATGGCGCAGGCTTTACGCAGTCCTTCAAGACCCTGGGTTGGAATCCCTTCGCCAAAAACCTTCTCGAAAACAGGCGAGAAAATCATCAGGTCCACCCTCTCCGCCGCAGCGATGCCGATATCTTCGAAACTGTGGCAAGGCACGCTGATGATCGCCCTCTCATGGGTTCTACGGAATCGCTGGGCTGCGCCGGCGACCGGCTTGCCTGCAAGATGCACTCCATCAGCGCCCTCCGCCAGAGCCCAGTCTGCCGTTTCGATGTCCGGCACATTGATCAAAAGCTTGGAATGCCTGCGATTGACCTGGTCCATCAGCTGTTGAATAAGAATTCCCAGCGCGTCCCGGTCCAGATCCTTCTCCCGCAGTTGAATAAACTGGACGCCCCCACTGGACCAATCTTTCACCTGCGTGAGCAGCGGACGGGTCGACCGCTTCCTGTCGGTAATGGCATAAAACTGCATGCAGTGCAGTCTAGTTGAGGAATCGTCCAGCGTATGCTAGACAAAGCATACGGTTTCGAATTGGTATTTCGCCCGGCTTGTAGCCATGGGAAATTAATCTCGTCGGCTGGTTCTTCCGGTACCCTTCCAACAAGGCATGATTACCTACGACGTTCTGATCATTGGTTCCGGCCCTGCAGGGCAGCGCGCGGCTATATACGCCACCAAGCTTGGCAAGCGGGCGGCTGTGGTGGAGCGCATGCGGAACATCGGCGGAGTCTCGGTAAACACAGGCACCATTCCCAGCAAGACCATGCGCGAAGCGGTCATGCATCTTTCCGGCTACAGCTACCGCTCGATCTACGGCATGAATTACAAGGTCAAAGAAAAGATCACCATGGCGGATCTGGCGTTCCGTGTCCAACATGTGATCAAGACCGAGATCGACGTGACCGAGGCCCAGCTGTCGCGTAACGGAATTGATGTGCTGCCTGGAATCGCCAGCTTTGAAGACAGCACGCACGTGAAGGTCACGAATGAGGGGGGCACGCAGGTCTACGAGGCCAGGAACATCATTGTTGCGACAGGGACCAGACCGGCCGACTCTCCCCGCGTGCCGATCAATGGGCGGTCGATTGTTAACAGCGATCAGATTCTTGACCTGCCCAACCTGCCCAAGTCACTGATCGTGGTGGGCGGCGGCGTGATCGGGGTGGAGTACACCTGCATGTTTGCGGCACTGGGCGTGCGCGTGACGTTAGTCGAAAAGCGGCCAAAGCTACTGGAGTTCGCCGACCAGGAGATCGTGGAAGCGCTTAGCTATCACCTGCGCGATAGCCGCGTGACCATGCGCCTGCATGAAGAAGTGGAGAGCGTGGAGGAGTTGCCCGATTGCAGCGTGGTCGCGAACCTGGAGAGCAACAAAAAGATCTCCGGGGGCGCATTGCTTTATGCCGTTGGCCGCTCCGGCAACGTTGACCAGTTAAACTTGCCCGCGGTTGGCATCGAACCGGATTCCCGCGGCCGCATCCCGGTAGACAAAGATTTCCGTACCAAGGTGCCAAATATTTTTGCTGTTGGAGACGTGATCGGGTTTCCCAGCCTGGCATCGGTTTCCATGGAGCAGGGCCGGATTGCAGTGGCCAGGGCCTTTGGAAATGAGAGCCTGGTCTCGAATCCCAGTTTTTATCCCTATGGCATTTACACCATTCCTGAGATCTCATTTATCGGCAAGACCGAGGAGCAGTTGACGGATGAAGACGTGCCTTACGAGGTTGGAGTGGCCTACTATCGTGAGATTGCTCGCGGTCAGATTCGAGGGGATACCACCGGACGCTTGAAGATTGTCTTTCACCGTGAAACACGGCATCTGCTGGGCGTGCATATTATTGGAGAGGGCGCGAGCGAACTGCTGCACATCGGACAAGCTGTCATGACTCTCGGCGGCACGCTGGACTACTTCATCGATACGGTGTTCAATTACCCCACCCTTGCCGAGTGCTATAAGGCTGCCGCATTTAACGGCATCAACCGGTTGGCCCGGGCGGCGGACTAAAGGGAGGGGCGCATGGATAGAACCATCGGCGTTGTCGTGTCCTCAAGAATTGTGGCGGGGCTCGTCGAAGACCACAAGCTGTCCGGGTCGCTTCACTCGTATCCGGCAAATCCGGACGACCACGAAGCTTTGCTGGAACACCCTTTTGAAAGCCTCTGCCATTTGATCAGCGACCAGGTGCTTGCCCTCCATCCTGAGGGCAAATTCGACGCCATCGGTGTTGCGCTTCCGGGGATCATTCGCAACGGGATCGTAGAGGATTCACCGAACCTGGCTCAACTGAAGGGTGGCAATATCGCCGAAATGTTAGCTTCTATTTTCCAGTCGAAAGGGATCGTCGGCCCATTGAAGACCCTGAACGATGCTGATGCCGTGGCAGCCGGCTTAGCGGTCACACAGGGTCGTATGGATCGCCTCGTCCGGGTCTGGACCATCGGCAATGGGATTGGATTTGGGAGGTACCCCTACACCGAAGGTGTCTGGGAGGGGGGCCACATGGTGGTGACGCTTGACCCCAAGGAGACTTATTGCGGCTGTGGCGGCCGGGGACATCTGGAGGGAATCATGGGCTACCGTGCCATGCGGCTTCGCTTTCTTGATATGGAGCCGGAAGAAGTTTTTGCCGCCGCCAAGAAAGGCGATCCCCGTTGCATGGATTTCGTGCGCCTCTGGCATCGCGGTCTAGGCGCCGCCACGGCCACTTCGGTCCACCTGGGCGGCCCGGGCCGCTTCTACTATACAGGCCTGAATGTTCGCTTTCTGGATCTAAATCTGCTTAAGGAATATCTGTGGCAGATGGTCAAGATGAGCCCGCTGCAAAGCTATTCTCTGGAAATCGTGCCGGACAATCCGGAGATAGCCGTGATCGGGGCAGCAGCTTCTGCACTGCTGGCGCCTGCCCAGTAACTTGAGGATCTGAGGTTCACCCGTTTCCAGTAGCTCCCAGCAAAGCATACGTGCCAGGCGCAGCTTCGTCCTGGACCTGGCACGTCCCTAGATCATTGAGCGTATCCCGCAGGCAGCCTTGGCGCAGGTCAGGAATAGCTCCGCTGGTACATGCGTGAAAGCCGGTCATGCCATGACAGGCGATCCGGATCGAAACACGCCCAGGCAAAACCCAAACCCAGGGGAGCGGCCGAGAGCATCACGAATGGCACCCGTCTGCACATCGCCTGACGCGTAGGGTTTTCGTCATCGAAGGTGCACAACGCGATTTTTGCATAACGCATTCCGGGTGTGCCGTTCGCGAACTTGAAGAAAAGATATTGGTAGAGCACGCAGAAGCCGACCAGTACCAATCCGGCACTGAGTAGCGCAGGTTTGCCCGTAGGGGGATGGGTGGTGCAGGCAACAAACACCAGAACAAATACCGAGAACGCAGCGACAATGAGCGCCAGATCGAAAATTCCCGCCAT
>Ga0335075_10004564_pt1 | contig 21649 bp, 19 predicted proteins | sample Lox_Sample_24_FD_206723 | JGI IMG/M metagenome (GOLD analysis project Ga0335075, IMG submission 206723) | Soil microbial communities from Loxahatchee National Wildlife Refuge, Florida, United States - Lox_Sample_2.4 | ecosystem: Environmental > Terrestrial > Soil > Wetlands | place: USA...
AGCGCCGCGGCGGCACCGCCCGCCACGACGCCGTGGTCTGGGGCTTCGCCCGCGCCGCCGACCGACGCGGCGTCGACATCATCGAGAATTGCGAAGTCACCGGCATCGAAATCGCGAACGGCCGCGTCACCGGCGTCGCCACCACGCGCGGGCGCATCGCCGCCGCGAAAGTCGCCCTCGTCGCCGCCGGCAATTCCTCCCGCGTCGCCGCCCTGGCCGGTCTGCGCCTGCCCATCGAGAGCCACGTGCTCCAGGCCTTCGTCTCCGAAGCCGTCAAGCCGATGCTCGACACCGTCATCACCTTCGGCGCCGCGCATTTCTACATCAGCCAGTCGGACAAGGGCGGCCTCGTCTTCGGCGGCGATATCGATGGCTACAACTCCTATGCCGCGCGCGGCGGCTTTCCCGTCGTCGAGGACGTCATGCAGGGCTGCATGGCGCTCCTGCCCCGCGCGGGCCGCCTTCGCGTCTTGCGCTCCTGGGGCGGCATCATGGACATGACGATGGACGGCTCCCCGATCATCGACCGCACGCCCATCGCCGGCCTCTATCTCAACGCCGGCTGGTGCTATGGGGGTTTCAAGGCAACACCCGCCTCGGGCTGGTGCCTCGCCTTCACCATCGCCAACGACGCGCCGCACGCATTCAACGCGGCGATGCGGCTCGATCGTTTCGCAACCGGCGCGCTCATCGACGAGAACGGCGGCGGCGCCCAGCCCAACCGCCACTGAGGAAAAGATGCGCATCAACTGCCCGCATTGCGGCGCACGCGGCCACGAGGAGTTCGCCTATCTCGGCGCGGCTCTCCGCCGTCCCGCGCCCGACGCCGACCCCTCCGCCTGGCACGACTACGTCTATCTCCGCGACAATCCCAAAGGCCCCAACCGCGAATTCTGGCAGCACGTCGCCGGCTGCCGTCGCTGGCTCGTCGTCACCCGCGACACAAGCACGCACATGATCCACACGGTCCTTGACGCCTCGAATTGGCCTGGGGAGCTCGTCGCGTGACCTCCCACCGCCTTCCCTCCGGCGGCCTGATCGACCGCGCCGCCTCGCTCGAATTCCGCTTCGACGGAAGCGCCTACAATGGTTTCGCCGGCGACACGCTCGCCTCCGCCCTCCTCGCGTCCGGCGTCCGCCTCTTCGGCCGCTCCTTCAAATATCATCGCCCGCGCGGCGTCTTCTCCGCCGGCCCCGAGGAGCCGAGCGCGCTCGTCGAGCTCGGCGCCGGCGCGCGCCGCGAGCCCAACACCCCCGCAACCACCCAGGAGCTCTATGCCGGCCTCGAAGCCGTGAGCCAGAACCGCTTTCCCTCGCTCCGCTTCGATCTTCTCGCCGCCTCCGGCCGCCTCGGCCCGCTCTTCGCCGCCGGCTTCTACTACAAGACCTTCATGTGGCCCGCGCGTTTTTGGGAGCGCGTCTACGAGCCGCTCATCCGCCGCGCCGCCGGCCTCGGCCGCGCCGCCGTGGCACCCGACCCCGACATTTACGAAAAATCCCACCTCTTCTGCGACGTCCTCGTCATCGGCGCCGGTCCCGCCGGCCTCGCCGCCGCGCTCGCCGCCGCCCGTGCCGGCGCCCGCGTCGTCCTCTGCGAGCGCGACTGGCGCTTGGGCGGCCGAATTCTTTCCGAATGCGAAACGATAGACGACCGCCCCGGCCCCTCCTGGGCCAGCACCGCCGCCGTCGAGCTCGCCTCCTTCCCGGAAATCCGCATCCTCTCCCGCACCACCGTCTTCGGCGCCTACGACCACGGCGCCTACGCCGCGCTCGAGCGCGTCTCGGACCATCTCGCCTCTCCGCCGCCCGACACGCCCCGCCAGCGCCTCTGGTCCATCGTCGCCCGCCGCGCCGTCCTCGCCGCCGGCGCCGTCGAGCGCGCCCTCGTTTTCGGCGGCAACGACCGCCCTGGCGTCATGCTCGCCGGCGCTGTCCGCACCTATCTCAACCGCTTCGCCGTCGTCCCCGGTCGTAATGCCATCGTCCTCACCGCCGGCGATGACGGCTGGCGCACAGTCGCCGACTGCGCCCGCCTCGGCATCAACGTCTCCGCCATCGTCGATCGCCGTGCCGATCTCCCGCCCCGCCACGTCGAGCTCGCCCGCCGCCTCGATGCCCGCCTCTTCCCCGCCGGCCAAGTCGCCGGCACCCAAGGCGCCCTCGGCCTCCGCGCCGTCGCCATCCGCGACGCCGCCGGCCGCCTCCATCGCCTTCCCGCCGATCTCCTCGCCGTGGCCGGCGGCTGGAACCCCGCCATCTTCCTCGCCTCCCATCTCGGCGACCGGCCCGCCTGGAACGACGCCGCCCACGCCTTCACCGCCTCCGCTCTCCCGCCCGGCCTCACCCTCGCCGGCGCCGCCGCCGGCCATCCCTCGCTTGCCGCAGCCCTCGCCACCGGCGCCGCCGCCGGCGCCCAGGCCGCCCGCGATTGCGGCTTCTCCGCCGATCCCACCCCCCCTCGCTCCGCGCCCGCCGACGACTCGCCGCCCGCCCCCCTCTGGATCCCCTCCCTCCCGCTCCCCCCCAAATCCTTCGTCGACCTCCAGCACGACGTCACCGCCTCCGACATCGCGCTCGCCCACCGCGAAGGCTTCCGCGCCGCCGAGCACCTCAAGCGCTACACCACGCTCGGCATGGCAACCGAGCAGGGCCGGACCGGCGCCACCATGGGCACGGCCCTCATGGCCGCGCTCACCGGCCGCCCGCTCGCCGAAATCGGCGTCCCGATCGCCCGCCCGCCCGAATCCCCCGTCGCCATCGCCGCGCTGGCCGCCGAGCATCGCGGCCGCGACTTCCGCCCCACGCGCCTCCCGCCCGCCCATCTCTGGGCGGCCGAGCGCGGCGCCCGCTTCGCCGAGGCCGGCCCCTGGCTCCGCGCCGAACGCTTTCCCCTCCCCAACGAATCCGATTGGCAGGCCACCGTGGCCCGCGAGGTCACCGCGGTCCGCACCGAAGCCGGCGTCTCAGACGTCTCCACCCTCGGCAAGATCGAGCTCACCGGCCCCGACGTCGGCATTTTCCTCGACCGCCTCTACGTCAATCGCTTCTCCAACCTCCGCCCCGGCCGCGCGCGCTACGGCCTCATGCTGCGCGAGGACGGTTTCGCCTTCGACGACGGCACAACCGCACGCCTCGGCCCCGAGCGCTTCCTCATGACGACCACCACCGCCCACGCCGAGCGCGTCCTCGCCCACATGGAGTTCTGCCACCAGATCCTCTGGCCCGACCTCGACCTCGACTTCGTCGCCGTCACCGACCGCTGGGCCCAGTTCGCCATCGCCGGCCCGCGCGCCCGCGCAATCCTCGAGCGCGTGCTCGATGCCGGCCAGGACATCTCCAACGAAGCCTTCCCCTTCATGCAGGCAGCCGAAATGCGCGCCCTCGACGGCGCCACCGCCCGCCTCTTCCGCATCTCCTTTTCCGGCGAGCTCGCCTACGAAATCGCCGTCCCCGCCCGCTACGCCGAATCCTGCATCGCCCGCATCGTCGAGGCCGGCGCCACGCCCTACGGCACGGACGCGCTCTCCGCGCTCCGCATCGAAAAAGGCCACCCCGCCGGCGCCGAGCTCAACGGCCAGACCACCGCCCGCGATCTCGGCCTCGCCCGAATCTGCTCAACCTCCAAGGACTATATCGGCCGCGCCATGGCGGGCCGCCCAGCACTCCTCGCCCCCGACCGCCCCGCCCTCGTCGGCCTCCGCGCCTCCCAACACCTCCCTGCCGGCGCCCATCTCCTCCCCATCAACGCCGCCCCCACCGCCACCAACGACCAAGGCTGGGTCAGCTCATCCTGCTTCTCACCCACCTTCGGACGCTGGATCGGCCTCGGCTTCCTCGCCGGCGGCACTACCCGCATCGGCGAAACCCTCATCGCCGCCAACCCGCTCCAGAACGAATCCCTCGAGGTCGAGATCACCGCCCCCTGCCAATACGATCCCGCGGGAGAGCGCCTCCATGCCTGAACCGACACCCTTCTTCACCCCGCTCGCGGGCCTCGCGATCGTCTCGCTCGCTGCCCGCCCACAGCTCCCGCTCGCCGAAACCGTCGAGCGCCTCTTCGCAATTCCGCTCCCCGCTCCCGGCCACTCATCCGAAACCAACGACCTCGCCTTCGTCTCCACTTCGCCCAACCGCTGGCTCGCCCTCTCGCTTCGGCAAAGCCTCTATGCCGACCTCCTCGACCCACTCGCGAGCCTTGCTTCCATCATCGACCTCACTGATTCCCTCTCGCTTCTCCGCCTCTCCGGCCCCGGCGCCCGCGACGTGCTGCAAAAAGGCGCCCCGATCGATCTCCATCCCCGCGCCATGCACGCCGGCATGGCCGCCTCGACCCTCATCGCCCACATAACCGTTCTTATCTGGCAACGAACCGACGCCCCCACCTACGACATCGCCTGCCCATCCTCCTCCACCGCGAGCTTCCGGAGCTGGCTCGCCGGCGCAATCGACCGCCCAAGGCCAGGGGGCTCCGCCCCCTGCACCCCCGCCAAGGGCTGAGCCCTTGGAACCCATTCCCTTCGCCTCGCATCCTTAACCGTACCTTGCGTTGCAAAGCGCGGCACGCCCTCCCACGCTCGCCGCCATGCCAACACGAACCGCGACACTCACGCGCACCCGCCCCGCGCTCGCGGCACTCACCCTCGGCGCGCTCGGCATCGTCTTCGGCGACATCGGCACCAGCCCGCTCTACACGCTCAAAACCGTCATCGACCTCGCAGGCCGCCACCCCGGCCCCGAAGTCGCGCTCGGCTCGCTCTCCCTCATCGTCTGGACGCTGATCCTCGTCACCACGATCAAATACGCCGCCTTCGCCATGCGCGTGGACAATGACGGCGAAGGCGGCATCCTCGCCCTCCTCTCGCTCCTCGGCATCAAGCGCGCGCAACGCCCGATGATCGTCATGGTCGGGCTCTTCGGCGCCGCCCTCATCTACGGCGACGGCGCCATCACGCCCGCCATCTCCGTCCTCTCCGCGCTCGAAGGGCTCGAGATCGTCTCCCCCTCCTTCGCGCGCGACACCGTGCCCGTCGCCGTCGCCATCCTCGTCATCCTCTTCGCCGTCCAAAGCCAGGGCACCGCACGCATCGGCCGCGCCTTCGGTCCCGTCATGGCGCTCTGGTTCCTCGCACTCGCCGCACTCGGAATCGGCGGCATCGTCCGCGACCCCGCCGTCCTGATCGCGCTCGACCCGCTCTACGGCGCCCGCTTCCTCCTTTCGAGCGGCGCCGCCGGCTTCCTCGTCCTCGGCGGCGTCTTCCTCTGCGTCACCGGCGCCGAGGCCCTCTACGCCGACATGGGCCATTTCGGCGCGCGCCCCATCCGCCTCGCCTGGTCGGCAATCGTCCTGCCGAGCCTCGTCCTCAACTACGCGGGCCAGACCGCGCTCGTGCTTTCAGCACCTCCCTCGGAGGGCAACATCTTCTTCCGCCTCTGCCCCACCTCCCTCCTCGTGCCGCTCGTCGTGCTCTCCACAATCGCCACCATCATCGCCAGCCAGGCGATCATCACCGGCGCTTTCTCGATGACACGCCAGGCCGCCCGCCTCGGCTGGCTGCCGCGCCTCGGCATCAAGCAGACCTCGGCCACGGGATACGGCCAGATCTACATCGGCACGGTGAACTGGCTCCTCGCCCTCGCAACGATCGGCCTCGTCCTCGCCTTTCGCACCTCCGCCCATCTCGCCTCGGCCTACGGCATCGCCGTCTCCGCCACCATGCTGATGACGTCCGTTCTCCTCTTCATCGCCATGCGCGACATCTGGGGCTGGGGAACCCTGCGCGCCGGCGCCGTCTCCTCCGTCTTCGTCATCGTCGACGCCGCCTTCTTCGCCGCCAATTCGGTCAAGATCGAAGAGGGCGGCTACGTCCCGATCCTGCTCGCCCTCTTCGTCTACGCGCTGATGCAGATCTGGCACATCGGCACCCGCGCCGTCGCCGCCGCCGCGAAAGCCTCTTCCGTGCCGCTCGAAACATTCCTCTCGGACCTTGCCCGCAACCGTGTGCCCCGCGTTCCCGGCACCGCCGTCTTCCTCACCCGCACCGAGGCCGACGTGCCGCCCATCGTTACCTGGTACATCGCCCATGCGCACGCCTTGCAGGAACGTGTGATGGTGATCTCGCTTGCGACCGCCCTCGTGCCCTTCATCGCCGCGCGCGAGCGCCTCGCCATCGCGGAGCGCGCGCCCGGCTTCTGGCGCCTCACCGCGCGCTTCGGCTTCATGGAACGGCCCGACCTCCCTGCGGTCCTCGCCGCCGCCCACGACGCCGGCTGCACAGCCGATCCCGCCGGCGTCACCTATTTCGTCGGCCGCGAGCGCGCCGTCCCGCGCGCCAACGGAAACGGCCTGCCGCGCTGGTTCGTCGCGATCTACGCCTTCCTCCAGCGCAACGCCGCCCACGCAACCGACATCTTCCGCCTGCCGCCCGACCAGGTCGTCGAGCTCGGCCGCGAAGTCTCGGTCTGATCGCCCCACCGGCTTGACCGCGCACGCCACCCGGTGCCACGTGCCGTCCCGGAAAAAGGGAGGATCGAATGCCGGTCGTCGTGATGCTGACCCTAAAGGCCGCCGAGGGCCGCTACGGCGATCTCGCCGCATTGCTCAAGGCGATCCTCCCCGACACGGTCGCGCGGCCGGGAGCCCGCCTCATCCGCGCCGCCGGGAATCCCGCCACCGGCACGATCACGCTCTATGAGGAATGGGATCGCATCGAGAGCCAGCGGGCCTACATGGCCTGGCGGACGGAGCGAGGCGATATCGCAACCCTCGCCGCGATGCTGCGCGAGCCGCCGCAGGTCGAGCAGCTCACGCTCCTCTTCTGAGCGCGGCCCGGGCGGCGCGGGCCCATGCGCTTTTTGATGTTCCGGGCCCGGCTCCTTTGAGCCCGCACATGGTTCACGCTTCCGGCGCCGGGGTCCCCGCGAACGAGTTCGCAGGATGCCTCGATCCCGCCTTCAGCTCCCTCGCTCCAGGCCGGCGTCCCGTGCCGCAAGCTCTCCGATCGCCGACCAATCGAGCTTGTCCCCGCCGTGCGCAAGCAGCGCGAGGAACCGGTCGCGCAGAAGGCTCGCAAGCGGGAGCGGCACGCGGAGCGCCTCCGCCGCCTGTAGCACGAGCCGGATGTCCTTCTGCCCGAGCGGCGCGGCGAATCCGGCCGGCTCGAACGTTCCGCTCGCGAGCAACCCGCCGTAAGTCTTGTAGACCGGAGCCGTGAACAAGGTCGAAGTCAGGATCTCGACATACCGGCCCCGATCGACGCCGCCCTTGGCGACCAGCGCCATCGCCTCGCCGAGCGATTCGATGACCGAGGCAATCAGGAAATTCCCGCTGAGCTTGACGAGATTGGCCACCTTCGGCGTCTCGGAGACGACGAACGTCCGCTGCCCCATCGCGTCCAGCAGAGGTGCTGCCGCCGCGAGCGCTTGCTCCTCGCCGGCGGCGACAACGAAGAGCCGCCCCGCGGCCGCAACGTCGGGTCGGCCGAAGACGGGCGCGGCGACGAAGCGCTGGCCCGCTTTCGCATGCGCCTCCGCGAGCTTCTCCGAAAGGGTCACGCTGATCGTGCTCGAGGAAATGTGGAGCGCGCCCGCCCGCAGGCTGTCAATCACACCGCCCTCACCGAGAACCGCGCTCTCCACGGCGGCGTCATCGGCGAGCATCGTGACGACGGCCTCGCCCCGCGAGGCTTCACCGACGCTCGCCGCCGCCCTCGCGCCCTCCGCCACCAGCGGGGCGGCCCGGGCCGCCGTCCTGTTGTACACGCTCACCTCGTGTCCCGCCCGCAGCAGGCTCGCGGCCATGCCGACGCCCATCTGCCCGAGCCCGATAAAGCCGATCTTCATCTCTCCACCTTCATTCGCGCCGCGCTTGCCGCCGGTGGAGGATATCGACCACGCTCCCACGAAGAACAAGGGCCGCCCCGACGGAAACCGCTGCCGCGCACGGCGCCAGGCCGCGCAGTGCCGGCGCCGGTCCCGGGGCGCCGTCCACCGGCTCACAAGTCGTCCCGAAAAGCCCCGTACGGCGACGCGAGGTCCATGAGGGCGCTGGCACGGGCCAACGGCTTCGGTCCAAGCACCTCGACCCGCCCCGGCCGGCTTCCAATGATGCCCTATCTCAAATGTTCGCGGAGGATAGGCGGGCTCAAGCGCGCGTCCGGCCCTCTCCAAGACGCGGACCCGAAATGCGATCGCAACGATGGGAGAGCCGCCGCAGCTTCCGGTCCCTCTCGAGCGAACTCACCCGCACGCCCATGCCGAAGGCGCGCCCCTTCAGCGCATCAGCGTTCTTGCGAACCCGACCCGAGTGAGGCTCGTCGTCCTGCCATACGGAGAACGGGACACTAGTCCGTAAGGTCCTGCTCGATGCGCGCGCGCAAAGCCGGTGTGCAGGTATCGGCTTTCATGCGCTCTTTTGCATCCGCGGGCATGCCGGCCATGCCGTTCCGACGGGCCTTGGCCTCCTCCCACACCGCCGCTTGCTGTGCTGGCGTCATACCGATGGCCTGGAAAGCGGCCTTGTAGGTCTCGTCGATCTTGTCGGTCAGATTCCACTGACACAGATCGCTTTGCCCCAGAAGGTAGCCGATGCCCGGTCCGAGCAAGGCGGTGATCGAATTGGGCGGCGCCGCTTCGGCCGGGACCACAGCCAGTGCGGGAAGCACGGCCAGGGCACCAATGATCGCGAATCGCATGGAATGCTCCAAGTTCGGACGAGGGGGTACGCCATTGGCGCTCCAGGAAACTACCCGGATATGGCGATGCCGTAAAGACCTCGCGATCATGGCCGCCAAATTCGCTATCATGCGAGGCGCACAATAGGAATTTCGCACCGGACGCGGAGTCTCGCTCCGAAATGGAGGCGGAACGCCGAGGAAGCCGCTCCCCCGGTCGGCTTCGACGCAGGATCGGGGAAGAACGAAAGGACGCCGGCCCATGCGATGACGAATTTCGCGTTCAGCGCGCTAGTCAAATATAGAAACGGCAGTTGGATTGCGGAAGTGCAGATATTTGGAACCGAACGAGCGCCGCTCAGGATTGATCTCTCCTTTCAAAAGAGCGATCAACCGCCAATGTACCGCGAGCATCCGATGCAGATTGCCTGCATCCACGCTTTTCACGTCGGCGACGCCGTCGAGCCATTTATCCAACTCAGAGCTCGCGAGTTTCGGCGCTACTGAGGTGTAGACATCCTCGCCCTTGCCTGCGCACACGGGCGTCATCGACCGGCCGACCGGGCTCCGGTGGGTTCGCCGGCGATCCGGGTGTTGCAGAACGCACGGATCGTAACCTAAGCTGCCCTCGCGGCACGCGATTAGGCTGCGCGTCGGGGGATCTCGGATAACATGGATCGCACTGCAACCGACGACGTTGGCCCGCCTTCAGCTGCCGGTCAAACAAGGCTCGCATTTCAGCAGGTGGACGTGTTTACGGCCGTGCCGTTCAAGGGCAACCCTGTTGCGGTCGTGCTCGACGGCGATGGGATATCGGACGATCGGATGCAGTCCATCGCCACGTGGACCAACCTATCGGAGACGACGTTCGTCTGCGCACCGACCGTCCCGCAGGCCGATTACCGCCTGCGGATCTTCGCACCTAAGCGCGAGTTGATATTTGCCGGCCATCCTACGATCGGGTCGGCCTTTGCCCTGTTGCGCAAGGGTCTCACGCCCAGAACGCCTGGCCGGCTGGTGCAGGAGTGCAGCAAGGGCCTCGTGAACATCAAGATCGGGGAGGATGGTCGTTTGTTCTTTGCTCTGCCCGAGCCGCAATTCCGCGAGCCGGCCCCGACGCACCTGGCCGCGCTGGCGGATGGTCTCGGCATCATGACGACCGATATTCAACGCGCCGCCATCATCGATGTTGGGCCAGCATGGTTTACGGCTCAGCTCGCCGGCGGCGAGACCGTGAGGTCGCTCGCACCGGATATGGGCAAGCTTGCGGCGCTCGATGCGGTTGGCGTCACGGGCGTCACCGTGTTTGGCCTATACCCCTCGTTCGGCGCCGCGAACCTCGAGGTCCGGTCGTTCGCACCATCCGATGGGATCCCGGAGGACCCGGTGTGCGGCAGCGGCAACGGATGCGTCGCCGCGCTGATCCGCCGGGACGGGATACTGAACGTGCGCGCATATTTGGCCAGTCAAGGAAGGTGCGTCGGCCGCGACGGGCAGATCGCCGTCCGGTTCGATGAGGGCGCCATCTGGATCGGCGGTCGCGCCGTGACCTGCATCGAGGGTTTCCTGTCCGCCTGATGCGCCGCGCCGTGGCGCAGGGAGACCAGATCCGTCCAGCCGGCCGCAACGGCCGCGCGCGCCCGCCTCCGCTGAAACGCCCTCCTTCTCTACGGAAACCGCTTCCGCGTATAGCGCCAGGCGATGATGTAGAGCGCCAGATAGACGAGGGGGATGAAGACGATGATCCCCTCCAGCCCGCCGATCATCGTCCGCTCTCCTGTCTCTGTGATTTTGATCTCGCCCCGCCCGCCGCTTCCTGCGTCTCGAACAGCACCGCCCCGCTCACCGAGATCAGCACGATCATCGTCGTCCCCACCGGCCAGGCGAAATACCAGGGCGCATAGCCGCCGCACAGCACCGCGAGGAAGAGCGCGCCGCTCACCATCCCGATCGGCCCGAGCGCCGGTACCGCTCACAGCACTGGGCGCGCATGGAAATTATCGGGCCGGGCGCCAGCGCGCATCGCCACCGCCGGTTCCCCCAAGCGGGTCGCCGCCATCCCCGGACCGCCCGACGCGGTGTCGGCAAATCCCCTGATGAAGGCGATCCACACGCCGCCCATCACGAAGGGCGCCGCCGCCACGAACTCCGCGCCCACCACCCATAGATCGGCTGCCCACGGGCCGGTAAGGCGCCTGGCACGCAGGCAAGGCCCACCGGGAGCGGATGCGCCCCTCGTGCCGAGGCTTGCAATCTTTCGGGTAGCTATTATAGTAGGCAATATAACTACATTACGGAGTCTGTCATGGACGAAGCCGTTTCGGCTGCCGATGCCAATCGCAGGTTCTCCCTTCTTCTGCGTGGGGTTCGGGAGGGGCACAGCTATGTCGTGACCAGCCACGGCAAGCCCGTCGCGCGGCTCATTCCCGCCGGCAAGCACGCCGATGTGGCGGTCAGCACCCGCGCAACGCTGCTCTCCCGCCTTGAAAAGCAGCCCGTCATGAATGCCGGACGCTGGACGCGCGATGAACTCTACGAGGATGACCGGTGAGGATCGCGCTCGACACGAACGTGCTTGCCTACGCGGAAGGCATCAACGGGATTGAACGGCGGGACGTTGCTTTGGCCCTCATTCGCCGAGTACCGCAAGAAGCGGCTGTCGTTCCGGTGCAGGTTCTCGGTGAGCTTTTCAATGTGCTCGTCCGCAAGGGCGGAAAGTCGCCGAGCGATGCCCGTGATGCTCTGTTAAGTTGGCGTGATACGTTCCCCGTTGCCGAAACCTCGCCCGAAGTCATGCTGGCGGCGGTCGATCTCGCGACGGACCATCAATTAGGGATATGGGACGCGGTCATTCTCTCGGCGGCCTCGCAATCGGCGTGCCGCTTGCTTTTGTCCGAGGACCTTCAGGAAGGCTTCACCTGGGCCGGAGTGACGGTGGTCAATCCGTTCGCCTCGCCACTGCATGGTCTCCTGCATGCTCTGCTGGAGCATGACGAATGATCGGAACGTGCGACGTGCATCGCTTGCACACGCACGCCCGATTCGCCGATCATGCGGTCAAGATCGAGAAATTTGCTGATCTGAACAAGAACGAGAGAGCCTCGCATCGACGCCGGAACCGCCGTTCGCAAGCATTTTTTCGCTGCGGCACGATGACCGGTTTTTCCGCTGTCCGACCTGATTTTGCCGTACTGGGCGTCCGGCCGCCGACCCCCGACCTGAGGGCTTCCCCCGGCCAAAGCTCCCGCCGGCTTACGGAAACCGCTTCCGCGTATAGCGCCAGGCGATGATGTAGAGCGCCAGATAGACGAGGGGGATGAAGACGATGATCCCCTCCAGCCCGCCGATCATCGTCCGCCCCCCTGTCCCTGCGATTGCGATCTCGGCCCGCCCGCCGCTTCCTGCGTCTCGAACAGCACGGCCCCGCTCACCGAGATCAGTACGATCATCGTCGTCCCCACCAGCCAGGCGAAATACCAGGGCGCATAGCCGCCGCATAGCACCGCGAGGAAGAGCGCGAGGGCGAGCACCATGGCGAGCGCGAAGATTTTCACGGCATTGGACATCGCAAACTCCTCAGTAGGAGTGATCGTTCTTGGCAACCGCCTCGGTCTTCACCTTCCCGCCCATCACGTGGAACGCCCACGACGTATAGGCGAGCACCGCCGGCACGAAGATCAGCGCGAACACCAGCATCCACCCGAGCGTGTACGCGCTGCTCGAAGCGTTCCACACGCTGAGGCTCTGGCTCGGTGCCGTCGTCGAGGGCATCAGGAACGGAAACATCGCGACACCCGCGGTGAAGATCGTCCCGATCCACGCGCAGGCGCCGAGCCACCATCCGAGCACGGGCTTGCCCGCCGCGAGCGCGAGCGCCGCACCCACCATCCCGATCAGCCCCAGCGCCGGCACCACCCACAGCACCGGATGCGCATGGAAATTATCGAGCCAGGCACCCGCCCGCATCGCCACCGCCGGCCCCCCGAGCGGCGTCGCCGGCATCGCCGGGTTCACCGGCCCCGTGTAGGCAAATCCCTTGACGAACCCGATCCACACGCCGCCGATCACGAAGAGCGCCGCCGCCACGAACCCCGCCGCGACCCCCGCGCGCCGCGCCCGCCCGTAGATCGGCTCCTCGCCCCTGATCATCAGCATTGCACCCGCCTGCTGGATCGAGAGCGCGAGCGAGAGCACCCCGCAGAGGATCGCGAACGGATTGAGCAGGTACCAGATGAAGGACTCGTCCTGGTAGTACTGCCCGTCCCAGGTGAAATGGAATCCCACGCCCTGCAGCACATTGCCGAACGCCGCCCCGTAGATCACCATCGGCAGCGCGCCCGAAACCAGGAACGCCCAGTCCCACGTCTCGCGCCAGCGCCTCTCATCCACCTTCGAGCGGTACTCGAACGCCACGGGGCGCAAGATCATGCTGAACAGCAGCAAGATCATCACCACGTAGAAGGTCGAGAACGAAGTCGCGTAGAGCGTCGGAAACGCCGCGAAGATCGCCCCGCCGCCCAGGATGAACCAAACCTGGTTCCCGTCCCAGTGCGGCCCGATGATGTTGAGCGCCGTCCGCCGCTCGGCGTCGTTCCGTCCTACGAACCGCAGCAGCGTGCCCACCCCCATGTCCATCCCCACCATGGTGGCGAGCCCCACCAGCAGCACGCCGAGCAGAACCGCCCAGATCACCTTCAGGACCGCGTAGATCTCCATCGCCCGATCCCCTTATTCCCAGGACTTTGCCGCATAGCCCGGTCGCAGCAGCGCCGGCCCCGCCGCCGGCGCCGTCCGCTCCTCCGCGCCGCCCGGCCCGATCCTTGCGTATTTGAACATCAGGTAAAGCTCGGCGCCGATGAAGAGCGTGTAGAGAACCGCGAACCCGATGAGCGAGAAGACCATGTAGCCCACCGAATGCGTCGAGGCCGCCTGGAACGTCGGCAGCCAGCCGAACACGCTCCAGGGCTGGCGTCCGTTCTCCGCGGTGATCCAACCATAGAGCGCCACCAGCACCGGTGCCGGGATGAACCACATCGCCAGATGCAGCACCCAGCGCTGCCTCTCGATCGTGTTCCGGAGGCTGTAATAGGCGGCGAAAGCGAAGATCACGAGGAACGCAAAGCCGAACGCCACCATGATCCGGAACGCCCAGAACTCGACGAACACGTTGGGGATTGCCGCCTGCGCCGTCCTCGTCACCACCTCCTGCATGTTGGAGGGCGTGACCTTCGCCAGATCCTGGTCGGGCGCGAACCGCTGCGCCAGGAATCCGTAGCCCATGTCGGGCTCATAGAACTGGAACTCCGAAAGCGCGTTCGGGCTCTTGGTCTTCGCGTACTGCTCGAGCGCCAGCACCGCGTCGATCCCGTTCTGCACCCTGGCCGCCGCCTCCATCTGCAGCTCGTCCACGCCCGGAATCGCCTCGGTCGTCGTGTGCGTCACCAGCGGCGTCAGCACATAGGGAATCCCGATCGAGAAATCGAAGAGGTCCTTCTGCTTCGCATCGTTCGGAAAGGCGATCAGCTTCCACGGCTCCTCCGGCGGCTTCGTCGTCGTCCAGAGCCCTTCCATCGCCGCGAGCTTGGTCGGCTGCACGAGATAGTCCTCCCGTCCGGCCGCGTCCCCGAGCGTGATCACCGCGAGCGTCGAGATCAGCCCGAACAAGGCCGCAACCCGGAACGAGCGCAGCGCGAACTCGCGATGCCGCCCCGTCAGCAGGTAGTAGCCGCTCACCCCTATCACGAACATCGCCCCGCACACGAACCCCGCGATCGAGGTGTGCACGAACTCCGCCTGCGCCTTCTCGCTGAAAACCAGCGCGCCGAAGCTGTCGAACTGCATCCGCATCGTCTGCGGGTCGAAGCGCGCGCCCACCGGCAGCTGCATGAAGGCGTTGGCGATCAGGATCCAGAGCGCGGAGAGGTTCGAGCCCAGCGCCACCAGGTAGGTGACCGCGAGATGCGCTTCCTTGCTCATCCGGTCCCAGCCGAAGAACATCAGCCCGACGAAGGTCGATTCCATGAAGAAGGCCATCAGGCCCTCGATCGCGAGCGGCGTGCCGAACACGTCGCCCACGAAGTGCGAATACATCGACCAGTTGGTCCCGAACTCGAACTCCATCGTGAGTCCGGTCGCCACCCCGATCGCGAAGTTGATCGCGAAGAGCTTGCCCCAGAACTGGGTCATCTCCTTGTAGATCGGCTTGCCGGTGATGACGTACACGGTCTCCATCGCGGCGAGGATGAAGGTGAGGCCGAGCGTCAGCGGCACGAACTGGAAATGGTAGAGCGCGGTCAGCGCGAATTGCAGCCGGGAGAGGTCGACGACGGTCGGATCGATCATGGCGTTGCTCTCCGGAACGTCGGATGAGAGGCGGCTCTGGCCCGTGCCCGGCCGAAACGGTTGCTTCCCTTACAGGCCCGCCCGGCCGCCTGATTTGATTTATATCAGTGCCAGATCCGCCTCGAGCCGCGCCAGCCGCGCGAGCCGCCCGCCCGCCGCCCTGAGCGCCGCGAACCGCCCCTCCTCGATCACCCGCCCCGCCTCGAGCACCACCACCCGCTCGTCCGCCCCGATCTCCGCCAGCCGGTGGGTGATCCCGATCATCGTCCGCCCCGCCCCGAGTCGCGCGAGGTCGGCCCGCAGCGCCGCCGCCGTCAGCGGGTCGAGCCCCTCCGTCGGCTCGTCGAGCACCAGGAACGGCGCGTCCCTCAGCGCCGCCCGCGCCACGGCGAGCCGCCGCGCCTCGCCGCCCGAGATCCGCGCCGCACCTTCCCCCACAGCCGCCGCGAGCCCGCCCGGCCGCGCGCGCACGAACTCCGCGAGCGAGGCCGCCTCCAGCGCCCGCCACAGCGCGTCATCCGCCGCCTCGGGCCGCGCGATCAGTAGATTCTCCCGGATCGATCCGGCGAAGAGTTGGGTCCGCTGCGAAACCACCGAGAAGAGGCTCCTGACATCGTCCCCCCTTATCTCCCTCAGCTCTATCCCGCCCAAGCGGGCCGACCCCTCCTCGTACTCGGCGAAACGCAGCAGCAAGTTCAGCACGGACGTCTTCCCCGCCCCCGAACGCCCGACGATGGTCACGTGCTCGCCCTCGCCGATCGCGAGATCGAGCCCATCGAGCGCCCATTTCGCCCCCGCCGCGTAACGGAGCCGCACGCCCTTGAGCGCGATATCGAGCCGCGCCGGCCGCCCCGGGCTCGCCGCCGGCTCCCGCACCGGCGCCTTCCGGTCCGCGACCCCGAACACCCGCCCCGCCGACTCCGCCATCCCCCCCAGGAGCTGGAACGCCCCCGGCAGCGGGGCCACCGCCTCGAACGCCGCAAGCGCGCCCAAGGCGAGCAGCGGCACGTCCGCGCCATCCAGCCGATGCCCTGCGACCAACGGAATCCCGATGATCAGCGCCGCCCCCATCGTCGCGTTGGCGACGAAGAGGCTCGCCCCTGCCCCCAATCCCGCGATCGCCGCGAGCCGCGCCTGCCGCCCGATCAGCCTCTCCTGCGCCGCCCCAATCCGCACCTGCATCGCGGGCGCCGCCCCGTAGGTCAGCAGCTCCGCCATCCCCTGGAGCGCATCGACGATATCGGCCCGCATCACGTTCTGCACAGCCACCGCCTCGCGGCTCGCCCGCGCGCCCATCGCCGCACTCGCCGCCGGCAGGCCGATCCCCGCGAGTGCCAGCCCCGCCAGCAGCGCGAGCCCGGCGAGCGGGGCGAAAGCGGCGAGCGCGGCCGCCATCGCCAGCGCGCCCGCCGCCGCGACCGCGAACGGCGCCAGCACGCGTAGATAGAAATCGCCCAGCCGGTCGATGTCGGCGACAAGCCGCGAGAGCAGATCCCCGCTCCGCTCGCCCGCGAGCCCCGCCGGCGCCAGTGGCTCGAGTCTTTCAAACAAGAACACCCGTAGCCCCGCGATCTGCCGCAGCGCCGCCTCGTGATCGACGATCCGCCCCGCGTACCGCCCGAGCACGCGCAGCGTGGCGAAGAACCGCACCCCGGCCGCCGGCGTGAAGAAGTCGAACGCGTTTTGCGCGGCGGACCCCGCCAGCCCCACCAGCCCCGCCGTCGCCAGGAACCACCCCGCCAGGGCCAGCAGCCCGAAATTGGCGAGGATCGTCGCCAAGGCGAGCGCCAGCCCGCCCGCTATCCACACGCGGTACGGCGCATAGAGCCGCATCAGGCGGATCAGCTCGCGCACAGCAGCTCCGCGTACGCCCCGCCCTGCGCAACCAGCGCCTCATGGCTGCCGCGCTCGGCGATCGTTCCGCCCTCCATCACCAGGATCCGCTCCGCCCGCCGCACCGTCGCCAGCCGGTGCGCGATCAGGATCGCCGTCCGCCCTCGCGCCAGCGCCCCGATCGCCTCGGCGATCAGCGCCTCGGTCTCGAGGTCGAGATGCGCCGTCGCCTCGTCGAGGATCAGGATCGGCGCGTCCTTGAGGAAGGCGCGCGCCAGCGCCAGCCGCTGCACCTCGCCCCCCGAAAGCCCGATCCCGCCTTCGCCGAGCCTCGTCGCGAACCCCTCCGGCAGCGCCTCGACCACGTTGAGCAGCATCGCCTTCCGGCACGCCTCGCGCATCGCCGCCTCGTCCGCCTCCTTCCGTCCCAGCCGCAGATTCTCCGCGATCGTGCCCGCGAAGATTCTCGGCGCCTGCGGCACGTAGGCGAGGCCGCGCCACCACGCCTCCCGCCCGATCATCGAAAGCGGCACCCCGCCCGCCAGGATCTCTCCCTCCTCGGGCTCGATGAAGCCGAGGATCGCGGCCGCCAGGCTCGACTTCCCCGTGCCCGACCTTCCGACAATCGCCGTCGTCCGTCCGGCCTGAAACTCGCAGTCGATTCCGTGGATAATTCTTTGCCCGGGCTCGTAGCCGGCGGCGAGGCCGCGGCAGACGATCCCGATCGGCCCGTCCGGCCGCGCGGCCTCCCTCGCGCGCGCGCCCGTGGGTCGGGCCGTATCTTGTATCTCGAAAATTCGTTTCGCCGCCGCGAGCGCGCTCATTCTGGCATGGTAATGAGTGGCCAAGGTCCTGAGCGGCAAGAAGAATTCGGGCACCAGCAAGAGCACCAGGAAGGCCGGAAAGAAGTCGGCCCGCCCATGCAGCAGCCGCGCCCCGAAGATCACCGCAACCAGCGCGATTGCCAGAGAGGCGAAGAATTCGAGCACCGCGGAGGTCAGAAATGCTACCCGAAGGCTCGCCATCGTCGCCCGCCGATAGTCCTCGGAGATGCGCCCGATCAGCGCGATCTCGTCCCGCGCCCGCCCGAACAGCTTGAGCGTCGTGATCCCCTGGATGGCGTCGAGCAGATGGGCGCTCATCGCCAGCAGCTGGCTCCATTGCCGCTGGTTGATCGCCTCGGCCTGCGAGCCCACGAGCACCATGAAGAAGGGAATCAGCGGCCCGCTCACCGCGAGCACCAGCGCGCTCACCCAGTCGATCGGGAACAGCGTCGCAAGGATCGCGAGCGGCACCAGCGCCACGATCGCCATCTGCGGCAGATAGCGCGCGAGATAGGGCTCCAGCGCCTCGATCCCGTCCGTCAGCGTGGCGGCGAGATCCGCACTCCGTTCCCCGGCCAGATACGCCGGCCCCAGCCCGACGATCTGCCCCAGAACGTCGCGAAAAAGCTCCCGCTTCACCGAAGCCGCCGCATGGTGCGCCGCGATCTCGGAGAGGAACGTGAGCCCCGCCCGCATCGCGAACAGCCCGAACAGACCCTCGATCCCGGGCATCAGCGCTGCGAGCGGCCAATGCCGAAACACCGCGCCATCGACGATCCGCGCCAGCAGGAACGCCTGGAGGATCACCAGCATCCCCGCCGCGAGCCCGAGCCCGATCGCCGCATAGAGCTTCGCCCGCGCCGGCCGCGCCGCCGCCCTCAGCTGCCGCTCGGGACTTTCCACGGTTAGAGCAACCCAGCCCCCGACAGCCCGCCATAGACGCCGAGCCCGGCCGTCGCCACCGCGAAGACGAGCGTGAGCCACATGTACCAGCCCCGCAGCCTGAGATGCGCCGGCAGCGCCGTCAGCCCGAGCGCGACCAGGAAGCCCAGAACGAGCGGCAGCAGCAGCGCGTTCATGACCTCGACCGCGATATTGAGGAAGACGAGGTTGGGCACGATCGCGACCAGGCTCGCCCCGGTCAGCAGGCAGAGCGCGTAGGTTGCGTAGAACCAGCGCGCCTTGAGCGGATGGTCCTCGAGCGACCGCCGGTACCCCGCGACCTCGCCCAACCCCCACGCGAGCGCGAGCGATGCCACGATCGCCGCCACCAGCCCCGCGCCGAGCACGCCGATCCCGAACACCAGCTTGCCGATCGTCGCCCCGAGATAGGGGATCAGCGCATCGGCGACGTCGCCCACCGAGTTGAGGCTCGCCCCCGGATTGTGCCGCCCGATCGTCGCCGCCGCCGCCACCAGCACCGCCGCCATGACGAGCTGGGTCACCACCGCGCCGATCGCGGTATCCAGCCGCGCATAGTGAAAATCCTGCGCCTTGAGCCGCTTATCGGCGATCGCGGACTGCTGGTAGAAGATCATCCAGGGCATGATCACCGCCCCGATATTCGCCGCGACCAAATAGAGATAGGCCGGGTCGCGGAACGCCGGGCGGAACGCGTCCGCGGCGATCCGCGCCGGGTCCGGGCGGGCGAGGAAGGCGATCGCGAAGAACACCAGCTCGAAAAGCCCGAGCGCGATCGCGATCCGCTCGACCCGGCGATAGGAGCCCGTGAGCGCCACCAGCATCAGGAAGACCGCCGCGAACGCAACCGTGAAAATCCGCGGCAGCCCGTAAAGCTCGCCCACGCCCGCAACACCCGAGAACTCGGAGAGCAGCGCCCCCACCGTCGCGATCGCGAGCCCGCCCGCCGAGACCCACGCCCAGGCCGGCCCGAACGTATTGCGGATCAGCTCGCCGTGCCCCTTCCCCGTGAAGATGCCGAGCCGGACCGTCAGCTCCTGCACGACGAAGAGGATCGGGATCAGCAGGAACTGCAGCAGCAGCAGCCGATAGCCCCAGGCCACGCCGGACTGCGCGGCGGTGACGATGCTGCCGACATCGGTGTCGGCCAGCATCACGACGATGCCGGGCCCGAGGACGGCGAGGAATCTCAGCAGGCGCGCGCGCGACGCCTGGCCGCGTACCATCTCCGACAAGGCGGTCCTTCGGCGCTGAAAAGCGAGGTGCGAGTCACTTGCACCTGCGCATCGGGGCCTAGTCGAGGCCCGCCCGCCCTGTCAACGCCGCCGGCCGGTTTCCAAACCGCCCGGTTTCCAAATGAAGTGTCCTGGCGGATGATCCCGCCGTGTATTTCGATCTCCGTCTCTGGGCGCTCACGCGCGGCGTGCGCCCGCGCATCGCCTTCGCCGTCGCACTGGGGCTCCTGGCGCTGGCGGCCGGCATCGCCCGATTCGCCTTCCTCGGCCTGCTTCTCGCCCTCGTCTTCCGCGGCGGCAGCTTGCGGGAGGCGCTTCTTCTCGCACTCGCCACCGCTGCCATGATCCTGATCCGCGCCGTCCTCGAGGAGGCCCGTGCCCGGATCGCCCACGGCACCGCGATCCGCGTCCAGGAGCAATTGCGGGGACAACTCTTCGACCGCATCGCGGCCCTCGGCCCGGCCTGGTTCCATGGCAGCTTCTCTGGCAGCCGCACCGGCGGGGTGATGCTCTCGGTGGTGGACGGCGTCGAGCAGCTCCAGACCTGGTTCGGCCAGTATCTGCCCCAGCTCGTCATCGCCATGGCCGCGCCCTTCGCGATCTTCGCCTTCGCAGCGATCTGGGACCTCCCGGTCGCCGTGGTCCTGCTCCTGGGCGCGCTCCTCTCGCTCATCGGCCCGATTTCGGTCCACATGCGCGAGCGCCGCGCCAGCCTCGCGCGCTCGGCTGCCCTCAAATCCTTCGGCGAGGAATTCCTCGACGCAGTCCAGGGCCTGCCGACCCTCAAAGCCTTCGGCCAGAGCGGCGCCTTTGCCGCGCGGCTTGCCGAGCACGCCCACGCGCTGGCCAAGAACACGTTCTGGGTGCTCGGCGCGAGCCTGCTCACCCGCGCGATCACCGATCTCGGCACCGCGCTCGGTGCCGCCGCGGCGCTCGCCCTTGGCGCCTGGCGGGTCACCCACGGGGAGATGAGCCTCGCTGCGCTGCTGATCGTGCTGATGGCGGGGACGGAGATTTTCCGCCCCCTCCGCGATCTCCGCACTGTCCTGCACAACGGCCTGCTCGGCCAATCCGCCGCGGCCGGACTCTTTTCCCTCCTCGAGGCGCGTCCCTCGCTCCCGCCCGCCGGCGCCGCCGGCGTCGCCGGCCTCGCGCCAAGCATCGCCTTCGAGGCTGTGCGCTTCGCCTATCGCGGCGGCCGCGCCGCCGCGCATGATGGGCTTTCCTTCCGCGTCGCCGCCGGCGAGCGCGTCGGCATCGTCGGCCCCAGCGGGGCCGGGAAATCCTCGATCGTCCGGCTCCTGCTCCGCGAATACGACCCCGAGGCGGGAAGAATACTCTTCGGCGGGGCGGATCTCCGCACGCTCGACCCCGAGGCGCTCCGCGCCTCCATCGCCGTCGTCGCCCAGGACGCCGTGCTCTTCGAAGGAACGGTTGCCGAGAATCTGCGCCTCGGCCGCCCCAACGCGAGCCAGGCGGAGATCGAGGCCGCGGCGCGCGCGGCCAACGCGCATGATTTCATCCTCGGCCTGCCCGACGGCTACGAAACGCGCATCGGCGAGCGCGGCGCGCGCCTCTCGGGCGGCCAGCGCCAGCGCATCGCGATCGCCCGCGCGCTGCTCCTCGACGCCCCGATCCTCGTCCTCGACGAAGCGCTCTCCTCGGTCGATGCGGAGAACGAGGCGGCGATCCAGCAGGCGCTGGAGCGGCTGATGCAAGGCCGCACGACGCTCATCCTCGCGCACCGGCTCTCGAGCGTCATCGGCGCGGACCGGATCCTCGTGCTGGCGGGCGGCCGCATCGTCGAGGAGGGCACGCATGCCGC
>Ga0335075_10004565_pt1 | contig 21647 bp, 18 predicted proteins | sample Lox_Sample_24_FD_206723 | JGI IMG/M metagenome (GOLD analysis project Ga0335075, IMG submission 206723) | Soil microbial communities from Loxahatchee National Wildlife Refuge, Florida, United States - Lox_Sample_2.4 | ecosystem: Environmental > Terrestrial > Soil > Wetlands | place: USA...
GTCTTTCGACTGGCGGACAAAACTTGACGGCGTCCGCGGCGGACGCGCGGCAACGGCAACCCGCGCTTCCGCCGCGGACTCCGACGAATACCGTTTGGTCCACGAACTCACGCCGTCCAGCTAAGCACGTTCTCTTCTGCCGCGACGGCAGCCAACAACTCCTCGAAAGTCACCGTCGCCGTCCCGACCTTGCCGACGACGATGCTGGCGGCTTGGTTGGCCAAGAGCACGGCCTGGTCCAGCGTCCCACCGGCCGCCAGCGACAACGAGAGAGCGGAGGCCACCGTATCTCCTGCTCCCGTGACATCGAACACGTTGCGAGCCAGGGCCGGCACATGCATCGGCCCCCTGTCGTGGCGGAACAGCGACATGCCGCGCGCCCCTCGCGTGATCAGCACGGCCGAATCACTCAGAAGGTTCAGCAGTTGGCCGCCAACTTCGATCAGGGTGTCCTCTCCCGTGATCTCCTGTTTGACACAACGCTCCGCTTCGTGGACGTTCGGCTTGACGAGAGTGGCTCCGCGATACTTGCTGTAATCGACGCCTTTGGGATCGACGATCGTCGGCTTGCCCTCCTGGCGGGCCATGCGGATGACCTGCCGCGCCAGAGAAGCAGAGACGACGCCTTTGGCGTAGTCGGAGATGATGCAGACATCGCTGTGCGGCAGGAAGTCGGCGATCCGGTTCAACAGTTCGTGTTCCAACGGCGCGGACAGGGGAGTCCGCTGTTCGCAATCCATGCGGACCATCTGCTGACTGTGGGCGACGATGCGTGTTTTCGTGGTGGTGGCGCGGCTTGGATCGGCGCAAACGCCGTGGATGTCGATGCCGCTGCATCCCAGCGCATCGCGGAGGCGGCCGGCCTGTTCGTCCTGGCCGACCACCCCGAACAGCACCGCCTCGCCGCCGAGGGCGATCACGTTGGCGGCCGTGTTCGAGGCTCCTCCCGGCGTGTGCGTCCGCCGTTTCACCTCGACGACCGGCACAGGGGCCTCCGGGGAAATTCGGCACACCTCGCCCCAGACGTACTCGTCCAGCATGAGATCGCCCAGCACCAGGACGCGCCGGCCAGAGAAGTCCATTACCACATCCCACAACGATCGCTCGCTCATCGTCTCACTCCGCACTGACTGAGGATCTGTCCGCCTGTTTTGTCTCCCCACAACGCTGGCGGACGCGCCGCACCAGGTCGGTCGTGGAGATCGCCGGCGTGAGGTTCAGGTAGGCCACCCGTCCGCCGTAGGATTCGATAAGGGCTGCCTCGGGGACGGGTTTCCCGTTTGGTGGAGCATAATCTCCCCCCTTGCAGTGGATGTCGGGCTTCAGACAACCGAGCAGCGCTTCCGGCGTCAGGTCGTCAAAAATGACCACGTGGTCCACACATTCCAGGGCCGCCAGGATCTCCGCCCGTTCGTGTTCCGGGACAAGAGGCCGACCAAGGCCTTTCAGGTGTCGCACCGAGCGATCGCTGTTGACGCCCACCACGAGCACATCGCCGAGGCTGCGAGCCTCACGGAGGTTGCGCACATGGCCGACGTGCAAGAGATCGAAACAGCCGTTGGTCCAGACGACCCGCCGGCCCTCGTGCCGCCAGCGCTCGCGGAGCTGGAGAAGGCGGTCGCGGCTGACGATCTTTCCGCCGCCCTGGGCTTTGCTACCTCCGCTTTCCAGCGACTCGACGACGGCCTGAGCCAGCAGAGGGACCATGATCTCGTGCCGGCCGGCCAGCGCGTAGCCTTTGCCGCCGACGCTCGGCGGACGCCGCACGACATTCTCGCCGGGCCGGTAGTGCATCACCATGTCCATGTTGACGGTCACGAAATCGTGCAGCTTGGCCCCGAGGTTCTGAGCCACCGTGAAGGCTTTGAGGAACACCTCCGGCAGCAGGACCGCCGAGCCGACGTTGAGGTAGACGCCGCCCGACAATTCCCGGACGCAGCCGGCGAACAAGCGAAAATCGTTGAAGCTCGCTTGGCCGAGGGCCGCGCCGTTCGCCGAGGGGTGCATGTGGATGATGTCCGTGCCGAGAGCGACGTGGACCGTCACCGGCACATGGAAGCGACGACCGGCGGCCAGGACGCTGAAGGCTCGGTGCGGCGCCGATAGCTCCAATAGTTGCTCGCCCAACAAGGCGCCCATGCCGCAGTCGGAGTGCTGGAGGACGCGATTGATCGCCTGGTTCATCAACTCGCCGGTCTCACGCACCATGCCGAAGGTGCCGTCGCGCAAGCCGGCAGCCACGTCCTCGGATGTCTCGCCGATCACGGCCACTTCAAAATCATGAATGGCGCCCGAGCCGTTCAGGGCGACGGCGGTGACGATGCCGCGGCGCATCAGCTCGATCACAATCGGGCCGAGGCCGCACTTGAGCACATGCGCCCCCATGCCGAGGATCACTGGCCGGCCGTGCCGTCTGGCCTGGACGATGGCGGCGACGACCTCGTCAAAGTCGCGGGCGGCGAGGATACCGGGAAGGCAGCTGAGGAAGTCGGCGAACGACCGCCCCGGCCGCGGCGGCCGAGCGAATAGATCGAGGTTCACTTTGTTGGCCCGCACCTCCAGAGATAGGGTACGAACCTGATTCAAATCCACGGGTAACATCGCGAAGGTCAACTTTTATTAACCGCGACCGGAAGGGAGCGCGGGAAGGGGCGAAACCTCGAATTCACAGGACGGCCAGGGACAACGAGCGCGGCGATGCCGGCCTCAGCTGCCGCTTGACAGCTTCCGCGACCATGTCCACACCGATCTCATCCATGCACTTCGAGACATAGTTGCAACTCGGTTTGTAGCAGACTAGGCAATCCATTTCGGGAACGACCTTCTCGCCCAAACCGTAAAGCTCGATCTCGGCGGCGCTGGTGGGACCGAACAGCACGACGACTCGGCGCCCCGTGGCCAGAGCGACGTGCATGGCCAAGGTGTCTCCCGTCACCACCACCGCGCACTGAGCGGTCAAGGCCGTGAAGTGACGCAAGTCATTGTCGTTACCGGAGTCAAACACGGGTGCTTGGGCGTGTTTCTTCAACCATTCGTGGCGGTCGCGCTCGGTTTTGCCCCCCAGAAGGAGAACCTGGACCTCCGATTCCTCATCGAGCCGTTCGATCAACTCCTGGAAGCCGTCCAGACGCCACTGCTTGAGCGGCCACCGTCCTCCCGCGCCGGTGTTCAGTCCAACAATGGGCCGGCTCAGGTTCAGTCCCAGCGACTGGAGATGGGTTCGGGCCTTCTCCTGTTCCAGGCCTTTTAACTCCAGGACGTAGTGATGTCCGGTGGAAGGCAAGTCAAGGATTTCGGCCATGACAGACTGGTAGGTGCGTGTGTTGGCACGCTTGAGGTCGTCAAAGATCCCCATTTCCAACCAGCGGCGGGCGGCCTCGTTGGTGGGAACCACATGGCCCTTCTCATGCAGAAGGAAGCCGTCCTTGCGTGGCGACCGCGCCGCCGTAGCCAGGCCCGCGCTCAGCTTGCCCGCGTCCAGGTTAATGACCCGATCGAAGGAACGCGCCAGCAGATGGACCAGACTGTCGGCTCCGTAGGAAACCACCTCCGCCAGGTAGGGGTTGTTCTCCAACAGGGGCTTCGATTCGGGCCGGGTGATCCAGGTGAGGGCGGCTCGGGGATGCGCCTTGGCCAACAGCGGCAGCAGAGCGGTCGTCCGCAACACATCGCCCATGGCGTCCAACTTGATGAGGAGGATGTGCTCGCGAACCGGATCGAAGCGCTCGCAAATGCACAGCAGCCCTTCCCGCTTGTGCCAGATACAGGGACGGTCGCCCAGGAAGTAACGGCAATCAGAGGCAACCTCACGCGGCATTCGTTCGTCTCCGACAAACAGGGGATCTCAGGTGTCGCAGTGAGTAGCAAAAGAGAGGCCATTCGCCGCCGCAGTTGCCGGCCGTTCACCCGTGGGAGACGTAACTTCACTCTATCACGAATTTTCCGCCGATTAACCGTTCAAGGCAGCCTGCGAAAAGGGCTAAAGAGCGATGTTCGCCGTCACGAAATCCGTCCTTGGCGGGCGGCACGCGCCAACGAGACATGTAAACCGGAATTGGCACTGCCGAGTCCGACAGCTCTCGGCAAACGGCAATCAACCCCTTCGGACGGAGAGCCGATTGCCTTGCTCTGGTAAGGCTGCTATACAGGCCAATAGCTGATTGCCTTCTCCACGTGAGGCTGCCATGCAAGCGGATAGCCGATTGCCGATTGCCGAGGTCGAGTTGCGAGTGGAGGCGCCGGATGGTGTTGCGCGGCGCTCTGAGCCGGTGACGTGCGGCCTTCCTTGGCCACGAGGCAGGTTGACGGACGTGGCGCAACTGCGACTGGAAGATGAACAGAAACATCCGGTCCCGCTCCAGGCGCGGGCCTTGCATCATTGGCCGGATGGTTCGCTTTGCTGGACGTTGCTGGATTGGCAGGCCGACATGACCGGGTCGGCTCGCTACCGGCTGCGCGTGGACGAATCGGCTCCCAAGCCTGAGCCAGCCTTCGCCTTGAGCGTCTCGACCGAGGGGGGGAGTGTCCTCGTGGACACCGGCGTCGCTCGCTTCCGCCTTGAATTGGCCGGGCCATTTCCGTTCTCCTCCGTCACGAGGGGAGACCGCGAAGTCATTGACCCCAAAAAAACACGCTTTACCGCCGAAGATGAGGCCGGACGCCTCTACGAGCCGGCCATCGACCAACTGGAAGTCGAGGAAACGGGGCCGTTGCGAGTCGCGGTTCGCCTCGCGGGCCGCTTGGCCTGTGCCGGAGCCGAGCCGTTGGGGGACTTTGCCGCTCGCCTGCACTTTTTCGCCGGCTCGGCCACGGTTCGCTTCGTGCTCACGCTCGGCAATCCCCGCAAGGCGGGACATCCCGGCGGTCTCTGGGATCTCGGAAACGAGGGGTCGATCTATCTCTGCGAGGCCAGCCTCGCTCTCGCCCTGCCGCCGGCGGAAGGGACCGCCGAGACGCGCTGCTCCCCTGAGACCGGCTCGCCTCTGGAACGGTTCACGCCTCCGCTGGAGATTTATCAGGATTCCAGCGGAGGCGCGAACTGGAAAAGCCACAATCACCTGAATCGGCGACATGTCGTGCCCAACTCCTTCCGCGGCTACCGCCTTCGCGCCGGCGCGGCCGAGCGCATCGGACGGCGAGCTACTCCGGCAGTCGCCCTGGCGCGGGGGGGGCAAGAGCTGGCCCTCGCCATGGAATACTTTTGGCAGAACTTTCCCAAGGCCATCGAGGCGGAGGAGCAACGCCTGTTCCTCCGCCTATTCCCTCGACAGTACGCGGACGTGCATGAATTGCAGGGCGGCGAGCAAAAGACGCATTGTTTCCACGTCGCGTTCGGCCCGGATGCCGTGACCGAACTGCCATTGGCTTGGTGCCGTGCTCCCGCGCTGGCTCGCGCTACGCCGTCTTGGTATTGTTCGACTGGCGTTTTTCCCTACCTAGTCCCGAAGCAGGAGGACGCCAACACAGCGTACCTGCGCCTGGTGGACGCGGCCATCGAGGGAGACGACACCTTCGAGCACAAGCGCGAAATGATCGATGAGTATGGTTGGCGCCATTTCGGGGATGTCTACGGCGATCACGAAGCGGTCTTCCACAAGGGGGCCGAGCCGCTGGCATCGCACTACAACAACCAGTACGACAACCTCGCGGGCTTCCTGTACCAGTTCGCGCGCAGCGGCGATCCGCGCTGGTGGAAACAGGCCGAGCAACTGGCCGGCCACGTCCGCGACATCGACATCTATCACACCGACCGCGATAAGTCCGCCTACAACCACGGTCTCTTCTGGCACACCTACCATTACGTCGATGCCGACACCAGCACGCACCGCTCTTACCCGCGGCGGGCCAAGGTGTGCGGCGGCGGGCCTGGCGACGAGCAGAACTATGCCACGGGCCTCCTGTTTCACTATTACCTCACGGGCAACCCCGCGTCGCGCGAGGCGGCCGTCGGTCTGGCCCAGTGGGTCATTGACATGGACGACGGCCGCAAAACCATTTTTCGTTGGTTGGATAAGGGGTACAGCGGTGCGGCCAGTGCGAGTCGCACTCCGCTTTACCATGGTCCCGGCCGGGGCGCCGCCAATTCGATCGCCGCTCTCCTCGATGGTCATCGTCTGACTCAGGAGGCGACTTTTCTTGCCAAGGCGGATCAGTTAATTCGCCGTTGTATCCACCCGGCAGACGACATCGCGGCCCGCGACTTGCTCGACCCGGAAAACCGCTGGTTCTACATCATGTTCCTGCAATCGCTCGGCCGCTACCTCGATTACAAGGTGGAACTCGGTCAACTCGACTATCTGTACGCTTACGCCCGAGCGAGTCTCCTACATTATGCCCGCTGGATGGCCGAAACCGAGTATCCCTATCTCGAAAAGCCGGAGAAACTGGAGTATCCGACCGAAACCTGGGCGGCCCAGGACATGCGCAAGAGCGAGGTTTTCAAGTACGCGGCCAAGCACGCCCCGAGCGAGGAGCGCGAGCGATTGTTGGAGAGAGCCGAGTTCTTCTTCCGCTACTCCACGAACACCCTGACCGGCATGAAGACGCGGACGCTGTCGCGGCCGGTAGTGCTGTTGCTCTCCTATGGCTTTTCCCAGGCATACTTCCAGCAGCACCCGGACGTAACAGCCCCCCCGCCCGCGCAGGAGTATCTCGATTTCGGCACTCCCGAGGTCTTCGTGCCCCAGAAGGTGCGCGCGAAAAGGCGGGCCGTGCTGGCAGCGGGGGTAGTGGCCCTCGCCGGACTGGCGGGACTGGGCGCGCTGCTGGCCTATTTGCTGAGTTGAAGGGCAGTTTCCTGGCGCGAGCGGATCACGCGGGCGGGAACGCCGGCGGCGAGGACGCGGTCGGGAAGCGGCTTGGTGACGACGGCGCCGGCGCCGACGATGGTATCGCGGCCAATGTCGGCCATCACCACCGCGGCGCTGCCGACCCAGCTACCGGCGCCGATGCGCACCCGCGTCGTTTGACCCTCCTGATCGCGGATCGGCACCGACGGATCGCCGCTGCCGTGGGTGTGCATACCACTGGTAATGTGGACCCCGGCGGCGAGCAGGACGTCGCGTTCGATGTCGGCCAGCCCGATATGACAGCGCGGGCCGATGTAGGCGTTGGCGCCGACCCGCGCGCCCGTCTTCGAGAAAATGACGCCGAAGCAGATGGTCGCGCGGGGATGGCAAGCTCCAATGACGTGAGCAAGAAAAGCGCGGCGGAGATACTGCCCCACCAAGCCAGGAATGAGGCCGAGCATCTGGGTGGACGACTCCAGGGCGCGATCGCGGCCGAATAGCAAGGCCCTCACCCGGAAAGACAGCAGCTCCGGTAGGACGATCGCGGTCGCTAACAGACGGACGGCCGACTTGGTGAACTCGCGTGTTGTGGCGAGCAGGGCCATAGTTCGTCACCTCACTCCGACAGACACCACCCCAATCCGGGAGAGCCTGATAACCCCGTTAACTTCCCTTGCGCCGGCACAGCCGTTGATAGAGGCAGAGGTAAGATTGGATGGTCTGCTCAAGCCGGTAGCGTTCCAAGACGCGAGCGCGGCCGGCTGCGCCCATGGCCGCGGAGGCGGCCGGGTTGTCGAGAATTCGCAGCAGAGCTGCGGCAGTAGCGGCAGCATCACCGCGGGGCACGAGCAACCCCTCGACGCCGTGGCGGACCATCTCCGGATTGCCACCCACATCGGTGACGACCACCGGCACGGCGGAAGCCATCGCTTCCAGAAGCGTCAGCGAGGCCGCCTCGCTGACGGAAGTGAGGGCGAAGCCATCGATGGCCCGCATAATGTCGGGCACGTCGAACCGGACGCCGAGGAAGCGAACGCGCGATTCAATTTGCAGAGACCGGACCAGCTCTTCGAGATCCGGACGAAGGCGGCCGTCGCCGACGAGCAGGAGATCCACATCCGGACGTGCCGTCGCTACCTCGCGGAAAGCCCGCAACAGCGTGGCTTGGTCCTTGACCGGGTGAAAGCGAGCGATGTTAGCCACGTAACGGCGGGCGGGATCGAGCCCGAGCTGCCGGCGCGAGGCGGCCCGGTCCGCCGCCGGACCGTAGCGGCCGATATCAATACCGTTCTCGATGACCTCAATACGGTCGCCGGAGAAGCCGTCGATGCGGCTCAGGCTGCCGGCGCTGAAGGCGCAGACAGCGTTGATGGCATCGGCGAGGCGGTCGAAGAAGAGCCGATTGGTGAAGCGGCGTTTCGTCGATACCACGTCTGGATAATGGCGGCCGTGCTCAGTGAAAATGATCCGCGGGAAGTTCCAGCAAAGCAGGCGGGCGAGGGCGGCGTAGAAGAAGGGCGTGTACTGATGAGCGTGCAGCACCTCGATGCCGCGGGCACGCACCGCGCGAGCCAACCGCCATGCCGCGCGCCAATCGCGTCCGGGGCGACGGCCGAGACAGACGACGTCGGCTCCTTCGGCCAGCAAACGCTCACCGAGAGCACCGATGGCATCGAGACAGAAGATCGTCGGGCGTATCAGCCCGGCGAGTCGGCGGATGGTTTCGGCGATCAAAACCTCGGCCCCGGCCACCTGCATGACATGGGCGACGAAGCCGACTCGGAGCCGTTCGCTGTTTGGCACGGCGATGCGATCGACCCACTCCTGCAGTCTTGCCGGTTCCTTGGAAACCTTTCTCCCGTCAACGGACGACCGTCTCGTCCTGCCGTGCAGGGGGACGGTCAACGGCTGATCGGCTCTAGTAGCGGGCATATTCGGCATGCTCATAAGAGGAACCAACCTGTTCAGGAATAAAAGGTCTTCGGCCAGCAGACGGTGCGGAGACCGAGTGATCCGACGCGAGCCGTTTATCCGCGGCTCCGCTTACGACGGCTAACTGGGCGGCGAGGAACAATAGCAGATAAGGCAACTCGACGACTTCCAGCGACAGAAAGACCGACCCAATGCAAAAGACCAACATCGAACACTCCACCCCGCAGGCGATCGAGTAGATTCGCCTTCCTTCAAGGTCATTGCGGCGCGCCGCGAAGCGGCGTACGCGGCGGAGGCTGAACCAGCAGGCCGCCAGCGCCGTCAAGAACAGAGCGAGCCCAGGGAAGCCGTTATCCGCCGCGATTTGCAGGTAGTTGCTGTGTATGGTGCGTCCTTCCATGTCCGCGCCGTACTGGTGGGAGAATAAGTTGGCATTACGAATACCCACACCAAAGACCGGGTAGTTGACAGCGATCTTCAAGGCAGCCTTCCACGATTCTCGCCGGCTGTTGGCACTATCATCCACCTCCGTATTTTCCAGGGTGAGGAAGCGAGCACGGATCTCGGAGCCAGCCAGGATAGGGACGACGGACACAGCCAGGATGGTGCCTGCGATACCCAGACGAACACGTTGACGGCTACGGACAACGAGCAGCGGGCCCAAGCCCAAGAGAGAAACCATCGCGCCCCGCGAGTAGGTCATGAGAACGGCGTGAATGATGACCGGAATCAAGGCCACAAAGACCCATCGCCACCACGTCGTCATGGCTTCGTAGATGAACCAGCACAGCGGCACACCCATCGCCAGCATGAGGGCGGCCCCATTGTTATCCAGCCCACCGTAGCCATTTTTATAGATCCCCAGGTAATTGCTGACAAAGTAAAGGTAGTTGACCTCGTAGGAGATGTACGCGAGAGCCAGCGCGGTCAACAGGAACAGGCTCCAGACTTGACGGACGGTTCGCGTCAGCACGGCGGCGACGGCGAACATGATAAAAATCTTGATATACTCGATCAACCACATGTAGGCGGCATTTTGACTTTGCGCGGTCACGTAGGTGACGCCGATCCACAGTCCGAAGAGCAAGACGGCGTAATGGGCAAGAGACAGCCGGGGAGCCGAGTGGCCCTCACTTGCCTCCGCGGCTGGGCCGAACCGGACGCCGAAAGCGCTGGCCAGCGCCGCCCCGATGGTGGCAACGGCCACATAGAAGGACCAAGAGACGTCCTTGGGCAGGGACCACTCCCACATGTACTGCGGCCGTAACACGGCAAACAGGTAGTACACCGCGACGCCCCAGAAAGGGTTGACAAGGTAGACGCCCACCGTCCCCGCCAGGGTCATGACGATCATGAAGAGGAGTTGTCTCATCGCTGCCTACTTTCCAAACTCGCGACCGCCTCCTGAGCCATCGCCGTCCAACTGTGGTTCTTCAGCACCCACAGACGCGCCGCGCTCCCCAAAGCGTTGCGGCGATCCGCGTCCTGCCACAAGGAGAGTAGGGCCTGCACCCACTCTTGGATGCCGTGCGGCGCGAGCAACGGCGGAGGGCCCTCCAGACGCAAGCCCAAGCACGCCTTGGCCGTACTGACGATAGCCTTGCCCATGCTGGCCGCCTCCAACAGCTTGTTCTTGATGCCGCCGCCGCTGACGACGGGCAGCACGACGACCTGATGGCGGGCGACTTCCGCGCGCAAGTCGGGGAGGTCCGGAATGATGGTCACCCCCTCCTGACAGGCCAGCGCCCGGACAGGTTCGGAGAGGCAGAACCCGTAGATGGTGAATCGCGCGTCCGGCGCCTGCCGCCTCACGCTCGGCCAGATACGTTGGCAAAACCACTGTAGCGCCTGGATGTTCGGCCCGAAGTCCAGGCGTCCCCAGAAGACGCAGCTCCGCTCGCCCTGGGGCTGTTCTATGGGCCGGTAGTGCTCGCCATCGACGCCGTTGGGGATTACGTCAATATTTCGGACGCCCGTGACCCAGCGCATGGCGCGACGATCGGTTTTCGTGACCAGCCAGATACGATCGACAAGAGAACCGTAGGCGTGCTCGTAGAGACCCTTGATGAGGGCCAGGCGGATCTCGCTCCAAGTGCTGGGCCGACTTAGCTGGATCTGCGAGAGGTGATGCCAGGCCCATTCGTCTCCTGCGTGCCAGACGCGACAGCGACCCTCGACGGCGCCGAGATAGGGCAGAGCGTTGAGACCGTCCACGATGACCGCATCGGCCCGGCACTCCTCTGCCACGCGCGGGACGGCAGCGATGCGGGCTGGGCTGACGCCCCAGTAGGAACGAAAACGCTCTTGCAAGCGACTGAGGCGCAGCGATTCGGCGGCCACCTTGCCGTCGGTGGGGAAGGTCCGCTGGAGAGTGAGCTGGAGTCTCTCCAGGAGGGGCGGAGGAGGTTCGGTAGCGGTAAGGAGGGAAACTTCGTGACCCAAACGCGCCAGCGCCTGCATCCGGTGGAAGCAATGCACATCATGCCCGTTGGCCAAGGGCCATCCCAGGGATTCTTTAACGAACAGCAGACGCATGACCTTCCACCTTTGATGGACGAGGACAGACAAAACCATAGTCCGCGAACAAGGTTCGCTCCAAGCCCTCGCGCAGACCGATACGCGGGGACCAGCCGAGCTCCCCCAGCGCCGACGTGTCCGCGCAGGAGTACATAATTTCGTGCTCCCGATACGGCAGAGCGCCGAACAGCAGACGGCTGCGCGAGCCGATCAGGTCGTGGGCGGTTTCGACAAACTGCCGGATGGAGACGGCTTCGCCGCGGCCGCATTCGTACTCTCGGAAAGAGGCGACGCCCGCGCCTTGATCCAGAAGCCACAGCAGAGCCGAGACAACGTCCTCGATGTACACGAAGTCTTTTTTTTGCTCGCCGGCCGTCAAACAGATCTCGGCGACGTTGTCGAGGCACTGCCGCAGGATCGACGACACGAACTTGTCCGGACTATCTCCCGGCCCATAAGGGTGCTGGAGCTTGACGTTGACGAAGGAGATGTCGCCGCGGGAGGCGAAGTGTTCGCCCCATTCGGAAAACTGATGTTTGGAGAAAGAATAACTGCGTAAATAGCTGTAACGCAAAGGACCGTTATTGAAGCAGGTGTCGGTGTGCATGAACAGAGGGACCTTGACTCGGATAACCCGCTGGAGAAGACGAAGAGGAAAGGCGGTGTTGGCCTCGAACACCACGTCCTCCGGTTCGCCGTTTCGGCCGTAACAGGTAGCCGTGTGGAGGACGGCAGCCAGGCCGAGCTGCTCATCCAGGAGGCGGTCTACTCCTGCCTGATCCGCGTCGTAAAGGGCGAGGACGGGAAGCAGATCGTGAATACGCCTGAAGTCGGATCGGCTCCTTTTGAGGACGATAACCTGGTCCCCGCGATTGACGAGAGCGCGGACCAGATGACTTCCCAGGAACCCAGTGGCTCCCGTAACAAGAATTTTCATACGCTTGTCAAGCTCCTTGGGTCGAGGTCTGGCCAGCCGAGGTCCTTCGGCGAAACGATGGCCTCCGACACTTGCCAGGCGATGCCCAGCAACGGATCGTTGTAGCGGACGCCGCGTTCGTGACTGGGGGAATACGGCGTCGAACTCTGGTAGGTCACACCCGCGCCATCCTCCAGGGCTTGAAAGCCATGCGCGAACCCCTCCGGGACGTAGACCATCTTGCCGTTGTCTTCGCTGAGGACTTCCGCATGCCAGCGCAGGAAGGTAGGGGAATTCGAGCGAAGATCCACCATCACATCCTGGACCACTCCACGGACGCAGCACAACAGCTTCACCTCTGCTTGGGGCGGCAGTTGGTAATGCAACCCTCGAATCGTGCCTCGCCTAACGCTCAGCGAGTGATTCACCTGCACGAAGTGTGCGCACAGCCCTTGGGCGGCGAATTCCCGCGCGCAGAAAACGCGCGCGAAATAACCGCGATCGTCGCGGCGGGCCGCCGGCTCGATAACGTAAGCGCCTGACAACGGCGTGGCGAGGAAGTTCACGCTTGGCTCCACGACAGGTCGTGACGGCGGGCCGCCTCAACGTAAGCGTCCAGCTGGCGAAGGCTGAGCGGCTGGCCGCTCTCATAAAACGCCCGATACCACTCGGCCGTGACCGCGACCGCTTCGGTCCACTTCCAGACGGGAAGCCAGCCCATCTGGTCTCGTGCCTTGGAGGAATCCAGCTTCAAAAGGCCCGCCTCGTGCGGCGCGCCGACTTGCGGTTGGCTCTCGTAACGGAGGCGCGGCCAAACGGCGCGGAATTGTTGGACGATGGATTCCACCGGCACCGCGCCGTCCTCATCGGGCCCGAAGTTCCAGGCGCCGGCAAACGCCGCCTCTCCTGCCAGCAACTTCTGACCCAGCAGGAGATAGCCGGACAGCGGTTCGAGCACGTGCTGCCACGGCCGGACGCAATGGGGGTTGCGCAGAATCAACGGCCGTCCTTCGGACGCCGCCCGAACCAAGTCCGGAACCAATCGATCTTCCGCCCAGTCGCCGCCGCCGATCACATTGCCCGCCCGCGCCGTGGCCAGCAACGTGTGATGCGATCGCCCATAGTCGACGAGGTTGAAGTAGCTGTTACGGTAGCAGCAGGCGATCAACTCGGTGCAGGCTTTCGAGCAGCTATACGGATCGTAGCCTCCCAGGATGTCTGTCTCGCGGTATCCCCAGGCACACTCGCGGTTCTCGTAAACCTTGTCGCTGGTGACGCAGACGATCGCTCGCGGGGAGACGTCCGCTGTTCGGCACGCCTCCAAGACGGACACGGTGCCCAGCACGTTGCTGTCGAAGGTCTCGATCGGATCGCGGTAAGACCGGCGGACAAGCGGTTGGGCGGCCAGATGAAACACCATGTCGGGGCGATAGGCGCGCACAACCTCGGCCAAGCGCGAACGGTCGAGGACATCCCCCGTCACGGTGGTGCAACAGAGCGGCAGCACGCCGAGATGGTTCGGCTCGGTCGGCGCGGGCAGGGAATAACCGATGACCCGGCAGCCGAGTGCCTCCAGCCACAGGACCAGCCAGGAGCCTTTGAAGCCGCTGTGCCCGGTGACGAGGGCGGTTTTATCGGCGTAAATACCACCAAAAAGAGGTTCGTGAGCCATGCCAACGCTCTCCCCCTGTTTCGCCGCGACGCGCCGCGGAGCGCGAGGTGGGACCGGCGTCTCGCCGGTCGCGCGCTCCCTTCGGGTCGCGGCGAAACAGGATACTTAATCGAGGTAATCGTCGTCCCAAACTTTCCAGGGGGCGTTGCGCTCGGTCCAGGCGCGGTTGAGGAACTCCATGTCGCGCGTGGTGTCCATGCACTGCCAGAAGCCGTTGTGCTGATAGGCCATCAACTGGCCCTCGCGCGCCAGCCGCTCCAACGGCTCTTTCTCCAGCACGCAGGTAGTGTCGTTGTCGAGGTAGCGGAGTACCTCGCGGTTGAAGACATAGAAGCCGCCATTGACGAAGTTGCCGTGGCGATGTTTCTTCTCCGAGAAATCGGTCACACGGTCGGCGTCCAGCTTGAGATCGCCAAACTTCGGCGGCGGAAAAACGGCCGTCAACGTGGCCAATTTGCCGTGGCCGCGGTGGAAGGCAAGCAGGTCGTTGATGTTGAGGTCGCTGACGCCGTCGCCATAAGTCAGCAGGAACTCGTCGCCGTCGAGGTGGTCGGCGATGCGTTTGATCCGTCCGCCGGTCATGGTATCCAGCCCCGTGTAGACCAGGGTAACCTTGGGATAGAACATGGGACGGTTGCCGCGATGGACCTTTTGCCGCTGCTCTTCCGGCCGGGCGAAATCGAGGGTGAAGTCGTTGTTGTAGACCTCGAAGTTGAGGAAGTAATCCTTGATGAGACTGGCCTTGTAACCGAGACAGAGCACGAAATCATCGAAGCCATAGTGAGCATAGCTGCGCATGATGTGCCAGAGGATCGGATACGGCCCGACCGGGATCATGGGTTTGGGCAGATGCTCGGTGAGTTTGCCGAAGCGGGTGCCGTACCCGCCGGCCAAAATGGCGACTTTCATGGAAGGAACCCTCGACAACGTTGTCTCTCAGACCGCCGGTTACAAGCTGGCCAGGTAAAGGACGTAATGGCCAAAGGCACTGACACGGGCTCGTAGGCCCGTCAAGAAATAGGCCCAATTCGCGTAAGTCGGCCAGCGAAAGGCCGAGCGGATCCCCAGGTCGTGGGTCAGGGCGTACCGGACGGCGACTCCTCGTTTTCCGAACACCCCATAGTGCTTCAGGAAGAGGTACAGGGTGTTGCGGATATGGTTGAGCCGCCAGCGGAGCGATCGCTCTTTGTAGTCCAGTCGCGGCTTGGCCAAGTGCTGCACCATGATCCGCGGGTCGTAAACGACCTTGAACCCTCTGCGCCGAATAGAGAGGCAGTGGTCGGTCTCCAGACGGTCGCCGCTGGCATAGTGCTTGGTTAGCAGGATCCGATCGTACTTTGCCGACTGCTCTAACGTGGCGCGGGTGATCAGGTAGCAGAAGCCGTAGATGTGCTCGACCTCGATTGGCTTGCCGCAGTCGAGCACGAAGTTGCCGAGAACCTGCCCGGTAGGAGTGATGCGGCCGATGGTGTTGCCGTCAACGCAATAGGCGTTCTCCAGCGCTCGGAAGCCCAAACAGCCGATACACGGGTCCGCGTCCAGGTCGCTGTCGCAGGCACGCAGAAAGTCGCGCGGCACCAAGGCGTCATCGTTCATGATCACGATGCGCTGACCCCGGCTCTCCGCCACGCCGCGGGCATGCGAGTAACCGGGCCCTTGGTTTCGCTCGTTGACTCGATAAGTCAGGTTCAATCGTCCTCGGAACTTCTCTGCAAGGAAGGCGGAATTGTTCTCCGCGCCGTTATCGACCACGATGACCTCCAGAAGAGAAGGATCGTTGTCCAACTCGGCGATGTGTTCCAGGCACAGCTCCAGGGTATCGGGGCGGCGGTAGGTCGGGATGACAAAGCTGTATTTGGGGATTACGTTCATCGGCAATCGAACCTCGCGCTCGTAGGAGATTAACCGGCCTTGCGCTCGCGGCTCAGCAATTTGTCGGCGGCTTCCCAACCACTGACGACGGACTCGTCCGTCCAGTGATAGTTCCACAGGCCATAACGCCCGCAACAGAAAATGCCTTTCTCTTCCAGGTAGCCGTGAATGACGGCGAGGCTGGAAGCGCGGTCGTGGTTGAACAGAACGTTGGCGTACTTGAGGGACCGCTGCTGCGCCAAGAGGACCTGGTCGTCTTTTAACAGCAGGCCGGTGCGCCGCAGGTCGTCGATGCTCCGGCCCAGCACATCCTGGCACGGCAACGGCTTGAAGCGGGTATGATAGACTTCGACCTGGATGCTGCCGCAGCCGGGAGGCGCGTTGTGGGGGGAGAGCAGGTGCGGGAAGTTGCCCCGGGAAAAGATCACATCCTCATCGTAGAAGTACAGCCAGTGGGATTGGGGAAACTGCTCGACTCGGGAGACACCGATCTCGACGAGCACCAGAGAGGTGCAAACCAGTTTGTCCGCCGCCTCGGCGACGGCAGCCGGAACATCCTTGATGCAGCGGACGAGTTCGGGCAACGGCAGCGAGGAAAGTAGGTGTTCGTAGTGGACCTTGGCGCCGTTGGCGAAGACCAATTGGCGGCGGAGGACATCCAGCTGCACCAGCTGGTGATTGACGTGGACCGGTTCCCCAGCATGCACGGCGCGGACATAACTGCCGAACCCACCTGTCGTGGGGTAGCGGAATTGGGGGATGTAGTGGACGTTTTCGGGATTGGGGGCTAGCGCGCCGTCGATGACCTCTTCGAGCTTCGGCTTGTACATGCGCGGGCCGACCCACTCCGTAGACATCTCGCGCGGCTCGACGGTCCAGTATTTACGCGTGTAGCGGAAAGGAAACTCTTCACTGAATGTCTTGCCGAACTGGCGGTACAGCCACTGCTCGTAGTTGTCCGGCGGCCCCGCCTCGGCGAAGTAGGCCTGCACGAAATCCACGAGGCAGCGCTGCACCAACTCGGTCGGCAGCCCGAACAGATTGACCTGGGCGGGGTGGCGGACCCAATGACCGCGCCAGTAGTTGCTGACGATTGAGGCAAATTCGCGATACTGTCCGCCGACAGCGTTGGCAAACAGATCTTTGACGATAGGATTTTTGGTAAAGGAAACGTGCGGCCCCTCATCGAAGGTAAAACCCTCGACTTGCATGGAGCTGGCGTGCCCACCCAGGTGCTCGTTCTTCTCGTAGACCTCAACCGGCATGCCCAGTTGGCGGCAGCGTTGGGCGGCTGCCAAGCCCGCGAGTCCGGCCCCTAGAACGGTCACCTGAGTCATTCGCACTCCAAGGATAAAAAGTGTTAAGGACTACTCGGAATTACGCCTGCACCGCGCCGTTGCTCCGCGCCTCGCTGGCGCGACGAGCATCCGGTTTTCGCGCGAACGCCCAGATTACAAGGGGGTACTTGGGATCGTTCTGAAGCGTATGCAGCCATGGGACGTAAAACGGCACTCGGTAGTAACTCTTGCCCGCGCAGATACGATTGCCCCACGAGCCGGTCTGGATGTCCTCAAGAGCAAAGCCGCCTTCCGCGAGCAGATGTTTGAGACCTAACTCGGTCCACCGGCTACAGTCAAACGGACAGTTATGGATCTTCACCAGGAACGGCGTGGTTACCACCAGCACCCCGCCGCCGCGGAGCATTTGATGCAGGTGACGAGCCGCCCGGAAGGGCCAGAGAACGTGTTCGAGAACTTGCTCGATAATGACGACATCGAACGCCTCTATGGCCAGCGGGCGCTCACATACGTCAAATTCCTCAAAGCCAATTGAGCGATACGTGCCGAACCCGAAATCCTTCCACTTCTCACCGCTGATCTCCAAGGCGTCCATGCCTGCATAGTCGAGACCGCCAACATATTTCGCAGTCTCCTGGTCCATGACGTGGCGAACCCACTCGCCCGACCCTGGGGTAAAGACGCGCTCCAGGCACTGGACCAGGGAACTCCACCGCCATCCGATCGCCTCGCTGAGCCAGAAATGCACGTCTTGCAAAGGCATGCCTTCCTCGTTTTGGTCGAGTCAGCCTGCCTCACCAGCAAGGTCACCCCTTGCGGATGTGGCTGGCTGAGAATTCATTTGGTCAATAATGTTTAGGCAAAGAACGTACCGAACCGACCTGGAACCGATCCGTCTCCCGTCTCGTGACGCAACGTCTGTTTATTTAAATATTTACGCCTCACGATCCGAAGGAAGCGGCGAGAAGAAACCAGATGCCCACGAAGTCAAACTTTCATCCGAGTTTACAGTCCGGTTATCACTGTCAACTCCGGGGATAGAAACACGCTTCCCGGTGTTGCACGTCGTTTCACGATCAAGGGCCGGCCGCAGCCGACGGAGTTCACCGAAGAGTGACTCGTATTGGCGCAGGTGTTCAGACCAGGAGTTCCGCTGCTCAACAGTCCGTCGAGCATTCTGACCGACTGAGGGGAGACAGGTAGGGCTGGTGAGGAGCTGATTCAAGATGCGGGCGAAGGCGGCCTCGTCGGCGGCGAGGAACCCGTCCTGCCCGTCCGTGACGATTTCATCGAACGGATTATGGTACGCCTGAACATCGCGACGAATGCAGAGAGCGGGCACGCCGTGGCTCATGGCCTCGATCAAGACGAGCCCGAACGACTCCAACCGCGAGGGGAAGACGAAGAGGTCAGCCTGGCGATACCAACGCCCAACATCGGTTTGGTGCCCGTGGAAAGCGATGCGCGAGGCCAAGCCGCGGGAGACAACTTCGGCCTCAAGGGCTTGGCGTTCGGGCCCAGATCCAATCACGTCAAGAGTCCAGGGGTGGCTAAGCCCGGCGAGGGTACGGAGGAGGAACGAGACGTTCTTGCTGGAAACGAGCCGGCCGACGAAGAGCAACCGAGGCCCGGTCGGACCTGGCGGGGCATGCGTGGGTGCTGGAGGGAGATTCACCGGCGCGGGCCAGACGGCGAAGCGAGGGCGGATCCTGGCGCCGTAATACTGGCGCAAAGCTTGGCAGCCGAAGTGGCTGAAGCGGATGGTGCGATCGGCTCGGTTCAGGATTCGCCGCTGCACATGGTGGAAGAGCCAGACGACGGTCTTGCGCTGGATGCGACTTTGCCAGGGATAGCCGTCGACCTCCTGGGCGGCTACAAGGGAGTGGGGGATGTAGAGCATGGGGACGCCGGGATACCTCCGCAGGTATGCCGACGCGTACAATTCATGACTGGCGAGGATCAACTCGGGGGGCGGTAAACGCAGAGCGGCGATCTGGCGGGCGATGGCTAGCCATTCCAAGGCCTTGCCAAAGCGCCACAACAGCGGCAGGGAATGGAATTCAGGTTCACGAAGCCGGCAAACGGAGCACACCGACTCGAGAAGATCGTCCGCGCTGAAGCAGACGAGAGTGACGTCGTGCCCGCTGTGGGCCAATCGAGCAGCCAGTTCGGCCGAATAGACTTCGGCCCCGCCGGAGCGGTTTGCTCCGCGCACCAGCAGATGCAGACGCGCCATCAATCGAGTTCCTCGTCCTCAGTCCCGAATCGAACCCGCCATCGAAACGGTGTGGATCGGATGCAAACTCATGGCGAGAGCTACTTTCAGAATCCCTGTAATCGCCGTAGGGAAAGCAATACCACTGCGCAACGCCAGCCAGTAAAGACGGAGCGCGGCGAGATACCGTCGCCGTCGCCGCTCCCAGTAAGCCGCCCCCGGCAGTCGGGCTTGCAATGCGGCAAGCAGCGACGAACGCCACGCCATCGGAAGCGATGCAGAACCACGCCAGACGTTGACAAGTACTTGTGTTGCCTCGCAGAAACAACGCGCGCCGTGTTCGGCCCGCACGAGATTGCGGTCGTGCTCGCGATGAAGGAAAACCTCGTGGGGGACATAAGCGACCTTCCAGCCACGCAGAGCCAGCCGCAAGGCAAAATCGCGATCCCAGCAGATGGAAAACCTGGAATCGAAGCCCTGAAGATCCTGCCACGCCCTCTTGATCACCGCGGTTCCACCCGCACCCCCGAAACGATAATCCTGGTTGACGATCGACAGGAATACTTCGCTGGGAGACAAGGTGGCGGCTTCCATCGGAAAGATGTCATAGAAGTTCTGAACCGGGGGATAAAGCACGCCATTGCGATCGATGAGGCGAATTTGCCCGAAGACCAGACCGATGGTGGGATCCGTTCCCAGAGCGTGGCTGACGCGTTCAATCTTGTCCTTGCACATTAAATCGTCCTGGTCGAGGAATGCCACGATCTCCGACGACGCAGCCTCCATGCCCAGGTTCATCGGATGGGCTGGACCACCACTATTGCGGTCGCATTGCAAGACGCGCAGAGAAACGGGGGCGTGCCGAGCGAGGCTGCGGACAAGATCCGCTGTGCCGTCAGTCGAACAGTCATCGGCGACGATGATTTCGCAGGGGGTCAAGGTCTGGGCAAAGACCGATTCCAGCGCCTCTTTGATGAATGAGGCACCATTGTAGGTAGGGATCACGACGGAGACCGAGGCTGTCATGCCGTTCACCATGATTCATGTTGGTTGGGATTCGAACTTCACTGTGTTTTCCATGATTGTCTTATACTCAATCGCCGGCTCTTCTTGGGATAGCCAACTATAGCCGGTAAGCCGGCGGGTTAGTCCGAGACGCCGGAGAACACGCCGATAAAGAGGTTCCCGGTTCTGGAGCCAGATGATGCCTGGGTTTGCGGACAAGGTTTGCTTCCAGGTGCTCGTTAATGCGGCGACCGTCACAGGATCCTCCACTTGACCAAGAAAAGCATCTTTGCGCCGCAAGGCAGAAAGAAATGAACCGTATATAATCCATTTGGCATCTGAAGATGATTGGCGGAATGGGCGGTATGCGGGGTCCAATAGGAAAGAGGCATACAGAATTACATAGTCGAGGATGAGCCGGCGAAATTTTTTGTGAACCGATTGAAGCGAAGCGGACGTCGCGCCGCTGGGATGTACTCGGAAAGAAGCCAGTCGCTCTGGAAGATAAATCAGACCTTCCTGACAACCCATTCGGATCCAGTATTCAAGATCGCAGAGATGAACAAGTTGTGGATTGAACGAACCGTAACGAAAGATGCAAGAGCGATGAATCAAGACGCTTGTTGGTTCGCCGAGAAAGTTCTGGCCCAGATGAGCGATGAAGCCGCGGCCCAACTCATGTGCGGGAACGTACACACGATCGGGGAATAAATCGCCAAAACGAAGTAGGTTGTGCTGAAAAAAGGCGCTTACCTGAGGATCAACGCCTTCTTCGAGGAGTATCTCGCGCTCGCAGAAGGCAAAGTTGCAATGCTGTCGCCGCGCCGCGTCAAGGAGCTGGGCTGTGCAGTCCGGATCAAGTAAATCATCCTGGAAGATGAATTTAATCCATTCGCCACGGGCAAGTTCGAGACAGCGATTCCAGTTGGGGACGATACCGAGGTTTTGGACGTTGAGGTAGACGTGGATGCGATCATCTTGGGAAGCTAGTTCACATGCCAACTCGAAAGTACCGTCTGTGGAGGCATCGTCAACGATGATCAATTCATATTTGTCGATTGATTGCAGCAGGACGGAAGCGACGGCCTCGCGAAGATGCGCGACGCCGTTGTAACAGGGCATGCAGAACGAGACGACTAATTCCCCGGATTCGCGGTGCGAGTCCGTAATCAATGGCTTCGCTCTGAACAAGGGTTTCGTCTTCAAAGAGGCATGTCTGTGGGGATCCATATCAACCATTCCGTAAGATAACAGCATCCTCTGCCTTGTTAGTTACTCTACTTGCAACACCGCCGTATCTTCAATAGAACTCAGGTCAACGCTGCGATTGAGGCTTCCTCTCACCAGCCTGAGGCACCGATGCGCGAAAGACCGCTCATACGTGCAATTCGCGCCAACATTCTTGCAGACAAAGGCGGTTGATGGTGGCGAC
>Ga0335075_10004566_pt1 | contig 21647 bp, 18 predicted proteins | sample Lox_Sample_24_FD_206723 | JGI IMG/M metagenome (GOLD analysis project Ga0335075, IMG submission 206723) | Soil microbial communities from Loxahatchee National Wildlife Refuge, Florida, United States - Lox_Sample_2.4 | ecosystem: Environmental > Terrestrial > Soil > Wetlands | place: USA...
TCGGTCCGCCGTACTTCAGCCTTGGGTGAACACAGCGTGACAGGGAGTATACGAAACTGCATGAGGAAACAATTGAAACCGCCTCCGCTGCAACCAAGCAGCGTGTATCCCGCGTGTCCCACCCTTGATATCTTTAGTATGTACATGGAAACTTTCAGGCGATAGGAGAGTCGACGGAATCGCCGGTTCGAATCGCTTGTACGTTGATCTGCAAGAAAAAAGACTCACAAGAAGGGTGGCAATTGTGACCACAGTATTGACAGCAGCGAAGCTACTGACTCCGCTGACAGAAATCGACGCACCGCAGGTGACGATCGAAGATGGCCTTATTACCAGCATTGAATCGCGCGGCGCGCTGGAGGTACCGGAGGGTGCGCAACATCTCGACTTTCCGGACGCCACATTGGTTCCGGGATATTTGGACGTCCACATTCACGGGGCGATGGGACACAACTCAATGGAGGGCACCGACGAAGCGTTCGATGCCATCGGAAAATTTTTGTCCACACGTGGTGTCGCCGCCTATCTGCCAACAACTGTGACGGCACCCATCGACATGACGCTGCGCGCGCTGGAAGGCATGGCGCAGCAAATCGAACGGGCCAACGGGGCGCCAGGAAATTCTGCCGGCGCAAACCCACTCGGCATTCACCTGGAGGGCCCGTTTTTATCCCACAGTAAACGAGGTGTGCAGCCTGCCGAATATTTGCAGGCACCCTCGATTGAATTGTTGCAGCGGTTCTGGGAAGCATCTCGCGGGCACATTGTTCTAATGACCGTCGCACCGGAATTGCCGGAGGCGATCCCGTTCATCGAAACAGCGGTTCGGCTCGGTATTCGCGTCAGTCTGGGACACAGCAATGCGACAACTCCTGAAGCCGAGGCCGGCGTTGCGGCCGGTGCTGTCAGCGCCACGCACACCTTTAATGCAATGCGGCCGCTCGATCATCGCGAACCGGGATTGCTGGGAGTTGTGCTGGACGAACCCCATCTCTACGCGGAACTAATTTGCGACGGCATCCACGTCGATCCCCTGCTGGTGCGCTTGTTTCACAAAGCCAAGACGCCAGACCGAGGCATCCTGGTCACCGACGCCATTGCCGCTACGGGAATGCCGGACGGCGTCTACAAACTGGGCACGATGGATGTCACGGTGGCCAACGGCAAATGCACGTTTGAAGGAAAATTGGCGGGCAGCGTGTTGACCTTGGACCGCGCGGTTCGCAACTTTGTGAAATTTACAAATGCCTCCTACGGCGTCGCAGCCCACTACGCCTCGGCAAATCCCGCTCACATGACAGGTTTCAATGAAACATATGGAGAGCTTGCGCCGGGCCGTAAAGCTGACATCACCGTGCTGACGCCTTCGGGTGAGATCCGCAGCGTTCTTCTCAGCGGCCAGGTTGTGTCCGGCTAGAACGCCTGGCAGGACGCGGCAAAAACTAAGCGTTGTATCATGGCGCGACTTTAATCGTGTCGATTGGGCCCGCATAAAACGCGGCTTCCGCAGTCGGTTTCATACCTTCGCAGCTTGAATTGCCGGTAGACTGGCGGCCGCGATGGATTGCCCGACGCGGCGATTGGCTTCGTCAGGCAGCGCGATCGAAATGCAGGAGGCAAGTTCCGGAAAATCTGCGCGAAGCACTTCCAGGCTCCGTGCCAAAATGATTTCGCCGCCTGGTCCAGTCGTCACCCTGCCGAGTATCAGCACGTGTTTCAGTTCGTAGAAATCGGCGTAGTGGGCAACCGCGTAGCCGAGTGCGATGCCGATGGTTTCGTACACCTGCCTGGCCAGCGGATCGTCCGCAGCCATCTTCTTTTGCAGAACAATCAGACGCTCCGGCAGCGGCATATCCGGCGGAAACTCCATTCCGGCGCCGGACGCGATGCGGTTCGTACCCTGCTGCGAGAAATACTGCGCGCCGCAGCCGGTGTCGCCCGACCACTCCTCAATGGGTCCGTTGGCACGATAATCGATTGGGGCGAACGCCAGTTCGTTCAGCCAACTGGTAATGTTGCCGGCACGGTCGGCGTAGCCTGCGGCCGTGCTCGAGCCGAGCGCGATCCCGAGCACCGGGTTATCCTTCAGCGACATGGAGCCGGCGAGTGCAGTCACTTCACCGTCGTTCACTACTTCCATGGGAACGCCCAGTTCTTCGCGAATCCGCACGAATAGCGATGAGATTTTTTCGAACTGGTCCTTTGGAACGCCGCGATAAAGCGAGCCGACGCGCACGCGGTTGTTGATCACGATGCCCGCTGCGCTGCCGCCCACGGCATCCAGACGCGGCATATGCGAAGCCGCGCGCTTGATGGAGTCCATCACGCCCTGGTAGTGATACTCAGGGTCCGATTGATTGCGCGGATCCCAAACCACCTCTTCGCTGAATACCGTCTGGCCATCGACGACGGCGCTGGCCTTGCGGTCGCTGGCGCCCAGATCGAACCCGACGCGGCAGCCCTCCAGGTGCCGGCCGAGCGGCACAGCTCTTTCCTTCGCTTCCGGAACGGCCTCGGCTGTGGTAACGACGACTTCAAACGCGTGTTCGTACACATCGCCCATGAACTGGTAATCGAATTTGCGCGCGCCGGTGGCCGAATAGACCTGCTTGATATAGTTGCCGATTTCTGCCGGGCCGCCAACGGTAACCTTCCATCCGCCGCGCTGCCATAGCAGCGCTTTCACAATGCGTTCGATGTAGAGAAGCGTCGCTTCCAGGTGACCCGCATGGGGAGGAACCACCGTAGTCACAAAGGTTGAAACCTCGCCGCCGCGCTCGAGCGCCAGACGCAACGGCACACCGCCCAATGCCGCAGCCAGTTCGCGGTACTTCCGCGAAAACAGCGAAGCCGGAAGGAAGCCCCGATCAAGGGGCGGTCTGATTGCAGGATTGACTTCAATCCCCGCTACTTGTAGTCCCATATTGCTCCTTAAGCTAAACGTGCCCGACACAGCGCTCCCAGCAGCGGGTCCACTGCTTCCGTCCGGATTCGTATTCCGGGAAGTTCTCGCCGGAGGAACGCGAACATTGCCTCGCGCACCGGCGCAATCTGGCTCAAAATGCTGCCGGTAAAGGCCACTTCCGGCGGCGCCGCGCCCCGGCTTTCCAGTTTCTGCACCCGCTTCGCCGCCAGCACCGCGAATGTCCCCAGAAAGTGTCCCGCCTCTTCCAGGATGCGAATGGCATCGGGATCGCCGCGTTGCGCGCATTCCACCACGACCGGCGTAAGGTTCGAAAATTCCGGCCCAGGAATTCGATTCGCCACGTCGACCAGGCTGCCGATACCTGGCAGCGCCCACGCTTCCTGGACTTTTCTCAGCAGCAGCGTTTCTTCGTCACGATCGAGAGCGTCGAACACCGCGCGCACCGCACGCTTGCCGATCCAGCTTCCTGACCCTTCATCGGCCACCGCCGGACCCCAGCCGCCCACACGCACCAGCTTTCCATTGCTGGCCCTTCCCACCAGGTTCGATCCCGTCCCCGCCACCACCATCACGCCTGCGCCGCCGGAAAAAGCCGCGTCCAGCGCAATCGCTCCATCGCTCGCCAGCAAAATCTCGCCGCTGACGCGAGCATGCAATTCCTTACGCACCCAGTCGGCCACTCGCGGAACGGAAATCCCGGCCAGGCCGACACAGGTGCAGGCAATCGAGCCGAGAGGGATTCCTGATTCCGCGGTAACGTCTCGCAGTAGAGCGTCCAGGTTTTTCCCTGCTTCCTCGACCGGCGCGTTCAAAATTTTAATGGTGCCGCTGGATGCGCGGGCAAGGATTGTCTCGCCTTCGGCCAGCGCGCATCGCGTCCGCGTCGCTCCGGCATCCAGCCCTAGAAAATACGCCATGTCTTTTAGAATAAATGGATTCTATTGGGGCTGCGGGACAGACCGATGTTTCCTCCAATCGCCCCAGTTGAAATAGTGGCCGAGAATTCCCTTCACGATCAGGTGATCGGTGGAAGCGGTCGCTCCCCACCCCGCACCAATATTGATCTCCCACTTGGGAGAGACGAAGAGATTCACGACCGGAAAAAACTGCTGCTGCTGATAGTGGAGAGGGACGAAGTGCCCAAACTCACCGTAATAGCTGTAGTACTCCAGGCCAATGTTGTAATACTTGCTCGGCTGATAGGTCAGGGTGGCGGCAGGTCCAAATGTCATTCCATGAGGAGAGACATATCGATAGTAGTACTGGATTTCCTGAGGAGTTGACCCCGGAGGTAATGAGACGGGGTGGATGCCCCAGTTCATGATTCCGTTTACCGACCAGTACCATTTGCCCATCGACTTATCGACGATGGGATTAATCTGCCAGGACCAGGTTGGATTGGCATACGCGGCGCGCGCATATCCAATTTCGTTCGACAGGCTCAGGCCGACCGGCAGGTTCCAACTGAGCGGAGCACGGACGCGCGGACGAATATGATCCCCCACCCACTGCACGCCGTTGCCGTTGCCTTCTTCTGTGAAAATGTAGAAACCGACCTCAGACCAGTTCGTAATACCCTCGGTCAGCTCAATCGTTTCGTGTTCCTGGCCTTGGGTTGGCAGCATCCCGTATTGGGTTGTGGTGCTGCCCTCCACCGTATAGTTGCTGTGCAATTCTGTCAGCAGAGTCTTAGGAGCGATTGTCTCCGACGGGTACACCTGGATTTCGTAGTTATCCTGGGCGTGCAGAAACCCGGGCGCGGAAAAGGCGAGTATCAGGACCAGCAGGCCGAAATAGAAACGAATTTGAGCAGGCGATCCATGCATCTCCAGGTTCACTTCTCTTAAACATTTAAGCATAATCGAACAGCATCATAAAACCGGAGTCCATGTGATCTTGCTGGTGGCAGTGGAACAAAGTCTTGCCGGGTTGATTCGCGGTGAAGGTCACTTCTGTTCGGGAATGGGTTGGCAACAGAACCACATCTTTTCTGATGCCGGATGTCGGCTTACCATTCAACATTCTTAGTTCGAAGGTGTGGCGATGAAGATGAACGGGGTGGATGTCGTTGCTGTCGTTATAAAAAAGTAGACGATAGCGGGTGCCGTTGGTGAGCGAAATTTGTTTTGTCTTCGGCCAGGACAGACCGTTGATCGTCCAGTGGTCGAAGTCTCCATATCCTTCAAACTTGGATCGAAAGGTGAGCGGGATCGCGACTTCTGGCGTGGCGTCCGCTGCACGTGGCGTCTCGTCAGCGAACAATTCGTAGCGAAAATCCACGGCAGCTGGAGCTTTCCATTGCGCGACGCCGGATTGATTTGCATACTCGACGACAATGCCCAAGCCGGATTTTCGCATCGTGTCGTCGACCTCACCGAGCACCCATACCCCCGGCTGATCCATCAGCACCACTGCATCGACGCGCTCCGCAGGCCCCAGCACAAGAGTATCGACACGTTTGGGATTCGGAACCGGGTTGCCATCGAGAGCTGTGACCAGAAATTGATGCCCGGGGAACGCCAGAGTATGCGTCAGCGTGGCGCTGGCATTCAGCACGCGGAGAAGTGTTCGCTCACCTTGGCGTACGCGAATCGGATCGCCGTGGCCAAGCATGCGGCTGTTAATGGTTGCGTACTTATACATCACCTGCTGATATCCATCGGCTGCTCCTCCGATGTATCCGTCCCAATCATGCAGCGCCAGAAAAAACTCCTGATCGTACCGCGCGGGATTGAAAGCAGGATCAATGATGAAAAATCCAAACTCTCCACTGAAGGTGGCACGTTCCAGATGATGGCCCGCGTAGATGTGGGAGTGATACCAGCGGGTGCCTGCGGGTCGCGCCATGAATGTGGATCGCGCAATCCCGCCGCGTGGCGAGGCCATCGGTGAACCTTCTTGAGAAGCACCGTCTGCAATGGATGGAATATGCAATCCATGCCAGTGAATGATCTCCGGCACGGTGGTGTGATTGACCACATCGATGACCACCGCTGCGCCTTCTCGAACGCGAATCAATGGCCCTGGGACGGTCCCATTTACGGCCGTCGTCTTGATTGTTTTTCCAGGAGCAATTTCAAGGTGAAGAGGAGCGATTTGAAGGGTATAGTTTGCCCGGGTCTGCGCCCATAGCTGCGGCGACTGAGCAAAAGCAGTCGCTGCCGTAAGGGCGCCCGAGCTTCGAAGAAATTCTCTTCGATTCATGCATCCCCTCCATCGGGCCAGTTCTCTAAGAATGGCTCGCGAGCAAGCCCCGTTCCATGGATAAAGGGCCTGCCAGGCAGACCCTTTATCCAGTGTTCGATTTCACCCGTTGCGAAAATGTACTTACGGGGTGATGGTCTGAACCGGGTGCGTTCCGTTGGCCGATGTGGCGATGCAGTCCGGCAAGCCACCCGCAGGGAAGGGGCTGTTCAGCACAGTCACCAGCACGCCAGTGGTTGGATTCAGCTTGAATCCCGTAACGGAATTATCCAGGTTGTTCGCCGTGTACAGATAGCGTCCATACGCCGGTTCAATCGCGATGCAAGTGGGGCCCGTACCAGTCCCATACCCTGCGCCCGCTGTCGCCAGAGGATTGCCGGTTGAAGCCTGAATGTTATAGGCACGCACGTCGTTCGAGTTGTAATTAGTGACGTACAAAAACTTTCCGCGGGGATCGACGACCATCCCGTAGGGGAACAGGTCCGTCGGGAACGGCCCATTGACCTGCGACTGCAGGGTTCCATCCGACAGTATATTGTAGGCAAGGATCAGGTTCTGATACTGGTCGGTCACATAAACGAATCGACCGCTTGGATCACTGACAATCGCGCTGGGCTTTACGCCAGCCTGAAAATTGTTCGTAGTCAGAGGAGTGAGCACTCCGCTTGTGTAATTCACGGAATATGCGTAGACAGAGTGCGTACCCTGGTCAGCCACGTAGAGATAATTGACGAAGGCGGTCGCAGTCACTCCAATCGGCTGCGCACCAATGACAGGCGTTCCAATGGTGAAGCAGTTTCCGTCATTTCCAGCGACCGGAGTGCCGAGCGATCCGTCCGTCTGGTTGATGGGATAGACCGCAACGCAGCCCTGGGTGGGAACGGTGTTGGTCTGCAGCGGATTGAGATTTGGCGGAGCAACGCCGTTGAATCCCGGAGCATAGCTATCGACGACAAACAGGAACTTGCTGCTGGGGTCGATGGTCATGGAAATCGGATATGTGCCGGGCGTGTTATAGGTGTTCGCCTGGTACAGCTTGCCATCGGTTCCAATAGTGAACTGGACCACCGTATTGCTGACTTCATGCACCACATACAGCCATTTGCTGTTATTGCTGGTTGAAGCCGCAATCGGAAACGCACCGCCCGACGGGAAGGGTGAATTCGCCGTCTGTGTAAGGGCGCCCGACACGCTATCGATTGTGTACGCGCTGATCGTTCCCTGTGTGCCCGTGGTGTTAAGGACATAAACAAACCCGAGCGTGAAACTTGGATTACAGGCCGTGATGCTCAATCCAAGAGCCAGCGATGCAACCAAGGCCAATGTGAGCCGGCCGTATTGACTCCACTTCATGCGATTCCTTTGTCCCCGGCTTTGGATGCAGCAACGAGGGTAGATTCCTTGCTTATACCTTGTGGGGTTGTTCCCGTTTGTATTGTAAAAGCGCCAAGCGGCTTTCTGCTAGCGCTCCGCCGGAATTGGCGGCCTGTTGCAAACTTCTTTCTCCAGGCAGAGTGTCGACATTTGCGACCGTTGGATTCTCCATCGAGAGAAGTGGAAAGGGCCCCCTCACAGAGGCCCTCAACAATCCTTCGTCCATTTCTTAATACGTGCGACCTGATACAACTGCGAAGGTTGGTTGACCGACCGTAGGAAACGTCGTGCCTTTGAACATGTTCGACAACTGGCCGTTGGTCGCACCCATGATCCTTCCCGTAATCGTATTGCTGTTGTGATCGGCGGTATACAGATACTGGTTGGTCGGATCAATCACCATCCAGATCGGTCCTGACCCCGTCGGAAACGGGTTGCTGCCGGAAGAAACTGGTAGCGGCTGCAACTGTCCGTTCGCGGTGCTGATCGTAAAGGCGGAAATATAACTGTTTCCCTGTGTAATAACGTTGGGCCCGTAGTCCGCCACATACAGGAACTGCGCATTGGAGTTTGAAATGACAGCATCCGGATAGGTCACGTTCGCAATGTTGTCGACCGGGCCGCCCACCAGGCTCTGCAGCACGCCGCCGCTGCCGACGGTGAAAGGTAGAATTCGACCGGAGTTGGCGCCGAGCGCATTATCCGTGATGTAGACGTATTTGCCGCCTGCGGCGAGCGCGATAGTGCTGGCCGCGCCAGCCTGGATGCCCAGGGTCAGCGGCGCATTCTGAGTCAACGTCAGCTGACCGTTCGTTGTGTTGATCGCATACAGGAAAACGTCCGGCGTCACGCAGGCAGGGGGTATCGGAGCTGTAACGCAAGCCGTTGGAGGGGTGACGAGGCTCGGGTTATACGCCTGGTCAAGAATATAGAGGTACCCACTGGCAGACACCAGCATCACCGGGTTGTAATTCACCGTGAAGTAGGGCAGCTGCGTACCATTGGTGTTGAATGTGTTCTGGTTGGTGATCAGCGTCAGCTTGCCGCTGCTTGCGTTGATGGAGAACACCGTGACATCGCCGCGGCCGGCATTCTGGTCGACGCCATTAACGACGTCCGGCGGGGCCATCTGGTCGAGGACATACAGATAATTCCCCGCAGGAGCGATTGCAATCGCCACAGGATTGATGCCGGAGGTGAAATAGGTGTGCTGAAACGCAATCACACCGCCGCCGCCAATCGAATAGATGGATACGCTGCCTGTTCCAGCGACCCCTGGCGTTCCCTGGCTCACGACGGCCAGATAGCGCCCACCCGGAATGATCGCTTCTTGAACCGGCGTACCGCCGGCATTCGCAAACGGCGAGCCTGTCACGGGCGTCAAGTAACCAAAGTCGTGGTCAATCTTGTATCCGCCAATCTGATTGAACTGCGCCCCTGTTACGTACATGTAACCCGAGGTGTAGACGCCGCAGCAAGTGATGCTCAGCCCCAGGACCACTGAACCAATCAAAGCCAGAGCGACACGGCTATACTTCCAAAACTTCATGTGTATCCTTCAACCTCTTGGTCTTGGGTGCGACGCAGAGGACTGCCAACGCAGAATTTATATCTGGATTGCTTGCTCTCCAATTGTAAAAGCGTCTGGGTATTTGTGCCAGTTGAGCCCCAACTTTAAAGCTATGGCTCCGCACAGCTGGGAGGGTGAGCGCGCTTTCGATCAGCCACGAAACCCGGCCCTAGAAAATGGATTGGACGTGGATTTTCAACGCAGCAACGAGCCGACTCTGCCAGCAAACTGGCGGTCAAAATCGAAACAAGAATTCCGCCTCAATCGAAGGCGTCAAGCGCGAGGCCGAAGCATGGCTCATAAATGCGTCGCCGACTCGCTCGCGACAGATGCGCTCTAGAAGATGTGCAAGCGGATGACAAGGTATTTCTTGGGGTTGGCGCGGACAGCCGCGAGCAGTTTCCGCATCTCGATTACAGCCTGATCGCTGTTGTTATAGAGCGACGGATCATGCAGCAGTTTGCCCACAGTTCCCTCGCCCGCGTCGGCTCGGTGCAGGATGGACTGCAGATCAGACACCGTCAGGCTCACCTTGTTGCGGAAAGCTTCATCCTTCGCCATCATCCCCAGCGTGCCTTTGCCTTCGTCAATCTGGGTCATCAGCCGGTTGGCTTTTGCGGCAGTCTGGTTCACGTTGTTATACAGGGCAGGGTCTTTGACCAGCTTGCCCACCGTGCCTTTGCCGGCGTCAATCTGGTTCACGATGTCCTGCAGCCGGGCGACGGTATCGTTGGCGCGCTTGTAAAATTCGTCATCCGTCACCAGTTTCCCCAGTGTGCCTTGGCCATGGTTGATCTTGGAGATGGTCCCCTGCAGCTCTGTGAGGGTAGCAACCGCATGTTTGTAGAAATCAGGATTGTTGATGAACAACCCTAGAGAGCCCTTGCTGGTGCCCAGCGCATCCGCCATCGTGTTCAATTTCGCCAGAATCACATTCACTTGCTTAATGGTCGTCTGGCTGGACTTGATTACATCCGATAGACTCGGCGTCTGCACCACCGGAACTTCATCTCCGTTGGTCAGCAGAGGCCCGGTTGCGTGAGAGCTGTCCAGGTCGACAAAAGTATCTCCCAGCACGCCTGCAGTGGCAAGCGAAGCGGAGGTGTCGGTGTGCAAGGCGGCTCTATAGTTCAGGCCAAGACTCATGATCACTTCCACCGGAGTCAGCTTCCGCCCCGGAACGATAATGATCTTCTTGACGGAGCCGATGGTCACGCCTTGCAGGTTCACCGGCGCGCCTGGCTTCAGGCCGGAAGCGTTTTCAAAAAAAGAGTGCACTACGATGTGACGACTGAAGATTCCGCCCGAGCTTCCTGACATCAGCGAAATGAGGAACGTGAGAGCTGCAAGGGCGATAATGACCAGGACGCCCACCTTCAATTGTGACCAACGAACCTCGTGCTGATTTGGCACAGCTTCTCCTGGTTGAAACAGGTCGATCGGAAGGCAGGATACAACCGCCGTAAGACTGAATACAGTCGAGCATAGCAGAGGATTCGCCACATCCGAATGCCTGGCAAACCCCCAACGATGGATATAGATGCAGATTTTTGTTGCAGGCTACTAAAATCCTGCCGATACACCGCCTTTAGGGCCCTGGATGGCCATGGGTGCAAACGTTGCGGAATCCGAACGGCTTCAGTCTTCTAACATGACCTGGGCCAAGGCCTGGGTTCGAGAATGGGTCAACGAAATAACGGCATTTCGGACCCCGAGCTTGCGGGCAACCGCCGCTGCACGTCCGTGAAACTGCAGCGTGGGTCGGCCACTGGGAGTGCGAACTACTTCGATATCGCGCCACGAGACACCAAAATGAATGCCAGTGCCTAAAGCCTTGGCTGCTGCCTCCTTGGCGGCAAAGCGAGCGGCGAAGCTTTCCGCCCCATTCTTCTTGCTGCGGCAATAGCGAATTTCCCCGGGCAGGTAGACGCGCTGGCAGAACCTGTCTCCATATCGCGCCAGCGTCTGGGCGATGCGCGCAATTTCGATCATGTCCACGCCGCAGCCAACAATCATGGCTGCACGGTATCACATCGTTGGGCCGGCGCGGGGTGGCAGCGATTCCATGCGATGTCCAGGCGCCGCTTCAACCCGCTTCCACCAGGCCATAATGCCGCTGCCAATGGGCTTTCAAGTGGGCCCATACAATTTCGACCGAGGTGCGTGACATTTCCTTTTCGCCGCTCTCGACAAATCGTGCCGCTTCCTGGCGAGCCAGCTCCAGCAGTTTTCGATCTCGGAGCAAGTTGGCCACGCGAAAGTCCGGTAGCCCCGCTTGCCGCGTGCCAAAAAATTCTCCCGGCCCACGCAGCGTCAAATCCAGTTCCGCCAACTCAAAGCCGTCCTGGGTGCGGACCATCGCGTCCAGGCGCTCGTCGGCCTGCGGCGTCACTCGTCCGGCCGTCATCAAAATGCAATACGAACGCGCCGCCCCGCGACCGACACGACCTCGCAACTGATGCAGTTGCGCCAGCCCGAATCGTTCCGCGTGCTCAATCACCATCACCGTGGCATTCGGCACATCCACCCCAACTTCAATCACCGTCGTCGCTACCAGAACATCCAGTTCTCCGCGCTGAAACCGACGCATCACGATTTCTTTTTCTTCCGCGCCCAGCCGTCCGTGCAGCAGTCCTAGCCGCAAGCCCGCCAGATGCGTGGCGCGCAACTCTTCGCACATCGTCACTGCGGACTTCAATGCCGGCTTCTCAAACAACGACTCCGTTTTCGTCCGCGATTTTGCGCCTGCATTTTTCTTTGCCGCTGTCTTCGTTTTCGTTCCTGTCTTTGCAGAGCCTTCCTGCTCCGGTTCCGTATCGCCGTCTGGATCGTGGGCGAAATCCAGTTCCGGCTGATCGTCTTTGCTGCCCTCAATCACGGGATACACAATATATGCCTGGTGTCCCGCTTCCACCTGCTTGCGAACGAATCCCCACACTTCTTCGGCTCGCTCATCCACAACACGCCGCGTCACAATCGGCGTTCGTCCCGGCGGCAGTTCGTTCAACACACTCACATCCAGATCGCCGTAGAGAGTGAGCGCCAGCGTGCGCGGAATCGGAGTGGCCGTCATGACCAGCACATGCGGCTCCGCAGCATTGGGCTTCTTCATCAGGCGAAATCGCTGCATCACGCCGAAGCGGTGCTGCTCATCGACAACAACCAGGCCAAGATTCGCGAACTCTACCTTCTCCTCAATCAGCGCGTGCGTGCCGATCACCAGATCCGCTTCGCCACGCACAATGCGGCCGCGATTGGTACGCTTACGATCTTCGTCCAAAGAACCCGTCAGCAGCACAACGTTATATGGAGGCTGCCGCTGCGATCGCTCCAGCAACCGCCGCGCCGCCAGAAAATGCTGCGTCGCCAGAATTTCCGTAGGCGCCATCAGGGCCGCCTGATATCCGTTTTCAATCGCGATAAAAGCGGCCTGCAGCGCCACAATGGTTTTGCCGGAGCCGACATCGCCTTGCAGCAATCGACGCATCGGCGTGGGCTGGCGCAAATCCTGGACGATCTCTGCGAGCACGCGCTTCTGTGCCGCGGTCGGATGAAACGGCAGTACTCGCTTCAGCGCCTCGCGCACGCGAAGATCAGCGGTAAAGGCTGGTCCGAGGCGCTCCCGCATGCGACGGCGCTTTAACTCGAGACCCAACTCGAGAAAAAAAAGTTCTTCAAAGATGAGCCGCTGATGGGCAGGAGTCGCCGCGGTCTGCAACAATCGCAATCCGGTTCCGGCAGGCGGAAAATGCGCCGCTCGTAGTGCTTCTGCGCGTGAGGGCAACTGCATGCGCTCGCATAACTCAACCGGCAGCGTTTCCGGCAGCGCATTGCCCATGTCCTCAAGCAGGCGGTAGATGACACGCCGAAGCCAACGCGAACTCAACTGCGCTCCGCCCAGCGACTCATACACCGGAACAATTCGGCCGACTTCCAGCAGAGTTTCCTCCGGATCGTTTTCTCCGGGAAGAATCTCAATCTGCGGCTGGATCATTTTGAATGCGCCGGCACGACTGCGCGAAGGTTCCACCTTGCCGTAGAGCGCCAGCATCTGGCCCACCTGAAATTTGTCCTTGAGGTAGGTGCCATGAAACCACATGCATTTCAGCGAGGAGGTTCCCTGACCGACTGTCATTTCAAAGATCGGCATGCGCTTGGTGCGCAGCAAAACGGTTCCGCGCACCTCGGCAATCACACTGGCCATTTCGCCGGGGACCAGTTCGTTCAGCGCGCGCGGATTGAGGCGGTCCTCATAGCGAAACGGCAAGTGATACAGCAGATCCTCGACGACAAGAATGTTCTTCTCTTTCAGTTTTTCGGCCACACGCGGGCCGACGCCTTTCACAAATTGGATGGGAGTATCGAGGGCGATCACACTCTGGATGCTACCAGCCGCCGCGCCCTCGCTCCCGGACTCCATCGCGATTCAATTTCCAACTTAGGCGTAGCGCATGTTCTTCAGATCGGCGATCAGTCCTGGCCCGGTCGGTTTCCATCCCAGACGCTTCTGCGTCAGCGCGCTGGAGACGATCAGGTTCCTGCCGGCGAACATCGCCAGAAATCCGAAGTGGGCCGGCGCTTCCTCCGGAGACAGGCTGCGCACCGGCACCTTCAAGCCCTGGCCAATTACCTCCGCGATGTCCCGCAAGGGCACTCCCTCTTCCGCGACAGAGTTATATCGGGCACCCGCTTCATTTTTTTCGAGAGCCAGTCTGTAAAGGCGGGCCGTATCGGTAATATGCGCCGCTGCCCAGCAGTTGAGCCCATCACCAATGTAGGGCGAAACTCCCTTCTCGCGAGCCAGCGCAACCAGGTAGGTGACAAGCCCCTGCTTGACTGTGTCGTGAACCTGCGGAAGACGCACCACCGACGCGTTCACACCGCGCTCCGCGAACGAAAGCGCAACCGGTTCCGAAACTCGTGGGAATTGGGGAGAGGGGGGAACAGCCGCGTCCTCTTCGGTTGCGGGACGGCCATCTGCCAGCGCCGCGGCGCCCGCCGAAACCAGCAGCGGGCGATGCGAGCCTTCAAGCGCTGTGCCGAGCGCCTCGATGGCGCGCTTGTCCAACTCGCAACTCTCCGCGAACTTCGACCAGTCGTGTCTGAAAGCCGTGTGGATCACGCCATCCGACTTGGCGGCTCCGCTGCGCAGGCTTTCCAGGTCTTCCAGGTCACCGCGATGCACTTCTGCGCCCGCACGAGTCAGCGCCTCCGCGCCCGCGTCCGACCGGGTCAGCCCAAGAACCTGATGCCCCGCGCCGATCAGCTCCTTCACCACCGCCGAACCAATAAAACCTGTCGCGCCCGTAACAAATACACGCATATCTTTTTCTCCTATACCGGTTATGGATGCGCGTTGCTGCCGCAGCATCCGAAATTGACAAGCCCCTGCGTACCCAATAAAACGGAGAGTGTCTCCGAATCTATAGATAAACGGAGACTGTCTCCGGTTGCAAATATTTTCGCCCATGACCAAGAAGGCGGCAAAATCCGTCCCTACAAAGTCGCGCCGAAAACCGCGTACCGACTCACTGCGCAACCGCGAGCGCATTCTTGACGTGGCAAAAGAGGCATTTACCCGCTTTGGCGCCAGTGCCAGCCTGGACGACATCGCCAAACAGGCAGGTGTGGGATCCGGCACACTCTATCGTCACTTCCCCACGCGCGATGCCTTGATCGAGGCCGTCTATCGAAGTGAAGTGGAGAAGCTGGCCGCCGCGGGGCGCAAATTCTCGGAAACCATGCCGCCGATCGACGCATTGCGCAGTTGGATGCTTTTGTTTGTCGACCACATGGCGGCAAAACAGATCATTGCTCCCGCACTGAATAGCGTTGCGGGAGGTCCGACGAGGTTGTACGAAGGTTCTCGCAGCCTGATCCACGGAGCCATGGATGCGCTGGTGAAACGCGCCATCAAGAGCGGCGACATTCGAAAAGATGTCGACGCGCTGGACCTGCTTCGACCGCTGATCGGCGTCTTTTTTGTTGACTCGGGTCCCGGCTGGCAACCCAGCGCCCGCAGGCTGGTCAACATCCTCATCACCGGCTCACGGCCTGTGAAATAGCAGGCCATCCCATCGCAGCCACCCGTGATTCGGATCCCAACTGGCAGGTCATCGGATTTGTCGCGAATGGAGGACGATCACTGTCGGCATGGGCGTCAGAGCCGAGCTATTCACGGGTCGCCCCTTCCCAGGCTTCGAGGGTTCAGAGTTGGCGTCGGCGGGTGTGAATGCATTTCGTAACGCCCGCCGGGCACATCCCGCTTACTGCCGTGCGCTGTTCTCTGCCGCGAGAGTTTTCAACAGAGGCGTCTCTGTTTCAGATGGCGACCAGTCTTTTGCGAGGCCTCCCACGAGCTCGCCATTTACGCGGATCTGGCCGTAAATTTCGTCACCCGAGTGCTGGGTAAATTCCACGTTCATCAAGACCGGATCGAGCCCGAGAGCCTCGACACAGGCATTCTGAAGCGCTTCGCCCAGGCGAGCACGCTGCTCGGGGGTGCGACCGCGGCGGATGTCGCAACTCAGTACAGCGGCCGGCGTGACAGGTTCACCTGCAGTGCAGTGCCAAACCCCGCCTTCGCCGAGTTCGCGAAAGGTCACATGAACCAGGTCGGGTGTGGTTTGCATTATCTCTGCGTAGTGGCGGCCGAGGCGGGCGGCCAAATCGCGCTTTACGGAAAGAGGATAGTTGTTGGGTACATCGAGCTGTAAATGTGGCATAAATCTCCTTTTTTAGGCCAACCATTCTCAATTGCACGGCGAATGTGGACACTGTCAATATAGCGAAGAATATAGACAGTGTCAATATCATTTGCGAGACTATCTGTATGAAATCCAAACCAACCAAAATCAGCCAGCCGCCCCCCTATCATCACGGCGATCTTCGCCGTTCCCTCATCGACGCGGCCCTGGCCCTGGTGACCGAAGAGCAAGACTGGACTTTCTCTTTGAGGGAGGTCGCTCGTCGGGCGGGCGTAAGTCACAATGCCCCTTACAATCACTTCGCGGACAAACGGGACTTGTTGGCGGCTGTGGCTGCAACTGGATTCGCCCAACTTAGTGAGCGAATCGTTGCAGCCATTTCAGGGATCAAGAATGCGCAGACTGCCCTGGTGAGGAGTGCTCTGGCGTATGTAACCTTCGGCGTGGAAAATCCCGCACACTATCGTTTGATGTTTAGTTCCGCTCTGGTAACGGCGAAGGAGGGTCGTCCGGAATCCGTCGCGGCTGCGGGCGCTGATACGAGAGCTATATTGGCAGGAATCATTCGGCGCGGCGCGGCCATGGGTGTTTTCAATGCCGATCTCTGCAGAGACGACGAGCTCCGCGTGTCTGTCCTGACTGCCTGGTCGACCGTGCACGGCCTGACGATGCTGACGATTGACGGTATTGCCGATACCCCGCAACTGAGTCCCGAGGAGATCGCAAGGAAGGTGGCGAACCTGGTCTGTGAGGGTCTACTTCGGCGCTGAATGGCCCCATCCACAGGATCGATAGAATTTATAGAAAATCGCTCTGACGATAGACCATGCCTCGCTGATGAGTGTTCGTTGACCTGTGTGGGTTCGACCCCGGGTTGACGCCAACAGGCCAATGCGCTCATTCGGAGTGCGAATTCCTGATTAGTCGTCATACGCACCGATCTCGTCACTCACTCCCAGTTCATCGGCGACCCGGAAACTGATGCGTTACTTTGACCCGCATTCGCGCGCAGGTAGCTCGCTGCCCTTTTAGCCCTCCCCTCATGCTCCTTTGCTACACTGCGAACAACTGAGTCGACCCGCGCCCGCATGAACATCGTTGAACTGAACCAAATATCAAAAACCTACGACACCAAGGTTGCCGTCGATGCCCTGAGCCTTCAAATCGAGGCGGGCAAGATGTTTGGCCTGCTCGGCCCCAACGGCGCCGGCAAGACCTCGACCATCCGCATGATGATCGGAATTACCCTGCCGGATTCCGGCTCGGTGACGCTGTTCGGTCAGCCCTTCTCCCGCAAAAACCTGACTCGCGTCGGCTATCTGCCGGAAGAACGCGGCCTGTACAAGAAGATGAAGGTGATCGACCAGCTTGTCTTTCTGGGGCAGTTGCATGGCCTGGATGCGGCGACGGCGAATTCTCGCTCCCGCCAATGGTGCGAGCGGCTGCAGATTCTGGACGCGATCGACCTGAAGACCGAAGAGCTGTCCAAGGGCATGCAGCAGAAAATTCAATTCATCTCCACGCTGCTGCACGAACCCGCGCTGATCATTATGGATGAGCCCTTCTCCGGACTGGATCCGGTGAACACGCAATTGCTGCAGGAAACGTTGCTGGAGCTGAAAAATGCGGGCAAGGCGATCCTGTTCTCTACCCATCGAATGGATCAGGTGGAAAGATTGTGCGACTCCATCTGTCTGGTCGACGGAGGCAAAGCGGTGCTGTCCGGTGGCATGCGCGAGGTGAAATCGCGCTATCCGCGCAATCATGTGGTAATCGATTTTGAAGGCGACAACTCTTTTGTGAACCATCCGGCGGTCAAGGAATACAAAGCCTTCGCGGGCCACGTTGAAATTCAACTGCGCGAGGGCGCGGACGCACAGGATTTGCTGCACGCGGCGTTTCAGAACGCGAAAATCTACAAATTTGAGTTGATGGAGCCATCCCTGGAGGAAATCTTTATCCAAACCGTTGGGAGGCGCGCCAATGCGTGAAGCTCTGCTGGTCGCCAAACGAGAATATGTGGAGCGAGTGCGCAGCAAGGCCTTCCGCATCAGCACTATTGTGATCCCGCTGGCATTCGCCGCCGTGATTGGCATGGGTGCCTTCTCTGGAAAAATGGCCACCGGACCCAGCAATATCGTGGTCGCGTCGAATGACCTCGTGCTGGCGCAATCCACGCGTACGGAATTGCTGCGGGTACCCACAGCAAAGGACGATGCCAGAGGTAGCCGACGCGGGCCGCCGCAACAGCTTCAGGTGGAAGTGCAAGCGCCCGTCGCAGAGAGCGATCTGGCGTCGCTTAATCACCAGGTGGAGTCGAAGGCCATCGACGGATATCTGTGGTTGAATGTGCAGCCGGGGCAAGCTGTGCCGCAGGCGACGTATGTCTCCCGCGGATCGGCCGACTTTTTTGGCGCCGACAGAATGCAGACCGCCATCGGCGAAGCGCTGGTGCGCGAGGCGCTAATGAACCATGGGGTAGCCAGTAGCCAGGCGGACGGATTGCTGCACGACGTCGACCTGAAAACAAGGCAGGTCAAGGGCGGCGAGGCGGTGGCCTCCGACGCCAGCAAAAGTTTCTGGGGCGCCTACATCATGGCGTTCATCCTGTATTTCTCGGTGGTATTTTACGGAATGAATGTGGCCCATTCGGTGGTCGCGGAGAAAACATCAAGAGTTTTCGAAGTACTGTTGGCAACCGCGAAACCAGAGTCCCTGATGGCGGGCAAACTACTGGGCGTGGGCGCGGCAGGCTTGACGCAGATGGCCGTGTGGATTACGGCTGTGCTGCTCCTGAGCGCGTCGGCGTTGGGCGCCGAACTTGGCCAGGGCGGCTTGGCAGCCTACGGCGTCACGCCCATCCAGTTGGTGTTCCTTGTCCTTTATTTTCTGCTCGGCTTCTTCTTTTACAGTGCCCTCAGTGCTGGTTTCGGAGCCACTGTCAGCCAGGAGTCGGAAGTGCAGCAATTCAGCATGATCCTGGTAATGCCGCAACTGGTGGGCTTGATCCTGATGGTCTACATTCTCGGCAATCCGTCGGCATGGCCAGTGGTGTTGCTGTCGCTGTTCCCACCCTGCACTCCTATTGTGATGTGTTTGCGCATGTCGGCGATGGTGGTGCCATGGTGGCAGCTGGCGCTTTCGGTGGTCCTGATGGTAGCGGCAACGTACGCAGTGCTTTGGGTGGCTTCGCGCATCTATCGTGTCGGGATTCTTATGTACGGTAAACGACCCACCCTGCCGGAAATGATCCGCTGGCTGTCATACAGCTAGAGCGCTGGCGCGACAACACGCGCCAATTCCGCGAATTTCAGGTTAGAATTCCACCCAAGCAGATTGTGGCAGGTGGGATTCTATGAACATTTTGCTATTGTCAATGCCGGATTCGTTTGAGCACATGCCCTCGATCGTGATCCGGATGCCCAACGGAGCGTTGACGTCACTTGCCGGCAACGTGGATGAACACCACAGCGTAGCCGTCGCAGACCTGATCCTGTGCCAGCGAAGCGTGCGCAAAACGGTCACCCGTCTGCTCGAGGAGCATGATCCGCAGTTGGTTGGGCTCTCCACGATGACGTTTCAGCGCCGCACGGCGGAACGCATCATCCATCTGATTCGCCAACTGAAACCCAACACAAAGATCGTTGTCGGCGGATATGATCCCAGCCTTGCTTCCGAAGCCTACCTTTCCATGCCGATCGACTTTATCGTGCGTGGCGAAGGTGAAATCGCTTTCCGCGAACTGACCCGCGCGTTGGAAAAAAATACCGACATGCACTTTATCGCGGGGCTGTCGCATCGCCACGGAGGTAAATGGATCCACAACCAGCTGCGCGCACCCCTCAGCCTGGAAAGCGAGGAAATTCGCCTGCCCAAGAGAAGCGCGCGAGTTCTAAAGGGATACACGATGCTGGGGCGGCAGGTAGATGTGATTGAAACATCCCGCGGGTGCACTTTTGATTGCAGTTTCTGCTCGATTATTGAAATGCGTGGCCGCAATTTTCATACATATTCTTTCGACCGGGTGATTGCCGACATTCGCGATGCCAGGGAGCACGGAGCACGCACGCTTTTCATCGTCGACGACAACATCACGCTGAACGTGCACCGTTTTGAGGCACTGTGCAACGCGATCATTGAAGCCGGTCTGAATACGATCGACTATTTTCTGCAGGGCATGACTTCAGCCATGGCCAACCATGGAGAGAAACTGGCCCCGCTGATGAAGCGCGCCGGGTTCCGCTACGTGTTTCTGGGAATCGAAAATATTTTGGAGAGCGACTTAAAGCTGCTGCAGGCGAGTGCAAAAAATACGGCTCGATCGAATGGACATAATACCGGTAACGCGACGCTGCAGGCCATCGAAAATCTTCACCGCAACGGAATTTATGTTGTGGGAGGGCTCATTGTCGGCAGTCCGGGCGATACTGTTGAGTCAATCGAAGCGAACCTGGAGTTTGCGCGCAAGTATGTTGACTGGCCGTACATTCAGCATCCCACGCCCTATCCTCGTACGCCGATGACGGATGATTTTCGCAAGCGCGGCTTGATCGAGCATGAGCGATTTGAAGAGTACGACGGAACCACTTCCGTAGTGAAAAATGAATATCTCTCGGCGGATGAAATCGAATATCTGCGCTGGAAGGCGGAGCGCGGAATGAAGACGCGGCACCTGCCCACGGTATTCCGGCACGACCCATGGTTCGTTGCGCGGAACGTGCTGGCGATGGCGGCGAACACGTATCGCGGCTCGAAACTGCGCACCGTGCTGGGACTGGAAGACGACCATCAAGCTTTCGCCCGGTATAAGCAAATCCGTCACCGAGAGCGCGAATACGTCTGATCCAGCAGATTCCGCCGACGCATATCGTTATGCCATACTCGGGCATGCTGCTTCGCCCTGCGCAACCCGAGGATGCACTCGCTGTAGCCGGGGTCCACGTGCGCTCATGGCAGGCGGCCTATCGCAACATTCTTCCTGACGATTATCTGAATCAACTTCGCCCTGAGGACCGCGCCGCCAAGTACGACTTTGCGACTCGCGATCCCTTGAAGCCGCGCACAATCGTTGCAGTTGAAGAGGGAAAGCCTTCAGCGATCTACGGATTCGCTACCACGATGCCCGTGACCGACTCAGACATGCCGGGTTATGGCGAGTTATGCGCGCTCTATGTGGACCCGCAACATTGGGGCAAAGGACTTGGCGTGGCACTGGTCTCGGCCGCACGCGAGCAAATGTTCGAGCAGGGATTTGGCAAAGCAATTCTGTGGGTGTTAACAGGAAATGTGCGCGCCGAACGCTTTTATCAGAACGACAGCTGGACTGCGGATGGCGTACGCCGCAAGGCCACAGTGTGGGGCATTGAGGTCGACGAAATCCGCTATGCACGGCAACTGGAACCACATTCTCCAGGTCAGGCACGTCCCCAACGTGCAGCAGGTGGTGAATGAGAATAAGGTGAATCCGCGCAAGCATTCCTCAGCCAGCTGAGCAGGTTTTTCAATCCCTTCCCTAGAACAGCAGAAAGCGAGCCAAACTTATCGGCTCGCTTTCTTGGTTTAGAACGATATGCATGTTCGCGTAGCCGCTTTAGGCCGGCTGCGACTCCTGCTTCCATGCGATTCCGCCCAGCCGGTACAGGTATCCGCGCCGCAGCTCAAAGCTGCATTGCGTGTCCTTCAGCAAATCCTGCATTTCCTGGTAGGTATAGGCCTGCCGTACAGATGTCGGTCCGTCGTGCCGTGACAGCCGGCTGGGATCCATAAATCGTTGCACGTGAGACAGAAAATAATTCACGCGCTTTCTCTCCACGTCGTTGATCAGCACGGCAACCCGGGAAACCCGCAGAGCTTCACGCAGGAACGC
>Ga0335075_10004567_pt1 | contig 21645 bp, 16 predicted proteins | sample Lox_Sample_24_FD_206723 | JGI IMG/M metagenome (GOLD analysis project Ga0335075, IMG submission 206723) | Soil microbial communities from Loxahatchee National Wildlife Refuge, Florida, United States - Lox_Sample_2.4 | ecosystem: Environmental > Terrestrial > Soil > Wetlands | place: USA...
GCCTCTTCACCCACTGCGTCGAGCGCGCGATCGTCGGCGCCGCGGACGGCACCGTGCGCACGCTCGACGGCGGCAAGTAAGACGGAGGCCTGTTCAGGCGTAGCCGAAGCGTTCGAGCCAGGGCGAGACGGTGTCGCGGAACGCGCCGGTCAGAGCGGCATCGAAATGGCGCCGCCAATCGCCCGGAACGCCGTTGCGAAAGAACGAGCCCCGGTCTTCGTCCCCTGGCGCCCGCCCGCCGGTCAGGCGCTCGAAGGCGCCGGCTTCGCGGCAGGCGGCGAGTGCGGCCGCATCGGCCGCGACGCCGAGGAAGCCGAGCACCCGCGCCAGCTCCGCTTCGGTATCGGCCACCAGGTCCTCGTAGCGGAGCGTGACGCACGCCTCCGCGTGGCGGTCGGCGAAGGCGCTCGCTTGGGCGAGATCCTTGGCCCATTCGCGCGCGAAGAAATCGACATAGCAAGCGAGCGATGGGAAATTGGCGCCGAGCCATTCCGGGCTGCTCCGCTGGTTGTGGAACCAGCCGGAGACCGCGCAGTCCCGCCCGTCGCGCACCAGGTGGATGAATTTCGCCCGCGGGAAGAGGCTGCGCAGCCGCTCGAGATGGCGGATATTGTCCGGCGTCTTCTCGCCGATCGCAGCGAGCCCGGCGTCGCGCCCGTCCTTCGACAACCCGAGCAGCAGCGCGGCGGCGGTGAGATAGGCGAGATCGCCGCCGCCATAGAGCGGAAAACCCGCCAGCTCGCGGAAGATCGTCGCGTTCTTGTGGGCAAGCAGGCGGTTGTGCGCGGCGAGCCCCTCCGCCAGCAGCCACGAGAGATGGTTGGCGAGATGGCCCTCGCCCTTGCAGGCGACCGCCGGATGCCCGTCGAGCAGGAGCTGCAGCCAGGTGGTGCCGGATTTCGCCGACCCGCCGATGAAGAAGAGCTGGGCCTCGGCAAGCCGGCCGATCCTGGCGTGCATTTCCTCGAAGCCGCTCATCCGCGGAGGCCCGCCGCAAGTGCCGCGACGACGCTCGCCCAGTCGCCCGGGCGCGGCTGGCGGAAGAGCCGGAGCGAGGCGTACCAGGGCTGGTCCGGGCACGCGAGCTGCCAGCGCCAATCGGGCGCGTAGGGCAAGGCGACCCAGGCCGGACGGCCGAGGGCGCCGGCGAGATGGGCAAGCGCGGTATCGACCGTGATGAGGAGGTCGAGGGCGGCGAGCGCGCCAGCCGCCTCGGCGAGGTCGGTCAGGCGAGGCGCGATGTCGATGACGTTGGGGCCGAGCGCCGCGGGGTCGGCGCCGCGCTGGAGGCTCGCGAAGCGGATCCCGGGGACCGCGACCAGGGGTGCCAGCGCCGCGGCCGGCATCGAGCGGCGCCAATCGTTGACGTGGGCCGGATTGCCCGCCCAGGCGAGGCCGATGACGGGCCCGCTCCCCCACTCCGCGCGCCATGCGGCGGCCCGCGCGGGATCGGCCGCCAGATAGCAGCCGGCATCGGGGATCGTGCTCCCGGTGGTGCCGAAAATCCGCGGCAGGCTCCCGAGGCTCGCCCAGGAATCGTGGGGGGGCAGCGGATCGCCGGGGGCGACGATCGCGCCGACCCCTTCGAGGCCGGCGAGCAGGCGATGGAGGGTCTCGTGGCAGCACAGCACCGCCTGCCCGCCCGCCCGCGCCAGCAGGGGCACATAGCGGGCGAACTGGATGGCGTCGCCCAGGCCCTGGGTCGCGCAGAGGAGCAATGTCCGCCCGGCCACCTCCCGCCCATCCCATTCCGGGCCGCGCACGCCGATCGCGGCCAGCGCGCGCTCTTCCTCGGGCTTGCGCCAGCGGAGCCCCTCCCAGCCCGCGGCGAAGTCCCCGGCGCGGAGCAGGGTCAGCGCCCGGTCGTGTTGGAAGCACGGGTTCGTGGGCGCGAACCGGACCGCAGCGTCATAGGCGGCCAGCGCCTCGCCGATCCGCAATTGCTGGACGCGGAGCGCACCCAGGCTCGCCCAAGCCCCCGCGGCCTCGGGCTCGAGGGCAAGGGAGCGGCCGATCGCGGCCTCGGCCTCCTCGTGGCGATCGAGCGTCGTGTACGCGATCCCGAGATTGAGCCAGGTGCCGGCATGGCTCGGCGCGCCGGCGGCGGCGCGGGCGAGCGCCGCGGCGGCTTCGGCCGGCCGGCGGAGGAGGTTGAGGGCGGTCCCGCGCACGAAGAGCGCCGGCGCGGATCCCGGGGCGAGCGCCAGAGCCGCATCCGCGGCGGCGAGCGCCGCGGCGGCGTCGCGGGCGGCGAGAAGTGCTGCCGCCAGCACGATCCGGGCGGGCAGGAAGTTCGGCGCGCGCGCGAGAAGCCGGCGGCAGAGGACGCTCGCCGCTCCGGGCTCGCCGCTTTGCTCCATGAGCGCGATCGCCTGGTTCAGGGTGGCGGCGTTGTCCGCCCCATGGTGGCCCAATCCGTCATTCCCCTTTGGGCACGCCCCTTTTTGGGCAACCGAAGCGAGGCTAGCGCCGGCGGCCTTAGCAATGGGCTAATGGCGCCCGCCTGGACGCCCCGCCGCTTCGTGCTATCTCTGCCCGCCCCGCGCCTCGAGGAGGGGCGAGCACCATGACCGAGCGCCTCTTTCTCGAAGACCCGCGCGCCGCCCGCACCCAAGCCGCCGTGCTCGCCGCCGGCGAAGGCGGCATCGTGCTCGACCGCACGGTCTTCTACGCCCGCTCTGGCGGCCAGCCCGGCGATCGCGGCACGCTCCGCTGGGAGGGGGGCGAGATCGCGATCACCGAGGCGGTGAAGGGCGCGGGCGAGGAAATCCTCCACCTCCCCGCCCAAGGCGCGCCGCTCCCGCCGCCCGGCACCGCGCTCGAGGCCGAGATCGACTGGCCGCGCCGGCATCGCCTGATGCGCATGCACACCACGCTCCACCTTCTCTGCAGCCTCCTTCCCGGCGCCGGCGTCACCGGCGGGTCGGTCGGCGAGGAGCGCTCGCGCCTCGATTTCGACCTCCAGCAATCCCCCGACCGCGCCGCGCTCGAGGAGGGCCTCAACGCGCTCATCGCGGCCGCCCATCCGGTGAGCTTCGAATGGGTCGAGGAATCGGTGCTCGATTCCTCGCCCGAGCTCGTCCGCACCCTCTCCGTGCAGCCGCCGCGCGGCACCGGCCGGCTCCGCCTCGTCCGCATCGGCGCCGGCAGCCCGCCCGTCGATCTCCAACCCTGCGGCGGCACCCATGTCGCCTCCACCCGGGAGATCGGCCGCATCGTCATCCAGAAGATCGAGAACAAGGGCCGCCAGAACCGCCGCGTCGTCGTGGCGCTCGCCGCCTGAAGGATCGCGTCATGCAGCCGCTCGTCAGCACCGAATGGCTCGCCTCCGAGCTCGGCAAGCCCGACCTCCTCGTCTTCGACGCCACGATGTACCTGCCCAACGAGAAATTCGTGGGGCGCGAGGAGTTCGTCGCCGCCCACATCCCGGGCGCGCGCTTCTTCGATATCGACGCGATCGCCGACGACGAGACCGATTTGCCCCACATGCTGCCGACGCCGGGCCGCTTCTCGCACCTCATCGGCCGGCTCGGCGTCGGCAACCAGAGCCGCGTCGTCTTCTACGACCAGAAGGGTCTTTCCTCCGCGGCCCGGGGCTGGTGGATGATGGGCGTCTACGGCCACGACCAGGCTTCGGTGCTCGATGGCGGCCTGCCGAAATGGCGCGCCGAGGGCCGCCCGCTCGAGGAGGGCGAGCCGGCCCCACCCGCGCCCGCCCACTTCCGCGCCGACTGGCGCGCCTCCCGCGTCCGCGGCATCGGCGATCTGCTCGCCAATGTCCGCACCCGCGCCGAGCTGGTGCTCGATGCCCGCGCCACCGGCCGCTTCGACGCCACCACGCCCGAGCCCCGCCCCGGCATGCGCTCCGGCCACATCCCGGGCGCCGCGAACGTCCCCTACACCGAGCTCCTGAACCCCGACTTCACCTTCCGCCCGCCCGAGGCGCTGCGCGCCCGCTTCGCCGCCGCCGGCGTGGACGGCGCGCGGCCCGTGGTCACGAGCTGCGGCAGCGGCGTCACCGCCACCATCCTCACCCTCGGCCTCACCCTCGCCGGCCTCGCCCCCGGCGCGGTCTATGACGGCTCCTGGACGGAATGGGGCGGCCGCCCGGATACTCCGATCGAACGCTGAGGATTCCTTTATGCCCGACGACACTGCCGGCCGCCGCCCGCAAGGTTTTTTCACCCGCCTCTCCCACGCCGGCCGCGCCGGCACGCACGCGCACGGCTTCGTCAATCCGCCGCTCGTCCGCGGCTCGACCGTCCTCTATCCCTCCTGCGCGGACCGCATCGCCATGGGCAAGCGCCGGCTCGACCAGGCACTCACCTACGGCACCCATGGCGGGCCCACGCATTTCGCGCTCGAGGACATGATCGCCGAGATCGAGGGCGGCACGCGCTGCCAGATCGTCTCCACCGGGCTCGCCGCCGTCACCACGCCGCTGCTCGCCTTCCTCAACGCCGGCGAGCACTGCCTGATGCCGGACTCCGTCTACGGCCCGGCGCGCACCTTTGCCGGCGGCATGCTCGCGCGCATGGGCGTGGAGACCAGCTTCTACCCGCCCGAGATCGACGAAGCCGGGCTCATCCCTCTCATCCGCCCCAATACAAGCGTGCTCTATCTCGAAAGCCCGGGCAGCCACACCTTCGAGGTCCAGGACGTCCCCGCGCTCGCCGCCGCGGCCCATGCGCGCGGGCTCAAGGTGCTGATGGACAACACCTGGGGCCTCCATTTCTTCCAGCCCTTCCGCCACGGCGTCGACGTCTCGATCCAGGCGCTCACCAAATACGCGCTCGGCCACTCGGACGCGGTGCTCGGCTCGATCACCACCGCCGACGAGAAGGATTGGGAGCGCCTGCGCACCGCCACCCTCCAGCTCGGCCAGTATGCGAGCCCGGACGATTGCTGGCTCGCCATCCGCGGCCTGCGCACGCTCGGCGTGCGGCTCGAGCGGCAGATGGAGTCCGGCCTCGGCGTGGCGCGCTGGCTCGCCGCCCGCCCCGAGGTGCACCAGGTCCTCCATCCGGCCCTGCCCGGCGCCCCCGGCCATGCGCTCTGGAAGCGGGATTTCTCCGGCGCGCCGAGCCTCTTCGGCGTCGTCTTCGCGCCCCGCTTCAGCCCCGAGGCGACGCGCGCGATGATCGACAGCCTCGATCTCTTCGGCATCGGCGCCTCCTGGGGCGGCTACGAAAGCCTCGCGCTGCCGACCACCGGCTTCCTTACCCGCACCGCCGAGCGCAAGGATTTCGGCGGGCCGATGATGCGCCTGCATATCGGCCTCGAGGACCCCGCCGACCTCATCGCCGATCTCGAGCGCGGCCTTGCCGTCCTCGCCGCCCATGAAGCCTGAGCTGCCGCCCGACCTCGCCGCTTCGATCAAGTTCGATGCGGCGGGCCTCGTCCCGGCGATCGCGCAGGACGCTGAAAGCGGCGAGGTGCTGATGCTCGCCTGGATGAGCGCCTCCTCGATCGCCGCGACCCTTGCCTCCGGCTTCGCGACCTACTGGAGCCGCAGCCGCCAGGCGCTCTGGCGCAAGGGCGAGACCTCGGGCCATATCCAGCGCCTGGTCGAGCTCCGCCTCGATTGCGACGGCGATGCGATCCTGCTCCGCGTGGAGCAGACGGGGCCTGCCTGCCACACCGGCCACCGCGCCTGCTTCTTCCGCGCCGTGCGCGACGGCGCGCTTAAGGAAATCGCCTGAGCGAGCCCGCTATTTGAGCGCGGCGACGCCGGCCGCCGCGACCACCCCGTCCTGCGGCGAGGTGCCGCCGCTGCAGCCGATCGCCCCGATCAGCTTGCCGTCGACCACGAGCGGCACCCCGCCCTCGGCGGCCACCACGCCACGCAGGCTGAGCAGGTACGGGAACCCGTGATCGACGCCGTCCTGGAAAACCTTCGTCGCGCGCCGGTAGCGCGCCGCCGCCCGTGCCTTGTCCTGCGAGATCCCGATCGAGGCGATCTGCGTGCCGTCCATCTTCTCGAAGAAGACGAGCTCGCCGTCCGGATCGACGATCGTCACCGCCTCTTTCCAGTTCCAATGCGAAGCCGCCGCCACCGCGGCCGCTGCGACTTTCTGCGCCTCCGCGAGCGAGATCGGCGCCCCATAGGGGATATCGAACGGCATCGCCGCGGGCACGCCCGGCGGCAGGGTCTGCGCGCGCGCGCCGAGCGGAACGACGAGTGCTGCGACCAAGGCGGTGGCAAGCATCGCGCGGTGCATGGACGGCTCCTCCTCTTCTTTGATTGGTCGTTACGACGTGCCGCGAAAAAAATCCACCCGCTCACCCGGATTCTTCAGCGCGGGGCCGGGTGTCCGGCGCCCATCCCCGGCTCGCCCCATGAAGGCGCGAACGGCGCCGGATCGATCTCCGGCGCCTTCCCGAGCGCCAACTCGGCGAGCATCCGTCCCGCGACCGGCCCGATCGTGAGCCCGGCCGCGCCGAGCCCGTTGCCGATCACGAGCCCCGCGACGCCCGGAACCCCTCCGAGCATCGGAAGGTGATCGGGCCCGACGGGGCGGAATCCGATGCGGGTCTCGAGCAATGTCGCATCCGCCAGTCCCGGCGCGACACGGAGGGCCTCCCCCAGCACCTCCGCCAAGCCTTGCGCCGTGACGCGGTAGTCGAATCCGGCTTCCTCGCGCGTCGCGCCTACGACCACGCGGGAGTCCGCGAAGGCGAGGAGATAATGCGGGCTCATCGGCAGCACGACCGGCCAGGTGCCGGTGTCCCGGCCGGGCAGGCGAAGATGCACGATCTGCCCGCGCTGCGGGGCGATTGCGAGATGGCGCCCGAACGGCTTGAGCAACGCCGGCGCCCAGGCTCCCGCCGTCACCACCACGCGCTCCGCCGCAAGCCTCTCCTCGCCCAGCCGCACGCCGTGCACCACCCCGCCCGCCACCTCCAGCGCGGCGGTGCCTTCCCGTCGCAGCGCGCCGAGCCGCTCCGCCGCGCCGAGCATCGAAGCGCTCATCTTCCGCCCGTCCACCCGCGCCCCGCCGCTTACCGAAACCGCGCCTAGCCCCGGCCGCAACGGCGGAAAGAGCGCCCGCGCCTCGCTCGCCCCGAGCCGGCTTATCTCGCCCGCCGCCGCCTCCGCCCGGCGCCTGACCACCGCCTCGATCGCGTCGAGTGCGCCTTCGTCCGCGCCGACGCAGAGCGCGCCCACGCGTGCGTAGCCTATCTCCCGCTCGCCCAATTCCTCAAGTCCCGCCACGAGCTCCGGATAGTACCGCGCGCCCGCCGCATAGAGCGCATAGAAGCCCGGGTCCTCGACGCCCGTCGCCCATGGGCAGATGATTCCCGCCCCCGCCGCCGTCGCGCGCCCCTCATGGGCCGCATCGACGATCGTCACCGCCGCGCCCGCGCGCGCAAGATGATAGGCGGCACTCGCCCCGAGAATCCCCGCACCCACGACAATGACCCGCATTTGCACAACCCGCTCGAACCGCGCGCGCGACTCTCACGCCGCACGGCGCCCTTCCGCAACCGGGCGGCAGGCGAGCAGCATCTCGCCCGCCACCGGCGTCCGGCTCCGCCCCGTCATCGCGAGATCGCGGATCGCCTCGAGCAGCATGCGCGTGCAGGGATCGCGCGGCGCCGAGAAAACCTCCCCGGCCGGCCCGACCTCGACGATCCGCCCGAGATCGGGCACGAACGGCATGTCGAACGGGCCGTCGGGGCCGAGGGCGCGGTGCAGCGCGATCCGTTGCGCAAGCGTTGCGTCCCGCCCGAGCATGATCGCCACCGGATAGCCGACGAAAGCGAAGAGCAGGAAGGCGAGGAAGCGAACCGCGAGCAGGACGGGGATCGCCTGAAGGATGCGCGCAAGGACGAAGCCCGCCACATCGCGGCCTGGTCCTCCCTATCCCGACCCTCGGGGCTTACGCGATGCTGGCGTCCACGCCGCTCTGCACGCGCCCTCTCGGCTCAGAGCTCGATCCGGCGGATCTCCTCGACGATCTCGGGATTGGCCAGCGTCGAGATGTCGCCCGCATCCTCGTTGTTCGAAATGGCCGCGAGCACGCGGCGCATGATCTTCCCGGAGCGTGTCTTCGGCATGTCGGGCACAATTATGATGCGTCGAGGGCGGGCGATAGGACCGATCTCGCGGACCACGGAATCCTCCACGCGCTTGCGGATCTCCTCGCTCGGCTCGTATCCGGGCTTGAGCGAAACGTAGAGATCCGGGACCTTGCCCTTGATCTCGTCCCGGGCAGGGATCACCGCCGCTTCCGCGATCGGCTCGACCAGCAGGCTCGCGGACTCGATCTCCTTGGTCCCCAGCCGGTGCCCGGCGACGTTGATCACGTCATCGATCCGGCCGAGGATGCGATAGTACCCGTCGGACGCCTGCAAGGCCCCGTCGCCGGCAAAATAGGGCCAGTCGCGCCAGTCCTTGCTGTTCCGGCTCTTGCAGTACCGCGCGTAGTACTGCTGGACGAAGCGATCGGGGTCCTTCCAGATCGTCTGGAATATGCCAGGCCAGGGGTTCCGGATGCAGATGTTTCCGGCGCGGCCGGAGCGTGGGGGAATTTCCCTGCCGTCCTCGTCATAGATGATCGGATGGATGCCGGGCACCCCTGGCCCGGCGCTTCCCGGCTTCATCGGGTGGAGGGCCGGTACCGTGCTGCAGAGGAATCCACCGTTCTCGGTTTGCCACCACGTATCGACGATGACCGCTTCGCCCTTGCCGACGACGTCGTGGTACCATCGCCACACGGCCGGTTCGATGGGCTCGCCCACCGTCGTCATATGCTTGAAGTGGTAGTGGTATTTTTCCGGCTCGTCCGGTCCGGCGCGGCGCGGCGCGCGAATGGCGGTCGGAGAAGTATGGAAGATGTTGACGTCGAGCTCCTCGGCGATGCGCCACGGGCGGCCGGCATCGGGGCTTGTCGGCAGGCCCTCGTACACGACCGACGAGGCGGCAAGGGCGAGCGGCCCGTAGACGATATAGGAATGACCCGTGATCCAGCCGATATCGGCCATGCACCAGTAGACGTCCTCGGGATGGATGTCCTGAATGTATTTCGACGTCCCGGCAACATAGGCGAGATAGCCGCCGGTGCTGTGCTGGCAGCCCTTCGGCTTTCCGGTCGTGCCGCTCGTGTACATGAGGAACAACGGATCTTCGGCCGCCATCTCGAGCGGGTCGACCCGGCGATGCTTGAAGATCGGCAGCACATCGTTGACGACGAAATCGCGGCCCTCGACCAGCTTCGTCTTGGAAGAATAGCTTCCCGGGTGCCTCTGCCACACGAGCACTCTCTCGAGCGTCAGACCGGCTTTCTTCGCTTCGTCGAAAGCGATGTCCGCTTTCTCCTTGTGATCGAGGAGCTGACCGCCCCGATAATAGGCGTCCATCGTGATCAGGACGCGGCTTTCGGAATCGACGACGCGGTCCGCCGTGGCCTTGCCGCTGAAGCCGCTGAACACCTGCGAGTGAACGATGCCGAGTCTCGCGCAGGCGAGCATCGTGATGGGAAGCTCCGGCACCATCGGCAGGTGCAGCGTCACCCGGTCTCCCTTCTTGAGGCCGCAGAAGTCGCGCAAGAGCGCGGCAACCTCGTTCACGCGGACGAAGAGTTCCTGATAGGTGACGTGCTGGATGGCTTCGTGCTCGGGCTCCGGAACGAAGTGGATCGCCGTCTTGTTCTTGTGCTTGGGGAGATGGCGATCGACACAGTTGTAGCAGGCATTGATGCGACCGCCGACGAACCATTTCCAGAACGGCGGATGGGCGGTATCGAGCGTGACGTCCCAGCTTTTGTACCAGTCGAGAAGATCGGCGTACTCCTTGAAGCACTCCGGGAACTTCTCTAGGCTGAATCGCTCGAAGATGGCCTCGTCGGTCAGGTTGGCCTGAGAAATGAATGTCTGCGGCGGCCGGACGTACGCCTCTTCCTGCCAGTGGACCGCAATCTCGGCTTCCGACACTTCTGCAGTTCTATCCTGCGCCATGCGTTGCCTCCCCGGTATTGGCGCCGCTGAACGAAGCCACCGTCGCCAAGAGCCGGGACATTAACACCGCGGCGTCCGGGGCCCAAAATTCCGCGCCGGCCCTTTGCAAGACCCATGCCGGCGCCTCCGCTCAATCCCACCCTTGCGGCCCCGGTCCCACGCGCCACATCCTGGGGCATGCCCCAAGCCAAGCCACCAGCAGCGGATCACGCAAGACGATGAACGCCCCCTTCGACGCCGACGCCCTCCCTCTCGTCAAATACGCCATCGGCCAGCCCGTTCATCGCAAGGAGGACCCCACACTCCTCTCCGGCCGCGGCCGCTACACCGACGATATCAGCCTCCCCGGCCAGGCCTACGCTGTCATCGTCCGCAGCCGCCACGCCCATGGCCGGATCGCGAGCCTCGAGACCACCTCCGCCCGTGCAATGCCGGGCGTGCTCGCGGTGATCACCGGGCCCGATCTCGTGGCGGCCGATCTCAGGGCGATGCCGGCCGGCCTCGCGCAAAAGAACCGCGACGGCACCCCCATGGCCCGCCCGCCGCAGACCGTCCTCGCGACCGGCAAGGTCCGCTATGTCGGCGATCCGGTCGCCTGCGTCGTCGCCGAGACCGCCAAAGCGGCCAAGGACGCCGCCGAGGCGGTCCTCCTCGAGATCCATCCCCTCCCGGCCGTCACGACCGTCCGCGCCGCGGACGCGCCCGGCGCGCCGCTCGTCCATGACGAGGTGCCCGGCAACCTCGTGCTCGACTTCCATTACGGCGACGAGGCGGCAGTCGCGGCGGCCTTCGCCGCCGCCGCCCATGTCACCCGCCTTCGCCTGATCGACAGCCGGATCGTCGTCTGCCCGATGGAGCCCCGATCCGCGCTCGGCTCGTTCGATCCGGCGAGCGGCCGCTACACGCTCCATGTCGGCTGCCAGGGCGTCTTCAACCTCCGCCCCCTCATCGCCTCGGTCCTCGGGGTTGCCGACGAGAAGGTGCACGTGCTCACGGGCAATGTCGGCGGCTCCTTCGGCATGAAGGCCTCCGCGTACCCTGAGTATCTCTGCCTGCTCCACGCCGCGCAGAGGCTCGGCCGGCCGGTCAAGTGGACGGACGAGCGCTCGGAGAGCTTTCTTTCGGATAGCCACGGCCGCGACCACGAGATGGACGCCGAGCTCGCGCTCGACGCGGAGGGGCGCTTCCTCGCCGTCCGCCTCACCGGCTACGGCAATCTCGGCGCCTATCTCTCGAACGCGACGACCCTTCCCTCCACCGGCAACGCGGTCAAGAACACGATCAGCGTCTACCGCACGCCGCTCATCGAGGTCTCGACGCGCTGCCTCTTCACCAACACCACGCCCGTCGGCGCCTATCGCGGCGCCGGCCGCCCCGAGGGCAATTATTACATGGAGCGGCTGATCGACACGGCGGCGGCCGAAATGGGGATCGACCGGCTCGCGCTCCGCCGGCGCAACCATATCCGCCCCGCGGAGCTGCCCTGGGACGCGCCCTCCGGCATGCAATACGACAGCGGGGATTTTCCCGCCCTTCTCGAGCACGCGCTTGCCTTCGCCGATGTCGCCGGCTTCCCCGCCCGCCGCGCCGAGAGCCGCAGGCGCGGCCTTCTCCGCGGCCTCGGCATCGGCCAGTATCTCGAGGTCACCGCACCGCCCTCGAACGAGATGGGCGGCATCCGCTTCGAGCCGGACGGCTCCGTCACCATCATCACCGGCACGCTCGACTACGGCCAGGGCCACGCCTCGCCGCTCGCCCAGATTCTGAGTGCGAGGCTCGGCATTCCCTTCGAGAAGATCCGGCTGCTCCAGGGCGATTCCGACCAGCTCATCGCCGGCGGTGGCACCGGCGGCTCGAAATCGATCATGGCGAGCGGTGCCGCGGTGATCGAGGCCTCCGAGATCCTGATCGAGCAGGGCCGGAAGATCGCCTCCCATACGCTCGAGGCGGCGGTCGCCGACATCGAGTTCGAAGTGGGCGCCGGAGGCGGGCGGTTCATGATCGCCGGGACCGACCGCGGGATCGGCATCATGGAGCTCGCCGAAAAGCTGCGCTCCGGCCTCGCCGTTCCCGAAGGGCTCCCGCAAAGCCTCGACGTGCGCCATGTCCACAAGGCGGCGCCCTCGGCCTTTCCCAACGGCTGCCATGTGGCCGAGGTCGAGATCGACCCCGAGACCTGCGTCGCCGCCGTCGTCAAATACAGCATGGTCAATGATTTCGGCACCGTCATCAATCCGCTGCTGGTGGCCGGCCAGGCACATGGCGGCGTCGTCCAGGGCATCGGCCAGGCCTTCCTCGAAGCGACCGCCTACGATTCCGACGGCCAGGTGCTGGCCGGCTCCTTCACCGACTACGCGCTCCCGCGCGCCGACAATGCGCCCGCCTTCGGCCTCGAATCGCATCCCGTCCCGGCGCGGACGAACCTGCTCGGCGCCAAGGGCTGCGGCGAGGCCGGCTGCGCGGGCTCGCTGCCCGCGGTGATGAACGGGCTCGTCGACGCGTTGCGCGACGAATACGGCATTGTCCACATCGACATGCCGGCGACGCCCGAACGCCTCTGGCGGGCGATCGCGGAGGCCGGGGCGGGCTGAGATCGCCCGCGCTCACTCGGGCGGGACGGAGCGCGTGTCCCGCCCCTTCGTCACCTCGTCAGGACGCTCTGCGCTCCGGCTCCGCGTCCAACCGAAGCGGCGCGCGCGCCCCATAGACGGCGTCGAGGTCCCGCACCGGTGTGCTGAACGGCGTCGGCGCCTGGTGCTGCGCCTTGAGGAACATGGCCATCGCCTGCCCGTCGGGGAGGCCGAGGAACCGGGCGATGGCGGCCGCCGTCTCGTCCGGCTCCTCGAGGAGATCGGCATACGCGATCACCAGCCGCCTTCCGGCGTCGACCTCGCTGAAGAACCCGTCGATCTCCCGCACGTACTGCCGCCACACCGCCATCCCGTCGGCAACCGACGGCACCCATCCCTTGCGGTTGAGCGAATAGGCGACCTCCGCCGGCTCGCGGTGAATATGGATGAACTTCGACTCCGGCAACACCTCGCGAATGAGCCCGAGGCATGAGCCCGACACAGGCAGCAGGGGCTTCGCCCCGGCCCTGCCGGAGAGCACCGTGGGGTCCGCATAGGGCGGGTGCTTGTCGCCCCAGACGGGCGTCGTAACGCCAAGCTCCTCGCGGTAATAGCGCTCGACGAGGGCGCCTGCCTCGCGCTTGAGGAATCCGGTGAAGCGCTCCCGATGGTCCTGATCGAGGAACTCCGGATCAGCGCACCCTTCCTCGAGAAGCTGCTTGAGCAGCACGAAGATCCGGCTTTCATTGGTCACCGTGATCATCGGATGGCGGTTGAGCACCGCTGCCAGGAACGTCGTCCCCGACCGCGGCGCGCCGATGATCCAAAGTGGTTGCGAGCGCATCGTCGTGTCCCTCAGCTTCGCCTGATGGTTCCAATCTTGGCGCGGGATGCGACGCTACAACGGTCGGGGGGTGGCGTTTTCGTGGCAATCGTTTCGATTTGTTACAGCGATCAGGCCGGGAAAGCCGAAGCGGCGGCGCCCGGACCCTCGGCGCTCTTCTCGACAATGATTCGGCGCCGCTCTATTTCCGTCTCCGCGGCGTTACCGTTCGTTTCATTGTTGTGGCCGCGATCCGCTCGGCGTGTCTCGCCGTCTCTTTCGCGACAATTGTCGCAGGAATCATACTCGGCCGGCTCATCGGCAGGCTGCGAGATTATGAGACGTCCTTGCCGGCGAACGTGACCAGCTCCGCGCCCTCCTCGACCATCTCGTCCGCCGCGCAATGGACGGTCTCAATCGTCCCGTCGAACGGCGCGGAGAGCGTCATCTCCATCTTCATCGCCTCCAGCACCACGAGCGGATCGCCCTTGCGCACCCGCGTGCCAGGTCCGACCAGAACGCGCGCGACGCGCGCCGGGATGGGCGCCATCAACCGCTCGCTCCCCGCCTCTTCCCCCACCGGCGGGGCGAGCGGATCCGTCACATGAACAACATGGTTTCTTCCGCGAAGAACAACGACCAGCGCGCCCTCGTGCCGCACCACCCTGAGCCGGTGCAGCACGCCCGCGACGCGCAGCGTCATCCTGCCCTCGGCGTCCTCGCTTGCCTCCGCGTTGATCGCACCCCCCGGCAGCGCGAGCCGGCAGGATCCGTGCTTCCCCGGATGGATACGCACCGTTGAAGTCTCCGCCCCGCGGCGGAGCACCAGATCCTGATACCCCTCCCCGTTTAGCCGCCACGCATCCGCTTCGTCCCAGGGCGACCACGGATCGGAAGGCGCCGCAGCCGCTTCCTTCCGCGCCCGCTCGTCCGCCAGGACCGCCATCGTCGCCGCGACCCACGCCAGCTTCTCCTCGTCCGCTGCGCGCGGCCCCTCCGCCGGCCGCAAAACCTCGGCATGCCGCGCGATGAAGCCGGTATCGATCTCCGCCCGCGCGAAAGCTTCGTGCGCCGCGATCGCGCGCAGCAGGCCGAGGTTCGTCTCGACCCCCACCACCTCGTATTCCGCGAGCGCGCACGCGAGCAGCCTCACCGCCTCCTCGCGATCCTCGCCGTGCACGACGAGCTTCGCCATCATCGGATCGTAATAGGGCGTGACCGCATCGCCCTCCCGCACGCCCGAATCGACGCGCACCCGCGCCCCCTGCCGCGGCTCCCTCAGATGCGCGAGCCTGCCGGTCGAGGGCAGGAAACCGCGCGCCGGATCCTCGGCATAGACCCGCATCTCGATTGCATGCCCGCGCAGAGGAATCTCCTCCTCCGCAAGCGGCAGCGCCCCGCCCGCGGCGATCCGGAGCTGCCACTCGACCAGGTCCAGCCCGGTGATCATCTCGGTCACCGGATGCTCGACCTGCAAGCGCGTGTTCATCTCCATGAAAAAGAATTCTTCCCCTTCGGCGATGAACTCGACCGTTCCGGCGCCGACATATCCCACCGCGCGCGCGGCCCGGCACGCGGCCTCGCCCATGGCCTGCCGCCGCGCGGCACTCATCCAAGGCGCCGGCGCCTCCTCGACCACCTTCTGGTGCCGCCGCTGGATCGAGCAGTCGCGCTCGAAAAGCGAGACGACATGGCCGTGCGCATCGGCGAACACCTGGATCTCGATATGGCGCGGATCCACCAGATATTTCTCGATCAGCAGCCGCTCATCGCCGAACGAAGACCGCGCCTCGCCGCGCGCGCCCTCGATCGCCTCCGCGAGCGCCGCGCCCCGCGCGACGATGCGCATCCCCTTGCCTCCGCCGCCCGCCGAGGCCTTGATCAGTACCGGATAGCCTATGCGCTCAGCCGCAGCGCGTAAGCTCTCCGGATCCTGCGCCTCGCCGTGATAGCCGGGCACCAGCGTCACGCCGGCGCGCTCCATCAGCGCCTTCGCAGCCGCCTTGGAGCCCATCGCGCGGATCGCGGCGGGTGGCGGGCCGATGAAGACGATCCCCGCCCCAGCACACGCCTCCGCGAACTCCGCGTTCTCGGCGAGGAACCCGTAGCCGGGATGGATCGCCTCCGCCCCCGCCCGCCGCGCGACATCGATGATCCTTTCGATCGCGAGATAGCTCTCGCGCGCCGGCGCCGGCCCCACCTGCCACGCTTCGTCGGCAAGCTCCGCGTGCCGCGCCCGCGCGTCGGCTTCGGAATAGATCGCCACACTCGCGATCCCGAGCTTTCTCGCGGTCGCGATCACGCGGCAGGCGATCTCGCCGCGATTGGCGATCAGTATCTTCCGAAACATCGCCCTCTCACATGCGAAAGAGGCCGAACCGCGTCGCCTCGATCGGCGCATTCAGGCTCGCCGAGATCGCCAGCGCCAGCACCCGCCGCGTCTCCGCGGGATCGATGATCCCGTCGTCCCACAGCCGCGCCGAAGCGTGATAGGGATTGCCCTGCCGCTCATATTGCTCGCGGATCGGTCCCTTGAATTCCTCCTCTTCTTCGTGCGACCACGCCTCGCCCCGTGCCGCGAGATTGTCGCGCCGCAGCTCGGCCAGCACGCTCGCCGCCTGCTCGCCGCCCATCACCGATATCCGCGCATTGGGCCACATCCAGAGGAACCGCGGCGCATAGGCGCGCCCGCACATCGCGTAGTTCCCCGCCCCGAAGCTGCCGCCGATGATCACCGTGAACTTGGGCACGCGCGCGGTCGCGACCGCCGTCACCATCTTCGCCCCGTCTTTCGCGATTCCGCCCGCCTCGTATTTCCGCCCCACCATGAAGCCCGTCACGTTCTGGAGGAATACCAGCGGAATCCGCCGCTGCGCGCAAAGCTCGATGAAATGCGCGCCCTTGAGCGCGCTCTCGCTGAACAGGATCCCGTTGTTGGCGACGATGCCGATCGGATAGCCCCAGAGATGCGCGAATCCGGTCACCAGCGTCGGCCCGTAGAGCCGCTTGAACTCGTCGAACTCCGATCCGTCCACGAGCCTGGCGATGATCTCGCGCACGTCGAACGGTTGGCGCCGGTCCGCCGGCACCACCCCCGCGACCTCGCCCGGATCGTAGCGCGGCGCAACCGGCCGCCGCAGCGCAATCACGGGCGATTTGCTCCCATTGAGCCCGGCCACGATCGCCCGCGCCAGGCCGAGCGCGTGCCGGTCGTTCTCGGCGAGATGATCCGCCACACCGGAGGTGCGGCTGTGCAGCTCTCCCCCGCCCAGCGCTTCCGCACTCACCACCTCGCCCGTCGCCGCCTTCACGAGCGGCGGCCCGCCCAGGAAGATCGTCCCTTGGTTGCGCACGATGATGCTCTGGTCCGCCATCGCCGGCACATAGGCCCCGCCCGCCGTGCACGAGCCCATCACCACCGCGATCTGCGGAATGCCCGCCGCCGACATCGTCGCCTGGTTGTAGAAGATGCGGCCGAAATGATCGCGGTCGGGAAAAACCTCGTCCTGGTTGGGGAGGTTGGCGCCGCCGGAATCGACGAGATAGAGGCAGGGAAACCGGTTCTCGAGCGCGATCTCCTGCGCGCGCAGATGCTTCTTCACGGTGATCGGATAGTAGGTCCCGCCCTTCACCGTCGCGTCGTTGGCGAGGATCATGCATTCCCGCCCCGCGACGCGGCCGAGCCCGGCGATGATCCCCGCCGACGGCACCTCGCCGCCGTACATGCCGTACGCCGCGAGCTGGCCCACCTCGAGAAAGGGCGAGGCGGGATCGATCAACGCACGGATGCGCTCGCGCGGCAGGAGCTTGCCGCGCGCGAGATGCCGCTCGCGCGCCGCCGGACCCCCACCCTCGCGGATCCGCTCCACGATCCCCTTGAGCTCCGCGACCAGCGCCCCCATCGCTTCCGCGTTCGCCCGGCACCCGGCCGAGCGCGGATCGAGCGCGCTCTCCAGCACCGCCATCACGCGCTCTCCTCGAAGAGCTCGCGGCCGATCAGCATCCGCCTTATCTCGCTCGTCCCGGCGCCGATCTCGTAGAGCTTGGCGTCGCGCAGCAGCCGCCCGGTCGGATAGTCGTTGATGTAGCCGTTCCCGCCGAGCGCCTGGATCGCCTCGAGCGCCATCCAGGTCGCCTTCTCGGCCGCGAACAAAATCGCCCCGGCCGCCTCCTTGCGCGTCGTCCGCCCGCGGTCGCAGGCGCGCGCCACCGCGTACACATAGGCCTTCGCCGCGTTCATCACGGTGTACATATCGGCGAGCTTCGCCTGGATGAGCTGGAACTCGCCGATCGGCCGGCCGAACTGCCGCCGCTCGTGCACGTACGGCAGGACGACATCCATGCAGGCCCGCATGATGCCGAGCGGGCCGCCGGCGAGCACCGCGCGCTCATAGTCGAGCCCGCTCATCAGCACATTCACGCCCCGCCCGACCTCGCCGAGCACGTTCTCCTCGGGCACCTCGCAGTCCGTGAAGACGAGCTCGCACGTGTTCGAGCCGCGCATCCCAAGCTTGTCGAGCTTCTGCGGCGTCGAGAACCCGGCAAACCCCTTTTCGACCACGAACGCGGTGATGCCGCGCGGCCCCGCCTCCGGATCGGTCTTCGCATAGATCACCAGCACGTCCGCGTCCGGCCCGTTGGTGATCCACATCTTGGTGCCGTTGAGCACGTAGCGCCCGCCCTTGCGCTCGGCGCGCAAGCGCATGCCGACGACGTCCGATCCCGCCCCCGGCTCGCTCATCGCGAGCGCCCCCACATGCTCGCCGCTCACCAGGCGCGGCAAGTAGCGGCGCTTCTGCGCCTCGTTCCCGTTGCGCCTTATCTGGTTGACGCAGAGATTGCTGTGCGCGCCGTAGGAGAGCCCGACGGAGGCCGAGGCGCGGCTGATCTCCTCCATCGCGACGACATGCTCGAGATAGCCCATCCCCGCGCCGCCATATTCCTCCTCGACGGTGATCCCGAGCAGCCCGAGCGTTCCCATCTTCCGCCAGAGATCGGCGGGGAACGCGTTCTCGCGGTCGATCGCGGCCGCGCGCGGGGCGATCTCGTCAGCAGCGAACGCCTGCACCTCCCGGCGCAGCATCTCCGCCGCCTCGCCCAAGTCGAAATCGAGGCCCGCGCCCGAATTGAGCCCACCGGAATTGACACCGAGTGTCACGTCCACGCCTCCGCCCAGGCGCGCTTCTCCGCCCCGCGAAGGGCCGCGCCCTCCCTGATGTACCCCCCGCGCGCCGGCGCCGCCACCTCTGCCCCCCGCTCTGCCCGCCGCTCTGCCCCCGGGGGCGGCCCATTCCCCCCGCCCTCCGATATCGCTTGCATTCGCCGCCCGCAGGGCCGATATCCCGGCTGCCTTCCGTGAAAGCGTGATTGGCGTCCCGCCCGGTTCGGGCGGCGCCCTCCCGGAAATCTCAGTTGCAACGCGTTCGCCCCATTGTCGCGCGGGCAGGCGAACACCTAGGCGCTTGGCCTCCACCGCCGGCATGGACCCGCGGCAGCCGCGCCGGAGCTAGAAATCTTCGTGTCATCGACCAGTTTTGCCGAACTCGGCCTCGCCGAGCCCTTGTTGCGCGCTCTCGAGAGCGCGTCCTTCCATCTTCCAACCCCGATCCAGGCAAGCGCGATCCCTCCCTTGCTCGCCGGCCGCGACCTGCTCGGCATTGCCCAGACCGGCACCGGCAAGACCGCCGCCTTCGCCCTGCCCCTCCTCCAGCACCTCGCGGCCCGGCCCTCCGCGCCGCACCGCTACGCCACGCGCGCCCTCGTCCTCGCCCCCACCCGCGAGCTCGCCTTGCAGATCGAGGAACATCTCCTCCGCCTCGCCGCGGGCTCGAAATGCCGCGTCACCGCCATCCTGGGCGGCCTCAGCCGCGCGATGCAGGTCGCGCGCATGCGCGCGGGGACGGACATCGTGGTCGGCACGCCCGGCCGCGTCTCTGACCTCATCGCCACCGACGAGCTCAAGCTGAACGAGGTCGCGTACTTCGTCCTCGACGAGGCGGACCGCATGCTCGATCTCGGCTTCATCCGCGACATCCGCCGCATCGCGGCCGCCTTGCCGCCCGCGCGCCAGTCGGCGCTCTTCTCGGCGACCATGCCCGCGGAAGTCGGCCGGCTCGCCGAAACCCTGCTGCGCGATCCCGTGCGGATCGACATTCCCCGCGCCGTCCAGCCCCGACTCCCGATCGCGCAGCACGTGCATTTCATCGCGAGCGCCGAGAAGCGCGTCCTGCTCGGCCGCCTACTTGCCGATCCCGCCCTCTCGCGCGTGATCGTCTTCACCCGCACGAAGCGCGGGGCCGACCGCGTCGCCGAGAGCCTCGACCGCAGCGGCGTCGGCGTGAGCGCGCTTCACGGCAACAAGAGCCAGCCGGCGCGGCAGAAGGCGCTCGAGCGGTTCCGCAACGGCCACGCGCGCGTCCTCGTCGCCACCGACATCGCCGCCCGCGGCATCGACGTGACCGGCATCTCGCACGTCATCAACTTCGATCTCCCGGCGCAGGCGGAGGATTACGTCCACCGCATCGGCCGCACCGCCCGCGCCGGCGCCTCGGGTGTCGCGATCTCGTTCTGCGATCGCGACGAACACGGCGCCTTGCGCGCGATCGAGCGCCTGACCGGCGCCCCGATCGCCATCGCCGGCGGCTCGCCGCCCGCCGCGCAGCTGCCGCGCCAGCAGACGCCCTCGCCCACGCCCCCTCCTCGCGCCCATCGCCGCCGCAGGGCCACCCATCGCCGCGCCGCGTAGAGCGGCGGGGGGCTCACTCCCCCGGATGCCGCTCCGCCAGGCGCCGCGCCGCCGCGTCCCGTCCCGTCTCCTTGAGCCGCCGAAGATAGGCCGGAAGCTGGCCGCGGCAGTGGAAGGGCCCGCCCTCGTGCATCACCCGCATCAGCGGATCGATCTCGCCCCCGCTTCGCCGCATCATGGCACTCCGCCACCGCTCGAGCAGCGTGACCGCGATGCCCACGAGCTCGGGCCGATCCGCCGCCAGATCGACCAGCTCGTGCGGATCCGTGCCCAGGTCGTAGAGCATGAATAGGGGAAAATCCTTGTACCCGTCATGGTACGTGACAAGGAACAAAAAATCCCGCCCCTCTTGCGCGAAGCGGACGCCACGCTGGCAGCACCAGGCGCCCTGGCTGGTGATCAGGAACTCCCGTCCGGCCTCGCGCGCCTCTCCGAGCGCGGCGGCGAACGATACCCCGTCCCACTCGCGCGGCACGCGCCCGCCGGCCAGCTCGATCAGCGTCGCTGCCCAGTCGAACTGGTAGTGCAGCGCGCGATCGACGCGCCCGGCGCCGCGCCCGTCCGCAAAGCGGACGATCAGCGGCACCCGGCTGGTGATCTGGTCCGCCGTCTGATGATCCGCCCAGACATTCAGCTCGCCGAGATTCTCGCCGTGATCCGCCGAGAGAACGATTGTCGTCTCTCCGGCAAGCCCGATCTGCTCGAGCGCCTCGAACAATCGGGCGATCCACTCGTCCATATAGCGCACGCTGGTGTCGTAGCTGTCCCACCAGGCCCATGCGTCCGCCATTGTCTCGATCGGCCCGGGCTGGCGCGGAAACCGCGCATCGCCGCGCCCGTCGAACCCGGTGGGCTCGCGCGCCGAATGCGGCCCGAAGCCCGCGCGGAACCGGGCGAGCGTCGCCTCGTCGAGCCACCCCGGCCCCGGCGCCTCAGCGAACGGATCGCCGAAAGAAGCCGGCACGCGGTAGGGCGTATGCGGATCCCAAAGATTGACGTGCAGGAACCAGTCCGCCTTCTCGTGCCCTCGCCGCCTCAACCAGTCGATGGCGAGCGGCACCACCTCGTCGGCGCGGTCCATCCCGAAGAGGCCGGGGTTGATCAGCTCGTTGAGCCCGGCGTGCCAGTGCCAAGCGCTGTGCCGCTCGGCGAAGGAGGAGATGCTCGCCGTATGATGTCCCGCCTGCCTGAGCGCCGTCATCCAGCCCGCCGCGTGGAAGAGGTCGCGGAAGCCGCGCTGCCGCCCCTCGCGGAATGGCTCGGCGGCCGCGCCGCCCTGGTCCACGACGCCGGTGCGGAACCCGTGCCGCCCCGACCACAGCGCCGTCCGCGAGGGCAGGCAGGGGCTATCCGACACATAGACGTTCTCGAACCGCACCCCTTCACGCGCCAGCCGGTCGATCGCGGGCGAGGTCGCCCGTTCGTAGCCGTAGCAGCCGAGCCGGTCGGGTCGCAGGCTGTCGATGTCGAGGTAGAGGATCTTCATGATCGGACGAGCCGCGCCCCGCCGGTCACCGCCGGCGCCGCGCCCGGCGTCCCCGGCCCGC
>Ga0335075_10004569_pt1 | contig 21632 bp, 16 predicted proteins | sample Lox_Sample_24_FD_206723 | JGI IMG/M metagenome (GOLD analysis project Ga0335075, IMG submission 206723) | Soil microbial communities from Loxahatchee National Wildlife Refuge, Florida, United States - Lox_Sample_2.4 | ecosystem: Environmental > Terrestrial > Soil > Wetlands | place: USA...
GCCAGGTGGTGCGCCCGTTCTTGGTATATGACGTGTCGAAGAAGCCGACCTTGCCGCTGGCGTCGACGCTGACGTTCTCCAGGTAGGCGTCGGGCTGGGTGGTGGCGTGGTAAATGGCGGGCTCATATCTCGGGTCGAGGCCGAACGTCTTCGCGAAGCACCCATGCTCGGTGTCGTATACCTTGCCGCCTGGCATCAGCCCGATGAAGTCGTCCTGCGCGGGCTTGCTGCCGAGTTGCGTGGTGAACGTGGTCGTCGTCTTCCCGGTGCCGGACAGGCCGACGATGAGCACGGTCTTGTTCTCGGTCCCGCCCTCGCTTTCGTCGCGGACCGGGATGACCTTGCAGCCGGCGTGCATGGCGAGGCCGCCGCGGTTGTAAACGATGTTGTTCCACATCCGCAGGCCGCCCTTCTTGGACTCACCGAAGTAGTCCGAGTTGAGCACGCGGGTGATGTTGCTGTTCAGGTCGACGGCGATGAGCCGGTCGTCGGGGTAGCCGGGCGCGGCCAGGTTCGGCGTGTAGACGACGGTGGTGTCCGGCTCCCAGGTGCGCGGGTCGTAGGCCTCGCCCGCCGGGTAGTAGAGCTGCTGCTGCATGCCGGCGATGTTGGCGTTGGCGGCCTCGATGACGAGCCTCGCCTTTGTCCGGAATGCGGGATCGGAGCCGATATACCCGTCTACCACGACCATGTGCCTGCGCGCGATATACGCGTCCTGGACCGCCGCCCAGCGGTTGTATTCGTCCCGGGTAATCGTCTTCCCGGTGGAGTTGGTCGAATCGTCCACAATGTAGGTTGACTTCGTGCTGCGGGAGTCCACCCGCGCCTTAACGGCGACATTGCCGAACTCAGTCACCTGACTGTTCGGCATTTTCTCCGCCAGTTCGCGCAGCCGCGCGGCTGACGGATTCCACTCGACCTCGGAGGCGTTTACCTGGTAAGCCACTATCGCTCCTCCTCCACGGGCGGCTACCCGCGCTCGTACCCCCGCTAGCGGACCGAGGCGGACGTCAACGGCGACGCCCGCCTGCGCACTCGTGTCCGCTGACGGCGAGATATCCGTGGAGTGTACCTCGCTGACGGAAGCTTAATAAAGGCTCGCCGAACCCGACTGATAAGCCGGTAATTTGTCGCTATCCCACAATTGGTATAGACCATGGAAGACTTTCTGTGCCCATTCTCCGGGTGTGTCCCGGTCTTTTACCCGGCCTTGGCCTTCCCTTGGCTAAATCGTTCGCCGCTAGACTCCGCCCCGCTCTGACGTCGCTCCCCCGTAATCGGCTTCGGTCGCTAATTTGGTATAGACCATAAGCGCGGCTAATGGTATGTACCAATTCCCTGGAAGAACGCTTTGACCATGCACGGAAGAACGCTTATGCGCCCGTGGCGGTCGGGCCTTGCGCCCGGACTTCCTCGACCCGGCGCAGCGCGGTGCGCAGTTCTGTCAGCCAGGCGTCGGCGTGCTCGCCGGTGAGCCGAACGCACCAGGCGAGCGCGTCGCTACGGCTACGCGCCACCCCGGCGTCCACGAGCGTATCGAGCACTCGCCGCTCCGACTGGCGCAGCCGGGTCATCACCGGCACCGACAATGTGGTGAACATCTCACTGCTTTCGCCGCAGCGGGCTCCCCAGGCGACCTTGCGGCGGAACCGGTGCTCCGCCTCCCGCGCGATGTCCATCCGCCGGGCGCGGGTGTCTTCACGGAACCGCCGGATCCTGCCATCGGCCGCCGCTGTCCGTTCCCCCTCCGCGGCGCTGTCGTCGGCCTCCGGAGCGGGAAGCGTCCCCACCACGCTGATCTCCTCGCGGTCGACAATGACCTCCACTGGCCCGTCGAACCACTCGTCAGGCAGTCGCCCGGCGAACCATCCCCGAACCTGCTCGCTGATCCCGCCGCCCTCACGGGTCTGGTCGTCGTGAATCCCGCTGCCCTCGTGGGTCTCGCTGTTGCCCTCGCCGGCCATCGAACCATCGCCGCCCTCGTCGTACGCGTCTTGCTCTGTACTTATGTAATCATAATTACACCTCACACGAGCACCTGTCCAGCCTCGGCACTGTCCTGATCATGGCGCCCGCGTCCCGCCCCATCGGACATGGCGCAGGGCCGGACGCGCACCCAATTACGGGTCAGTCAGTCCCGGCGTCCCGGAGTACGCCCGCGGCCGGGATGTGTGCCCGTTTTGCCGCTCGCACGCCAGAGCGGATGGAAGCAAGTAAAAGGCCATGCCCGAAATATCGGATATGTCGGCTGTCGTACGGGCGGAGCGGGCCGGGCTGGCTAGGGGCTAGGCCACCTGGGCGGCTACCGCGGCGGCCTGGGCCGGGTTCACCCGCACGGCGCCGGCGAACTCGCTGCCGAAGTCCGCGGGCACGACTTCCACGTCCTCCCCGGGCTCCGGCGCCTGGATCATCCAGCCGTTGCCCAGGTAAATCGCGACATGGGAAATGTACGTGGGCGCCGTGGGATCGGTGTGGTAGAAAAGCAGGTCGCCCGGCTGGAGTTGGCTCACCGGAACCGCGGGGCCGGTGAGGGCCTGGTCCGCCGCCACGCGCGGCATGACGATTCCCGCCTGGGCGAACGACCACTGGACAAGGCCCGAGCAGTCAAACTGCGTCGGACCCGCCCCGCCCCAGACGTATGGCATCCCTTCACGGCTCTCCGCCGCGCGGAGCATCGTGTTCACCTGTGCGGTCGAGAGAGCGGTGCCGGAAGCCGACCCGGCTCCGGCCGTGCCGCCGGAACCCGCCGCGCCGGCGCTGACCAGGGTTACAAGCTGCTCGACGCTGGTGCCGTGCGGTACCAGCCTGCCCGCCGCGGCCGCGACCGCGGTGATGTCTTTGCTGTTCGTGCTGATCACGATCGCGTTACCGGCGGGCGCGCCAAGCGAGCGGGCGACCTGGTTGGAGACCACGGCGTCAACGCCGCCTATGCCCATCGTGCCGAACGCGACGACCCGCAGCCGTTCGGTCTTGTGCCCGGCGGCACGGACCGTGCCGCCAAGCGGGAGCTTGTCCAGCCTGCCCATCGTGTAGGAGACCGCGATCCCGCCATCGGCGACGCCCTCCCACAGCGCGTTCGAGGCCGCGGTCGGCCGCGCCGCGAAGGAGCGGAACACGGACGGGTCAACCCCGAGGGTCGCGGTATACGCTCCGTTGATCCGCATCCGCACGGCCTCGATCTGCTCGGCGGCGGTGACCCCGGGCAGGCGGGAAACGCTGGCCAGCACCTTGTGCGAGAGCGAGCGCGGGGCGACGATCAGCAAGTCGGCCTGCAGGGTCCGGCGCAAAGGCGCCACAGAAATGTGCGTCGCGCCCATCCGGGCGGCCGGTACCGCGCTTCCTGCCAGCAGGCGAGCGTTGGGAGCGAACCCCGGAACGACCTGTGCGTCGCCCGTAGTCGGGCGGACCTCAGGCAACGGGAACAGCCCGGTAGAAGCGCCGGCCGTATGACGCGCCGAACCGCCCGCGGCCGCTGAGCTGAACGCGCCTCGTGGCCCGCCGCCTAGAACAGCGATTCCCGTGCCGAGGATGGTCCCGAACGCCGCGAGTACGGCTATCGCGGCGGGCAGCGTGCGCCGCGGCCCTCTTGCCCTGAATGCCCGGGTGACGCGCCGGATCCCGTCCTCGGTCAGATGCACAGAGCCAACGATGCCGTAAATATCGGCTATCCGCTAGTCGCGGCGACCCTCGTTCCGATGGCCGACACGGGGTATTCATCCCGTCGTAGCCGCCTCTAGCAGCGCTTCCCGCAACTCGGCGGGACGGGTGACCGGGGCCTTGCAAGTAAAGTTTCTGCACACGTACGCCGCCGGGGCACCGGCCAGGGGCCCGCGCCCCGCCAGCAGCGGGACCGACGCGGACGGGCCGGCGCCGAGCGCGAACACGGCACCGGACGGTGCCAGGTGCAGCGCGGCGCGCAGCAGGTCACGGGTGCGAGGATCGTCGTCCGGGCCAACGATCGCGATTTCCGCCGGCCCGGCGAGCAGCGCCTCGGCCACCGCCAGCCCCGTTCCGGCCGCGCGCGGGTACCGCGACGCGATCGGGGCAACCACCGCAAGCGCGGCCACGGCCGCGTCGCGATACCGTTCGGAGCCGGTCAGGGCACCGTAGCCGAGCAGCGCGTCCGCCGCCGCGAACGTACCCGACGGCGTGGCGTTGTCGGTAGGGTCGGCCGGCCGGAAGAGCAGCCGCTCGCCGTCCTCCGCGGTGTCGTAGAAGCCCCCGCTGCCGTCGCCGAACGCGGCAAGAACGGTGTCAAGCAGTGCTGCCGCGACGGAAACCAGGCGCTCGCATCCGGTCACCCCGTACAAAGTGAGCAGGCCAGATGCAACACACGCGTAGTCCTCGAGCAGTCCCGCGCTTGGTCCCGCCACCCCGTCTCGCGAGGTACGTACTAGCCTGCCGCCGGTGACGTGCACGGATACGAGCAACTCGGCGGCGTCCTGCGCGGCTGAGACGAGGTCAGGCCGGTCGAAGAGCACGCCGGCCTCGGCGAGGGCTGCGATCGCCAGGCCATTCCAGGCGGCGACCACCTTGTCGTCCCGGGCCGGGCGGGGACGGCCGTCCCGGGCGGCGAGCAGGGCTCCACGTATCCGGTCAAGTCGCTCGATACCAGAAACGTCGGAAATATGCGAAGGCCGCGAGGGCTCCGCCGCACGGGAAGGACGCGGAAGCGTCACGTCGTGCGGCGGGGCCGGAAGCGGCTCCTCACGGGAAGGGCGCGGGAGCGCCGCCTCACGAGAAGGACGCGAGGGCGCCGCCTCAGGGGACAGGCCGACGGCGGTTGCGCCCGGCGTCGCCGGGTCAAGCGGATCCGCGCGGCGCTGGAGGACGGACGCGCCATGCTCGAACGTGCCGTCCGGCATCACGCCGAACACCGCGGCCGCGAACTCCGCGTCCTCCTCGCCGAGCACTTCCCGCAGTTCCTCCGGCGTCCACACGTAGAACGCGCCCTCGCGGCCGTCGCTGTCCGCGTCCAGCGACGCGGCGAACCCGCCCTCCGGAGTGCGCAGTTCGCGGAGCAGGAACTCGCAGGTCTCTTCGGCGACGCGACGGGGAAGTTCCTCCCCGGTGATCCGCCACAGGTGCGTGTACACCCGTGCCAGCAAACTGTTGTCGTACAGCATCTTCTCGAAGTGCGGCACGACCCACTTCTCATCCACGCTGTACCGCGCGAACCCGCCGCCGAGTTGGTCGTAGATCCCGCCGCGCGCCATGGCCTCGCACGTCCGTGACACCATCCGCAGGGCGTCCGGGGAACCGGTGCGCCAGTAGTGCCGGAGCAGGAACTCGAGCACCATCGACGGCGGGAATTTGGGTGCCCCGCCGAAGCCGCCGCTAGCTTCGTCGAACGACGACTCCAGCGCGCCCACCGCGCTTGAGGCGACCGAATCCCAGTGGATGTCGCCGCCGGGACCGCTCATCCCGGCCAAGGCCGAGGCATTCTCCGCCAGAGCCACCCCGATCCGTTCCGCCTGACCCTGAATGCCACCGCGGTCCTGCTCCCAGGCACGGCCGATCGCCTGCACTACCCGCACGAAATGCTCGCGCGGGTAGTACGTGCCGCAGTAGAACGGCTCGCCGCCCGGTGTCATGAACACGGTCATCGGCCAGCCGCCCTGGCCGGTCATCGCCTGGGTCGCGGTCATGTAGACCGCGTCCACGTCGGGCCGTTCCTCGCGGTCGACCTTGATGGCGACCACGTTCTCGTTGACGATCGCCGCCGTCTGGGGGTCCTCGAACGACTCGTGTGCCATCACGTGACACCAGTGGCACGCCGCGTACCCGACCGAGAGCAGCACCGGCACATCCCGCCGCCGCGCCTCGTTGAAGGCCTCTTCGGACCACGGCCACCAGTCCACCGGGTTGTCCGCGTGCTGGAGCAGATAGGGGCTGGTTGCCGTCTTCAACCGGTTTGCCATACCCCCATCCTTCCTCCTAACGGGAGGTGGCCACTCGCACTACCCCCCGCGTACCCCGGCTAACTAGATAGAAGAGCGCGCCGGCGACGCCCACGAAAAAGCCGAGCGGCCAGTTCGTGTGGTAGGACATCACGATGCTCACCCACACGGTGACCAGCGCTATCGCGACCGACAGCGCCATCGCGACGCCGGGGCGGGCGGTGACGCTGCGCGCCGCGGCGGCCGGGCCGATCATCAGGCTGAACATGAGCAGCGCGCCGACCACGGGGACCGTCATGGACGTCGCGAGCCCCATCACCACGAGGAAGTACAGTTCGGCGCGGCGGGTCGAGACGCCGCGGGCGTCGGCGATCTCGGGCAGCGCGGAGGTCAGCATCAGCGGGCGGAACGCGACGATGATCAAGACGATGGCCACCACGCCAAGCCCGGCGATCGGCAGCACCTCGTTCTGACTGACCCCGTATACCTCGCCGAACAGCAGCGAGTACGTCTCCTCGGCGTACTCGGTGCTCATGTTGATGAACAGCGCGCCGAGCCCGAGCATGAGCACAAGCGTGAGCGCGGTCACGACGTCGGTCCTGGCCTTCCTGCCGAGCGCGCCGATGCCGAGGGCGCCCCCGATCGCGAACACCGCGAGCCCCCAGATCACGTTGATCCCGAGCAGGCTGGCGCCGGCCGCGCCGGCGAACGCGCCGTTCGGGATCGCGTGCGCGGCGAAGGTCTCCCCGCGCAGGACCGCGAAGAAGCCGGTCACCCCGGCGATCACCGCGACGACGGAGGCCGCGATCCAGGTGTTGAGCATCAGGCTGGAGAACACTCTGCCTCCTCCTCGTGTGGCGAGCGAAGCGGCGGGCGGCGCCGCCGTCTGGCGTACGTGAGCAGGAAACACACGACGACGAAGGCGACGACGAAGAAGCTGACCGGCCAGCCTTTGCCATCCGGCGGCCAGTAGTAGGAGTCGTAGGCGAGCCAGATACCGAGCCAGGTGGCGATCAGCCCGGTCACCGCCGACACCGCCATCGCCCTGCCCGGGCTGCGCGTTACCCGCAGCGCCGTGGCGGCGGGGCCGATAAGCAGCGCGGTGGACAGCACCGCGCCGATCACCACCGCGGACAGCGACACGTCGATGGCGAGCGCCACCAGGTACACGATCCCGACCAGGCGAACGTTAATGCCGCGGGCCCGCGCGATGTCCGGCGAGAGCGCGCTGAGCAGCAGCATCCGGGACAGCAGCGCCACGACCAGCAGGGCCACCACGCCCGAGGCGATCAGCGCGGGCACCGTGTCCGGGCTGATCACGAACATCGAGCCGAACAAGATCGTGAACGACGCCCCGGTGGTCGAGCTTTGCTGCGTGCCGAGGTAGAGGAAGAGCGCGGCGAGGCCAAGCGCCCCGCCGAGCACCACGCCGGTGGCGACATCCCTGCCGCGGCGGCGCTGCACGCCGATGCCCTCCATGATCAGGGCGCCCACGACTCCGGCGATGAGGAATCCCCAGAACTGGTTCACCTCGGCTAGGAACGCCCCGGAGCCGCCGGTCGTGGCGATGTCGGCGAGCGAGTGCCCGGCGAAGGACTGGCCGCGGATCACGGTGAACACGCCGATCACGCCGGAGGTAATCGCGACGATCGTGCCGACAAGCAGGGCGGTACGCACCGGGCCGCTGCTCAGCAGGCCGGGGGCGAAGATGTAGTGCATCGCTGCCTACTCACCCGCGACGACGAGGACCCGGTCATGGATCCGTACCACGTCGACGTGGTGACCGTAGAGGCTGCTCAGTCCCTCGGTGGTGAGCACCTCGTCGGTGCGGCCGGCGGCGACCTTGCCGTTCGCGACGTAGATGATCCGGTCCATGGCGCTGATCAGCGGGTTCATGTCGTGCGCGGAGAGCAGGATCGCGATCTGCTGCTCGTGGGCGAGCCTGGCGAGCAGCGCGACGATCTCCCGCTCACTGCGCAGGTCAAGGTTGGCGAGCGGCTCGTCGAGCAGCAGCAGCCGCGGCCGGCTGATCAGCGCGTGCGCGATCATCACGCGCTGCTGTTCGCCGCCGGAAAGCTCGCCGACCCGGGCGTTTGCGTACTCCAGCGCGCCGACGTTCTCCAGGGCTTGCGTCACCAGGTCGCGGCGACTCCCGGACGGGAGCGCGAACCCGAGCCGGTGCCCGTCCAGGCCAAGCGATACCACGTCGCGGGCGCGCAACGGCACGTCCGGGTCGATCGCGAGCTTCTGCGGCACGTAGCCGACGCTGGTCTTCAGGCTGCCGTGCCTCGGCTCACCGTCGATGAGAACCCGGCCGGCGGACGGGGACTGCAGGCCGAGAATGACCCGGAGCATCGTGGTCTTGCCCGCGCCGTTCGGGCCGATGACGCCGACGAACTCGCCGCCGCGGACGGTCAGGCTGACCTCGCTGAGGATCTGCCGTCCGCCCAGCCGGACGGCTATGTTCTCCAGCCGGAGCAGATCCTGGCGGGTGTCCGTGGCCTGCTGGATCTGGTGAGCCTTGTCGGTCTCACTCGTCATAGGTCTGCTCATCCTTGCCACCCTGCCTAGTCCTCGATCGCCTCCGATACGCTGAGGCAGCGCGTGTCCCGCCCCGGAGGGCGCGCAAGCACTCGATTCGCCGCTAATGATAATCGTTTCTATTATCAGTAAGCAAGCGGGGTCCGGGACATCGAGTGCCACAGATCCTTAGGTTCGTGGTCATCGGAGGGAAGGCCGGCTACCTTGCAAGATGTGGCAGTGGAGCAACCGCGTGGCACGAGGGTACGCGGGACAAGGCAAGCCGAGGCGATCGCGGCTGCGCTCACCAGCCTTCCCGGCTTCTGCAGCGCCCAGGAGATCCACGCGGAACTCCGCCGTCGGGGCGAGCACGTCGGGCTCACCACCGTCTACCGCCACCTGCAGGTGCTCAGCGAGCAGGGCGCCGTCGACACGATCCGCGATCCGTCCGGCGAGGCGCTGTACCGGCAGTGCGGGTCGACGGCGCACCATCACCATCTCACCTGCCGGGTCTGCGGCCGCAGCGTGGAGGTCGAGGGCCGCGTGGTCGAGCAGTGGGCCACGAAGGTCGCCGCCGAAGCTGGTTTCACCTCGGTCGACCACACCGTCGAGCTCTTCGGCCTCTGCCCCGACCACTCTGTATAGCCCGGGGGGACGACCCCATAGCGCGGGGGGGCGGCCCCCCGGACCCCCCGGCTGCGCGCCCGATGGGAGAGCAAGAATACCGGGCACGCAAGCTGAGGGCTACTCGCAACCCCCGGCTGCGCGCCCGATGGGAGAGCAAGAATACCGGGCGCGCAAGCTGAGGGATTCTCGCAGCTCAGGCGGCGACCGTCGCCGCCGTGGAGGCGGGCTCCAGCGCCAGGGCCAGCACGTCGCGGACGTCGCTGACCGGGTGCACGTCGAGCTTGGTGAGCACCTCGGCCGGGACGTCATCCAGGTCCGGCTCGTTGCGCTGCGGGATAAGCACCGTGCTAATACCCGCCCGGTGCGCGGCGAGCAGCTTCTGCTTCACCCCGCCGATCGGCAGCACCCGCCCGGTCAGGGACACCTCACCGGTCATCGCCACGTCGGACCGCACCGGCCGACCGGACAGCAGCGACGCCAGCGCCGTCGTCATGGTGACTCCGGCCGAGGGCCCGTCCTTCGGCACCGCGCCGGCCGGCACGTGGACGTGCACGCCGCGGTCCTTCAGGTCGCCGACAGGCAGTTCGAGCTCCGCGCCGTGCGAGCGCAGGTAGGACAGCGCGATCTGCGCCGACTCCTTCATCACGTCGCCCAGCTGCCCGGTGAGCGTGACGCCGGTGGACCCGGTCTCCGGATCGGCCAGGGACGCCTCGATGTAGAGGACATCTCCGCCCGCGCCGGTCACCGCGAGCCCGGTCGCCACACCGGGAACCGCCGTCCGCCGGGAGTCCTCGGTGAGGCTCGTCTCCGGGGTGAACCGCGGCCTGCCCAGGTAGTCCTTGAGGTTGGCCACGCCGACGACGATCGGCAGCGTGCCGGACGAGAGCGCCTCGGCCGCCGCGACCTTGCGCAGCACGCGGGCGATGGCCCGCTCCAGCGAACGGACCCCGGCCTCGCGGGTGTACTCGCCGGCCATCAGCCGCAGTGCGGCCTCATCGATCGTCACCTCGGACTCCGCCATGCCCGCCTTGGACAGCTGCCGCGGCAGCAGGTGGTCACGCGCGATCGCGACCTTCTCGTCCTCGGTGTACCCGTCAAGCTGGACCAGCTCCATCCGGTCGAGCAGCGGTCCGGGAATCCCGTCGAGCACGTTCGCGGTGGCCAGGAACATCACGTCGGACAGGTCCAGGTCAACCTCGAGGTAGTGATCCCTGAAGGTGTGGTTCTGCGCCGGGTCGAGCACCTCGAGCAGCGCCGCCGCCGGGTCCCCGCGGAAGTCAGAACCGATCTTGTCCACCTCGTCAAGCAGCACGACCGGGTTCATCGTGCCGGCCTCGCGGATGGCACGGACGATCCGGCCGGGCAGCGCGCCGACGTAGGTACGCCGGTGTCCGCGGATCTCCGCCTCGTCCCGGACGCCGCCAAGCGCGACCCGGACGAACTTACGTCCCATCGCCCGGGCGACCGATTCGCCTAGCGAGGTCTTGCCGACCCCGGGCGGCCCGACCAGCGCCAGCACGGCACCGGAACGGCGCCCGCCGATGACGCCGAGGCCACGGTCCTCGCGCCGCTTGCGCACGGCCAGGTACTCGATGATCCTTTCCTTGACGTCCTCAAGACCGGTATGGTCCTCGTCCAGGATTTGCCGCGCCCCGGCGATGTCGTAGGCGTCCTCGGTCCGCTCGTTCCACGGCATGTCGAGGATCGTGTCGAGCCACGTCCTGATCCAGCCGGTCTCGGGCGACCCGTCCGGGGTCCGCTCGAGCTTGTCGACCTCCTTGAGCGCGGCATCGCGCACGTTCTCCGGAAGGTCGGCGGCCTCGACGCGCGACCGGTAGTCGTCTTCCTCGGTCCCCGTGCCGCCACCGGTCAGCTCGTTGAGCTCCTTGCGCACCGCGGCGAGCTGCTGGCGAAGCAGGAACTCCTTCTGCTGCTTCTCCATGCCCTCGGTAACGTCCTTGCGGATGGATTCCGCGACGTCCAGTTCGGCGAGGTGCTCGCGGGTCCAGCGGATCGCCAGCTCCAGCCGCTCCACCAGGTCCGTGCTCTCCAGCAACTGCAGCTTCTGCTCAGTCGTCAGGTAGCTCGCGTACCCGGCCCGGTCGGCGATCGCCGACGGGTCCTCGAGCTGCTGGATGGAGTCCACGACCTGCCACGCACCGCGCTGCTGCAGCGTGGCGATGACCAAGGACTTGTACTCCTTGGCAAGCTCGTTGGCCCGCAGGCCCTGTCCGGTCTCGGGAATCTCGGTGCCCTCGACCCACAGCGCCGCGCCGGGACCGGTTGTCCCGGACCCGATCCGCACCCGGGAGAGGGCGCGGAGCACCGCGCCAGGCTCGCCGCCCGGCATCCGGCCCACCTGCTCGATGACCGCCAGCGTCCCGACCGCGGCGAGCCCGCGCTCACCGAGCCGCGGCACCAGGAGTACCCGCGCCTTCTCTTCGGAACGGATACTGGGTCCCCGCCCCAGACCCTTGTTTCTCGCGGCTTCGATGGCGCCACGGACTTCCTGATCCGAAAGTTCGATGGGGACCACCATGCCCGGCAGCACCACTTCATCGTCTAGCGGCAGCACCGGCAGCGTGAGCGTTTCGCTCATCAGCCCCTCCTAAGGTTGAGTCAACATGACTCAAGAAAGAAGAGCCCTCGAACATTCCCCGGCCCTGTTCGTCCTCAGCGATCAGCGGTCAGGAAGGTCAAGTGCCGGTGGTAGCGCGGCACACGTAGCTCGACGTGGGCGGAGGTGCCGTCGAGTAGGGGTTGACCGGGGCTCCGGACGGCTGGACACCTGACCGGGCACCGTTCGGGTACGCCGGGTGGAAGTAGCCGTCTGTCATGCCACATTGCCCGCCGGAGGTTTCAGCCGCGGTCGACGATAGCCAGGGCTCGAGCGGCCCGCCGGGGTCGTCCCACCGCGCGAAGTCCAGGGTGTTGTAGTCCTGGACGACGATCCGCATCCAGTCGTCCGGGTGCCCCGGCGGCTCGACCGCGTAGACGAACAGGTAGTTGACCTGGACGCGCAGTGCCGTCGTGCCGGAGAACACCGTCTCCCCTGCGCTCATCGAGCCGTGCACCTTGACCACGGTGGTGATGAAACTGGTCGTGCCGGGCGCGAACGACATTACCCAGTCACGCGTGCTGAGCGGGAAACCCTGTTTGTCTCGCCCGATCTTGTCCAGGCCCTTGATGAAGTAGCTCCGCTGCTGCGAGGTGAGCAGGTCGGCGAAGGCGGTCGGCGCCCCGCCGCGCAGCGTCGGCCAGTCGAGGTTGCCTGCGATAAGGATCTTGCGAGTGTCCTGGTAGGCCGCCTGTACCTGCGCCGCGGTGAACTCGCCGTGCGACCTCGCCGACGGCACGACGATCCCCGCCGCGCCATCGGCCCAGTGATCCGCGGGCGACCCGGCGAACGGGTCAGCGGGCGGTCCGGCGGCAACGGATGGCGACGACGACACGGCGGAAGCCGAGGAACTCGGCACCGGCCCGTTCCGCACCGGATGCGTGTCGTCCAGCGCGCTGGGCGAAGAACGGAAGTGGTACCAGGTGATCGCGCCGGCGGCGCCCAGGACCGCGATGACGATCACCCAGGCAGTGAGCAGTCCGCGCCATCGGCGCGGCGGGCGCGGCGGGCGCTTTTCACGTTTCGCTGCCATGCGGGCCCGCTCTGCCGCTGACGGCTCGCGGATCCGCGACTTGGCGGAAATTTCCGCGGTGAGTTCACGCAACTTGCGATCGATTTCGTCATCCTGGTTACCGGCATCACCAGGCTCCCCGTTTGCCATGGCTAATCTTAACATTGGGAGCTTTTTACGTAGAAAGATAATGTACGGCTAATATGCCGTACGTTGCGCCAGCAAGATCCCCGTCAGCATTCCCGCGCGCTGTTCGTCCTCAGCAATCACGAACCCGGCCCTCTCAGCTTCCCGGAACAAGCGAGACGTGCTCCCCCGAACAAGCGAGACAGGCTCCCCGGAACAAGCGAGAGGGTATCTGCCGGCGTGTTAGAGGGGTATTTGACCGGGTAGCGCCACGTAGCAGCGGTGACCTACCGAGTGCCCGAGGTGAGGAAGGCCATGAGCAAGCTGCCGTACAAACTCCTCAGCCTGCTGGTCAGCGTGCTGGGCGGAATGCTGGCGGGCGTGATCTTCAAGCAGGTCTGGAGGCTCGCGGCGCGGGAAGAAGAAGCGCCCTCGGCTACCGACGCCCAGCGTGGATGGCGTGAGGTGCTGATCGCCGCGGCGCTTCAGGGCGCGATCTTCGCGGTGGTCAAGGCCGCGGTCGACCGCGGCACCGCGACGGCCGCACACAAGCTCACCGGCACTTGGCCAGGGGATGGAGACAAGGCGCCCAAGCCAACCCGGAAAAAGTAACGCGATGTGGAGACCGAGACCTTGGAACCGCCAGTTGACGGAAGAAGCGCCAACCGCGGTCACACCGCCCCCGGTGGATTCCGGCGCCGCGCCCGCGAGCCCCACCAAGCTCAGCCGGGGAGCCTGGCTGGCGGCTGGCAAGCGCACGCTGCGCGAGTACAAGCAGGACAATCTGCAGGATATGGCGGCCGCGCTCACCTTTTACGGCATCCAGTCGCTCTTCCCTGGGCTGCTCGTCGTGGTATCCCTACTGGGGCTGATCGGGAAGTCCGCCACGCCACTGATCGACAGCCTGGCCGGGGTGGTGCCGGACTCGGTGCATCAGATCGTCCGCAACGCGATGATTCACCTCCAGCACGGCCACACGACGGCCTGGGGGCTGGCCGTCGTAGGCGTCCTCGGCGGCCTGTGGGCCGCGTCCAGCTATGTGTCCGCGTTCATGCGCGCCGCCAACGTCATCTACGACGTTCCCGAAGGGCGGCCGTTCCTGAAGAGGACGGCGCTGCGCGTCGGCGTCACCGCGGTGCTTGTGGTGCTGCTGGCGGCATCGGCGGTGATCGTCATCCTGACCGGCGGCCTCGCCGCGCGGATCGGCCACTTGATCGGGATCGGCTCCGCCGCCGTGACCGCGTGGAATATAGCGAAATGGCCGGTGCTGCTGATCATCGTCAGCATCATGATCGCCATCTTGGACTGGGCTTCCCCGAACGCCAGGCAGCGCTTCCGCTGGGTCAGCCCCGGCGGCATTCTCGCGGTCATCCTGTGGCTGATCGTGTCGGGCCTTTTCGGGCTGTACGTGGCCAACTTCGGTCACTACAACAGGGTCTACGGCAGCCTAGGCGGTGTCATCGTTTTCCTGCTCTGGCTGTGGCTGTCCAACATGGCTGTCCTGTTCGGCACCGAGTTCAACGCCGAACTGCAGAGAAGCCGCGCGATCGCGGGCGGCATGCCGCACGCGCGGGAGCCGTTCACCCCACTCCGGGACACCCGCAAGGTGCCCCAGCAGACCGCACAGAACCAGCGCCCCACCTAGGTCGCGATTCCGCGCGGCACGCAGCGGCCGTCTAGGAGGCGCTTGCCACACGCGACGCGGCTCGGAGGTATTTGTCACAGAGATCACGCCAGCCTCTGGCGCTCACTTTGTATGTGTCCCGCATCCCCATACCGGGATAAGCCGGGCGCGAATGTGGTCGGGAGGCATACAAAGTGAACAGGAGTGACTCCTGTGACTGCCACCCGGCCAGGCCGAGTTCGGGACATTTCCGTTATTCCGGCCATTGCCGCCCGGTGGCCCCGCAGAATGCGAGGCACAAGGCGCAGCCAGCGGAAGGAAGCCACAGCGAACGGAAGGGAGCCACAGCGAACGGAAGACGCGGCGGGTAAGGGGCGCAACCCGTGGCGAGCGGGAAGCGTGAGGTATGGCGGATGATGGGCCTGCGCTATTCGCGAGCGGTGTTCACGACGCAGAAGAGGTTGCCCTCCGGGTCGGCGAGGACGACCCAATCGGCATTATCCGGATAGCGCCAGTCGGGCCGGGTGGCGCCCAGGGAGATGAGTCGCTCGATTTCGGCCCGCTGCTCGGTGGCGCTGTCGGTGTACAGGTCCAGATGCGTGCAGTCGGACTCGTCCAGGGCGAGGCCCGGGCTCGTCCCGCCTGGCGGGTCGAGGATCGGCGTCCGCTGCTCGCTGTAGCCTCCGTACCGGTAGGTGTAGCCGAGCGCCTGCGACCAGAACTCCGACGCGCGCCGCGCGTCCTTGACGTTCACCACCACGGTTCCTATGCGCACCATGCCGCCATTATCCCGCTGGGGAAACCCGGTCAGCCCGCTATCAGCACGTGCAGGTTGCGAGGCCCGTGCACGCCCTCGACCCGGATCAACTCGATGTCACTGGTGGCCGAGGGCCCGGAGATCAGCGTGTGCGGCCGCTCCGGGTCCAGCCGGGCGAACGCGTCGGGCAGGTCCGCAACCACCTGGTCGGCCAGGACCACGACCAGGTGAAAGTCCGGCACCAGGGTGAGCGCACGGCGGCCCTGGCCCGGGCCGTGGTCGAGGATCACGGTGCCGGTCTCCGCGATCGCGGCGGCGCAGCCGGTCACCACGCCGGGGATCCGGTCCAGTTCCCGTGCCGACAGCGGCGGGTCGTCGCGCACGATCTGCTTGGCGGCGGGGATCTCGGACAGCCATTCGGCGGGCAGCCTGTCCGGCACCACGAACTGGGGAATATCGGCCAGCACGCTCGCCACGGCCGCGGGAAGGCCGTCGGCCGGAACGCGTTCGACGACCGCGCGGTAGTCAGCGGCGCGTTCGGCGAACAGGGCGACGATGTCGCCGCCCGTGTCGTGGTGCGCTCGCTGGTAGGCACGCGGCAGGGCCGCGTAGGCGGCGTCGACCTCGGCCACGGTACCGGCTGGCCCTGTGGCGGCGCGGATCCGGGCGAGAATTTCCTCACGCGCGGCGTTCACCGGCCCCTCCCCCTCGTCCGGGTCCACCAGGCGCGGAACGACTCCGGCGGCGGCGCGGGCGCGTCCCTGGTGTCGGTCCAGCCGCTCAGCGGCGGCGGCAGCCTGCGGATCCGGCCTGAACGCCCGGCAACATGCCGCCCGGCGGAAGCGGCCCGCTGCGCCAGGCCAAGCCGCCGTGGCGAGCGAAGCACCCAGCCCGAGACCTGGAACACGGCCCGTTCTGTATAGTGCTTCTGCTCTTCCACCGCGCGGGCGCGCAGATGAACGAGCGCCTCAGGAATGTTGATCGCCACCGGGCACACCTCGTAGCAAGCGCCGCACAGGGACGAGGCGAACGGCAGCGATGCGTCGACGGGCGAACCGAGCCCGCGGAGCTGCGGCGAAAGGATCGCGCCGATCGGGCCCGGATACGGCGAGCCGTACGCGTGGCCGCCGGCCCGCTCGTACACCGGGCAGGCGTTCAGGCACGCCGAGCACCGGATGCACCGCAGCGCCTGCCGCCCCACCTGATCGGCGAGAGAGGCGGTCCGCCCGTTGTCAAGCAGCACGAGGTGGAAGTCGCGGGGCCCGTCGCCCCGCGTCACGCCGGTCCAGATCGTGGTGTACGGGTTCATCCGCTCGGCGGTCGAACTGCGCGGCAGCAGCGCGAGGAAGACCTCCAGGTCCCGCCAGGAGGGCAGCACCTTCTCCACGCCCACCACGGAGATCAGGGTCTGCGGGAGCGTCAGGCACATGCGCCCGTTTCCTTCGGATTCGACGACCACGAGCGAGCCGGTGTCGGCGACCGCGAAGTTCGCGCCGGATATCCCCACCTTGGCGGAAAGGAACGCCTGCCGCAGGTGGGCGCGGGCGGTGGCGGTGAGCCGGGGCGGGTCGTCGGTGAGGTCGTCCGGGGCCTCGTCTATCGTGCGGCGGAACAGTTCCCTGATCTCGGCGCGGTTGCGATGGATGGCCGGGACGAGGATGTGGCTAGGCAGGTCGTCGCCGAGCTGCACGATGAGCTCGGCGAGGTCGGTCTCGACCGCGGCGATCCCGGCCGCCGCCAGCGCGTCGTTCAGCCCGGTCTCCTGGGTGGCCATCGACTTGACCTTGACCACCATGTCGGCGTCCGCCAGCTGGACCAGGCGGGTCACGATCGCGTTCGCCTCATCGGCGTTGCGTGCCCAGTGCACATGCCCGCCGGCCTTGGTGACGTTCTCCTCGAGGCGGAGCAGGTACGTGTCCAGGTTGGCGAGCGTGTGGTCCTTGATCGCCTTCGCCGCCTGGCGCAGCTCCTCCCAGTCGCTAAGCTCGCCGACGGCCTTGGCGCGTTTTGTTCTGATCGCGGTGGTCGCGTGGGTGAGGTTGCGGCGGAGCTGGGCGTCGGCGACCGCTTGGCGGGCCGCGTCCGGGAACGTCGGCATGCCGAGGTAGGCCGGCATGGCACCGACTGGGGGCGTGCTTGGCGGCGCGGCTTCACTGGTCACGACATACCTCCGGTGCTCGCCAGGATCTCCGCCAGGTGCATGGGCCTGACGCCGGCCCGCATCCGGCTGAGCGCGCCGCCGATGTGCATGAGGCAGGAGTTGTCGCCGGCGCACACGACCTCGGCGCGGGACTGGCGGATCGCGGCGACCTTGTCCGCGCACATCGCGGCCGAGACGTCCGGGTTCTTCACCGCGAACGTGCCGCCGAACCCGCAGCACGTCGTGGCGTCCGGCAGGTCCACCAGGTCGATGCCGTACACGTTCCGCAGCAGCTGGAGCGGGGCGTCGCCGACGTGCATCATCCGCAGCGAGTGGCATGTGGGGTGATAGGTCACTCGATGCGGGAAATATGCGCCGACGTCCGTGACGCCGAGGACGCGGGTCAGGAACGTGGCCAGGTCATAGACCCTGGGCACGACCGCGGCGACCTCGCGGGCGAGCGCGGCGTCGCCTTCGGCGAGCACGGGATGGTACTCGTGCACCATCGCCGCGCAGGATGCCGAGGGCGTGACGACCGCCTCGTAGTCCCGGAAAGCGTCGGCGAAGCCGTGCACCATCGGCACGGTCTCGCGCCGGTAGCCGGAGTTGAAGTGCATCTGCCCGCAGCAGGACTGGCCCATCGGAAATTCCACTTGATGCCCGAGTCGCTCAAGCACGGTGACCACGGCCTTGCCGGTGTCCGGGAACAATGTGTCGGTCAGGCAGGTGACGAACAGGCCAATCCGCATGATCCGCACGCTACCCGACGCGGCCGCCGCGCAATCTGGCAGGCCCAGTCTGGCGGCAAAGTGAGCGAATCGGGCCGGGCGTCCGTAATGATAGGCGGGAAGGCCGTTTGCGGAGCACGGGATCGAGGTGCGGATCATGGTGCGCGGACTGGCCGTGACCGGTTCGGTAGTCGGGTTGTGCCTGCTGGCGGTACCGGCGTCCGCCGCGTCGGGCGGCGCGCGGCCGGCGCACACCAGCACGCGGACGCAGCACAGCAGCACGCGGACGGTGCGCAGCAGCACAACGGCCGGGGGCCAGTCGGGAGCGGGTGGCCTGCCCAGCCCGTCCGGGGACTGCCCGCCGCAGCACGGCATCGCCGCGCCCGCGCAGACGCCATGGGCGCAGCAGGCGCTCAGCTACTCAAGCGTGTGGAAGTTCACCCAGGGACGCGGGGTCAAGGTCGCCGTGATCGACAGCGGGGTGGATGCGAACCCGCAGTTCGGGAACCGCGTGATCATCGGACCTGACCTCGCCGGATCTGACTTCACTGGGGCACCGGACGATGCGGACTGCATCGGGCACGGCACGTCGGTGGCGAGCATCATCGCCGCGGCGCCGATGAAAGGCGTCTCGTTCGCGGGCGTGGCACCGCAGGCGACGATCCTGTCCATCAAAATCACCGATTCGACCTCGCTAGACACCGCCTCCGTCGCCGAGGTGCCGACCGCGATCTACGACGCGGTCCAGATGGGCGCGAACGTCATCAGCATGTCACTTGCCGTGCCGAAAAGCCCTGCGCTGCAAGCGGCCGTGGACTTCGCGCTCAGCCACAACGTCGTCGTCGTCGCGGCGGCGGGCAACGACGACGGGAACGGAACGGGACCGTTCTATCCAGCCGCGTATCACGGAGTGCTCTCGGTCGGGGCGGTCGGATCGGACGGCTCGCTGGCGAGCTTTTCTGACACGCACACGCCGGTCACCGTCACCGCGCCGGGAGTGGACGTGACCGCCGCCTGGCCGGGGACGTTCCCTGACTCCTACAACCCGAGTGACAGTGGCACCAGCTTCGCGACGCCCTTCGTCGCCGGGGTGGCGGCGCTGGTCCGCGCGTACAATCCCCGCCTGTCGGCCGCGCAGGTCGTGCAGCGGATCAAGGCGACCGCCGACGGGGCGGCCGGACCCGGCACAGGCAACGGCATGGTGAACCCGGTGCAGGCGATCACGGCCGTGCAAACGACCGGATCCCTATCCGCTGGCTCGGGCACGCACCCGGGCCGGGTGTCCGTCATCCGTGCGGCAGCGCCGGACCGGCCCGCCCGGCTGCGCGCCATGGTGATCACCGCGGGCGCGTTCGGTGGTGCGGCTCTGGTGATAATCGCCCTGATCGTGATCCCGGCGGGACGCCGCCGCCGCTGGCAGCCGGGCAGGACAGGCTAGCCGGGAATTCACTGCCCTTTGTGCAAGGCCACCTGGACGAGGCGGCTGCCGCCGCGTCGCTCGACGAAGAAGCCACGGCCGCATGGCTGGGGCGACGGCCGCACGCCGCCGAACAACTGGCCTTCATCCCGGTTGCCTGACATGATCAGGCCGGGCGAGCCCATCTCCCGCAGCCGCTGGATCACCGGCTCGAACATGGCCCGTCCGGCACCGCCCGCCGAGCGGGCGAGGATCAGGTGCAGGCCGATGTCCCGGGCCTGGGGCAGCAGTTCGGACAGCGTCTGCAGCGGGTTGGTCGCCCCGGCCACGAGGTCGTAGTCGTCCACGATCAGGAACAGGTCCGCGCCGGACCACCAGGAGCGCGTGCGCAGCTGCTCCGCCGTCAGGTCCGGGGGTGGCAGCCGTTTGACAAGCGCTTCCCGCACATCGCCAAGCAACGACATGGCCGCCACCGAGGACGTGGCATAGCCGATCTGATGCGGCACTTCCGAGGAGTCGAGCAGCGAGCGCCGGTAGTCGATGAAGATCAGCCTGGCCTGCTCGGGCGTGAACGCGGATACGATGCCAGCGCACAGCACCCGCAGCATGTTCGACTTTCCGCACTCGGTGTCGCCGAGTACCAGGAAGTGCGGGTCGGCGCCGAAATCCGCGTGCACGGGGGCCAGCGCGTTTTCGTCAATGCCGAAGGGAATCCGGCTACCCGAGGCGGGCGGCAGCGCGGAATCGGATAGCACGTCCGGCAGCATGCGGACCGGCGGCGCGGCCGGCCCGCGCCATGCCTCGTGCACCGCGGAGACCAGCGAATGGATCGCGTCCTGCAGCCCCGTCGCGGTTTGCCCGCCGTCGATGCGCGGCAGCGCGCTGAGGAAGTGCAGTCCCTCCCGGGTGAGCCCCCGCCCCGGCGCGGCGTCGGGCACGTTCGCCGCGGCTGCCCGCCCTACCTCGGACTCGTAAGGATCACCGAGCCGCAGCTCCAGCCGGGTACCGAACAGGTCACGTACCGCGGGACGGAACTCCGACCACTTGTTGGTCGCGGCGAGCACGTGGATGCCGTAGCCGAGACCGCGAGCGGCGAGCGCGGTGATGACCGGCTCGAGTTCCTCGAAGTCTTGCCGTAGGGCGAGCCAGCCGTCCACGACGAGGAACACGTCGCCGAACCCGTCGCCGGTGATCTGGCCGGAAGCGACCAGGCGGCGGTAGCTGGCGATTGAGTCGATGCCCTGGTCGGCGAAACTCCGCTCCCGCTGCTCAAGCACGGTGCGCACCTCGGCGACCGTGCGGCGCACCCGGTCAGCCTGCATCCGGCTGGCGACGCCGCCGACATGCGGCAGCCCGCCCAGCGCCGACAGCGTGCCGCCGCCGAAGTCCAGGATGTAGAACTGGACCTCTGCCGGCGTGTGCAGCAGCGCGATCGAGCAGACGAGCGTGCGCAGCACGGTGGATTTCCCGCTGCGTGGGGCGCCCGCCACCCCGACATGGCCAGCGCCGCCGGACAGGTCCACCCACAGCGGGTCACGGCGCTGCTCGAACGGCCGGTCCACGATCCCCACCACGGCGTGCAGCGTGGCCTGCGCCTGACCGCCAGCGGTGGTCAGGCCCCGCGCGGTGACCGCGAGCGGCGGCAGCAGTGCTTCAAGCGAGGGCGGCTCGTCCAGCGGCGGGAGCCAGATCCGGTGCGCGGCGGCGCCGTGTCCGGTGAGCTGCGCCACCACCACGTCGAGCAGCGTGTCCGATGAATCGGAAATGCCCGGCTTACTGAGAAGCGGTACGTTATGGGCGGCAAGGGAAGCGGCGCCGTCCGGCTGGGGAATGACGGGCTCGACCAGGGTCGGCTCGATGTAGGCCGGGCCGAACGGGGCGATGACGGGACGCATGACAGCCGCCACCGCTCGTTCGGGATGATCGGGCTTGACAGCGGGGCCGGAGACGTACGCCGCCTTGAACCGGGTCATCTCCGTGGTGTCCACCTTGAGGTACCCGTTGCCGGGCTGGGACGGGAGCTCGTAGGCATCAGGCACGCCGAGCACGGTCCGTGACTCCATCGAGGAGAAGGTGCGCAGCCCGATCCGGTAGGAGAGCTGGGTATCCAGGCCGCGCAGCCGCCCCTCCTCCAGCCGCTGCGAGGCGAGCAGCAGGTGCACGC
>Ga0335075_10004571_pt1 | contig 21628 bp, 21 predicted proteins | sample Lox_Sample_24_FD_206723 | JGI IMG/M metagenome (GOLD analysis project Ga0335075, IMG submission 206723) | Soil microbial communities from Loxahatchee National Wildlife Refuge, Florida, United States - Lox_Sample_2.4 | ecosystem: Environmental > Terrestrial > Soil > Wetlands | place: USA...
CAACCGTCCTTGACTGGTTCGCGGTGGTCTGCGCGTTCGCGGTGATCGGGATGCTGTTCTCCCCGTCGGAGTGGTACGAGCACTACGCGGCCTTCGCCGGGCCGTTCCTCGTGGTCTTGCTGGCGCTGTCCGCCGCTAGGCTGTCCGCCGCCGCCCGGCTGCCCAGCTCCCGCGAATCCAGCGCCCGCCAATCCTGGGCGCCGCGCCGGCCGCCGAGGGTCCGGGTGGCCGCGGCCGCCGGGGCGATGGCGGCGGTCGCGATCGCCGTGATGGGGGCGGCCGACGGCTACGTGGTGACCGAGCTGAACCCCGCCCAGGACCTGGCGGCGGCCAGCGCGCTGATCCCGCCCGGCGCCTGCGTGCTCACCGACACGGTGTCGGTCACGATCGCGACCAACCGGTTCACCGCCAGCTCACCGGGCTGCCCGGCGATCGTCGACACGGTGGGCACGCTGATCGCCACCACCGGCGGCAAGGACTTCGCGGCCGGCCGGGCGGTGCTGGCGGCAGACACCCGCGTTTGGTGGCAGGCGTTCCGGCGGGCCGAGTACGTCTGGCTGGTCGGCAACAGCTATGGCTATACCGGGGCGCGGATCGCCTGGACGCCCGCCCTGCACGCGTACTTCGAACGCCACTTCAAGCTAATTGGCCTGGCCGGCCCGTTCCACGGGTCGCGTGTCGTCCCGGCCGGCGGCCTCTATATCAGGAAATCATCGGCCCAGGCCCGTTGATGGCCCGCTGACGGCAGAAGTGAAGGATCGGTGACGTCGCGTGCATCCCAGCCGGAGCGCGGCCGGACTTCAATCTAGGCTGGTCGGGCAGATCAAGGCGCTGAACCAGGCGGGGGATCGATGACGGCAGTCGGACAGCTGCGGGAACATCCGGCTCCCGTAGCGCCCGAGGTGAGCTGGGACCGTTCCGCGACGGAAACGGCGGTGGCGACCCTGGCCGACTGGGCCGGGCGGGTGCTGTGGTGCTGGCCGGCACTGCTGACCCTGGCCCTCGGCTGGTATCAGGTCGGCCGCCCCGAGCTGTGGCGCGACGAGTTGGCCAGCTGGTCGTTCGCGACCCGGCCGCTGTCGAGCCTGATCGCCACCGCGCGCCACACAGGTGCCACTCAGCTGGTCTATTACGTGCTGCTGCACGCCTGGATCATGGCCTTCGGCGACTCGGTCGACGCCATGCGCAGTTTGTCGGTACTCGCCATGGCGGGCGCGGCGGCGTTCGTCACCCAGATCGGCCGCAGGCTGGCGGGCACCCGGGCCGGCCTGATCTCCGGGCTGGTATTCGCACTGGTGCCGAGCGTCTCCCGGTTCGCCCAGGAGGTCAGGTTCTACGCGCTCGAGGTACTGGTCGCGGCGGTGGCCACCTTGCTGCTGCTGCGCGCCCTGGACCGGCCGTCGGCGCGCCGGTGGGTCGCCTACGCGGCCTGCCTGGCGCTGCTCGGCTACGTCGACATCGTCGCCCTGTCGGTCGTCGCCGGGCACGCCGGGGGAGTGGCGCTGCGCTGGTCCCGGGACCGGAAGGGCGGCCAGCTCTGGTTCGCAGCCGCCGTGGCGGCGGCGGTGGCGGCCTGCCTGCCGCTGGTCGTGCTCGGCTCCTCGCAGGCGGCCGACCAGGTCAAGTGGATCCCCAGACCCGGCCTCGACCTGACCGTATTCTCGTTCTTCGGCCGGAACCTGTTCTACTCAACTTCGGTGGCGGCCGCGCTCATCGTGCTGGCCATCCTGGCCTGGGCGCTCGCCTGGCGGGAAGCCGCGTTCGCGACGGCCATCGCGGTCCTGCCGGTCGCCGCGGTATGGGTGGCGTCGCAGGGTACGTACTCGTATTTCTTCCCCCGGTACCTGCTGCTCACCGTCGGTGCCTGGGCCATCCTGGCCGGGATCGCGCTGAGCAGGCTCGACCTGAAGATGGCCGTGGCCGGCCTGGCCGTCATCGCCGTCCTGGGCGCGGGCGACCAGCAGGTTATCCGGACGCCCGGCGCGCACAGCTGGCCGACCTACCCCGTCGGCGTCGGCGGCTCGTACCTGGGTTACGCGCAGGCGGCGCAGGTCGTCGCCCGCTCGGCCCGGCCCGGCGACGGCATCGTCTACCAGGGCCAGGAACACTTGGACAACTGGCTGGCGATCGGCTACGGCCTGGAGTACTACCTGGCCGCTTACCTGCGGTCCGGTACACCAGAACCGCGCCAGCTGTTCATCGCGAAGACCGGCGCGCAGGCCGACGCCCTGTACCCCGTCCTCTGCCACCGGCCGTCCGCCTGCGTTGGCGCCGAACGGCGGATCTGGGTCGTCGCCAGCGGTTACGACCGGAGCCCTTACTCGGCCATGTCCCCCAACCAGGCGGCCCTGCTGCGGCCGCGTTACCTGGTCAAAGAGGTCAGGCACGGGCCAAGCCTGACGGTGTTCCTGCTGGTGCGGGCGTAACCGGCGGCGGAGGCGAGCGGGGTAAGCAGAGCACGCACCACGGTCCGTTCGGAATAAATGCCTTATTGCTCGGCCGGGAACAGGTGGCAGCCCGCCGGATCCATGCGCAGGCCGACGACCTCCCCCCGCGGTGCCCGCGCGTCGGCGAACACGCCGGTCAGCCGCGTGGTGCCGTTGATGTCGATCGCGTGCTCGTAGCCTCGGCCGCGGAACGCCACGTCGGTGACCCGGCCGGACAGGTGATGGTCGGCCGAGCCGTTCGTGGTCAGCCTGACACCGGTCGGGCGGATCATGACCAGCGCGTCCCCGGTGAGCTTCCCGGCAGGCGCGCGGCACAGGAAGCTGCGGCCTTCGTGCGGCTCGACCCGCACCGTCCCGTCGGCGCCTGGCTCGCCGACGCGGACCGGCATCTCCCCGGCCAGGCCGGTGAAGCGGGCCACGAACGGGGTGGCCGGGCGGGTGTAGATCTCCTCGGGCGTGCCGGCCTGGACCAGGCGGCCATGCTCGAGCACGCCCACCTGGTCGGCCAGGGCGAAGGCCTCGGCCTGGTCGTGGGTGATGTAGACGGTGGTCGCCGCGGCCTCGCGGACCAGCGAGGAGATCTCCACCCGCATCCGCTCGCGCAGGTCGGCGTCCAGGTTGGACAGCGGCTCGTCGCAGAGGATCAGGCCGGTGTCGGCGATGAGCGCCCGGGCCAGCGCCACCCGCTGCTGCTCGCCGCCTGACAGCTGGTTCGGGTACCGCTCCGCGAGCGCGCTGAGCCCGACCCGGTCCAGCATCGTGGCGGCCCGGGACCGGCACTCGGTGCGGGACAGGTGCCGCCGACGCAGCGCGAAGGCGACGTTGTCGCGCGCGGTCAGGTGCGGCCACAGCGCGTAGTCCTGGAATACCATGGACAGATCGCGCTGGTCCGGCGGCACGTGCGCCCTGCCGTCCGCGACCGTCCGGCCGCCGATGACGATCCGCCCCGAGCTGATCCGCTCGATGCCGGCCAGGCAGCGCAGCATCGTGGTCTTGCCCGAGCCGGACGGGCCGAGCAGCACCAGGAACGTGCCGGGCTCCACGTCGATGGACACGTCGCGGAGCGCCTCGTTGCCGCCCGGGTAGGTCTTGCCCAGGTTCTCGATCGTGATGGGGTCAGCCACGGCCCGTCCCTTCAGCTCTTCCGATCCGGCGCCATCCCTCCGGCGCCAGCAGCCGGTACCCGCCGAGCACCACGCCGACCGCGGCCAAAGCGATCGCCACGGCCAGGACGGACTGGGCCATGCCGACGCCGAAATGATACGTGGACAGGTTGTCCTCGATGGCGATCGAGGCGGGCGGCGAGCCCGGCGCGTAAAGCAGCTGGGACAGCGGCAGCTCCAGGAATATGCCGCAGAAGGTGAACAGCCAGGCCATGACCAGCGGCCGGGACACCACGGGCAGCACCCCGCGCGCCCAGGCGACTATCGCGCCCGCCCCGTGCGCGCGGGCCGCGTCCTTCAGCGACGGCTGCAGCTGCGACACCGCCCCGACCAGGACCCGCGCGTTGGTCGGCAGGCTGGAGGCGGAGTACGCGATGACCAGCAGCGCGACCGTCTGGTACAGGTTGATGCCGAGCCTGGACATGATCGGAAGGTTGTAGGCAAAGATGTAGCCCGCTCCGAACACCACGCCGGGCAGCGCCACGGAGGCAAGCAGCAGGAAGTCCAGCGCGCCGGTGGCCTTGGTTCTTCGCTGCGCGAGCATCCGCGCCGCGATGAAACCGCCGACCACCGTGATCGTCGCGGTGATCGCGCCGTAGCCGAGCGAGCGCTCAAGCGGGCTGAGCAGGCCTCCGCCTGCGGCCGCGGACAGGTTGGTCTGGGCGAACAGCGCGTGGTAGTTCGCGAGCGTGAGGCTGAACGAGCCGCCATAGTCGGCCAGCAGTGACGCGCTCACCGCGCCGAAGCCGGGCACGCCGAGCGCGATCACGAAGAACAGCCCCACGGCCGACCCGGTCACGATCGCGCCGCGCCGGCCAAGCTCACGGCGCACGGCCTGCCGTGTTCGGCCGGACAGGATCGCATAGGACCTGCCGCGCAGCGCCCTGGCCTGCAGCGCCAGCGGGATCGCTACCGCCGCCACCAGCAGCCAACCCATTCCCGCGGCCAGCGGGAAGCTGGGCGGGAAGTTCCCGATCGCGGCGTACAGCTGGTAGGTGGCCAGCGAGAAGTTCGAATTGTAGGCGAGCGTGGCGGCCACGCCGAAGTCGCTGATCGATTCGGCGAAGCCGATCGCGATGGCGGAGAAGATGGCCGGAGCCAGGATCGGGATGATCAGCCGCATCGCCTGCATCCGGCTCGCGCCGTGCACCCGGGCCGCGTCCTCGAACTCCTGCCCCAGCCCGGCCAGGGCGGCGGTGATGGCCAGGTAACTGAACGGGACGCAGCGCAGGCCGAGCAGCAAGACCACGCCGAACGGCCCCATGATCAGATGGGTCACCCACGGCCAGTCAAGCCCGAGCCGGTACATCACGCCGTCCGGCTGGACGATCCGCTCCCAGCCGAGCGCGGGCAGCCACGAGGGCAGCAGCAGGACAAACCACATGCCGCCTGAGACAAACCGGCGGCCAGGCAGGGTGGTGCGCGCGGCCAGCCAGGCGATGGGAAGACCGAGCGCGATGCCGAGGACGGCCGCCGCGCTGCTCACCCATAGCGAGTTCACGATCGCCACCGCGGTGGCGCCGGTCAGCGCCTGGTGCAGGTAGGTCAGCGTGAACCACTGGTTGCCCTGGCTGAACAGCCGGGGCGAAACGCACAGCAGCAGGAAGCACGCGCACGGCGCAAGGATGAAGCAGGCCAGCAGCAGCCAGAAAAGCGGCATGCCAAGCCGCCCGGCGAACCCGAAGACCCCGCCGGGCCTGAGGCCCGGCCGAGGCGGGGACGGGGGGGCGAGTAGCCCCCCCGTGCGCGGGGGGGTCTGGGGGGGTCGCCCCCCCGAGACAATAGAGCTCACCGGACGATGTTGTCGTCGAACCAGGTGTTGATGGTGCCCTCCTGCGGGCCCCAGGTGTACGGGTTGATCGACTGGGTGTGGGCGCTGGACAGCGACGGCAGCGCGGGCAGCGGGTTGACGCCGTTAAGCACCGGGTAGTAGAGCGAGTCGCCGGTCGGGTCACCGCTCTGCATGACCTTCTGGCCCTGGGGGGACAGGACGAACTCGATGAACTTCTCGGCCTCGGCCTGCTCGGCCTTGGGCGCCTTGGCGTCGATGCCGATGGCGCTTGGCAGCAGCGTGACCGGGTTCAGGTACGAGATGCCGATGTTCTTGTCCCCGAGTTCGGCGCCGATGGCCGCCGAGCTCTGCACCAGGGCCAGGTTGATCTGGCCGCTGGTGAGCGCCTGCAGGGTCGGCCCGTTGGTCGGGTGGACCACCAGGCCGTTGGCCTTGAGCTTGGTGAAGTAGCTCTCACCCTGGCTGACCCCGCCCAGGTAGTTCATCATGCCGGCGATGAACGGGAAGGTAGGGCCCGACTGGGACGGGTCGTTCATGCCGACCTGGCCCTTCCACTGCGAGGACAGCAGCTCCTGCCAGGTGGTCGGCGGGGTCTTCACCTTCTGCTTGTTGTAGGCGAGGGCCGCCATGAGCGTGACGCCGGTGGGCGTGTAGCTCTTGTCCGGGGGCAGGGATACGGTGCCCAGGCTGTTCCACGAGACGTTGGGCTCGAAGCCCTTAAGCAGCAGGCCCTGGGTGTCGAGCCCGGCGAACGCGGTGGTGCCGTCTACCCAGAGCAGGCCCCAGTTGGGGTTGTTCTTCGAGGCCTCGATCTGGGTGAGCAGCGGGCCGGTGGAGTTGTCGTCTAGCTTGACGGGGATGCCGGTGGCTGCGGTGAATGCCTTGGTCTCCGCCGAGTCGTAGCCCTGGGCCGAGTAGACGACCAGCGTTACCATGGCCGCCGTTGAGGCCGTGGCCGTGGCCGTGCTTGAGGCGGAGCTCGAGTTGGAGGAGCTGGATGAGCATGCGGTCAGCGCCAGCGCACACGTGCCTGCCAGCACTGCGATCAGGCGCATGCTGATGCGCCGGTCGGAACGAGTCATGGCGCTCAGTTTGAACAGGCCATTCGACCGCAGGTTGTCCAGAAGTTGACGTCCAGATGAAGCACTGGTCACGATATGGCATTAACCGGGGTTAGTGACATAAGCTAACAGCGGTTGCAATCATGAGGAGGCACCTGTAGTGCGAGCGGCACGGGGGCGGTGGTCATCGGCTCTCGGCTTCCTCGGCGTAGACGCGGGCCGCGTAGGCCTCGAGCGACTGCTCGCACCCCTCGAGTGCCTTCTCCGTCGCCTCCCGGCCGTCCGCGCCGAAGACGTCGCGCTCGCGCACCTTGGCAAACCAGTTGCGCAGCTTGACCAGGTCGACCTCGTTCTCCTCGAGCTCGGCGTAGGTGAAGTGGTTGTCCGCGTATTCCTTCCTCACCTGGGCCAAGAAGTCCTCGCAGCGGTCAACGATCTCCTCGTACTCGTCGTTCCTGGCCGCCTGGAACGCGGCGCGCACCTCAGACTCGCCGACCAGCACCTCGCACGACAGCAGGATCGCCGTCCCGGACATGTCGATGATCTCCCTGCGGAGCTTGCGCAGGGCGCGCTCGGTGGCGGCGCTGGCCGGCAGAGCCGCCGCCGAGTTCTGCAGGTAGACGGCGCCCAGGCTCTTGATACGCCGCCAAACCGTGGAGCGCAGCCTGGTTGGCTCCGGCGGCACGCGGTAGATAAGAAGCAGCCAGCCCGTGCTGCCCGGCTTGTCGGCAGCCTTATCGGCCGTTTTCTCGGTCACGCGACTATTGTCACTCGTCTAGTGGAGGCCCCGTGCTAAAGGAGACCAGTTGACTGCCGCGCTTCCCCTCGTCCTCACGGTCTTCGTCGCCTGCACGGTCGAGGCCATCGAGGCGCTCACGATCGTGCTGGCGGCGGGCCTGACCCGGCAATGGCGTTCCACCTTCCAGGGAATGGCGGCGGCCCTGGTCGTGCTGGCCGCCATCGTGGCCGTGCTCGGGCCGACCATCACGCTGCTACCGCTGACCGCGCTGCGCCTTGTCGTGGGCGCGCTGCTGGCCATCTTCGGGCTGCAATGGCTGCGCAAGGCCATCCTGCGCGCCGCCGGGTACAAGGCCCTGCACGACGAGGCCAGCGCCTACCTGCGCGAGGTCGCCGCGGCGAAGGCCGCGCCCGAGGTCTCAAGGCGCGGGGTCAGCGATTGGTACGCGTTCACCCTGTCGTTCAAGGGGGTCCTGCTCGAAGGACTCGAAGTCGTGTTCATCGTGATCACGTTCGGGGACAACCAGCGCAACCTCGGCGCCGCCGTGATCGGCGCGGCGATCGCCATTGTCGTGGTCACCGCGACCGGGATCGCGGTCCGGGCACCGCTGGCCAAGGTGCCGGAAAACTGGATGAAGTTCGCGGTCGGGATCATGCTGACCTCGTTCGGCACGTTCTGGGGAGCCGAGGGGGCCGGGGTGACCTGGCCGGGCAACGACGCGGCGCTGCTGGTGCTGGCCCCGGTGGTGGCCCTGGTGTCGCTCGGCTACGCCGTCTGGCTGCGGCGCGCCCACGGGCTCAGCGGGCCGGCCGGCCCGCCATCGGCGGCCGCGGTCTCACACACGCAGGGAGCCGCCGGGTGAAACGAGCGCTTAAGTCCTTCGGGGCGTTCTGGTACGACTTCGTGATCGGCGACGACTGGCACGTCGCCGCGATCATGGTGGTCGCCCTGGCCCTCGCCGCGCTGCTGGCGCACGTGGCCGGGGTCAGTGCCTGGTGGCTGGTCCCGCTGGCCGCCTTCGCCGCCCTGGCCTGGTCACTGCGCCGCGCCACGGCCGGAAAGTCTTAGTCCTCTTAGTCCCGCGTCACCAGGTCGTGATCGAAGGCGAACACCACGGCCGCGGCACGGTCCCGCAGCCGCAGCTTGGTGAACACGTGGTTGATATGCGTCTTGACCGTGCCCTCGCTGACAAACAGTTCCGCGGCGATCTCGCCGTTGGTCTTGCCGCGGCCGATGAGCGCGAGCACCTCCCGCTCGCGGCCGGTCAGCGTATCCAGGCCCGCCGCGTCACCCGCGCTCGCCGCGGGCGGCATGGCTGACCGGTAGATGGCCAGCACCCGGCCGGTGACCGCCGGGTCCAGCCAGGACCCGCCCCCGGCCACCACGCGCACCGCCCGCTGCAGATCCTCCGCGGGTACGCCCTTGAGCACGAAGCCTGCCGCGCCGGCCCGCAGCATGCCCGCGAGTATCTCCTCGTCGTCGAACGTGGTCAGGGCCAGCACCGGCGGGCTGCCCTCGCGGCGCCGCAGTTCACGGGTCGCCTGCACGCCGTCGACAAAGGGCATCCGCGCGTCCATCAGGACCACGTCCGGGGCCACGGCCGCCACGGCGGCGGGGACCTCACCGCCGTCGGCGCACTCGCCCGCCACCTCGAAGCCGAACGGCTCGCGCAGGATGCCCCGCAGCCCGGTCCGCACCAGTTCCTGGTCGTCGACCAGCAGGACCCGGATCACGGGGCAACTCCCCTGGTGACATCAAGGGGGAGGGCGGCCCGCACCAGCCAGCCGTGTCCGCCCGGGCCCGCCTCACAGGTCCCGCCGAGCGACTCCGCGCGCTCGCGCATGCTGACCATGCCCAGCCCGGTGCCTGTACCCGGCTCGCCCTGGCTGTCTGCGGTCAGCGTCACCCGTCCGGCCTCGACCGTCAGCCGCACGGCAACCGGCGCTCCCGGCGCGTGCTTGGCCGCGTTGGTCAGCGCCTCCTGCGCGATGCGGTACAGGGCCAGGCCCGTGGTAGCGGGCAGGCCGCCGGTGTCACCCTCAACCGTGAGGGCGACGTCCGCGCCAGCGGACTGGAACCGCCCGACCAGCGCGGGCAGCCCGTCGACACCGGGCAGGGGCGCGCTGATCCCGTCAGTAACCCCGTCGGCGCGGCCGCCGCTGTCGTCCTCGCGGAGCATCCCGACCGTCGTGCGGATCTCGGCCAGGCACTCCCGGCCCAGCCGCTCAGCCTCGGCCAGGGCGCGCGCCGCGTCGGCGGTGTCGTGCTCCACCGCCAGCCGCGCGCTCTGTACGTGCAGCAAGGACACCACCAGCGTGTGCCCGATCACGTCGTGCAGCTCACGTGCGACGCGGTTGCGTTCCTCCACCCTGGTTTTCGCGGCCAGACCGGCTTGCGCCTCCCTAAGCTGACCGACCAGGTCGATCTGGTGCCGGATCAGCAACGCGGCCAGGACGCTGAGCGTGCTGCCCGCCATCCACGCGGCCCAGCCCGGGTCGGGCCTGGTCAACAGCCATTCGGCCGCGAACAGCGCCACGACGCTGGCCAGGTACACCAGGCCGTCGCGGCGTCCCCCGACCAGCGCGGTCCACAAGGCGAGCAGGCACACCGCGAACCAGATGACGTTGTAGGCCCGGCCGTCCCCTACCACCGCGATCCCGGCCGTGGCCACCGCGACGTAGGCCAGGAGCGGCTGCCACGAACGTACGAGCAGCACGCCCGCGCCGATCGCCACCACGGCGCCGACCACGGCTAGGGCCGCGGGGTTGTGATCCGGATAGATCCGGCCGAGCGCGAAGCCGAGGACCACCAAGACGGCGAACACCGTGACGGCCACCCACGCCGCCCGCCCGGCCAGGTTCATGCCGCGGATTCTACGAGGCCGCGGCCCGCGGTTGGCAACCGTCCGCGTCACAGCACCGCCCTGCGGGCGGCCACTGCGGTGAACACCACCGTCAGGCCTGCCAGGCCGAGCAGTGACCCGGTAGCGGGACCCAGGCCCAGCCACGGTCCGCGCACCGCGTTGGTGAGCAGGGTCAGCGGGAGCGGGCTCGCGATGTGCCGAATCGCCGCGCCCATCACGTGCGGCGGCGGTCCGCCCGCCCCGAGCAGGAAGGAAGGGAAGAACAGCAGCAGCCCGACCGCCTGAGCGGACCTGGCCGATGGCAGCAGCGTTCCCAGCAGCACGCCCAGGCTCACGAAGCCCACCGCGCCCAGGGCGAGCGCGAGCCCGACCCGCCACGCATCGTGCAGGGCGGGTATGCCGTACACCGGCGCGGCCACGGCGAGCAGAAGGGCGCACGCCACCGCCGTCGTGATCAACCCGACGGTGAGCTGAGCGATCCCGAACGACCAGCGCGGGAACCCGGCCGCCGCGAACCGGCGCAGCACCCCGCGCTCACGGTACGACGCCAGGTGCACCGGCAGCATGACCAGCCCCGTCGCGGCGATGACCACGGTGAGGTAGGACGCGACGTACCAGTGCGCCGGGTTGACGAAATCGAATCCCGAGTTCGGCCTGGTCCCGAACGCTCCGCCGATAATCAGCATGGTCACGATCGGGAACGCGAACACGAACGTCAGCACGAGCGGATCGCGCGTCATGAGTTTCAGTTCGGCCTTGATCAGCCGTCCGACCGCGGTATTCATCGCCGTCCTCCCGTCAGTTCTTCTTGATCCTCTTCTTGCTCCCGAATGACCGCGGACGGGCCCGCCGGACGAGTGTCGTCCAGCAGGCCGAGCAGGGCATCTTCCAGGCTCGGCACGTGCACGCTCAGGTCGGCGGGCACCGGACCCCACCGCACCAGGGCAGCCCCGACGTGCGCGATAACGGGCCGGGCGCCGCGCACGGTCACCCGCGCTCCGGCCCGCTCCACCTCGTGCACGCCGTCGAGCCGGCGGACCTGGTCCAGCAGCGGCGCCGGCGGATCCGGCATGCTGAAGCGGATCGTCGCCGTGCCGGCGTGCCGGTCCACCAGATCCGCCGGCGCCCCCGCGTCGAGCACGCGTCCCGCGCGCATCACGACGACACGGCCGCAAAGCGCCTCGGCCTCGTCCATCTCGTGGGTCACAAGCAGCACCGTGGTGCCCTCGTCATGCAATTGCCGGACGGCCGCCCACACGTTGCGCCGCGCCGCCGGGTCCAGCCCCTGGGTCAGCTCGTCGAGTATCACCAGCCGCGGCCGGTTGAGCAGGGCGAGCACAAGGAACAGCCGCTGCCGCTCCCCGCCGCTTAGCGAGCCGAACGCCGACCGGCGCCGCTCCGCTAGCCCGAACCGCTCAAGCAGCTCGCCGCCATCGCGGGCCTGGCGGGCCCGGGCGGTGCCGAATAGCTCGACCGCCTCGGCCACCCGCAACCGGTCAGGCAGCGCGGAGTCCTGGAGCTGGCTGCCGATCAGCGGGCGCAGCTCCTCGGCCTGGGTCACCGGGTCGTAGCCGAGGACGCGTAGCATCCCGGCGTCCGGCTTGCGCAGCCCCTGGATGCATTCCACCGTCGTGGTCTTCCCGGCGCCGTTGGCACCGATAAGCCCGACGATCTCTCCGGCGGGGACGTCGAGGTCCAGCCCGTCCACCACCAGCCTGTTGCCGTACGCCTTGCGCAGACCTCGCACGGTCACTACCTGTGGCTTATCCATGCCCCGATGGTGCCGAGCCCCACCCCACCCGCGCGTCAGCCCCCGGCTAGAACTTCCCCTCTACCCCAGGGTGGAGAGGCGCCGCAAAGGTCCGCAACGCGGTGAACCTCGGGGTCCACCGCACGCTGACGCAAGGTCAGCCGCTAACGGTCGGCTTTCGCCGGCCCGATGGAACATCGGGCCGGTGATATGCGGCCCAATGTTCCATAGGGTCGGAAGGGCCGCGGAAGGGGCCGTGTCTGGTCAAGCCTCGAGCAACAGATGCTCCGGCTCAGGACTGCCCGTCCGTCTCCAGGTAGCGAACCTCGAGCGGGGTCTCAGTGACCCTTGAGTTCGGAGACGCGGCGACCCGGTACGCGCCCGAGGTGGGGCGGTCGGCGATCAGTTCGGACAGCGCGTCATCGGTGAAGTGCGCCGCCGCGCCGTCGTCGCAGGCGATCCCGCCGGGCAGCGCGCCCTCGGCGATCAGCCGGCGGTACAGCGGCCGCCGGCCGGGCTCGGAGTTGTAGTGCGGGCAATAGCTGCCGGGCAGCAGCCCGAGCCCGCCGGTGAAGGCCCGCAACTCGCGGCCGAACGAATCCGTGGTTCCCCCCTCAAACCAGCAGATCCCCCCGGCGCTCGACCCGGCCAGCACGACACCCGCCTGCCACGCCTTGCGCATGATCACGTCGAGACCGTGCACCCGCCACACGGCCAGCATGTTGGCCACGCTGCCGCCGCCGACGAAGATCGCGTCCATCGACAGCAGCAGGTCCTCGGGGTCACGGACGTTCGGCATCGGGAACAGGGCCAGGTGGCTGACCCGGACCGGGTATCCGGCCAGCCGGTCGTACATGGCCAGCGTCCACCGCGGGTCGTCGCCGGCCGCCGTGTTCAGCACACACAGCCGGGGCTCGCGCGCCCCGGTCAGCCTGATGGCGTTGGCCAGGTGCTCCGGTACCGTGCCGTCAGGTATGAGCATGCCGCCGCCGATCGCAATGATGTGCCGTCGCCCGTCCGCTGCCATGCCTGGCACGCTAGCCCCGTTACTGCCAGCTAGCAAAACCCGAGAAAGTGCCACACCGTAAGTAACTATCCGGCCGCGCCCCGGATTTTTTGGGCCGAACGGTCCGTGGTTCTCGCCCGCGCAGACGTATCAGCGGCCGCGTCCGCCGCTCCGCACGAATAAGCAGCACGAAGGGGGACATCATGTCTGTAACCGCCGAACTTCCGGTCTCACCAGCCGGCTCCTCGCTGGCTTCCTACACCGCACTCAACGGCGATGCCGTCCTGCCCGGCACCTACGGCGTCAGCCACGGCTCGGGCATCACCGGCGAACTGATCAGGCACGCAACCGAGTCGTGGGCCGGGCACGCATTCGTCTATGTGGGCAACGGCCAGATTATCGAGGCCATGCCGCCGGTGGCGCGGGTCTCCGCGGCCGACACCCATCCGGACGCGGTGTGGAACGTGCGTTATCCGCTCACCGACGTCCAGCGCGACGCGATCGTGGCCCGGGCGCACGCCCTGGTGGGCTGCCCATACGACTATCCCGCCTACGTCGGTTTCGCGCTTGAGGTGCTCAAGCTGCGTAACGGCCAGGAACTCGACCCCGTGTTCAGGGAGGATCGCTGGCGGGTGTGCTCCGCGCTGGTCGCCGACTGCTACACCTACGCCGGCCTCAACGTCGAGCAGGGCCTGCAGTACCCCAACCTGATCAGCCCGGCTGACCTCTACAACCGGATCGCGCAGCAGAGCTGAATGGGCCCGGCCTTACAGGGTGACCGCCCGGCCGGGCTTGATCATCGTGCCTGGCGCGCAATACCAGGTCATGACCTCGACGGCAAGGCGCCCGGCCCGGACCGCGGGGTCGGCCTCGGCCAAACCCCGCGCCTGCTCAAGCGACCCGACCCGGTAGAACGCAATCCCGCGCAGCGACGGGTCGGGCTGTTCCATCACAGGGCCGTTGGTCGCCACCTGGCCCGACTCGCGCAGCCCGGCATAAAAGGCCAGGTGCTCGGCCTGGATGCGCTCTACTTCGGCGTCTTGGAAGGCCGGAGGGTTCTCCGGCGTCCGCAACAACACCAGCTCGAAGGCCTCGAGGTCCATACGTCATCTTGACATCGCGGACAGGTCCTGGGCTCGGAAGCCGCACTGCGCAAAGCAGGCACCACGCGCGTTCGGGAAAGGTAAGGAATTCGACCTGAACCTTGTGGCGGTCGGCAGCCGTGATTGGAGTATCGGCGCGGAAGGAGCTGGGACGTGATGAGGAAACCGACACGGGGTGTGGCTCATCAGGGCTGGCTCTGCCGGGGATGCGGGCTCGGAACGCCGCGGAGGTCGCCTGCCGTCGGCCGCGGCCGGTGCGGTCGCTGGTGCAGGATGCGAAGTCGGCCACGACGCGGCTGGCGATCGCCGCCGAGGTGTAACACGACACGGAAGATCACCTGACCGCCAGCCTGATCCCGCCGTACCGGACGGTGCAAAGACGACGCAATAACGGTCACTGGGTGGCGGCTGACTTTCTGGTCCACGCCTGCTGTATACCGGTCGCCTCCTTGGCCGGCCAGACCTGAGGTCGCCGGTGGTTGGCGAGAAAACGCTTTGACCAAAAGCAACCGTATGGCCATAGTCGGGGCAACGGGACGCGCGGAGTGTGTCTTCTGGGACCGGCCTGACTACAAGTAGCGAGGATCCGTTCTCATTTAGCGATAGCATGCCAATGGACCCTAAATGCACGTGCATTTCGGTCAACGAGGGCAGTGTGCTGTGGGTCCGGGGATCTGCGCCCGGGACAAGGCTACCAGCCTGGGTCGATGTACGGCTAACGCACTATTGATGAGCCGGTGTCCGGATCGGAATGACGTCAAGCCGGTTTGGGCGGCACATTCTCAACATGGGGCCCGGTGTGTGCTTATCGGGCGTCTATCGTCTAATGTAGGGCGCAATTCAACGAAGAGAAACGGAGCACACGTGGCCCAGAAGATACAGACCCTGTTCATCGATGACATCGATGGCAGTGAGGCTGAGGGCACCGTCCGCTTTGGGCTGGATGGTGCCGAGTACGAGATCGACCTGAACGCGCGCCACGCTGAGGAACTTCGGAAGACATTGGCAAGATACGTGGACGCCGCGCGGCGGAGCACGGGCGCGGCCAGGCGGCCAACCAGGAGCGGGCGCAGGGCCTCGGCCAGCGGGGTCAACACGACCGAGGTTCGTGAATGGGCCAAGTCGCAGGGCATCGAGGTTAAGGACCGCGGGCGCGTGCCAGCCGAATTGGTGGTGAGGTTCCGGGCTGCAACCGGCAACTAGGAACGCTCGCCGTACTTGTCGCCTGGTCGTCAAGTCGCGATTTCGGGCGTGGCCCGGCTAAAGATAGCGGCGGTGTCGGTCCCGGCGGGGAGCGTGCCGAAGGCGTGCCCCCAGCCCGGGAACCCCGCGGCCTCGTCGCCCAGGCGTGACGCAGCGAACGCGTCCGCCACGGCAGGGTGGCCGTAGCGGACGAGCAGGGCTCCCTGGAGGGCCAGGGCCAGGGCCTCGGCCAGATGCCTGGCTCGTTCCTCCGCGGGGTCACCGAGTTCCTTGCGTAGCCGGGCGATCGCCTGGTCCAGGCGCCGATCTGCGCCCGCCGCCTGGTCGAGTTCGGCGAAGAACGCTTCCGCCGTGTCGGGTTGCCTGGTCAGGGCCCGGAGCGCGTCAAGCGCGGCCACGTTGCCCGAGCCCTCCCAGATGGACTGGAGCGGCGCTTCGCGGTACAGCCGCGGCATCCCCGATTCCTCTACGTACCCGTTACCGCCGAGGCACTCCAGTGCCTCGGCGGCGTGGGCCGGTGCCCGCTTGCACACCCAGTACTTCGTCGCCGCCAGCGCCAGCCGGCGGAACGCGGCCTCCTGCTCGTCACCCCTGGCCGCCCGGTCCGTCGCCCCGGCCAGCCGGAACGCCGACATCGTCGTGGCCTCCGACTCGATGGCCAGGTCCGCGAGCACGTTGGCCATCAGCGGCTGGTCCGCCAACTTGCGGCCGAACGCTGTCCGGTGCGCGGCATGGTGCGCGGCGAGCGTGACGCCGGCCCGCATCCCGGTCGCGGTGCCGAGCACGCAGTCCAGCCGCGTCATGTTCACCATTTCAATGATGGTGCGGACCCCGTGGCCCTCCTCGCCCACCAGCCATGCCGCCGCTTCCTCGTACTCGACCTCGGCCGACGCGTTCGAACGGTTGCCGAGCTTGTCCTTCAGGCGCTGCAGCCGCATGCCGTTCCGGCTGCCGTCCGGCAGCACCCGGGGCAGCAAGAAGCAGGAAAGCCCGCCCGGAGCCTGAGCGAGCACCATGAACAGGTCGCCCATCGGCGCCGACGTGAACCACTTGTGCCCGGTCAGCAGGTAGTTCCCGGCTGCGCTCACCGGGACGGCGCGGGTCGTATTGGCCCGGACGTCGGAGCCGCCTTGTTTCTCCGTCATCGACATGCCCGCGAGCAGCCCCCGCTTGGTGCCGGGCGGACGCAGGCCGAAGTCGTACTCCTGGGCGGCCAGGAGCGGCTCAAAACGCCCGGCCAGACCAGGCGCGTGCCGCAGCGCGGGAACGATGGCGTAGGTCATCGAGATCGGGCAGCAGTGCCCGGCATCCGCGGCGCCCCACACGTAGAAGCCCGCGGCCCGGGCCACATGCGCCCCGGGCCGCTGGTCCCGCCACGGTGCGGCGTGCAGCCCGTGCCCGACCGCGACGGTCATCAGCTCGTGCCAGGCCGGGTGGAAATCCACCTCGTCGATGCGGTTGCCGAACCGGTCGTGGGTCCGCAGTACGGGCGGATGCTCGTTCGCCTGACGACCCCACTCCTGCGCCTGGGCCGACCCGGCCAGGCGGCCGAGTTCGTGGATGGCCTCCTCGGCCCAGCCCGCGCCCTCGCGCCGCAGCGCGCCGAGCATCGCGGGGTCCTCGGCGACGTCGTACCCGGTCAGATCTGGCGGCTGGTTGAACACTTCATGCGTCGCTGGCATCGGCGCTTCCTGGTTCGGGGCCCTCTCGCAATTGAAACATAAGGCCGGCGGGCCCATTGTCGCCACGACGAGGGCGACGGTCGCCGCGACCTCGGCCAGCGCGCCGAGCACGTCGCCGGTGATCCCGCCCAGTCGGCGCACGGCGTGCCGCTGCACCCCGAACGCGGCGGCCAGGCCGGCGATGATCGCCAGCGGCAGGGTCCAGCCGAATGGCGGCCCGCCGCCCTCGGTCGCTGAGACCACCACTGCCCCGATGGCGCCTGCCACCGTGGCCAGCGTGATCGCCAGCGGGATCGCGGGACGCACAGTTCCCGCCACGAGCGCTCCCAGCCCGTCCGGCCTGGCCGCAGGCACGCCGCGGCGGCAGGCCCAGGTCAGCGCCAGCCTGCCGGTGACGACCGCGGCGATCAGCGCGGCTGCTCCGCGGCCCGCGCCGTCCGCTTCGGCGTGGCCGAGCGCGGCGACCTGGATAAGCAGCGAAAGGACCAGCGTCGCGGTGCCGAACGGCCCGATGTCGGAGCGGCGCATGATGTCGAGCGCCGCGGCCGCGGACTTGCCGCTGCCCAGTCCGTCCGCCAGGTCGGCCAGGCCGTCGAGATGCAATCCCCTGGTGAGCAGCGCGAGTGAGGCCACCGCGAGGCCAGCCGCGGTCAGCGGGCCGGCGCCGAGAGCATGATCGGCCAGCAGCAGGACCGCTGCCGCGACGCTCCCGAGCAGCAGTCCCACGGCAGGCGCCCACGCCATCGCCGCGCCCGCGGTGGCCGGACCCGGCCGGGCTTGCGCCGTCGGCGCGGCAACGGGACCATGCACCGGGATGGCGGTCAGCAGCGTCACCGACAGCCTCAGCCCGTCCCACCTCACGCCCAGTGAGCCTATCGGCAGTCCGCCAAAAGACGTACTATCTTAATAGTGTTCTCTATCTCAATAAGGCGCTGAGCGCGACGGGGTCTGACATAACCAGATGGCGGTGGGATAGGCGTGTCGGAGTGGTGGTCGATCGAGGTTTTCGACGCGAAGGCGCTACCCGCCCGCCGCTGGAAGGAGTCCTACCAGGACGAACTCATCGAGGCCGCGCTCACCAACGGGGCCGTCTACTGGGAGTGGCACGAGCACAGGTACGGCGTGGTGTTCGAGGTGCTGTTCGACTCCGATAGGCAATGGGAAGCGTTCCGCGCCCTTCCGGTGGTCCGTGCCGCCCTTGACGGGGCGCCAGATCCGGTGAACGGGCTGATTATCTATCGCGGCCGGGGTGGCGGGTCGGGGCCGAGAAAGCCGCGCAAGCCCAAGCCGGCCCCCGGGGCCAGCGCCATGGCGCTGCCGGAGCCAAAGGAACAGCCCCTGCTCGACCTGACTGGGATCGCCCCTCCGCGACCCCCGCAGCGCTGAGGCGCCGAGGCGCCGCAGATTCTCCTCCCACGGGCGAAGCATCAGCTCTGACGGTGCAGGATGGGGGCATGAGGGAAAGTCGAGTCATGACCGATGGACTGCGGGCCGCGATCGAGCGCAGCGGCTACTACCCGGGCCTGGTGTCCGATGCGGTGGCGTCGGCGCTCGGCTCGGAGCCCGTCACGGCATACGTCGTCCACCACGACGCGATCTTCGATCCCGGCATGGAAGTGCGCCGTCACATGACCGTGCTGGTGCTCACCCCGACCCGGCTGGTGTACTCGCATACCGACGAGCACCCGGCCGACGAGCCCGACGGCCGTCCGCGCGCCGAGACCAGCACCGAGGCGATCAGGTTCGGCCGTATCTCGTCCGTGGCGCTGACCCGCGTGGTCCCCGACCCGGCCGCTTACGTGCCCGGCGTGACGATCCCGTCGGAGGTGATGCTGAGCATAGGCTGGAACGTGCTCTCCCACCTGGAACTCGAGCCAGCACACTGCGGCGACGAGAATTGCGAGGCCGACCACGGCTATCTCGGCACGATTACGGCCGATGATTTCTCGCTGCGGGTCAGCCAGGACGCGGATGGGGAGGAGGCGGTGCTGCAGCTGCTGAGTTTCGTGCGTATGCTCTCCGACGCCACGGCCGCGGCCACATAACTGCAATCCCGGCTGCGGGATGGCTGTGCGTTCGGCTGTTATTTTGCCGCTGGCGCCCGGCCAGTGGCACGATGTTCCGGCACAGGTGGCCCCCACGAGTAGCAGATGAGGATCTCCGCATGACGCTCGAGCCGAGACATTCGCCAATCGTGCCGTCCTATGGAATCGCGACCCTGGCCGATTTGTCCGAGTCGATTCTCGCGTCCCTCGATCCGCAGGCACCTCCGGAGCAGAACGTCCTCGGCCTTCCCCCCACCCAGCGCGCGTGTCTGCTGATAGTGGACGGCCTCGGCTGGGAGCTGCTCCGCGATCATCCGGCGGCCGCTCCGTTCCTGTCCGAGCTGGCGCGCAACTCCAAGCCGATCACGTCCGGGTTCCCCGCCACCACCGTTACCAGCCTCGGCTCGATCTGCACCGGCCGCCCGCCGGGTCAGCACGGGATGCTCGGCTACAAGGTCCTGGTTCCCGGAGAGGACATCCTGCTCAACGCGCTGCGCTGGGACTCTCGAGTCGATCCGCGCCAGTGGCAGCCGCTGCCTACCATCTACGAGCGGGCGGTCGCGGCCGGCATCGTCGCCGTTCACGTGGCCCAGGGTGCATTCCGCGGCACCGGCCTGACGGTGGCGGCCATGCGCGGCGCGAGTTACCGTCCGGCCGACAGCATGGGCGCCCTAGCCGCGCAGGGCGCCGCCGCGGTTGCCGAGGCCGGGCGCGCGTTCGTGACCGTGTATCACGGCGACCTCGACAACACCGGGCACATGTTCGGGGTCGGCTCGGATGCCTGGTACAACCAGCTGGCCCATGTGGACAAGCTGGCCGAGCAGCTCGCCGGGGCGCTGCCCCCCGAGACCATCCTGTACGTGACGGCCGATCACGGCATGCTGGACGTCGGTCCCGAGGACCGGATAGACGTGGACGAGATGCCGGAATTGCGGGCAGGCCTGGCCGTGCTCGGCGGCGAGGCGCGAGCCAGGCACCTGTACGCGCGGCTTGGGGCGGCCGGGGATGTCCTGGCCACGTGGCGCGAGGTGCTAGCCGACCGGGCCTGGGTGATGGCCAGGGACGAGGCGATCAAGGAAGGCTGGTTCGGCCCGGTCGATCCGGCCATGGCCGACCGGATCGGTGACGTCGTGGTGGCTCCGGTCGGTTCCCTCGCCATAGTCGCCACCAAGGCCGAGCCGCGCGAGTCCGCGCTGCTCGGCATGCACGGTTCCCTCACCTCCGCCGACCAGCTCGTTCCCGCGCTGACCTCCAGCGTCGCATGACCGGCCCGGACGGCCTGCTGGTGCGTCCCGCGGCCCTGGCCGGTGAAACGGGCGTGGAGCCGGGACCTGTGCTGCTTGACATCCGGTGGCGGCTTGGCGGGCCCCCCGGCATCGACTTGTACCGTGAGGGTCACCTGCCGGGAGCGGTCTTCGTCGACTTGGACCGTGACCTGGCCGGACCGCCCGGTCCCGCCGGGCGCCACCCGTTGCCCGACCCGGCTGTTTTCGAGGCGGCGATGCGCGCGGCCGGGATAAGCCAGCACCGTCCCGTGGTCGTATACGACGACAGGGACGCCACGGCCGCCGCGCGCGGCTGGTGGCTGCTGCGATTCCACGGGCACGAGAACGTTCGAGTCCTCGACGGCGGCTACCAGGCCTGGCTGGCCGCCGGGTTGCCGGTAAGCGGGGCCGATCCCGCCAGAGAGCCGGGCGACTTTACCGCGCAGCCTGGTCAAATGCCGGTGCTGGATGCGGCGGGCGCCGAGTCGATGGCGCGGGACGGGCTGCTGCTCGACGCCCGGGCAGGGGAGCGGTACCGGGGAGAGCACGAGCCAGTCGACCCGGTGGCAGGGCACATCCCCGGCGCGGTCAGTGCGCCGACCGCCGGCAACGTGAACCCGGATGGCACTTTCCTGAGCGCCACCGAGCTCGCCGCCCGGTTCGGAGCTCTCGGCGCCGAACCCGGGGCCGGCCCGGTGGGCGCATACTGCGGTTCCGGTGTCACCGCGGCGCACGAGGTCCTGGCCCTAGCGCTGGCCGGCCTCCCGGCCGCCCTTTACGTCGGCTCCTGGTCCGACTGGATCACCGACCCCGCGCGCCCGGTCGCCACCGGCGGCGAGGCCTGATTCCGCGTGCCTTCATTCCGCGGCCTCATTCGGTGCGCAGCATTCGAGTCACGCCCGGGCGGCTCAGCCTGCGTGCCTCGGTGGCCAGCGCCGCTACGGCGATCACTAGTACGGTGAGGGCCAAGCGAGACCCAGTCCGGCCGCAGTGCGACGGACACGGCCGAGCCGGTGAACACGGACAGGTCAAGTGCCGCTCCCCACCAGCGGTGGCAGCGCCAGCGCGCAGGCCGCGCCCGCGGCTATCGCAAGCACCACGGCGGGCAGCGTCTCGAGCAGCACAAGTCCGGTGGCCCGAGCGTGGCCCATGACGTTCAGCCGGGCCAGGGTCAGGCCCCGGTCGGCTGTCCCCATTGCCACTCCGAGCATGAGAATGAACAGGCCGAGCCCCGCGGCGGTCGCGGTCGTGAGCGGAAGGATCAGACCGGCGCCATGCTGTAGGGGAGAACTGGCCAGCGCGGCCGAGCGGAACACCACTCTCGCTCCCGGCCACCGGCGCCGCTCTCGCGGTCACCTCTGCGACCAGGCTCCTCAGCCTTAGCCGTTCCAGCCCAGCTCGGGCATGATAGAGGTGCTGGGCGGCAGGCCGGGCAGCGGGCCGGCCCAGCTAGCCAAGGTGGGCTTCGTCGCCCAGGAGTCCCCGCTCTACGCCGGATTCACCGTCACC
>Ga0335075_10004572_pt1 | contig 21622 bp, 20 predicted proteins | sample Lox_Sample_24_FD_206723 | JGI IMG/M metagenome (GOLD analysis project Ga0335075, IMG submission 206723) | Soil microbial communities from Loxahatchee National Wildlife Refuge, Florida, United States - Lox_Sample_2.4 | ecosystem: Environmental > Terrestrial > Soil > Wetlands | place: USA...
GCGGCCGGGCTGTTCGCCCGCACCGCGTCCGGGGACCGGCGGCTGGACCATGGGAACCACCCCCTGCGTTCGGGTGAATGAGTAGAGTCTTTGATTACTTCGAATTCTACTCCAATTACTGCCGGATAGCAGCAGTGAAACGCTAATCCTGGCACTATTTTTCTATTTTTCCCGGGCCCGCAAAACCGGTGTGCCCGGCTTACCCGAATGAATGACAGCCAGAATCGCCGTCCTGTCCGCGAACCTGTATGTAGCCCCCAATGCTGGAGCAGTTCCGGATCGATAAACGGTTCCGGCCGCCTGTCAAAAGAGAGTGGCAGGGTCAAAGCGAACACGGCGTACGTCCCGCCGTCGGTCAGCAGGGCCACAAGCGCGTCCAGATCAGCGGACTCCCACGCGCGGACGAACTTCGCCACGATCGCCTCCTCGGCGGGGGAGCCGGCGGGGGAGCCGGCGGCGGGCGGCGGGCGGCGGGCGGCGGGCGGCGGGCGTCGGCTGGCGGCAAGCGGCGCTGCAGGCTGGCGCGGACCCGCTTGAGGGCGCTGGTGACCGACTCGACGGTCACCTCAAGCATCCCGGCCACCTCGCTGGCGTGGAACCCCAGGACGTCACGCAAGATGAGCACGGCGACCTGGCGGGGCGGCAGGGCCTGCAGGGCGGTCACGAAGGCCAGCGAGATGGCTTCGGTCTGCTCGTAGCGGGCTTCCGGGCCGGGCGGCGCGTCGGCCGGATCTTCCAGGAGGTCGTCGGGATACGGCTGCAGCCAGACGACCTCGCCGAGCCGGGTCGGCTCGGGCGGTTCCACGTTGGGCACGTCCCACTCCTTGGCGGCTCGCCGGCGGGCTGAGCGGAGCGCGTCCTCGGCGCCCTGGAAGGATCCGAGCGTCCGGTAGCAGTGCACCTGCAGCTCACGGCGGTGCGGTGCCGTCAGCTCGGCGAACGCCTCGCCGTCCCCGGCCCGCGCCCGGGCGATCAGGTCCGATCCCGTCGGCCTCACAAGCGCCACTTTCTTCCCGCACCGTGCCGGATTCCCGCCTTGTATGTACACCGCCCGGGGGGCGAACTGGGCGGCTCGCGGGCGCCCAGTTTCCCGGCGCCGCGGTGTATCCATCATCGACGGCGACAACACCGGCAAGAAGGAGAACCGACGATGGGAAAGATCGTCATCAGCACCAACGTGTCGCTCGACGGAGTCGTACAGGACCCCGACGGTGCGGAGGGCTTCAGCCGGGGCGGCTGGTACACCCGGTACGGGGGCAAGGACCTCCAGGAGTGGGCCAAGATCGAGTACGCCGAGGCGCTGGGCACCGCGGCCCTGCTGCTGGGCCGGCGCAGCGACGAGTGGTTCGCCGCGCGGTGGGCGTCCCGGCCCGGCGAGTGGGCGGACCGGGTCACGAGGCTGAAGCAGGAGCTGGACGGAGACATCGTCGTCTACGCCAGCTACCAGCTCGGACGGACGCTGATCGAGCACGACCTCGTCGACGAGCCGCGGCTGTTTGTCTTCCGGTCGTGGCCGGGGCCGGGGAGCGCCTGTTCGGCGAGACCAGCAACACCAGGCCGTTCCGCCTGACCGGCAGCCGGACTGTCGGTAACGGCCTGGTCTTCCTCACCTACGAGATCGCCAGGGACGCCTAGCGGGTCGCGTCCCGTACCGTAGGTTCAAGGTCAGCTGCCGGGCTCAGGCGGGAACCGAGAGCGACAGGCCGAACTGTCCGGCCGGATCCGTCCACCAGGACCGCATCGCGAACCCGGCAGCGGCCAGTTCGCGCTCCACCCCGGAACGGCGGAACTTCGCCGACACCTCGGTGCGCATCTCCTCGCCGTCGGCGAAGCCGACGGTCAGCCCGATGCCCGGCACGTGCACCTGTTGCGAGGCCGCCGAGCGCAGCCGCATCTCGATCCACTCGGCGTCGGCGTTCCAGGCCGCGACGTGGTCGAAGGAATCCAGGTCGAAGTCGGCGCCGAGTGAGGCGTTAAGCACCGCGAGCACGTTCTTGTTGAATGCGGCGGTCACCCCGGCGGTGTCGTCGTAGGCGGCGACAAGGACCGCCGGGTCCTTGACCAGGTCGGTGCCGAGCAGGAACGAGTCTGGTGGCCGGAGCTGGGACCGCACTCGGCGCAGGAACGAGGCCCGCTGCGCGGGCACCATGTTCCCGATCGTCGACCCGAGGAACGCGACAAGCCGCGGCCCGGACGCGGCGGCATCCGGTTCGGAAGGCAGGCCGAGGTGCTCCTCGAAGTCCGAGACAACCGCGTGCACGTCCAGCCCCGGGTACTCGGCCGCCAGCGCGTCCCCGGCGCGGACCAGCGCCGACTCGCTGACGTCGACCGGCACGTAGCAGCGCAGCGTCCCGGCGGAACGCAGCGCGGAAAGCAGCAGCCGGGTCTTCTCTGACGACCCGGACCCCAGCTCGACCATGGTCCGCGCGCCGGAGGCGGCGGCGATCTCGTCGGCGGCCGCCACCAAGATGGAACGCTCGGCGCGGGTGGGATAGTACTCGGGAAGCCCGGTGATCTTCTCGAACAGCGCGCTGCCCTCGGCGTCGTAGAACCACTTGGGTGGCAGCGTCTTCGGTGTCGTGGTGAGCCCGGCCCGCGCGTCCCGGCGCAGAGCCGAGGCCAGGAAATCAGCGGGCAGACGGCGCTCGATGGAAGTCAACGGATCGCGATCCCTTCGGTGAGTGAATTCAGCGGCCGCACGGTGACCTGGTCCGGCACGGCGGTCAGCACCTGCCGGTCGGGCACCTCGGTCCAGCCCGGCTCCTCGTCACCGGGCTCGGAGGCCACGATCACCCCGTCCGGGGCCCGCCGGTACCACAGCGTGTCCCCGGCGGCGGTGGCGATGATCGACCGCCCGTCGGTCAGCAGGAAGTTGAACCGCCCGGAGCAACCGGCCGCCTCGACCGCGCCGATCGTCGCGGCGAGCGCGATGTCCGGAGGGTCGCCGGCCCGCAGCCGGCCGAGCACAAGCGCCCACAGGAACGCGGAGTCGACCATCGCCTCAAGCGACAGCAGCGCCTTGATCGCGGGGGCCTGAAGGGGGGTTGTCCCCTCCAGGGGAGACTCAGCCCGGGCCTGCAGCGCGGAAGCCAGCGGCTCCGCCGACTCCGGCCAGCCCACCAGTGCCCCGTTGTGGCTGAACAGCCAGGACCCGGAGGTGAACGGCGCGGTCGCCGCCTCGCCGAGCGCGGTGCCCGCGGTGGCGCAGCGCACCGCCGCAAGCACGGCCGCCGAGCGCGTCACCCGGGCGACGTCGACCAGCGACGGATCGCCCCACATCGGCACCGCCCGGCGGTAGCGAGCCGGGAACGGGTCCTCCTCGGCGTACCAGCCCACGCCGAACCCGTCGGCGTTCACCGTCCCGTGCTGCTGCAACCTCGGCGCCCACGCCTGCCGGTACAGGCCGTGCGGCGGGTCGATCAGCAGCGACCGCAGCGAGGCCGGCTGGCCGGCATATGCGAAATGCCGGCACATCAGCGCTCCCGGGCGGTCGGGGCGGCTTCCGTTTCCGGAACGGATCGTGCGGTGCGGAACCCGGCGAAGATCTGCCGCCGGATCGGGTAGTCCCAGTTACGGAACGTGCTGCGGCACACCACCGGCGACACTCCGAACGACCCGCCGCGCAGCACCTTGTACTCCGGCCCGAAGAACACTTCTGAGTACTCCTTGTACGGCCAGGCCACGAACCCCGGGTACGGCAGGAAGTCCGAGCTGGTCCACTCCCACACGTCGCCGATCAGCTGCCGCGCCCCGGACGGCGCCGCGCCGTCCGGATACGACCCCCCCGGGGCCGGCCGCAGGTGCCGCTGGCCCAGGTTCGCGACGCCAGGCGAGGGATCCGAATCTCCCCACGGGTACCGCCGGGACCGGCCGGTCGCCGGGTCGTACCGCGCGGCCTTCTCCCACTCCGCCTCCGTGGGAAGCCGCCGCCCGGCCCACCGCGCGTACGCGTCGGCCTCGTACCAGCAGACGTGCAACACCGGCTCGTTCGGGATAATGGGCGCGGTCACCCCGAACGACTGCCGCACCCATTCCCCTTCCCACTGCCAGAACAGCGGCGCGGAGAGCTCGGCGCGCTGCCGGTGCTCCCAGCCGTCCGCGGTCCACCAGCGCGGGTCGTCGTAGCCGCCGTCGGCGATGAACTCCGCGTACGCCGCGTTCGTGACCGGGGTCGTGTCCAGGTAGAACGACGGGACGTCCACCGGATGCGCGGGCCGCTCGTTGTCCAGCGCCCACGGCTCCGTCGAGGTGCCCATGGTGAATGCCCCGCCCGGGACGAAAACCTCTCGCGGCAGCCGTGCCGCGTCCGCGGGCGCCGGGTCCGGCAGCGGCGCGGTGAGCGCCGGCGGACCCACCCGGAGTTGGTGCGTGGCCAGCATGGTCTCGTCGTGCTGCTGCTCGTGCTGCGCGATCATGCCGAAGGCGAAGCCCTCGTCGAGGAGCCGGGGCCCTTCGAAGCGGGCCTGCTCGAGCAGGTCCAAGACCCGGCCGCGGACCTCGTGCCCGTAGCCGCGCGCCTCGCCGGGCGCCATCAGCGGCAGCTTCGGCCGCTCCGCCCGCGGATGCTCGAACGCGTCGTACAGCGGGTCGATCTCCGGATGCATCGGGTCCCGGCCGCCGACCTCGCGCAGCAGCCAGAGCTCTTCCTGGTTCGCCACGTGCGCCAGGTCCCAGACCAGCGGCGACATCAGCGGCGAGTGTTGCTTCACCAGGTCCGCCTCGTCCACGGCCGTGGTTAGCAGGGTGGTGCGGTCGCGTGCCGCGGCAAGTTCCGCCGCGATCCGGGTCCGCAGGTTCTCGTCCTCGGTCATCTGGCTTCCTCCAGTAGGTCGTCGGACGGACATCTGTCTTTCTGCACGTACTGCTCGATGAAGTCGTCTACCGCCGCGAGGATCGTCTCGGGCGTCCGCCGCCTGGCCAGCGCGTCGCGTGCGGCCTCGAAGCACTCCCGGCTCGCCCGCGCGATCCGCGGGTCCGCCGGGCCGCAGCGAGCCGCGGCGAGCCACGGGTTCATGTCCGGATCGGCGCCGGCCGGCCCGGCCGGCCAGTCGCCGGGAGCGGCAGCGCCGTCCCAGAGCCGTTCGGCGGCGGCCATGGCGGCATCACCCGCCCGCGCGTCGTCGGCCAGCGCGGTGGCCACCGCCAGCGGCACTACCCAGCCGTCGCCCGGCTGGGCGTCGATCATCCGCAGCTCCAGGTACCCGTGCGGCCGGACCGGCGGGAACAAGGTGGACAGATGGTAGGCCAGGTCGTCGTCGGTGGGCGCGCGGAGCCCGTTGGCGCCGCGGACCCAGTCCCGGAGCGTGAGCCCGTGCGGCGCGCTCCAGTCCGCAGAGTCGTCCGATCGCAGGCACATGACCTGCGCGTCCATCGCGTAGGCCGCCCACGCCGCCCGCGGGTCGCCGTCCAGGCGCGGCGGCCGGGTGCGCCCCGGATCCATGTGCGCCCATACCTGCTGCCGTGACGAGCGCCAGCCCGTTGGCTTCCCGCCGCGCAGCGGGGAGTTGGCGAACGCCGCCACGAGCACCGGCGCGATCGCGTGCAGCAGTCGCCACCGCCAGCGGTATCCGGACGAGCCCGCGCTGTCGTCCCCGGCGTCCAGGCACACCTGAACGGACGCGGTCGCGCCCATCATCTGGCGGCCCCACGGGCCATCGCGGTCGAAGAACGCCTCCATCGCGGCGTACCGCGGCAGGTGCAGGATCCTGCGCGGGGAGCGGTACGGGTCGAGCCCGTACCCGGCCAGTTCGAGCCCCGCCTCCGCGGTCGCCGCGCGGAGCGCCGCGACGTCAGCGGCGGTCACGCGGACGCAGTCGGCCAGCGTATCCGCGGGCAGCGAGCTCAGCTCAAGCTGCCCGCCAGGCTCGGTGGTCAGCAGGGCCCCGGACGGCAGCACGCCCGGGGAAGCACTAGAAGGAAGCCGAACGTCGGGGGGTGCCTCCCCGGCGTCCCCGGCGCCGAAAGCCGATACGGCCGTGGCGATCCGCTCCGCCGACACGGGCAGGGAAGGGTCGCGCGCGTCGCGAACCAGCCATTCGAGTTCGACGCCGACCCGTTCCGGTGGACCGGTCTTGAGGCAGATTCCGTGAATGTGTTCGGCAGCATGCCGCTCTTGTATCTGGTGCGGCTCGCTCATGGAGGCACAATAGCCGCGATCACTGACAAAACAGCGGCCACTCGGTGCCGCCCCAGCGGTGTCCGGGGCAACAGCCGGGTTGTCGGGCGGCCGACAATCACCGTCTGACGTGCCAAGATCCTCAGTTGGGTCGCTGTAACGCATTCGTTATAAACTACCATCTCGCACCCGCCTCACACCCGTCCGGGCGCCGAAGCGTGGATTCCGGCATTTCCGGGCATGCCGGGCGTATCGCCGAGGTGCGGCGACCGACGGTCCGCGGTCAGGAGGGGCGGACGGTGATGCGCCCGGGAGCGCCGTCGCGGACCTGGCCGATCACCGCGCCGGGAACGCCGCGCTGGTCGAGCGCGGTGCGCAGCGCGGCGGGTTCCGGCGTGGCGAGCAGCAGGCCGCCCGACGTCTGGGCGTCCTGGAGCAGCACCGCCACCTCGTCGGGCACCGCGGGGTCGATATCAGTCCACGGGGCGAGGTACGCGATGTTGTTCCTGGTGCCGCCGGAGACATAGCCCGCCGCGGTCAGCTCGGCCGCGCCGGGCAGCAGCGGGACGGCGCGGGAGTAGACCTCGGCGCTCGCGCCGCTGGCGCGGAGCATCCGGTGCAGGTGCCCGAGCAGGGAAAAGCCGGTGACGTCGGTCGCGGCCCGCACGCCCGCCGACAGCGCCGCCTCGCTGGCGGCCGCGTTGAGCGCCGTCATCGCGGTGACCGCCCCGGCGAGTACGTCCTCCGGCGCGGCGCCCCGCTTGTGCGCGGTCGCGATCACCCCGGTGCCGAGCGGCTTGGTGAGCAGGAGCGTGTCGCCGGGCCGGGCGGCGCTGATCGTCAGCAGCTTGCCGGGATCGGCCAGGCCGGTCACGGCCATCCCGTACTTGGGCTCAGGGTCGTCGATGGTGTGCCCGCCGACCACCGGGCAGCCGGCCCCGGCCGCGACCTCGGCGCCGCCGCGGAGCACTTCCGCGAGGATGTCAAGCGGCAGCGTCTCACCCGGCCAGGCGGTGAGGTTGACCGCGAGCAGCGGCTTGCCGCCCATCGCGTACACGTCGGACAGCGCGTTCGCGGCGGCGATTCGTCCCCAATCTCGTGGATTATCGACAATCGGTGTGAAAAAATCGGTGGTGAGCACCAGGGCGCGCTGGGAGTCGAGGCGGAGCACGGCGGCGTCGTCGCCTTCGGCGGCACCAACCAGGAGATCCCCGGCGGCCGGAAGAGACCCTAGGGAAACCATCAGTTTGTCCAGAGCGGACAGTGGTAGCTTGCACGCACAGCCGGCGCCATGCGACAGCGACGTAAGGCGGACTGGGGCTGGCTGGCCTATCTCTGGCTGCGCGGTCACGGTCCCACCCTATGCCCACGCTCTGGCAAGATGAAGGTTGATGAAAGTACCGTCCGTTAAGTTTCCGCACGTCAGGCGGGGCAAGGCCGAGGAGCTGCCTGGCATCGTCGGCGTGGCGCGGGTGGACCAGCGGACGAAGAACCTGGTGAAGCGGCTCTGCCCCGGCGAGATCGCGGTTATCGACCACGCGGACCTGGACCGGGTCAGCGCCGACGAACTGATCGCCTGCCGGGTGTCCGCGGTGGTGAACGCCGCCAAGTCGATCACCGGCCGGTACCCGAACCTCGGCCCGCAACTGCTCCTCGACGCCGGGATCCCGCTGGTGGACGACGTCGGCAGCGAGGTGCTCGCCCGGGTCACCGAAGGCACCGACGTCCGGCTCGACGGCGAGGTGCTCTACCTGGGCGACCAGGTGATCGCCAAGGGCGTGTTGCAGAACGAGGACACGGTGCGGACGGCGCTGGACGAGGCCAAGGCCGGGGTGTCCATCCAGCTCGACTCGTTCGCTGAGAACACGCTTGAGTTCCTCCACCGGGAGCGCGACCTGCTGACCAACGGCATCGGGATGCCCGAACTCAGCACGAAGATGGACGGCAAGCACGTGCTTGTGGTGGTCCGCGGCTACCGGTACCGGGAGGACCTGCGGACGCTGCGCCCCTACATCCGCGAGTACCGGCCGGTCATGGTGGCGGTCGACGGCGGGGCGGACGCGCTGATCGAGGTCGGCTACCGTCCGCAGATGATCATCGGCGACATGGACTCGGTGTCCGACGAGGCGCTCGGCTCGGGTGCGGAACTGGTCGTGCACGCCTATCCGGACGGGCGGGCACCGGGGCTGGCCAGGATAAAGTCGCTGGGCCTCGACGCGGCGCCGCTGCCGGCGCCCGGCACAAGCGAGGACATCGCGCTACTGCTTGCCGACGCGATGGGCGCGAGCCTGATCGTGGTGGTCGGCACCCACCTGACACTGGAAGAGTTCTTCGACAAGGGCCGTCCGGGCATGGCAAGCACATTCCTCACCCACCTGCGGGTCGGCGGCAAGGTGGTGAACGCCCGCGGCGTCCACCAGCTGTACCAGAGCCGGATCTCCGGCTGGGCGCTGCTCATACTCGTGCTGGCCGCCGCGGTCACCGTGGTCGTCGCGGTGGTCCGCTCGCCGGTCGCCCCCACCCTGGACGATTACTTCGGTGCTTCCTGGCACACTTTCTCCTACTGGTTCACCGGACTGTTCAAGTGATCGATTTCCGATACCACCTCGTCTCGATCGTCGCCGTGTTCCTCGCCCTCGCGATCGGCATCGTGCTCGGCTCCACGGAACTGCAGGGCCACACGATCGACGCGCTGAACGCGGCGTCCAACTTGCTGAATAGCCAGCTCAACGCGACCAGAACCCAGCGCAACAACTACCAGACGCTGAACAGCGCGGGGGAGCAGTACCTGCAGACGGCGGAGCCGAAGCTGCTCGCCCGCCTGCTTGACGGCCAGCGCGTCGTCCTCGTCATCGAGCCCGGCGCGCAAGGCTCGGTCGTCAGCGGCATCAAGCAGGCCGTGACCGACGCCGGGGCCACCGTCAGCGGGCAGTTGACGCTGCAGCCCGCGTTCAACGACACGACCGGCGCCACGCAGTCCAGCCTGAGCAGCATCAACGGGTCGATCGCCAGCAGCGACGACACCCAGATGCACGCGGTCGCCAACCCGCAGACCGCCGATCAGCAGCAGGCGGCGCAGCTGATCGCGACCGCCATCCTGGAGAAGACCGCGGGCCAGTCTGGGCTGTCCGGCACGCAGGCCCAGACGCTGCTCACCTACTACGCACAGGCGGACTACCTGAGCGTCAGCGGAAACCCGGCCGCCCCGGCCGGCCGTGCCACCCTCGCGGTGCTCGTGACCCCGCAGAATGCCCCGTCGGACGGCGCCAACGATCCGGCCAACCAGGTGCTGCTTGCCATCGCCCAGGAGTTCGCGGCCGCTAGCGCGGCGACCGTGGTCGCCGGCGACACGGCGGGCTCGGCGCAGTCGGGCAGCGCCATGTCGGTACTGCGGTCGAGTAGCGTGTCCGGTGCGGTATCGAGCGTGGACGACGCCGACATGACGCTGGGACAGATCACCGTGGTCGATGCGCTTGCCACCCAGCTAGCGGGCGGCAAGCCGAACAGCTACGGTATCTCGGGTGCGTCCGCGGTCAGCCCGAACCCGTTGCCGTCCGCCGCTCCGAGCGCGACGGCGACCGCGCAGCCGCACGCGACTCCTCCGGGAAAGGGCGGGAAGCCCGTGAAGAACAAGTGATACGGGCGGTGCTCGCCGCCGTGGCCGCGGCCGGTGCCGGCGGCATCGCGGCCGGCGCGGCACGGACCGCGTACACGGCGCTCAAGCGTTACCCTCCGGGCGGTTCGCATGTCTGGTCGCGGACCAACCATCGCGGTGAGCCGGTCACCCTGCTTGAGGGGCCCGCCGCCGCGGCGGGGGCGGTCGCGGCGGCCCTGGCGGCGCCGGGGCCCGGATCCGTCCGGACGCGGGCGGCGCTTGCGCTGGCCGGCGCGGGCGCCGCGGCGTTCGGCGTCTACGACGACCTGGCGGGCTCGGGGAAGCGGCGCGGGCTGCGCGGGCACCTCGGGGCGCTGGCGCAGGGCGAGGTGACGACCGGTGCGGTCAAGCTCGGCGGGATCGGCGGCACCGGCCTGGCCAGCGCGGTGCTGGCCGGCGCGCAGCCCGCCGATGTCGTGATCAACGCCGGGCTCATCGCCGGCGGGGCGAACCTGCTCAACCTCTTCGACCTGCGGCCGGGACGGGCGATCAAGGTGGCGACCGCGTCCGCGGTGATGATCGCCGCCTCCGGTCGCAAGGGCAGGCAGGCGGTCGCGGCGCCGCTGGGAGCCGGCCTCGCACTGCTGCCCGATGACCTGGGCGAGCACGCCATGCTCGGCGACGGCGGCGCCAACGCGCTCGGCGCGATGCTCGGCGCGGCCGCGGCGACGAGCCTGCCGCGGGGCGCCCGGCTGGCGCTGCTCACCGGAATCGTCGCGCTGACCGCCGCCAGCGAGAAGATCAGCTTCACCAAGGTTATCGAGGACACACCACCGCTTCGCTGGCTGGACATGCTCGGCCGCCGGCCGCCGCTCCGGCGGTGACCGTCCCGGTGGCCGAGCGCGAGGGGACTCGGCATCGGAGCCGGGGAATCGGGCGGGCGGCGGTGATGATCGGCGTCATCACCGTGCTGGCCAGGGTGGTCGGCTTCGGGCGGCAGGTGGTGTTCGCGCACACCGTCGGCACGACGTGCCTCGGAACCGCGTACACCACCGCCAACATGGTCCCTAACATCATCTACGACATCGTGCTTGGCGGCGCGCTCAGCTCGGTGGTGGTGCCGGTCCTCGCCGGACCCGCCTGGCGGTCCGGGGAGCCCGACCGGGGACAGGATGCGAGCCAGATCGCCTCGGCGCTGCTCACCTGGACCGTGCTGCTGCTCGTCCCGGTCAGCGCGGTCGTCGCCGTCACGGCGCATCCCATCGTCTCGGTCCTGCTGAACGACGCCAGCGGGTGCCCGCGCGGCGACCTGGCCGGCGTCGGCGCGCGGATGCTGATCGTGTTCGCGCCGCAGGTACTGCTCTACGGGCTGGCCGTCGTACTGTACGGGGTCTTGCAGGCACATCGCCGGTTCGGCGCGCCCGCCTTCGCCCCGCTGCTGTCCAGCCTGGTTGTCGTGGGGGCGTACGCGGGGTTCGGCGTGGTGGGCGGAGCCTACGTGAACCGGCTGGGCTCGCTGCCGCCTGGCGCGGAGTACCTGCTGTCCGGTGGGACGACGCTGGGCGTGCTCGCGCTGGTCCTTACCGCGGTCGTGCCTGCCTGGCGGCTGCGCATCGCTCTGCGGCCGACGCTGCGGTTCCCGCCGGGGATCGGCCCGCGGGTGCGGCGGCTTGCCCTCGCGGGGGTGCTGACGCTGGTCGCGCAGGACGCGTCGGCTGCCGTGGTGATCGTGCTTGCCAACCGGTACGGCGATCCAGGCGCGCTGGTGCTGTACGGGTTCGCGTGGGCGGTGTTCGTTGTGCCGTACGCGGTGCTCGCGGTGCCAATCGCGACCAGCGCGTTTCCCGAGCTATCTGCGCGCTCCGCGCCCGCCGGCCACGTCGCGCCTGTGCTGTCCCAGGCCGCTTCCGCGCCCGCTTCCACGCCTGTCCAGGCGGTCCCCGAGTCGCCGCCGCCCGCGCCCGCCGCGCCCGCCACGCCGGCCGCGCCCGCCACGCCGGCCGAGTCGGCTTCGACCTCCGGGCGGGACCGCGACAGCTTCGACGAGACGACCGCGGCCTCTACCCGCGCCGTCATGCTGGCCTCCTGGCTGGGCGCCGCGGCGCTGGGCGGCATGCGGGTGCCGATCGCGCACGTCTTCGAGTCGCACTCACCGGCGTCGGCCTCCGTGCTGGCGGTGGCGCTGGCCGCCTTCGCCCCCGGGCTCGTCGGGTACGGGCTGGCGGCGAACCTGTCCCGGGTGCTCTACGCGCGCGGACAGAACCGGGCGCCCGCCCTGGCGGTCTGCGTCGGCTGGCTGCTCGTCATGCTCGCGGACCTGCTGATCGTGCCGTTCGCGAGTAAGGCGCGGGTGGTGCCCGTGCTGGGGCTCGGCACCTCGATCGGGCTGACGGTGGCGGGGGCGTCGCTGCTGCTGCTCGTCCGCCGGGAGCGAGGTCCCGCCGCGCTTACCGGGGCGCCGCGGGCGTTCCTGTCGGGGCTCGCCGGATGCGTCGCCGGAGTGGCGGCCGGGTCGGGCGTGGCGGCCCTGGTGCGCGGGTCCGGATTCTTCTCCAACGTCGGCATCTCGGTGCTCGTCAGCGTGGTGGTGACGGTCGTCTTCGCCGCGGTCGTGCTGACCGTCGACGGCGGTGACTTGCGCGCCGCACTCGCCCGGCTCCGTACCGGGACCCCCACGACGGAGCCCTGATCGCGGTGCGGGTTGCCTTCATACTCGGAACGACGAGTGGTGGCACCGGCACGCATGTACGGATGCTGGCGGCGGTACTCGCGGGCCGGGAGATCCCGGTGTCGGTGTTCGGCCCGTCGCGCACGGGCGGCGACCTTGGGTTCGCCGCGGTCAGCGGGGTGGAGTTCGCCCCGGTTGAGTTCGGTGACCGGCCGCGTGCCGGCGACGCCGTCGCGGTGCTGCGGCTGCGACGGCTGCTCGGCGCCGGCCGGGCAGACGTGGCGCACGCCCACGGCCTGCGGGCGGGAGCGCTCGCCGTCCTCGCCCTCGCGGGTGTTCGCGGCCCGGGCCGGCGGCCCGCGCTCGTGGTCACGGCGCACAACGCCCCGCCAGCGGGCGCCGTCGTGCCCGCGCTGATCTACCGGGCGCTTGAACTGGTCGTCGCCCGCGGGGCGGACATCGTGCTGTGCGTGTCCGGCGATCTCGAGGGGCGGATGCGCGCGGCCGGCGCGCGGCGCGTGGCCCGGGCCGTCGTGCCCGCGGCCGTCGTGCCCGCGGCCGTCGTGCCCGCGGCCGTTGTGCCCGGTGCCGCGCTGGCCGCTGATGCGCTGCCGCCCGCCGCTGCCGGCCGCCCGGTCGTGCTGGCCGCGGGCAGGCTCGCGGCGCAGAAGGGGTTCGGCACGCTGCTTGAAGCCGCCGTCTCCTGGCAGGACATGGACCCGAGGCCGCTGGTGATGATCGCGGGAGAGGGACCGCTTGACGCTGGGCTCCGCCGCCGCGCGCGGGCGCTTGGCGTCGACGCGGAGTTCGCCGGGCGCCGCGACGACGTGCCCGCGCTGCTGGCCGCCGCGTCGGTGTTCGTGCTGCCGAGCTTGTGGGAAGGCCAGCCGCTCATCCTGCAGGAGGCACTGCGCGCGGGGGCCGCGATCGTGGCGTCCCGTGCGGGCGGCATCGGCGACCTCACCGGGGACGACGCGGCCGTGCTTGTCCCGCCCGGGGACGCGAACCGGCTTGGCGCCGCGGTCCGCTCGGTGCTCGAGGATCACGACCTCGCGGACCGGCTGCGCGCCGCGGCGGTCAAGCGCGCCGCCGGGCTCCCTTCCGCCGACGACGCGGTGGACGCCGTCCTGGCCGCCTACGCCGGGGTCCTCGCGGCCCGCGATTCACGTTTCCCGTCCTGATCGGGGATACTGGCGCGGTGCCGCTAACCTCCACGTGCCTGTGCCTGCTGACCAGAACTAGGGCGGACGGTCAGCGGCAAGTGCTGCTCGGGTACAAGAAGACGGGCCTCGGGACCGGAAAGATCGTCGGCCTCGGCGGGCACGTGGAACCCGGGGAGTCACCCGCGGTGGCGGCGGCCAGGGAGGTGAAAGAGGAATCGGGAATCCACGTAGCGCCCGGGACGCTGGCGGAAGCGGCCCATGTGGCGTTCCGGTTCCCGGTTCGGCGGCACTGGAGCATGGAGGCGTGGGTCTACACCAGCGCCGACTGGTCCGGCGAGGCCGTCGAGACGGAGGAAATCATGCCGCGGTGGTTCCCTGTCACCGAACTGCCACTGGACCGGATGTGGGACGACGCCCGCTACTGGCTGCCGCGCGTCCTCGCCGGCGAGCGGATCCGCGCCGTCTTCACCTACGCCGACGACTGCGAAAACGTCCTTGAGGCCAGCCTCGATCTGTTCCGATCGTGATTTCGATGGTAGGTTGTCGGCTATGGCATCCAACGCGACCTTGATCGATTGGCTGCTCGATTCCGACCCGGCGTTGCGCTGGCAGGTCGAACGCGACCTGGCGGGCGCGCCGCAGGACGTGTGGGGCGCTACCCGTGCCCGGATCGCCACGGAAGGGTTCGGGGCGCGCCTGCTCGCGCTACAGGATTCCGATGGGCAGTGGGCGGGCGGTTCGTTCTTCCCGGGCGACTTCGACTTCCACGGTCCCGAAGCGGCCGAGGGCGCAGGGCAGCCGTGGACCGCGACGACGTGGACGCTCAATGCTCTTCGCGACTGGGGCCTGGATGCCTCCGCCCTCGCGGGCACGGCCGGCCTGCTCGCCGAGAACAGCCGCTGGGACTACGAGGGCCTGCCGTACTGGGGCGGCGAGGTCGACTGCTGCATTAACGCCTACACGCTCGCCAGCGGCGCGTGGCTGGGAGCCGACGTCTCGGCCCTGGCCGAATGGTTTCCCGGCCATCGCATGGCTGATGGCGGCTGGAACTGCGAGTGGGTGGCAGGCTCGACCCGATCGTCCTTCCACTCGACGCTCAACGTGCTGAAGGGCCTGCTGTACTTCGAGGCCACCACTGGCGGCACAGACGCGCTGCGCGCGGCGCGCAAGGCCGGCGAGGAGTACCTGCTGCGGCGCCGGCTGCTGTGCAGGCTGTCCACAGGCGAGCTGGTCGGGCCCTGGGCCAAGACCTTCGCCTACCCGTTCCGCTGGCAGTACAGCGTGCTCAAAGCGGCCGACTACTTCCTCACCGCGGCCCGCCATGACGGCGTCCCGCCTGATCCACGGCTCGCCGAAGCGATCGACGCCATCCGCGCGGCGCGGCGCCCTGACGGCACCTGGATACAGGATCATCGCTACCCGGGACGGGTGTGGTTCGAGGTCGATGTCCCGCCCGGCGAACCTTCCAAGTGGCTCACCTTCTACGGCACGCGCGCCCTTCAGCGGTGGGACGACGCGAATCCCTCCTGAGTGCGTCCTCGCGGGGCCGCGCTACCGGAGCCAGTCCTCCGCGATGCGGGCGGCGAGCCGCTCGAGAAGCGGACCCGGGTTCGCGCAGCAGCGCGCGACGTCGGGCTCGATGTCGGTGAGGGCGTAGGCGGCCGCGATGCCCGCCTCACGCAGCTGGTCGGGCCGCAACGTGCACACCCCCGCCACCGCCACGACCGGCACCGCCGGGTGGTGCGCGGCGGCGGCACGCGCCACCCCGACCGGCGCCTTGCCGTGCAGTGACTGGGCGTCAAGCGAGCCCTCGCCGGTGATCACCAGCCGCGCGCCGTCCAGGTACCGGGAGAAGGACACCATGTCGAGCAGCAGTGAGATGCCGGGACGCATCCGCGCGTGAAGGAACAGCAGCGCGGCGAACCCCAGCCCGCCGGCGGCACCGGCGCCGACGGCATCGCGGACCGCCGGGCGCGGCGCGCCCGCCGGAAGCGATGACGCGCCGACGGCTTCCTCCGCGACGTCCGCCCACCTGGCCAGCCCGGCCTCGAGGACAGGCACATCCGATACCGACGCGCCCTTTTGCGGCCCGTATACCGTCGCCGCGCCGGACGGCCCGAGCAGCGGGTTGTCCACGTCGGACGCCACGAGGAACTCGACGCCCGCCAGGTCATGCATCCCGGACAGGTCCAGCGTGCACAACTGGGCCAGGGCCGCGCCGCCGGGCGGCACCTCAGCTCCGGAAACGTCGGTCAGCCGCGCGCCGAGCGCCTGCACCAGGCCGGCGCCGCCATCGGTCGTCGCCACGCCGCCGAGGCCGAGCACCGCCCGGGTAGCGCCCATCCGGACCGCCGTCAGGATCAGTTCCCCCACCCCGTAGCTGGTCGCTGTCAGTGGGGCGAGGCTGCCAGCGGGCAGCAGGGACAGCCCGCACGCCTGCGCCGCCTCGATGACCGCCGTCCCGTCCAGCAGCCCGAACGCCGCCGTCACCGGTACCCCGGCCGGACCGCGCACCTTGGCCTCGACCCGCCGGAAGCCCGCGGCGACCGCCGCCTCCGCCGTCCCGTCGCCGCCGTCCGCGACCGGTACCCGCGCGATCTCCGCTCCGTGCACGCCAGCCCGCGATAGCCCGGCCGCCACATGAGCGGCGACCTGCGCCGCGGTGAGCGTTCCCTTGAACTTGTCGGAAGCGATGACCACGCGGCTCATACCGCCCATCAGATCATGATTCCGGATCCCCCACCGGCTAGCCGGTCTCTTCCCAGCGGCGCCGGACGGCGGCGAGGCCGTCCGGCGTCAGCGACCCGTGCAGCCGCAGCCGGGCCACGCCGCCGTCAGGGAACACGTTGAGCCGAACGTGGGTGACCGGCTGTGCGCCGGACAGCCGGAACCGGTGCGGCGTATCCGGCAGCAGGGGAGTGGGCGGAAGCAGCACGGACCAGCGCGCCTGGTCACCGGCCGAATCATCCCGTCCAGACAACGACGCCGCACCAGGCGAATTACCGATATATCCGGATGTGTCGATCTCGGCGAGCGACACCGCGGCCTGGCCGGCCAGCCTGACCACGAGCCACTCGTTCCCCGGCTCCCGGCGCCGCCGGGTCTCCCAGCCCTCGCCCATCACCCGCGGCAGCCCGGGGAAGATCACGTTCCGCGGCGAGGAGTAGAACCGGTCGCTGCACGCCACGACGTCCCCGCCGTTCTCCACCGCGGCCAGGTCGAACGTCAGGTCCGCGAGCAACGAGGGCGACGGCACCACGACCCCGTGCACCCGAAGCCGCGCCACCCCGCCGTCCGGGTAGATCCGCAGCCGCGCATGCGTGAACCGCCGCGGCGATGACACGGCGAACACGTGCTTGCTGTCTCCCTGCAGCGGGCTCCGCGGCACCAGGGGCAGCCATTCCCAGGCGGAGAAATCAGCCGGATAGCCGGTGACACAGCACGCTTCCACCGAACACGACGCGGGATAGTTCCCGGTGAAGAACGCCGTGTCCACCACGACGGCGCGCACCACGCCCGGCGCGCCCAGCCGGACGATGACCCAGTCGTGCTGCGCATCCGCGGGCAGCCCGCCATCCGGCCCGCGCTGGCGCCGGGTCTCCCACCCGTCGTAGACCTGTCCCTTGTGCCCATACGTGCGCGGGGCGAACGACGGCGCCGACGGCGTGATCAGGTTCTCCTTATCGGCGAAGAACTCGTCGCTGGCCGCCACCACGGACCCGCGCAGCGACCGCGACGCGAGATCCGGCAGCGACAGCGGGCCATCTGCGTTACCCGAGTTCATCCTTACCCCTGCGCAACAGTTTGCCACGCGGCTCCCCGTCGCCGGGAAAGACCTCCCGGCCGCGCAGCCACACCCGGGACACCCGTCCGGTCAGCGTCCGCCCCTGGTACGGCGTGACCGGGTGCCGGTGCAGCAGTTCGGCGCCCCGCACGGTGAACGAGGCGTCCGGGTCGAACGCGACCAGGTCCGCGTCGCACCCCACCGCGATCCGGCCCTTGCCCGGCAGGCCGGCCAGCGACGCCGGGAACGAGGACATCCACCGCGCCACGTCGGCCAGCGTCCGCCCCCGCCGCCGCGCCACCGTCCACACCGCGGGCAGCGAGAGCTGCAGCGACGCGATTCCGCCCCACGCGGTCCTGAAGTCGCCTTCCTTGAGCGACGGGGGGCACGGCGAGTGGTCGGACACCACGCAGCTCAGCACCCCGGACTCCAGGGCGCGCCACAGCGCTTCCCTGTTGGCCGCGTGCCGGATCGGCGGGCAGCACTTGAACTCGGTCGCCCCGTCGGGCACCTCCTCGGCGGCGAAGAACAGGTAGTGCGGGCAGGTCTCCGCCGACAGCCGGATCCCGGCCGCCTGGGCCGCCCCGATCAGCGCGGCGCACTCGGCGGCCGCCAGGTGCACCACGTGCGCCCTGGCCCCGGTCGCCGCGGCGGCGGAGAGGACGGTCTCGATCGCCCGGCGCTCGGCGACCGGCGGTCGCGACGCGACGAAGGCGTCGTACGACGGCCCGGCCGGTTCGCCCACTTCGCCCGGATCTTCCGCGTGCACGATCATCGGCGCCCCCAGCGGCGCGAGCACTCCCATCGCGGCGCGCAGCGAGTCCCGGGCCAGCGGCGGGAACTCCGGGATGCTGGTGTTGCTCAGGAAGCACTTGAACCCCACCACGCCCGCCTCGAACAACGGCCCAAGCGCGTCGGCGTTCGATGGCACGGCCCCGCCCCAGAACGCCACGTCCACCGCGCACTGCCCGGCCGCCGCCGCCACCTTCGCCCGCAGCGCGTCCACCGACACGGTGACCGGAACCGAGTTCAGCGGCATGTCGCAGATCGTCGTGATCCCGCCGGCCGCCGCCGCGCGCGTCGCGGTCGCGAACCCCTCCCATTCGGTTCGCCCCGGCTCGTTCACGTGCACATGCGTGTCCACAAGACCGGGCAGCAGGGCAAGCTCGCCGAGGTCGACGTCCGTGGTCGCGCCAAGCCGGGCGCCGTACTCCGCGATCCGCTCGATCCTGTTATCCCGAACGATAACGGCGGCCTGTCGTACGCCATCCGGCAGCGCCACCCGGGCGGACCGGACGACCAGCGTTCCGCTCATAGCCAGCCGAAGCTCGTCGAGCTGTCCGCCTGGTCCAGCGGGACGTACTCCAGGCCGACGCTGCCCGTATACCCCTGCCCGGCGAGCTGCTCGAGCAGCGGCCCGAAGTCCAGCGTCCCGGTCCCCGGCATGCCCCGGCCCGGAGGATCGGCGATCTGCACGTGCCCGATCCGGTCGCCGTATTCGGTGAGCTTCGCCGGCAAGTCCTCACCCATCGTGGCGAGATGGTACAGGTCCGCGAGGAACGCGACGTTGTCCGCGGGGATCTTGTCGATCAGCGCGATCGCGGCGTCGCTTGAGTCGATGGGGAAGCGCGGAACGTCGACGGAGTTAATCGCCTCGACCAGGACGGTCGCCCCTGCCGACGCGGCGGCGGACGCGGCGATCGCGAGGTTCTCGATCGCGACCTCGTCCTGCCACGCGGGATCGACGCCGTCCACCCGGTTCCCGTACGGCGCGTTGAGCAGCCGGCAGCCGGCCCGCCCCGCGATCTCGGCGCACGCGATGACGTTCTCCCGGAACGCGGCCGCCGCCGACGGGATCGACACCAGGCCGCGATCCCCGGCCGCCATGTCCCCGGCATGGAAGTTCAGGCTGACAAGCCGGACGCCCGCGTCCTCGATCGCCGCGACGAAACTGTCCGCGTCCTTGTCCGCGGGCGCCATCTCCGCCCACGGCCACCAGAACTCCACCGCGTCGAACCCGGCGGCCTTCGCCGCGGCCGGCCGCCGCAGCAGCGGCAGTTCGGTGAACAGGATCGAGCAGTTAACGTCGAACCGCAGCCCATGGGTACGCATCGAGATATCTACCTGGCCTTTCGTTCACGCCGTGCTGCCGGAAGGCGCATCCGGGGCACATGGCCGAGTGCCGCGTCCATGATCGTATTTGTTTCCTGGTCAGTGTCCGGCCACTCGCTCATACAGGGAATTCTGTTGTGGCTCGCGCAGCCCAGGACGTAGTGTTGCCGGCACATCGCTACGACCTGGAGGACCGTGACTTCCTTTACTTCCGACGGCATTGCCTATGACCGCGAGGGGCCGCGCGGCGAACTGCCGATCGTGCTCATCCACGCGGGCGTCGCCGACCGCGGCATGTGGGATCCCATCTGGCCGGAGCTCACCGGTGAGCGGGACGTCGTGCGGGTGGATCTGCGGGGATTCGGCGATTCCGCCGCGCGCCCGGCCGGGGCGGTCTCATTCCCGGGCGACGTGGTCGACATGCTGTCCGAGATGGATGTTGACCGCTGTCACGTGGTCGGCGCATCCTTCGGCGCGGGCGTGGCGGTCGAGGTCGCGCTGAGCAGGCCATCGGCAGTGGCTTCGCTCTTGCTCGCGGCACCGGGCGGGTCGCTGCTCGCGGAGATGACGCCCGATTGGCAGGCGTTCTTGGACGCGGAGAGCACCGCACTGGAACGCGGCGACCTGGACGCGGCGGTCGAGGCCAACCTGTCCTGGTGGGTCGAGGGCACGCGCCGTTCCCCAGATCAGGTTGACCCCTCGGTCCGTGAGCGCGTGCGGCGCATGCAGCGGCGGGCGTTCGAGGTGACCGCTGACTGGGACGACGTCGAGGAGCAGGAGCTGGATCCGCCGGCCCTTGACAGGCTCAGCGAGATCGAGGTTCCCGTGCTCGTCCTCGTAGGCGGGCTCGACTTGGACGCAGTGCATGACGCCGCCGGGCGTGTGGTCGCCGGGATCGCCGGTGCCCGGCGCGCCGACTGGCCAGACGCCGGGCATCTGCCGTCGCTTGAGGACCCGGCTGCCTTCGCCGGCCTGCTGCGGGAGTTGGTCAAGGACACGCCCACCGCGGCGGGCTGACACCAACCGCGCTTGTGCCAGCCCGCCGCGCTGGCTGGCGCAGGAGATGAGCCCCGTCGCCGACGGCGTGCGCCTCGTCCAGCCACCGTTGGAATTCGTCGTCCAGGTCAGAAATTGAGGTTAGCGAGTAACGGTAAGAAACCAAGGTTTTAGCATTAGCTTCAGCCTTAACGAGTCGCGGATCCTCAACACGTCGCATCAGGTTCAGGCGCCCCCTGAGCCCTCGATCGAGAACGCGTACGGTCGCGAAGATACGGCGTGTTCCGCACAGCACGATAGGTCCGTTCTGCAGCTCGAAAATCACCGGACCGGACGCCCGTGACATATCCACGAACCGGCGAAACATCCGCACACTGGCCTCTGGCATGCCAGTTAGGTAAGGATCGAAATCACTGTCGTGAGAAGCTACCGCCCAGGGCCCGGGCATATAACCTCCGTTCGCTTCCGGTGATTCGCGGTTTCGGTTTGAGGGGTGATGGGTGTGGTCCCGGGGCTTATTTTCCCCTCATCTCGCGTGCCCGGCCAGGGGCAGCGAGGGGCATGCGGTCCGGATTCTCCCCTTTTGCCTGCGTCAACATCTTGTGAACAGCGGGGCTGAGGCCGACCGGCAACGCTGACCGTGATCACGCGGCGGTGCCCTGGACGCGGGCGGCGGCGGCCGCGTGCCGCTTGAGCTTCTCCTCGACGCCGGGGACGGCCAGCGTGCCGTCGCGCACGAGGACCTTGCCCGCGACGACCGTGTGCCGGGCGCTGACCGGGCCGCAACGCAGCCACGCCTCGACCGGGTCGGTGAGCGCGCCGGCGTAGCGCACGCCTTCCTGCGGCCAGCACACCAGGTCGCCGACGGCACCGACGGCCAGCTCGCCGATCTCCCCGGTGCGGCCCAGGCAGGCAGCGCCGCCGCGGGTCGCGATGTCAAGCACCTCACGCGCGCTCATGCCGGCCGGCCCGTGCCGCTGCCTGCCGAGCAGCAACGCCGCCCGCGCCTCGGTCCACAGCGACGCGCTGTCCGCGGACGACGACCCATCGCAGCCCAGGCCGACCGGGGACCCGGCCGCGCGAAGTTCGCGGACCGGCGCGAAGCCACCGCCGCCGAGCAGCATGTTCGAGCTTGGACAGTGCGCCACGCCGACTCCGGCATTGCCCAGCCGGGTCACCTCGGTTTCGT
>Ga0335075_10004573_pt1 | contig 21616 bp, 24 predicted proteins | sample Lox_Sample_24_FD_206723 | JGI IMG/M metagenome (GOLD analysis project Ga0335075, IMG submission 206723) | Soil microbial communities from Loxahatchee National Wildlife Refuge, Florida, United States - Lox_Sample_2.4 | ecosystem: Environmental > Terrestrial > Soil > Wetlands | place: USA...
GGTGCAGCGGGTAGTCGCACTGGGCGGCGAGCAGCCGGTAGGCCTGGATCATCACCACCGGGTTGTGGTGCTTGACCGAGATCTTGATGTCGCGGAAGCCGTGCTCCTCGAACAGCGAGCACTCCCAGAGCGCGGACTCGACCAGCGCCTCAGGGGTGGCCTTGCCGTACTTGGCCAGCAGCCGCTTGTCGAGCGAGCCCGCGTTCACGCCGATCCGGATCGGGGTGCCCGTGTCGGACGCGGCCCGCGCGATCTCCTTGACCTTGTCGTCGAACTCCTTGATGTTGCCCGGGTTCACCCGGACCGCCGCGCAGCCGGCGTTGATCGCCGCGAACACGTACTTCGGCTGGAAGTGAATGTCGGCGATGACCGGGATCTGCGACTTCTTCGCGATCATGGGCAGCGCGTCCGCGTCGTCCTGGGACGGCACCGCGACCCGGACGATCTGGCAGCCGGACGCGGTCAGCTCGGCGATCTGCTGCAGGGTGGCGTTCACGTTCGCGGTCAGCGTGGTCGCCATCGACTGCACGCTCACCGGCGCGCCACCGCCGACGGGCACGTTCCCTACCATCAGCTGACGCGACTGCCTGCGCTCGGCCAGCGGCGCCGGAGGGGTGGCAGGCATGCCAAGGTCAACGCTCATTAGATTCCCATCCCGTCAGTGCGTCGGTGATCGGCACGACTCTATTCTCGCCTAGTCTCTGGGCCATCGCTCGCACACCCTGACTCTTCCGTCAGGGTGGTTACCCGTTGTTAACCAATGCTTACCGGGTTGAAAATGTCCGCGGAAATGAGCAGCGCGCCGAACAAGACCAGAACGACGAAGACGGCGAAGCTCACCGGGATCAGCTTACGGTAGTCGACCAGCCCGGGATCGGGCCGGTGCAGCCGCCGGGCGAACCACGACCGCACCATCTCCCAGAGCACCACCGCCACGTGGCCGCCGTCCATCGGCAGCAGCGGCAGCAGGTTGAATATCCCCACGAAGATGTTCAGCGACGCGATAAGCAGCAGGATGAAGGAGACCTTCTGCTTCCAGCCCACGTCGGCGGCGACCGCCTGGCCGGTGTCCCTGGCCGCGCCGTAGACGCTCGACACGTTGCCCGCGTCGGACGTCGCCCGCTTTTCCTTGTTGAACAGGTCAGGCAGAGCGGCCGGCAGCTCCGCCAGGGAGGAGACCGAGCCGGTGACCACCTCAGAGAACCCGCTGCCGACGTAGCGGATCGCGCCGATCGGGCCCACCGACTGGAACACGGTGTTCTCGGCCGCGTCGAACCCCAGATCGGTGCCGTACCCCGGCACTTCAGCCAGGCGCGTATGGAGCACCAGCGACCGGCCGTCCCGGTCGACGGTCAACGAAACCGGCTCCCCCGGCTTGCCGGCCTGGATCGCGTTATGGAGCTGCGTAAAACTGGTCATCTTGACCCCGTTGTACGCCGTCACGGTGTCGCCGGGCTTCAGCCCGGCCAGGACCGCGGGAGACTTCGGCGCATTGACGGCGCACTTGGCCCCGGCCAGCAGGGCCGCCTCCGAGGGCTGCACGCAGGGCGTCACCGCGGTCACCTGGTTCGTGGCGATCTCGTTCTCGATCCCGATGCCGAGCGCGAGCCCGAAGATGATCACGGCCGCCAGCACGAAGTGCATGAAGGAGCCGGCCCCGAGCACGATCAGCCGCTGCCAGCCGGGCGCGCGGCGGAAGGAGCGCGGCTCGTCTTCCTCGTCCACCTCGTCGATCGAGGTCATGCCGGTGATCTTGACGAAGCCGCCGAGCGGGAGCGCCTTGATGCCGTACTCGGTCTCGCCGCGCTGGGTGGACCAGATCGTCGGCCCGAAGCCGATGAAGTACTGCGTGCACTTCATGCCGAACCGCTTGGCCGCCACGAAGTGCCCGGTCTCGTGCAGCATGACCGAGATCAGCAGGGCGGCAAGGAAGATCAGCCAGCCGATCACGTCCAACAACGTGCGTCCTCCCTACGCTCCCGCCGACCGGGTAAGCTCCCGTGCCCGCGTGCGCGCCCACGCGTCCACCGCGAGCACGTCATCGACCGTGGTCGCCCCGGCACCCGACGTGTCGTGCTCAGAGACTACGCGAGCCACAGTGTCAACGATCCGCGGGAACGAGATCCTTCCCGCCAGGAAATCGGCCACGCACGCCTCATTCGCGCCGTTGTAGACGGCCGGGGCGGTGCCGCCGAGCCTGGCGGCCTCCCTGGCTAGCGCGACGGCCGGGAACGCGCCCTCGTCGAGCGGCTCGAACGTCCAGGTCGCGGCCGTCGTCCAGTCCAGACCGGGCGCGACGTCGGCCACCCGGTCCGGCCAGGCGAGGCCGAGCGCGATCGGGATCCGCATGTCGGGCGGGCTCGCCTGGATGATCGTGGCGCCGTCGGCGAACTCCACCATCGAGTGCACGATCGACTGCGGGTGCACCACCACGTCGATCTCGTCCAGGCCGAAGCCGAACAGCAGGTGCGCCTCGATCACCTCGAGTCCCTTGTTCACCAGGGTGGCCGAGTTGATCGTCACCAGCGGCCCCATGTTCCAGGTCGGATGGGCGAGCGCCTGCTCCGGTGTGACCGACGTCAGCCGCTCGGCCGCCCAGCCGCGGAAAGGCCCGCCGCTGGCCGTCAGCACCAGCCGCTTGACCTCGGAGTTCGCCCCGGCCCTGAGGCACTGGGCGATCGTCGAGTGCTCGGAGTCGACCGGCACGATCTGCCCCGGCTTCGCCCGGCCGGTTACCAGCGGGCCGCCGATGATCAGCGACTCCTTGTTGGCCAGGGCCAGCGTCCGGCCGGCCTCGAGCGCGGAGAGGGTCGCCCGCAGCCCGGCCGCGCCGGTCACGCCGTTGAGCACCACGTCGCACGGGAGCGCGGCCAGGCGCGACACCGCGTCGGCGCCTGCGATTACCTCAGGGCCATGGGCTGATGGGGCGGAGCCGGGGTCCGTTCGATCAAATTCTGCTTTTAGCTCTTCTCGCACCGACGCCGCGGCGGCGGAGTCGGCCACCGCGACGACGTCCACGCCGAATTCGGCCGCCTGCCGGGCGAGCAGGCCCGGATTACCGCCGCCGGCCGCGAGCCCGACCACCCGGAACCGGCCGCGGTTGCGGCGCACGATGTCAAGCGCCTGGGTCCCTATGGACCCGGTCGAACCGAGAATCACCACGTCACGCGGGGCGGGGGCTGCTGGGGTCGAATTCACCCCGCCATTGTTCCATGCACGGCTGGGCGACGAGAACGCGAATCTTGGGCGTGTCGCCGTCGCCCGTCCGGTAGATTCCCGATACCTATGAGAATCACACGCAGTAGCCGCATCGTCGCTCTGATGGCGGGCATCTCGCTCGCCGTCGGCGCGCAGGCGCTGTTGCCGCAGGCCGCGACCGCCGCGTCGAGCGCCCGGCCGGCCCGTGCACGGCTGACGGCCGTCAGCCGTCCGGCCGCCGTCGCGCGGGCCAGCTGGCTGACCGGGGACACCGCCGGGCGGGGGCTGCGGCTGGTGCACAGCGGCGCGGTCGCCGCCGCCGTCGGCAAGATTTTCTTCACCCTCGGCGCCACCGACTACACGTGCTCGGGGACGCTGGTGCGCAGCAGGCGGGGCTACGTGGTGCTGACCGCCGCGCACTGCGTCACCAACGGGCGCGGCCAGTGGGCGGTCGACTGGACGTTCGTGCCCGGCTACGCCGACGGCGTGGAACCGTACGGGCAGTACACCGCGCGGCGGTTCTTCGTGTCGCCGCGCTGGCAGGGGCCGGCCGGAAGCGAGCGCTATGACGTCGCCTTCGTCCAGGTCGCCCCAGCCCCGGCCAGGGTCTACGGGTGGAAGGCGCGTCGGCCGAAGGCGCCCGCCGGGCTGCCGGTCAGGTTCGCCGCCAGCCAGACGGCCCCGCTTGAGGCGGACGCCTACGTGTTCGGGTACCCGGCCCTGCGGCCCTACACCGGGCTGTACCCCAACTACTGCGCCGGGCCGGCCGCCAGCAGCGCGACCAGGAAGGGGAGCGAGCGCATCGCCTGCGCGATGACCGCCGGCGACAGCGGCGGGCCGTGGCTGACCGGGTTCAGCCCGCAGGCGGGCAGCGGGACGATCACCGCCGTCACCGCCTACAAGCTGGCCGGCGACCTGCAGACGCTCTACGGCACCGTGCTCGGCCCGGTCGCCCGCGGCCTGTACCTGAGGGCAAGCGCCTAACCGCGCCTGGCTACCCGGAACCCGGACTAGGATCGCCACCGTGACCTCGACGGTACGAGATACGCCGCTGCGAGCGGTGCACGAGCGACTCGGCGCGACGATGACGGACTTCGCGGGCTGGCTGATGCCGCTGCGGTACGAAGGCGAGACCGCCGAGCACCAGGCGGTCAGGAACTCCGCCGCCCTCTTCGATCTGTCCCACATGGGGGAGATCGCGGTGACCGGGCCCGACACGGGCGCGGCGCTTGACTACGCGGTCGTCGGCTGGCCGTCGAGGCTGCCTGTCGGCGGCGCTAGGTACACGATGCTCTGCGCGCCCGACGGCGGCATCCTCGACGACCTGATCATCTACCGGCAGGCGGACGAGCGGTTCCTCGTCGTCGCAAACGCGGCCAACACCGACGTCGTGCTTGCCGAGCTTCTCCAGCGGGTCTCCGGGGCCGCGGTGGTGACGGACGAGACGGTCGCGACCGGGCTAATCTCCATTCAGGGGCCCGACGCGGTCGGCCGGCTGGCCGCCGTGACCGATGTCGCGGTCAGCGACATGCGCTACTACAGCGGCGCCTACGGGTCGGTGGCGGGGCGTCCCGCCTGGGTGGCGCGAACCGGGTACACCGGCGAGGACGGCTTCGAGATCTTCTGCGCGGCCGAGGACTGCGTGGCGATCTGGGACGCGCTCGCGGTCGACGGCCTGCCCGCGGCCGGGCTTGCCGCGCGCGATACGCTGCGGCTTGAGGCGGGAATGCCGCTTTACGGCAACGAACTCGGCCCGGACCTGACCCCGTATGAGGCGGGGCTCGGGCGCGTGGTCCGACTCGACAAGCCGGGTGACTTCGTGGGCCGGGCGGCGCTCGCCGCCCGGGCCGCCGCCGGGCCTGCGCAGGTGCTCGTCGGGCTGGCGGTTCAGTCGCGACGGGTGCCTCGGCACGGGTACCCGGTGGTGGCCGGGCCGGCTCCCGCCGAGACGGCGCGGGTCGGGGTGGTGACCAGCGGCGGGCCGTCGCCTTCGCTCGGCCTGCCGATCGCGATGGCGTACGTGGCGGCCGATGCCGGCTCCGGGCCCTTTTACATTGACGTCCGGGGACGGCCCGAACCCGCCTCGGTGACACCGCTTCCTTTTTACAACAGGAAAAAAGCGTGACGAGCTTCCGTTTTATGACAGGAGAAAGCGACGATGAGCGTTCCCGCCGAGCTCAGGTACACGGCAGAGCACGAGTGGGTGGCGATCGCGGGCGAGACCGCCACGATCGGGATTACGGACTTCGCGGCCACGTCGCTCGGCGACGTGGTCTACGTGTCGCTGCCGACGGTCGGCGCCACGGTCGGCGCGGATGACCCGTGCGGCGAGGTTGAGTCGTACAAGTCGGTGAGCGAGCTCTACTCCCCCGTCGACGGCGAGGTCACCGAGGTCAACGAGGAGCTCAACGACGACCCGGCCCTCATCAACGCCGAGCCCTACGGGCTCGGCTGGATGTTCCGGGTGCGACTGGCGCCGGGCGCGGCGGAGCCGACCGGGCTGCTCTCTCCGGCCGAGTACGAAGAGCTCATCACGTCCGCTGGCTGACGGCGCCCGGCGCCACGTCCGGCGCCCCGCGCGCCACGTCCGGCGGCGCCGGGCCCGGTTACTTGCGGAGGCGGCGCCAGATGAGGTAGCAAGTGACGCCGACAGCCGCGAGCGCGACCGCGCTGCCGACCAGCGGGTCAACCTGGCTGATCCGCTCCTTGGCGCGGTCGCCGGCGCGCCGCGCGATGTTGCCGGGGGCGACCCGGTCGGCGATTTCGTCGATGGTCTGCGCGAGGTTGGCGCGGGTGCGCTCGATCTCGGTGACCAGTTCGCGCGGCGCGAGCGCGGTCGTCTCGGTGTCGGTCTCAGCCATGCGGGTCACTCTATAAGACCACTTTGCCTGCCGGTCGGACCGGTATCGTTTCGCGCGCGGCGCAGCAGCCACACCAGGCTCTCTTTTCAATCATTTTTACAAAGATCAATGTCATAGACGTCTATATTAGACTATTACATTCCGCGCAATATCCGGCAAAAGCAGCCATTCCGCTGGCCGCCATGAATACCCTCGTGAGCAGCGACGATGGGAGAATCATGCGGCTTATCAACAAACTTGTATATTGCCTGGCAGCGACCATACCTGTGGCCATCCTCGCGGGCTGCTCCGGTGCGAGTTCCAGCGGGGCCGGCGGCCCGCTCGAGACCTCGACCATCGTGATCGACGCGGTGCCCACCGCGGACGCGGCCGGACTTTACGTCGCCGAAGACGACGGGTTCTTCGCCAAGCAGGGGCTGACGGTGAAGATCGTCCCGATCAACGGCGGCGAGTACGGGATGGGCGACCTGCAAACCGGCAAGGTCCAGCTCGTCGAGGGTAACTACGTCTCGTTCGTGCTCGCCCAGGTGGCGGGCAAATTCGCGGCACCCGACCCGACGAATCCGGCCGGGCCGTCTCAGCCGGTCAAGCCCATCAACATGCGGATCATCGCCGACTCGTCGCAGATGCAGCCGGGCAACCAGGCGCTGTACGTGATGCCGAATTCGGGCTACAAGACGGTGGCGGACCTGGCCAAGGACCACGCGAAGATCGGCATCAACTCGCCCAACAACATCGCCCAGGTGCTGCTCGGCTCGCTGTTCGAGGCGAACGGGCTCTCGCTCAAGTCGATCAAGCAGTACGTCCAGCCGGCCTTTCCGCTCATGCCGGCCGACCTGGCCAACCACACGATCGGCGCGGCCTGGCTGCCGGAGCCGTTCGGCACCGAGGCTCAGCAGAAATACGGGGCCGTGCAGCTGGCCGACTTGGACCAGGCGTCGCTGCAGAACTTCCCCATCGGCACGATCGTCGGCACGGCTCAGTGGGTGAAATCCAACCCCGGTACGATCGCCGCGTTCCTTCGCGCCTACGACCAAGGCCAGCAGATCGCGGACACCGACCGGAGCGCGGTGGAGAAGGCCCTCGTCAAGTGGACCCAGGTGTCGCCGCTCATCGCCGCGAACATGACGTTGGACTCCTACCCGCTGGCCATGGACGTCCCCGTCATGCAGCGCATCCCCGACGCGATGTACCAGTTCGGCGTGCTCACGCAGCACTACAACATCACGGACATGATCCAGCCCGAGCCAGGCGAGATCGGGGGCTAGCAACAGCGATTCGGGGTTATCCGGATATTAGCCGCCTATCAGGCAATATGGACATTTACCATAAAAGATAAAGCCCCCTGAATTGCCGGTGCAATTGCAATAGCCTCGGTGCCATACGGGCAAGGGGGCTTGCATAATGCTTATCGATAGGTTGGCTTATTCGGGCATCGCCGTGGCCGCGATCGTGGCGGTCGGCGCCCTGGCGGGCTGCTCTTCCGGTGCTAGCGCGGCGGCGAGCGGGCAGGTCAAGCCGACCGTCATCACGGTCGACGCGGTCCCCGCGTCCGAAGAAGGCGGCCTCTACGTCGCGGCCCACGAAGGATTCTTCGCGCAGCAGGGAATCGCCGTCAAGATCAAGCCGATTACCGGCGGCGAGGCCGGAATCCCCGACCTTCAGTCGGGGAGGGCGGACCTCGTCGCGGGCAACTACGTGTCGTTCATCCTGGCCCAGATGGCAGGCACATTCGACGGCAAGCCGGCCAACATGCGGATTATCGCCGCCGGGTCCGAGCTCCAGCCGGGCAGCGAGGCGCTGTACGTGATGCCGGACTCGAGGTTCAAGACCGTCGCCTCGCTCGGGAAGTACCACGCCCGGGTGGGTCTCAACACGCCCAACGACGTGGGCGACGTGATGGTCGGGGCGCTGCTCGAGGACACCGGCTACACGCTGAGGGACATCAGGCAGGTCATCCCCGCGGGCGGCTTCCCCGCGCTGCTGAAGATGCTGCCGGCCGGGAAGGTCGACGCGATCTGGCTGCCGGAGCCGCTCGGCACGATCGCCGAGCAGGATGTGGGCGCGGTGCCGCTGGCCGACTTCGACCAGGGGTCGATGCAGAACTTCCCCTTCACCGGCTATATCGGGACGGCGCAGTGGGTGCGGACCCACTCGAGGACCGTCGCGGCGTTCCTGCGCGCGCTGGCGGAGGGCCAGGAGCTGGCCGACACCGACCGCGAGGCGGTGGAGTCGGCGATGGAGAAGTACACCGGCATCACGCCGCTCGTCGCCGACAACATGTCGATCGACGGCTACCCGCTGACGATGGACCTGCCGGAGCTGCAACGGGTGCCCGACTCGATGTTCCAGTACGGGCTGACGCCGGGCGCGAAGAGCGCGTACCAGATAACCAAGATGGTCCAGCCCGAGCCCGGCCTGATCGGGAGCTAACCGGGCCGTCCGATTTTCCGCGAATATCCGACCTTCTAAATAGATGCTGGTTTATCCTTCCTGGGGCATGGACGTTGGTCTGTGTGTTGCTCAGGTGAGGGGTTCCAGTGATCGGCAAGGGCAAGTGGAGACACGCGGCGACCGCCGTGGCGCTGACGGCCGTCGCGGCGCTGGCGGCGGGCTGCTCCGCGGGCGGCGGGTCCGGCGTCGCCTCGATTGCGAACAGCCTGCCCACGAACTACGGCCCGGCGGAGCAGACCACGCTCAACGTCGGCGTGGTGCCGGCCATGGACTCGGCCGGGTTCTTCGTCGCGCTGAACGAGGGCCTGTTCACCAAGGAGGGCCTGAAGATCAACTACTCGCCCGCGACGAGCTCCGAGACCGCGATCCAGCAACAGGTGAATGGCCAGCTGCAGGTCACAGCCGGCAACTACGTCTCCTACGTCCAGTACGCGGCGGACCCGGCCCACGCGAGCAATCCGCTCTGGGTGATCTCCGAGGGCTCCGTCATGCAGCAGGGCGCGCAGGTGATCTTCACGATGCCGAAGTCGCACATTACCTCGCTCTCCCAGCTCAAGGGCAAGCTCGTCGGGGTGAACGCGCCGAACAACATCGACTACCTGCTCGATGTCTCGGTCCTCAAGGAAAACGGCATCAACACCGCCGACGTGAAGTTCCCCACGGCCACTGACAAGGACTTCGCCTCCACCGACGGCGCCATCCCGTTCCCCGACATGGCAGGCGATCTGGCCCAAGGCGAAATCGCCGCCGCCACGATGCCCGAGCCGTTCGCCAGCATCGCCGAGCAGCAGTATGGCGCGGTGCCGCTGGCCGACCTGAACCAGGGCGCCACCACCGACTTCCCCATCGAGGGGTACGTCGTCACCAAGGCGTGGGCCGAGCAGAACCCGGACACGCTCAAGCGGTTCCTGGCCGCGCTCTCGGCCGGCCAGGAAATCGCCGACACGAACCGCGCGGCAGTTGAGAGCGCGTTCGAATCGCTGAAGGGCGCGCAGAACGGCCACGTGCCGAGCACCATCGCCGCCGTGATGGCGCTCGACACCTACCCGATCGGCATCGACCAGACGCGACTGCAGCGTGTCGCCAACGTGATGTACCAGTTCAACCTGCTGCCCTTGGCCTACAACGTGAAGAACATGATCATGCCGTCGCAGGACTTCGACTTCTCCTCGTTCTCGGCCGCCGGGACGTAACCCGTAAGATCCCGTCTATGGCGGCGACCAGCCAGTTCGGACTCATCGTCGCGGTGATCGGCTTGGCCGGAACCGCGGCGGTGCTCTCCAACCGGCTGAGCGCGCGGCTGCGGGTCCCCGCGCCCGCGTTCTTCCTCGTCGCGGCCGTGATCGCGGCGCAGCTGTGGCCGCAGGCGTCGCTGTCCTCCGCGGGCACGGTGCTGCCCGCAGCCACGGTGGAGCACGTCGTCACGGTGGCGCTCGCGATCATCTTGTTCGACGGCGGCATGCACATCGGCCGGCGGCGGTTCCGCACCGCCGCCGCCGCCATCGTCTGGACCGGGGTCGCCGGGACGCTCGTCGCCGCCGCGGGCACCACGGTGGCCGCGCACTATGTGGCGGGCATGGGCTGGCACCTGTCGCTGCTCGTCGGCACGGCGGTGGCGGCGACCGACCCCGCCGTGGTGTTCTCGGTCTTCGGCCGGAGGGAGATCGCCGGCCGGACCGGGGTGCTGCTCGAGGGCGAGTCCGGCGCCAACGACCCGGTCGGGATCGCGCTGCTGGCCGCGCTGCTGGCGGCGCACGGCAGCGTCGGGGCCATCATCGCGCACGTGGTGGCCGAGTTCGCGCTGCAGATGACCGTCGGGGTGGCGGTCGGGGTGGCGGGCGGGCTGGCGCTGCTCGCGTTCATGCGGCGGGTGCCGCTGCCGAGCGAGGGGCTGTACTCGCCCCGGGTGCTGGCCGGCGTGCTCGTGATCTTCGGCGTCGCCACCGTCGCCCAGGGGTCAGGGTTCCTCGCGGTCCTGGTGGCGGGGATCATCCTGGGTGACGAGCCCGCCCCCTACAAGCGCGAGATCCAGCGGTTCCACTCCTCGCTTGCCAGCCTGGCCGAGATCGTCGCGTTCACCATGCTCGGGCTCACGATGCGGCTGTCCGAGCTCGCCAGCAGGTCCGCCTGGGCCGACGGGCTCGCCCTGGCGGTGCTGCTGACGTTCGTCATCCGCCCGGTGCTCGGCGGGCTGGTCCTGCTGCCGGTCCGGCTGACGGTGCGCGAGCGGATCTTCTTCCTCTGGACCGGGCTCAAGGGCGCGGTGCCGATCCTGCTCGGCCTGGCCATCCTCGATTCGGGCACGCCCGGCGCCACCGAGGCCTACCAGGTGATCTTCGTCATCGTCGGCTTCTCGGTGACCGTGCAGGGCGGCTTGGTCCCCACCCTCGCCCACCGGCTCCGCATCCCCCTGCGCACCGTCGAGCCGGAGCCCTGGTCGCTCGGCGTCCGCTTCAGCGAGGAACCGGAGGGACTGCACCGCTACCACGTGGCGCCCGGCGCCGTCGCCGACGGCAGCGCCATCGGCGACCTGCCCTGCGGTGAGAACGCCTGGGTCAGCCTCGTCATCAGAGACGGCGCCCTGCTCACCGTCGGCGCCGACACCACCCTCCAGGGCGACGACGACGTCCTCGTCCTCGCCGACCCCGACGAGACGCAGGCCCTGGAACGCTACTTCACCGACCCGGTGGCCCCCAAACGCCCCGAGAGCCACCCTTAGGAGGCCGCCTGCGGCCGTCTGGCCGGGATTGATGGGACTCGTGAGACTGGCCCGGGTGGGGTCCGGACAATAAAGGTGCGGGCGAAGGGACTTGAACCCCCACGGTGTTTCCACCAACAGGACCTAAACCTGTCGCGTCTGCCATTTCGCCACGCCCGCGTGTTGCTTTTCTATACTCCCAGATCCTTGCGGAGCCGGTCGACATGGCCGGTTGCCTTGACGGCGTAAAGGGCCTTCTCGATCTTGCCGTCGGCATCGACGACGAACGTGGAGCGGATCACTCCCATGATCGTCTTGCCGTAGTTCACCTTCTCGCCGTACGCGCCGTACGCGGTCAGGACCGACTTGTCCTGATCGGACAGGAGCGGGAAGGTGATGTGCTCCTTCTCGCGGAACTTGGCCAGCTTGGCCGGGGCGTCCGGGGATATGCCGAGCACCGCGAGCCCGAGCTTGCCGAAGTCGGGCATGGCGGCGGTGAAGTCGCACGCCTGCTTCGTGCAGCCGGGGGTGAGCGCGGCCGGGTAGAAGTAGACGATCACCCGCTGGCCGCGCAGCGACGACAGCGACACCGGGTTGCCGTCGGCGTCGGGCAGCGTGAAGTCGGGCGCCTCGTCGCCTGGCGCCAGCCGTGCTCCGGCCATGTGGCCTCCCCTTCTGCCGTGCTATTCCGCCCACACGTTATCGCATTTCCGCGGGCGGGTATCTATGGACGGTTTTGTCCCGCGCGGTAGGGTAACCGTGTGCGACAGGGTCGCGTGACTGAGTCGGACTGTGGAGGTTTCTGATGCGTGCACGCCCTGCTCGATCGCCGCTCTGCGCCGTCGGGCTCGCGGCAGTCCTGGCGGCGGCGCTGGCGGGCTGCGCCGCGGCAGGCTCGGGCACGGCGGCGACAAGTTCGCCCGCGAAGACCGCCGCGCCGTCCAGCCCCCTGGACGCCGTGCAGCTGGCGGCGAAGACGACGGGCGGCGCCAGCTCCTTCACCGGGACGATAAGCGTGCAGGCCACCGCCAAGTCCGGGACGACCGGCAGCGGCAGCGTCTCCATGACCGCGACGATGGCCGAGCAGGTGCGGCCTTCGCTCCAGGCCGAGGTGCAGGTCGGAACGCTCAGCGCGGCCGGGTCGACGCTGCCGGGCGGGATGACCGAGCTCATCACGCCGAGCAATTTCTACCTGAAGTGGTCCTTCCTCACCCAGGAGGCGCACCTGGCCAAGCCCTGGCTGGTGATCCCGGTGTCGGCGCTGAGCAACAGCAGCGGGGTCAACCTCAGTCAGATCTTCAGCCAGGCGACGAGCAGCAGCCCGCTCAACGAGTCCCAGCTGCTGGCCGGCGCCAGCGACGTGCGGAAGATCGGGACGGGAACGATCGACGGCGTTCCGGTGACCGAGTACACCGGGACGGTCTCCATCGGCAAGGGGATGCAGTACCTCTCCGGCAGCGCTAAGACCGCGATGCAGAAGGAGGTCGCCGCCGACGGCCTCAGCACGGCGACGTTCACCATCTGGGTTGACAGCCAGTCGGTGATGCGGAAGGCCGTCATCACCGAGAACGGCACGGCTCTGACCGACGTCACCACCGTGACCGTCACCAGCCTCAACCAGCCGGTGCGGATCCCGATCCCGGCCGCCAGCGAGACCACGTCGCTGCCAAGCGGCGACCTCGGCAGCCTCGGCTAAGGCCGCCCGCCCGGCGACCGGTCCCGGCGGCTGTGCGCGTGCGGCCGGGCCCGGTCGCTAGGCGCGGGCGGCGATGACCGGGGCGATCGCGCGGAACGCGCGGCCGCGGTGGCTGATCGCGTCCTTCTCCGACGGCGCGAGCTCGGCCGTCGTGACCGACAGCCCCTCGGGCACGAAGATCGGGTCGTAGCCGAAGCCGTTGCCGCCGCGCGGGGCCCGGGTGAGGGTCCCGGCCAGCACGCCGGTCGCGGTCCACTCCCCGCCGCCGTCCGGGAGCGCGAGCGCGGCCACGCAGACGAACGCGGCGCCGCGCTCACCGGTGTCGGCCAGCTGGCCGAGGAGCAGCTCCAGGTTGGCGGCGTCGTCGCCGTGCCCGCCCGCCCAGCGGGCCGACAGCACCCCGGGCATCCCGTGCAGCGCGTCCACAGCCAGGCCAGAGTCGTCGGAGACGGCCGGCATCCCCGTCCAGGCGGCGATCGCGCGCGCCTTGAGCAGCGCGTTGTCGGCGAACGTGAGGCCGGTCTCGGGCACGTCGGGCGCGTCGGGGAACGACTCGAGCCCGACGATCTCGACCCCGCCGCCGACATCGGCCAGTATTCGGTTGAGCTCCGCGATCTTGCCCGCGTTGCGCGTCGCGAGCACGACCCGCTCAGCCACTGATCGCGCCCGCGCCGACCGGGTCGGCGCCGAGGGCCTCGATCTGCAGCCGGGTTAGCGCGGCGCAGCCGGCCGTCCCGAGATCGAGCAGGCTGCCGAGCATCGCGCGGGAGAACGGCTCCCGCTCGGCGGTGCCCTGGATCTCCACGAAGTCCCCGGTGCCGGTGCAGACCACGTTCATGTCGGTCTCCGCAGCCGAGTCCTCCTCATAGCACAGGTCGAGCCTTGGCTCGCCGGCCACGATCCCGACCGAGACCGCCGCCACCGAGGCGACCAGCGGGCTGCCCTTCAGCTTTCCGCGCTTGCGGAGCCAGTCGATCGCGTCCGCGAGAGCCACGTACCCGCCGGTCACCGCGGCCGTCCTGGTGCCGCCGTCGGCCTGCAGCACGTCGCAGTCGATGACGATCGTGTTCTCGCCCAGCGCCTTGTAGTCAACCGCAGCGCGCAGCGACCGGCCGACGAGCCGGGAGATCTCGTGGGTTCGCCCGCCCAGCCGGCCCTTGACCGACTCCCTGTCGTTCCTCGTGTTCGTCGCGCGCGGCAGCATCGCGTACTCCGCGGTCACCCAGCCGAGGCCGCTTCCCCGTCGCCACCTCGGCACCTCCTCGGTGACGCTGGCGGCGCACAGCACCCGGGTCTTGCCGAACTCCACCAGCACTGACCCCTCGGCGTGATCGAGCCATCCGCGGCTAATCCGCACCGGCCGCAGCGCATCCGCGGCCCTTCCGTCTGGACGTGTCATGAACCAACCCTACCGGGGTCGCGCCCGAGCGCGCCCGAGGCAACCGGGGGCCCGGACAGGTCGATGACCTGTCCGGTGACGGCCACGTCGACGGGACCGTCGAAGGACGCCGCCGCCTCCCCGCGGGCATCGTCCCGGTCGTTCCAGGGCTGCAGGTGGGTAAGGACCAGCCGTCCCGCGCCGGCCCGGGACGCGTAGCCGGCCGCCTGGCGGGCGGTCAGGTGCAGGTCGGGCGGCAGGTCGGGGCCGTCGAGGAACGCCGCCTCGGATAGGAACACGTCGGCGCCCCCGGCCAGGCCGACCACGGCCTCGGTCTCGCCGGTGTCACCGGTGTAGGCGAGCGTCCGGCCGCCGTGGGCGAACCGGAAGCCGAACGTCTCGACGGGGTGGTTCATGTGCGCGAGGGTCACGTCGAACGGACCGATCCGGATCGAGCCGGGCGCGAGCGTCTCGAACGTGAACCGCTCCGGCAGCCCGCCGTCCCCTTCCGGTGAGTGGATGAGGCCGATCCGCTCGCGGGTGCCGGCCGGCCCGTAGACCGGGATCGGCGGCTGCGGCCCGGCCGGGGCGTAGGTCCGCGCCACCGAGTAGGAGTACAGGTCGACGCAGTGGTCGGCGTGCAGGTGGCTCAGCGCGATGGCGTCCACGCCGAACAGCGGTGCGTACCGCTGCAGCGCGCCGAGCGAGCCGTTGCCCATGTCGATGACCAACCGGAAACCGTCCGCCTCAAGCAGATAGCAGGACGCCGCGCTCTCGGGACCCGGGAAGCTTCCGGAGCACCCAACCACAGTAAGACGCATGAAACACAGTATTCCCCCGGGGACGACCCCCCGGTGGTCCCCCCGGCTAAACGGCTGGGAGACCCACGACTGATATTCAGGCCCAGAGTTGACCTTCGAGCTTCTGCTCGGCGTCGCCCAGGGTGCCGCTGTAGGCGCCGGTGGACAGGTACTTCCAGCCGCCGTCGGCGACCAGCACCACGATGTCGGCCCGCTCCTTCGCCTTGACCGCCTGGGCGGCCATCGCCAGCCCGGCGTGCAGCGCGCACCCGGCCGAGATGCCGGCGAAGATGCCCTCCTTGGACAGGAAGTCCCTGGTCCGGCGGAGCGCGTCGGCCGAGGAGACCGAGAACCTGGTGGTCAGCACCGACGCGTCGTAGAGTTCGGGCACGAAGCCCTCGTCCACGTTCCGCAGGCCGTAGACGAGCTCGCCGTACCTCGGCTCGGCCGCCACGATCTTCACATCGGGCACGTGCTCGCGCAGGAACCGGCCGGTCCCCATCAGCGTGCCGGTGGTGCCAAGCCCGGCGACGAAGTGCGTAACCGAGGGGAGGTCAGCCAGGATCTCCGGCCCGGTCGTCTCGTAGTGCGCCCTGGCGTTCGCCTCGTTGCCGTACTGGTAGAGCATCACCCAGTCGGGGTGCTCGGCGGCCAGCCGCTTCGCCACCCGGACGGCCTCGTTGGAGCCGCCCGCAGCCGGGGAGGTGAAAATCTCCGCCCCGTACATGCCCAGGATCTGGCGGCGCTCCTCGCTCGTGTTCTCCGGCATCACCACGATCAGCTGGTAGCCGCGGAGCTTGGCGACCATCGCCAGCGAGATGCCGGTGTTGCCCGAGGTCGGCTCCAGGATCGTCGAGCCCGGCCGGAGGAGCCCGTCCTTCTCGGCCTGCTCGATCATGAAGAACGCGGCGCGGTCCTTCACCGACCCGGTCGGGTTACGGTCCTCGAGCTTGGCCCACAACCGGACGTCGTCGGACGGGGAAAGCCTCGGGAGCCCCACCATGGGGGTGTTGCCGAGGGAGGCAAGCAGCGAGTCGTAGCGCAAGCTGGTTCCCCTACAGCGACCCGCCGGCCACGGCCGGCAGCACCGTCACCGTGTCGCCGTCCTTGACCGGGGTCTCTAGACCGCCGAGGAAACGGACGTCCTCGTCGTTGAGGTACACGTTGACGAAACGACGAAGCTTCTCGCCATCGACGAGCCGCTCCCTCAGCCCGCCGTGCGCGGCGTCCAGGTTGTCGAGGAGCTCGTCCAGCGTCGCGCCGGACCCCTCAACCGCCTTGGCGCCACCGGTGTAGCTGCGCAGGATCGTGGGGATGCGAACCTCAATGGCCATTTTTCAACGCTCCTCAGTGAACTTCTTTACGCCATGGATGGGAACCTTTACCAGGTCCCGATTCATTCCGAGATCTCAACCGGTTCCTCGGTGACCTCGCCGTCGATGATCCGGTACGAGCGAAACTCGGTCTCCGCTTCATCCCGGGTCGATACCAGGACATAGTGGGCCTGCGGCTCGCTGGCGTAGGTGATGTCGGTCCTGGACGGGTACGCCTGGGTGGCGGTGTGGGAGTGGTAGACCACAATGGCCTCTTCGTCCCGGTCATCCATCTCGCGCCACACCTTCAGCTGCTCAAGCGAGTCGAACCGGTAGAAGGTGGGCGAGCGCTCGGCATTTTGCATCGGGATGAACCGGCGCGGGCGGTCGCTCCCGGCCGGACCCGCGATGACACCGCAGGCCTCGTCCGGATGGTCCTTGCGAGCGTGTTCGATGATCTTCTCGTAGAGCGCGCGCGAGATCGTCAGCATGATCGGTGAGACTACCTGGCGAGCGCGTGGACCAGAGACTCCTGCACCGCGCCGAGCCAGCCGTAGACCTCGAACGCGGCCAACCTCGGGTCCTTCGGGTCGAGGGCCGCGAGCTGGTCCTCGAAGTCCTCGGTGACCTCGAGCCGGACGCCGAACATCAGCCGGATGTCGTTCAGCGCCCGCAGCCAGTCCCTGGCCTGGTCGCCGGTGAGCCTGATCTTGCCGCCCTCCGGCGGCAGGGTCTCCAGCAGGGTCTGCGCGAAGTACTTCTTGGCCTCGCGGAGCGAGGACTCGGTGTACTTGCGGAACTCGCCCGCCTTCTCCGGGTCGTCCTTGTAGGCGTCGGGCAGCAGCCGGGCCACCACCGGGTCGGCCGGCAGCTCCGGGTCGGGCTCGTCGGGCGAGCTGAACTGCCGCTCCAGGTCGGCGAAGATGTCGGCCGACTCGTCCGGCGCGGCCGCCTCCGACGGCGGTGACGGCCGCTCGGGGTCGTTCAGCAGCTCCATGACCGGGACGACGAGGGTGCGCAGCAGCGTCGCCTCACCGCCCGACAACCTGACGGTCACGCCGCCGTCCCTGGTGGACCGGAACATCTCTACCTACGCATCCTGGCGAACGGTCGCCCATAGGCCATAGCCGTGCAGTACCTCGACGTTGCGCTCCATGGCCTCGCGGGTGCCGCTCGCCACCACGGCCCTGCCCTTGTGGTGGACGTCGAGCATGAGCTTCTCGGCCTTCGGCCGTGAGTAGCCGAAGACGTGCTCGAAGACATATGTCACATACGACATCAGATTTACCGGGTCGTTCCAAACAATCGTCAGCCAGGGCTTATCCGGCACCGATTCATCCGCTGACCGCGGCAAATCCACCTCAGCGGGTGCCACGCTCACTCGCAGCCACCTCCTTGTCCGTAGTCTTCCACTTGTGACCACATCGGAGAACAGCGGGACCACCGCGCTGCTGACAGACCACTATGAACTCACCATGCTCCAGGCTGCGCTGCACAGCGGCGCCGCTTCGCGGCGCGCGGTCTTCGAGGTCTTCGCCCGCCAGCTGCCGCACGGCCGCCGCTACGGCGTCGTGGCCGGCACCGGCCGGCTGCTCGACGCGCTTGAGCGGTTCCGTTTCGGGCCGGCCGAGCTGTCCTTTTTGCGGGATAATCGGATCGTAGACGAGACCACGCTCCAATTCCTCTCATCGTATCGGTTCGCGGGCAACGTCTGGGGCTACGCCGAGGGCGACGTCTACTTTCCCGGGTCGCCGATCCTGGTCGTCGAGGGCACATTCGCCGAGTCGGTGCTGCTCGAGACCGTGGTGCTGTCGGTACTCAACCACGACTGCGCCGTCGCGTCGGCGGCGTCGCGGATGGTGACCGCGGCCGGCGGGCCGGGGCCTGGCGGGCGGCCGCTGATCGAGATGGGCTCCCGGCGCACCCACGAGAGCGCGGCGGTGGCGGCGGCGCGCGCCGCCTACATCGCCGGCTTCGCGTCCACGTCGAACCTGATGGCCCGTTCCACGTACGGGGTGCCCACGTCCGGCACGTCGGCGCACGCGTTCACGCTCGCGCACGACAGCGAGCACGATGCGTTCGTCGCCCAGCTCTCCTCTCTCGGCCACGGGACCACCCTGCTGGTGGACACCTACGACGTCGAGCGCGGGGTGCGGGCCGCGGTCGAGGCGGCCGGGGACTCGCTCGGCGCGGTGCGGATCGACAGCGGCGACCTGCCCGCGCTCGGGGTTTCTGTGCGGGCGCTGCTCGACTCGCTCGGGGCGAAGTCGACCAGGATCATCCTCACCGGCGATCTCGACGAGTACTCGATCGCCGGGCTCGCGGTAGCGCCGGTCGACGGCTACGGGGTCGGCACGTCGCTGGTCACTGGGTCAGGGGCGCCGACCGCGGCCCTCGTCTACAAGCTGGTGGCGCGGTCCGACGAGCCGCTCGCCGACGGCGATCCGGCCGGGCCGACCGACCTGCGGCCGGTGGCGAAGCGATCCGTGGGCAAGCCGGGGCGTGGCGGGCGCAAGTGGGCGGTGCGGGAGCACAACGCTGCCGGCGAGGCGGTGACCGAGCGGATCTGGCTCGCGCCGCCCGAGTCGGCGCCGACTGCCCGTTTCCTGCTCCAGGAGCTGGTCCGCGACGGGAAGATCGTCGGCAGGGAGCCGTTGGCGGCCGCACGGGCGCGGCACACCGCGGTGCTAGCCGAGCTCCCCTCGTACGCGATGCAGCTGTCTCGCGGGTACCCGGCTATCCCGACCGTCTTCGGCCCCGACGCCTCCGACGACGCCTGACGGCGGGACCGCAACTGCCGCGGAAATGAGCCTGGGGCCCCCTGATCCACCTCCGATATGGTCCTGGGCCCCCTGGTCCACCCCCGTATGGGCGTGGGGCCCACCGGTCCACCTCCGATATGGGCCTGGGCCCCCTGGTCCAGCTCCCATATGGGCGTGGGGCCCACCGGTCCAGATAGAGCGGGTCTGGGCGCCCCAGGGCCAGAACGAACGTGAGTCTGGGGGCCCCAAGCCCACAACGACGGCGGCCCCACCGCAGGGGTTAGCTGGGAATTTCCTGCTGGATAGTTACATTTTGCGGTTGAATAATGACAATATGTAGCTATGCCCAAGCTTGCCGTATTTGACCGAGAGCTGATGCGGCGCACGCTGGCCGCGCAGCATCAGGTGGTCAGCCGCAGCCAGGCCGTTGCCTGCGGGATGCCACGAAGCACGCTCCACCTGTGGGCCAGCCCGGACGGAAAGTGGCAGAAGCTGCTGCCCGGCGTGTACCTGGCGGTGACCGGGAAGCCGACCCCGGAACAGCGCCTGGTGGCCGCGCAGCTCTACGCGGGCAAGCGCAGCGCGGTCACTGGGCCAGCCGCGTTGCGGCTGCACCGGTTGCGGTCACCGGGTCCGGATGCGATCGACGTGCTGATCCCGTGGGCAACCAGGCGGCAGAGCATCGGTTTCGTCCGGATCCACAGGACCAGGCGGATGCCGGCTGTTCACCGGAGCGGGGCGATCGTGTTCGCCGCGCCGGCCAGGGCCGTGGCCGACGCCGCACGCCAGTTCACGTCGCTTAACGATGTGCGCTCGGTCGTAGCCGAGGCAGTGCAGAAGCGCGCCTGCTCGATCGCGGAAATCGGGATCGAGCTTGAGCAGGGCGGCAGCCATGACTGCGCCCTCCTGCGGGTGGCGCTGACCGAGGTCAGGGCCGGGGTGCGCTCGGTCGCCGAGGCGCGCTTCCGCGAGCGCGTGGTCGCATCGGACCTGCCGGCGCCGCGGTTCAACGTGTTCCTTCGGGCGGCCGACGGCGTCGACATCGGCGAAGTGGACGCGTGGTGGGGCGACGCGGGCGTCTCGGTCGAGATCGACTCCCAGGAGTACCACTTCTACCGGGAGGGCTGGCTCAGGACCGACGCCAAACGCGGCCGCCTGCTCAAGCACGGCATCTTCCCGCACAACATCGCGCCGACCCGGGTCGAGCGTGACTGGGACGGCATCTACGACGAGCTCAAGTCCTCGATAGCCAAGGGCCGCAAGCGCCCCCGGCTCGGCATCGTCGCCTTCGACCCCGTCGGCTGACCGGTCGGCCTCTTCCCGTTGTGGACCGGTGGCCCCCAGGTCCACAACGCAACTGGGCCTGGGGCCCACCGGTCCAGTTCTAGTGGGCGTGGGGCACCCACGCCCGGGACGGACATGGACCCGGGGCACCCACGCCCAGAGCGGGGATAGACCCGGGGCACCCACGCCCAGAACGGGGATGGGCGTGGGGCACCCACGCCCGGGACGGACATGGACCCGGGGCACCCACGCCCAGAGCGGGGATAGACCCGGGGCACCCACGCCCAGAACGAAGCCGGGCGGAGCCGGGGGCAGCGTGGGGCGGAAGAAGCCAGTGTGGCTACGAGGGGCTGGCGACGGGGAGGCCCGCGCCTTCCGCCGCGTCAAGCAGCTGCTTGTCGTAGCTGACGAAGGCGGTCAGGTCGCGCCTGATGGTCAGCGCCGAGACGAGGTGGATCGCGGCCGCGGTGCCCAGGCCGGCCGGGGCCTGGGTGGCGGCGTTGTCGAGCAGGTCGTGGGTGAGCGAGACGACCGAGACTCGGCGGATGATGCGCTGAGCGCGGGGCAGCGCGCCCGGCTCGGACCGCCAGATGGCACGGAGCACCTCGGCTCGGTGCAGGGTGCTTGAGACCAGATCCTGGCCCGGACGCGCTGCCAGGTAGCTGCTGAGCGCGGCGGACTCCGGCTCCGAGAGGGCGAGCTTAACCAGAGCGGAGGAGTCGAGGTAGATCACGGCCGCCCCGTCCCCGCGCTGCCGCCTTCCTCGCCGGCCCGCAGCTGCCCGAGCGCGTGGCTGGCGGTGGGCCCGCCGGCCGCGCCGAGGTAGGGCTCGATCTCGAGGACGCTGCCGTCATCTTCCGCGCGCTCGATGACTCCCTTGGCTATCCAGCGCTCGAGCGGGCTCTCGGGGTCGCGCACCGGGACCATCTGGGCGACGAGCCGCCCCCGGTTGGTGATGTCGACCGTGTAACCGCGCTCCACCAGGTCGACGTAGACGCTGGCGTGCTGGCGCAGCTCGCGGATGCCGATCCGCTGCGCTGGAAGGTTGCTGGTGGCGTGGTGAACGGGGTCGCCCGAGTACCCAAGATCGGGGTTGAGCGGCTTGCCCCGGCGCCGGTCGCCCTTCTGTGGCATGGGGGCACGGTAGCACATCAAATGCTACACTGGATGAC
>Ga0335075_10004574_pt1 | contig 21611 bp, 14 predicted proteins | sample Lox_Sample_24_FD_206723 | JGI IMG/M metagenome (GOLD analysis project Ga0335075, IMG submission 206723) | Soil microbial communities from Loxahatchee National Wildlife Refuge, Florida, United States - Lox_Sample_2.4 | ecosystem: Environmental > Terrestrial > Soil > Wetlands | place: USA...
GTCGCCGGTGTGCGTCTTGTCGCCGAGGATCCCGGACAGGAACGCGGTGCCGCCGGTGGTGATCACGACCGCGCCGGAGCGGACCTGCCAGGTCTGCCCGGTCTGCTTGTTGACGCCCCGCGCCCCTGCCGCGGCGCCGTCGCTGGTGAGCAGCTCCAGCGCAGGAGAGTGGTCGAGGATGGTGACGTTGTGCTTGACCAGGATCGAGCGCAGGAAGGCCATGATCGTCGGGCCGCGCAGGTTACCGCGGGACTCCCGGGTGCCGTCCGGGGTGCGGGGCCACTCGTACCCCCACTTCGCGATCGCGTCGAGATTGGCGTAGCTCTGGTCGAACACCCGGTAGCCCCAGGCCGGGTCCGACAGCCCGTAGGCGATCGGCTGGCGCGCGTCCACGATCGTGTCCCGCTGTTCCTGGTCGTCGGGCATGATGTAGTAAATCCCGGTGCCCGCCCCGACGCCGAAGGGGCCGGACGTGCCGAGATAGCCCTTCTCCGCGACCACGACGCTGGCGCCCTCGTCGGCCGCGGACAGCGCCGCCCAGGCACCCGCCGGGCCGCCTCCGATCACCAGGACATCGGCCTCTAGCTCGACGTCGAACGTATCCACTTCGTGTTGAGCTTCGATTGTCATTCCTCAGTTCCTTCAGAGACGTGCGGTCGAACGGTCAGCGGGCCGATCATATTTATGACTTAAACGATAGGAAATATCGATTGTCAGAGTCAACATTGCAACTATTTGAAATAATTGCGTCCTTCAGCGGGCCGGCGGCCGCCGGAATCAGTCCGCTAGCGGGTTCGCATAGACGGCGTCGAGGACCACGGCCCCGGCCGCCACATCCCCGCCGAAGCTGGATGCGATGATCGAGCGGCCAGGGTTTGCCCGTTGCCTTGTTCGCGCACCAACCTCCGCTCGCAGGGTTTCCACGCATCCGGGCAGGTGCATCACACCCGCCTCGGAGACCACGAGCAGTTCTGGGTTGAGGACATCGAGCAGCAGTGCGGCGGCTGCCCCGATCAACCTCGCACGCTCGTGGAACAGCGCCAGGGCTCGCCGGTCGCCGCGTCGGGCGGCAGCCAGCGCTTCCTCGAAAGAAGGCTCCAGCGTGATCCCCGCACGTGCCGCTCGCGCTCCCAGTTCGTCACTCGCGACAGCCGCCTGCAGGCAGCCACGCCGCCCGCACACGCACCGCTCGGTCCTGCCCTCGAGGGGCAGGTGCGCGATGAGACCCGCCGCGGACTGCGGGCCGTGGTGAATCGTGCCGCCGGTCGAGAACGCGGCGTCGATCATGTTCGCGACGAACAGCTGGACAACACTCGCGTGCGCCCGAGCGTCGCCGAAGAGCAGCTCGCCTCTGGCGAGCGCACGGGCCTGGTTGTCTACGCGTACCGGCAGGCCAGTCGCGTCCTCCAGCATCTGGCGGACCGGCACGCCGCGCCAGCCGAGCCGCGCGTGGTCGACGATAACGCCGTCGGCCCGGTCCACCCATCCGCCTACGGCCACGCCAAGACCCAGTGCCGCGCGCCCCTCCGCGTACTGTGCGAGGAACTCCGGGACGCGCCCAGCCGCCCGCTCGATCACCTGCCGGGGGCTGGTATCCAGATGGGGCAGCCGTTCCTTCGCGATGACCTGTCCTCGCAGGTCAAGGAGTGCGAGCGTGGAATACTTGAGGGTGATGTGCAGCCCGCAGGCCACCCTGCCGCTTGTATCGATATCCACCGGGACGTGCGGGCGGCCCACCGGCTTTGGCCCGGCCACCTCGGCAGACTCGCGCAGCAGTCCCGCGGCCATCAGGTCGGCGACCAACCTGGTCACCGCTGCCGGGCTGAGCCCGACGAGCCGGGCGATCGTGCTTCGGGCGACCGGGCCGTGATCCAGGACTGCTCGCAGTACCGCGCTGTCGTTCGACGTCCGGCGATAGTCCGCAGTCCGCGAGATGTCGCGCCGCCGCACCGGGGCGAGGACTACCGATTTCCGAGGCATCTCATCCGGATGACGCATGAGAATAGTCTACTAAATCGCTCTTTTTTATCAACATTAACTCGACCGGACCGCTGGCGGGCGAGGGCCGCGAGATGGCAAGCGTGCCGTCGAGCGGCAGCACGGAGGTGTCCGCGGCCATGCGTCGCTCGGCTCTGACTGGCAGTACGCCCAGATTCGCTCTCCCGCCACCGCCCAGCGCCAGCGGCCTGCGGGCGCTGGGTGTCCGGCCCGGGCCCCAGCCCTCAAGCTCGCGGTAGCGGCCGAGTAGTCCTGCCGCAGCCAGTTTCTCCTCGTCGAGCCATGGGGAACCAGACGGCAGCGGGGTTACCGGCGGCGCCACGAACAGTGCGTCCGCCGGGCAGTAGACCTCGCACATCGAGCACGTCTGGCAGTCGGCCTGACGCGCGATCACCGGTATCTCGCCAACGGTGCCGTCGAACACGTTCGTCGGGCAGACCTTCACGCAGATGCCGCACTTCGTACAGCGCGCGGAGCTGACGATCTCGATCATGAAGCACTCCGCAGCAGAGTGTCGTCGGAATCGGTCCAGGAGTCCGCGGGAATGGGTTCGGGCCGCACCCATACCTCGTCCAGCCCGCCGGACAGGATCCGGTGCCGCTGTCCCTCGTCAAGGTCCGGATGGTCGCCGCGGTAGTGCATGCCCCGGCTCTCGGTCCTGGCCAGCGCCGACCGGTAGGCCCAGCGGCCCATGGCCGTCATCGCCGCGGCCTCGCGGGCGCGCAGCGCGTCGGCGCCCGTCGCGTGCAGCGACTGCCGGGCAGCGCCCCATGCGTCGTCGAGTACGCGCAGCGAGTCGAGCAGGATCCGCTGACTGCGGACCCCGTTCTTAGCGATCGGCAGCATCTGGTCCTGCGCGGCGGCGGTCACCTGCCGCCACTCGTCCGCTGGTCCGGGTTTGCCCGCCGGGCGGAGTCCGGCCTGCCCGGCGGGCTCCACCCCCCCGCCGCTGTTGTGCCGCGGGCCGGTCGAGCGCGCCCAGCTCGCGGCTGCCCAGCCTGCCCAGCTGCCGCTAGACAGGGCCCATGCCGCGTTCGGCGCACCGGCGCCGGTCTCGGCGCCGGTGATCCGGTCGCGGGCCGCGACGTCGCCCGCCGCGTACAGCCCCGGCACGCCGACCGAGCAGTCCGCGCCCCGAACGTAGAGCCCGCCGGTGCCGCGTACGGTGCCCTCGTTGACCATGCCGATCTCGAAGCGCTGGGTGATCGGGTCGATGCCGAGCTTGTCGAAGGTCTGCCGCCAGTTGATCATCCGACCGCGCACCCCGGGCACGTCGTCGGCCGGCACCCGGTCAAGCTGCGCGTATACCGGGCCTTCGAGCATGTAGCGGGCCAGTTGGCCGCGGTCGGTATTCAGCTCCCCCGGCAGCTCCGTGCCGTCCTCCCTGGTGAAGGTCGCGAAGCCGTAGAAGCCGTTCTTGTCCATCGCGGTGCCTTTCGGCACCATTCCCCAGTAGCACGAGAACTCCATGCTCGCCAGGCAAGCGCCGACCTCGGCCGCCATCAGCTGCCCGTCGCCGGTGTCGACGTTGCTGCCCAGGGAGTAGCTCTTCCATGTGCAGCCGCCCGTCGCCAGCACGATGGCACGCGCCCGGATGGACCACGGGCGGCCGCCGGCCCGCTCGATCCCGGCGGCGCCCACGACGGCGCCATCCCGGGTGAGCAGTTCCAGCGCGGGGTGATGGTCCAGGATCCGCGCGCCTGACCGCTTTACCTGACGGCGCATGGTCCGCAGGTACTCGGGACCCGAGCCGGTGCGGAGAACGGGCTCGCCGTCCGCACCGGCGGGAAACGGGTAGCGCCAGCCCGCCAGCAGCGGCAGGCGCCGCCATGTCTCGTCGAGCACGCGCTCCTGCCACACCCGCTCGGTCAGGTGAAAGCCGCGCTCCGCCCGCTGGCGGATGGCTGCTCGCCGCAGCTCGGGTACCGGGGGCACGAGCCAGTGCCCGATGCCGGCCGCGGCGGCGACGCCGCTTGCCCCGCAGTACCCCTTGTCTACCAGGACCACGTCGGCACCGCTCTCCCGAGCAGACACCGCCGCCCATGTCGCCGCCGGGCCGCCGCCGATTACCAGCACATCGGTGTCGAGGTCGGAATAGCCCGGCAGCTGGCTCATCGAGTCTCCAGTAGCTGGGCGGTACGGGTCCGGGGCTGCGGGTCGGCGAAGCGCGGGGCCACCTGCTCGGCGAACAGTCGCATGGAGCGCTCGGCGATCCAGCGCGTCTGGCCATGCCACTCGCCGAGAAAGCGGACCAGCAGGTGCTCGATACCCAGGCCGTGCAGCAGGTCGACCTGTTCCGCGATCTGCTCCGGGGTTCCGGCCACGATCTTCGGGCCGCCGGCCGCGACCTGGCGGGCGCCGTCCGGCAGCTTCGCGCGCTGCGCCGCCCGCTCGGCCCGGGCCGCTTCGACCAGCCGCGGTAGCTCGGCTTCGTCTTCGGCGAGCACCACGCCGGTCCAGTCAACGGTCGAGTAACGGAGGCACTCATCGACGACCTCCGCCGGGTGATCGGAGATCAGCACGGTGCTCTGGTAGGCCTCGACCTGCTCCACGAGGTCGGCGCCGAAGCTGCCGAGGAACGCCGGCCAGCCGCGGCGGGCCGCGTCAACGGCCGCTTCGCTGGTGCGGGCGGTACGGATGATCGTCGGCCGCCGCCGTCCCCCGTAGGGGGCGGGCACGATCCGCTTGACCACGCGGCCCCGGTAGACGCCGGTGTCGAACTCGTATGGCTGGTCCCCGGTCCGGTAGTCCCACAGGTGCTCGAGCACCTCGATGTTGTCCCGCGCCGCCTGGCCCGAGCCGTGATAATCGTCGCTGACCCCGGCGCTCGGGTTCTCGATCCCGGGGAAGCCGGAGCCGAGCCCGTAGAGCGTGTGGCCGCTGGTCAGCTGGTCGAGCAAGTTCATCTGCTCGGCCAGCCGGACGGGGTGGTAGTAGGGAACCGACAGCACCCCGAAGCCGAGCCGCCTGCCCGGCGGCAGCTGCGGCGCGATATACGCCGCGAACTGCAGCGGTGCCGAGTGCCATGGCCCGCGAAAGTGGTGCTCGGTGTACCAGGGATTGAAGCCGAGCTCCCCGGCGAGCAGCGACTGTTCGATGGCGGCGGCGAGGATCCGCTCGTCGGAGTCGTCGCCGGAGTCCACGTACATGGACAGGACCATGGTCGAGAACTCCATCAGCGCGCCCCGGCGATGGTCTTAGTCATTGGACTGCAGCTCCCAGGACTGGATCGAGAAGGACTTGGCTTCCTTCTGTGCGACCAGGAAGTTCAGCGTGCCTTGCAGCTGGGTGGTCCCGGCGGTCGTGAAGTTGGGAATCGGGTAGTCCGACAGCGGCGCGGTCTCCTCCTCGAGCGCGGCGGTGGTGTCGCCCTGGGCGGCCGACCACGCGTAGTACTCGCTGGCGTGCGCCTCGGCGTACTGCACCGACTCGACGCGCACCGTGTTCCAGGCGCTGGCGAGGCCCGGGTGGGCGGCCAGTTCACTGGTGGAGATGATCGCGGCCTGAGTGCCCTCCAGCGACGGCGTGGTCTCGCTCTTGGCGAGGATGTTGTAGGCCTTGCCGGTCTTTTCCAGCGTGGGCCAGGTGGTCGGCTGGGCCAGGATCGCGTCCAGCGAGCCCGCCTCGAACGCCGGGGTCGACTGGGCGCTCAGCATCGGCACGAGCTTGACCTTGCCGAGCAGCCCCTTCTCTGCTAGCAGCCCCTGGACGTAGCGGTCAAGATAAGAGCCCTGCTGGACCGCGACCGTCTTGCCGACCAGATCGTTCAGTGTCTTGATCGACGGCTGGGCGACGAGCCAGGCGACCAGGCCGACTTCGGGCTGGGAGACGAAGCGGGCCTGCAGCCCCTGGGATTCGGCGATCAGCGCCGGGGTGTCGCCGAGCACGCCCATGTTGACGCTCCCGCCGACCATCGCCGCGGTCAGCAGCGGCCCGTTGGCGAACTGGGCCAGGCTCAGCGTGATGCCGTAGGGCTTCAGCCACTGCTGCAGCAGCCCCTTGCTGTACGCGAAGCCCCACGGGCCGGTGATGGGGGTGCTCGTGCTGCTGGAGCTGATGGAACCGAAGGTCACCGTGTACGGCGCGACGGTGCCGGTGGCCGCCCCGGCGGGGTCGGCTGAACTGCTGGAGCTGCCGGGACTGGAGCTGCAGGCCGCGATCAGCAGTGCGGCGGCCGCGGCGGCGAGGGTTATCAGGGGACGGCGAAGCTGCCCGATCCCCGTCAGGCGGGACAGGTACATGGAGTCTCCTATGGACGATTGTCAAAAGTTCTGAGGTGCCCGTCCCGGGACAGCTGAGCCCGGGACGGGCATAGCCGGGGTCAGGTGCCGGCTGCCTTCCAGCCATCGAGCGAGAAGGCGGTGGCCTCCTTCTCCGACACCAGGAAGTTCAGGGTGCCCTGGAGCGTCGTCAATCCAGCGGTTGTGTAGTTCGCGGCTGGGAAGTCACTCAGCGGCAGGAACTCCTTGGCCGCGGCCACGCTGCCCGTCCCCTCGGACTTGGCCTCATACGCGTAGAAGGCGTTCGCGTTCGCGTTGGCGTAGGCGACCGCCTTGAGCCGCACGCTGTCCCAGAGCTGGGCGACGTTGGGGTGCGCGGACAGGATCTTGTCGGTCGCGAGCGTCACCTCGGTTCCCTGCAGGTCGGGGGTGGTCTCGCTCTTGGCCAGCACGACCGCGCCCTTGGCGATCGCGGGCGCGACCTCCCAGGCCGGCAGCGCAATCGCATCCAGGGAGCCGCTCTCGACCGCGGCCAGCGCCTCGGGCGGGAGCATCGCGGTCAGGTGCACCTTGCTGGTCAGACCGTCCTGAGCGAGAAGCCCCTGCAGGTAGCGGTCCATGTAGGAGCCCTGGGGCCGTCCGACGGTGCCGCCGGCGAGCTGCGCGAGGCTGGTGGGGCCGCCCTTTTTCGCGACAATCCAGGCCGCGAGACCGATCTCCCCCTGGTTGATGATCTTCACCGGCACGCCATGGGACTCGGCGATCAGCCCCGGCGTGTCACCGACGATGCCGATGTCGACGCTGCCGCCGACGATCGCCGCGGTCAGCAGCGGCCCGTTGGCGAACTCGGCCAGGTGGATCGAGGTGATTCCGTCCGCCTTGAGCCACTGCTGCAGCACGCCCGTGGAGTAGGCGAAGCCCTCCGGTCCGGTCAACAGCCCGTCCTCGCCGATGTAGCCGACGTTCAGGCTGTACCCGGCCGCATCGTCGGCGCTGGCGGTGCTGGTCGCCCCGGTCGAGCTGGAGGCCGCGTTCGAGCTGCAGCCGGCCATCGCGAGTGCGCAGATCGCCAGCACAGCGGCCGGGGCGGCGGGAATTCTGAGGGAACGGCGAAGCCGCCCCCTCCCCGTCATGCGGGGCAGGAACATCGGAAGTCTCCTTATTTAAGGTCTGTGAGAGTGCGGAATGCTGACCGTGGGCCGGTCAGCTCTGCGGGTCGCTCTGCTGGTGGGCTGGCTGACTTGGGTCGACGCCGAGCTGGGATAGCAGCCGGGCGCGCAGCGCCAGGCCCTGGGTTCCGCTGCGGTCGTCGCCGACGTGGTGATCGAGACTGATGCGGTGGTCGGAGATCACGAGGATCCGGTCGGCGAGCGAGATCGCCTCGTCCACGTCGTGGGTGACGAGCAGGGTCGCCGGGTGGTGGCGTGCGCACAGTTCGCGCAGCAGCCGGTGCATCCGGAGCCGGGTCAGCGCGTCCAGCGCGCCGAACGGCTCGTCAAGCAGCAGCAGCCGGGGGCGCCTGATGAACGCGCGGGCCAGCGCCACGCGCTGCGACTCGCCGCCGGACAGCGTGCCGGGCCAGGCGCCGGACCGGCCGGCGATGCCGACCTCCGCCAGGGCCGCGAGGGCCTCCTTCTTGCCGACCCGGGACACGCCGATCAGGACGTTGCGCCAGACGCGCTTCCAGGGCAGCAGGCGGTGGTCCTGGAAGACCATCGCCCGCTCCCGGGGGACCGTGACATGCCCCTCGGCGGCGGGGTCCTGGCCGGACAGGGCGCGCAGCAGCGTGCTCTTACCCGAGCCGGAGGCACCGAGCAGCGCGACCAGTTCGCCGTCGTAGAGATCCAGGTCGATCCCGGACAGCACGGTGCGGCCGCCGAAGCGCCTGCCGTAGCCGCGGATGCGCACCGCCGGCTGGCCGCGCCCGGCGGCCGACGGGTCGGCCGCCGAGCCATCGACGGCGACCGCTGCTGGGGCGGGCCTGCTGCCCGCGCTTACCTCGTCACGAAGCTCGAGCGCCATGACAGTGTGAACCTTTCGATGATGCGGACCAGGATGTCCGTCGTCAGCCCGAGCAGGCTGTAGACGATGAGCCCCACGAAGATGACGTTGGTCTGGAGCAGGTTCTCCGCGTTCGTGATCAGGTAACCAAGGCCCGAGGTGGCGTTGATCTCCTCGGCGGCGACCAGCACCAGCCAGGAGACGCCGAGCGCCATCCGCAGTCCGGTCAGGAACTGCGGCAGCGCGCCGGGCAGGATCACGTGCCAGATCCGGCCCCAGCGGTTCAGCCCGAGCACGGCGCCGGCCTCCACCAGCTTGGCGTCGACACCGCGGACGCCGGCATAGGTGTTGATGTAGATCGGGAAGATCACCGCCCACGCGATCAGGTACACCTTGGCGTTCTCGCCGATGCCGAACCACAGCACGAACAGCGGCAGCAGCGCTAGCACCGGCATCGTGCGGAACATGTGCATGACCGGGTCGATCATCCGTTCGCCGACCAGCGACAGCCCGGAGACCAGCGCCAGGACGGTGCCGATGGAGACGCCGAGCAGCAGCCCGAACGCGACGCGCCGCAGTGAGATCAGTAGCGCCGACTGCAGCGTGCCGTTGGCGAGCAACTGGCCGGCGGTGGTCCATACGTTGGCCGGGGATGGCAGCACGTCACTCCCCAGGTGCCCGACGCTGTCCGCCAGCTGCCAGATCGCGAGCAGCAGCAGCGGGCCAGCGAACCGGGTCCAGCGAGAGAACCAGACCCGCCACCAGGCGCTCGCCGCGGCCTCGGCGATCCGCCGGGCCAGCGGGCGCTGCGTGTAGTCGGCCGCACGGCCTACCACCACCTCGAAGTCGGCGCCGATCGCGCCGCCGACGACGCTCACGCGACCCTCCCCGACGGCTGGGACCGGGGTGTCTCCGGCTCGTCGGGCTCCTCGCCCTCGTCGCTGTAGGCCACCGAGAAGCCGATTTCGTACTGCGGCTGGTCGGCGTCGGCCGCGCGGCGGTTGTCGAGCCCCAGGGGCTCGGCCATCATCGTGCGCATGCCTTCCTTCTCGGGCCTCCGGCGACCGGTGCGGCCCTTGCCCCAGCCGATCTCCCGCCGGTAGGAGCCGAGCAGGCCTTGCTCCGTCAGCCACTCCTCGTTCCGGTAGGGCGAATTGGCGGCGACAGGGACCGTTTGCGGCGCGACGAACAGTGCATCGGTCGGGCACCAGGCTTCGCACATGAAGCAGGTCTGGCAGCTTTCCTGGTGCTTGATCACGGGGAGGCGGTCCTCCCCGTGATCAAACACGTTCGTGGGGCAGACCTTGATGCAGATGTCGCACTTGATGCAGCGCTCCGCGGAAACCAGCTCGATCACTTCGCCAGCTCCAGCAGGCTGTACGGACGCTCCGGGTCCAGGCCGTTGCTGACCTCGGCCAGGCCATGGACCAGGCGGCGCTGCCGCTGCGCGGGGTCGAGCTCGGGGTGGTCCGCGCGCTTGTGCATGCCACGGGTCTCGTTCCGCTCGCGTGCGGCGTTGTACATCCAGCGCGCGTGGGCCACCATGGCCGCCGCCTCGCGGGCGCGGAAGAGCGCGGTCGCGGATTGCTCGCCGCGGGGCGGATAGCCGTCGCCGCCGCGCAGGCCTGCCTCGACTCGGGTCCAGAGCTCGTCCAGGTTCGCCAGCGACGCGTCCAGCCCGGCCTCGGTGCGGAAGTAGTTCTTGTCGTAGGGGTGGACCTCGTCCTGGACCAGCTTCGTGACCAGCTCGGCGGTCAGCTCTCGGTCCACCCGCGAGGTCGGGTTGAGCCCGGCCACGCCGATGCCCTCACCCTGCTCCGGGGTCTCGTGGTTGGCGATACCGCGCTTCGCGGTGGCGTAGGCGGCGGCGCCCGCACCGGCCCAGGTCCCAGACGACAGCGCCCAAGCAGCGTTGTGGCTGCCGCCGCCGGTGAAGCCGCCGCAGATCAGCTCGCGCGTCGCGGCGTCGCCGGCCGCGTACAGGCCAGGGACGGTGGTGGCGCAGTGGTTGTCGGTCAACCGCAGGCCGCCGGTGCCCCGCACCGTGCCCTCAAGCCGCAGGGTCACCGGGAAGCGCTGGCTGAAGGGGTTGATCCCCTCGCGATCGAACGGGAGGAAGAAGTTCGGCTGCGCGTCCCGCAGGTGCCGCTCGATGTCCGGCGGCGCCTGGTCGAGCTGCGCATAGACCGGCCCGCGCAGCAGCGCCTTCGCGATTACCGAGCGGCCGCGCTGGGCGCCGGCTCCTTCGAGCAGGCCATCGTCGGTGTAGAAGGTCGCGAACCGGTAGAAGGCGGTCTTGGTGACCGTGCTGAAGGTTGGCGAGATCGCGTAGGCGTTGGAGAACTCCATGCCGGAGAACTCCGCGCCCGCCTCGGCGGCCATCAGCGCGCCGTCGCCGGTCAGCACGTCGCAGCCCAGTCCGCCGGACAAGAACGCACAGCCACCGGTGGCGACCACCACGGCGGCCGCGTGCACGGTCCAGGCATCGCCCAGCTGGCGGCGAACGCCGCGCGCGCCGACGACCTCGCCGTCGGAGTTACGCAGCAGCTCAAGCGCCGGCGACTGGTCAAGGATCCGGACCCGCGAGCGGGCCACCTGCTTGCGCATCCGGCGCATGTACTCCGGGCCCTGCACGCCGCGGCGGACCTGCTTGCCGTCATTGCCTACCGGGAAGGGGTAGCCCCACTCCGCCAGGCGGTTCATCTGCTCATAGGTCTTGTCAAGCACGCGGTGCATCCAGCGGCGGTCGACCAGCCAGCCGCCCATCGCCTCACGGCTCTGTATCGCCTGCTCGCGCGCGTCCGCATCGGGTTCGACGTACCAGACGCCGGTGCCTGCCGAGGCGGTGGCACCCGAGGTGCCGCAGTAACCCTTGTCGACAAGAACCACCGAGGCGCCGTGCTCCGCCGCGGTGATCGCCGCCCAGCAGCCAGCCGGGCCGCCACCAATCACGAGCACGTCAGCGCGGGCACAGACGCCGTTCTCGTCGGCGCTGAGCTCGGGGCGCGCTGCGGTGATGGTGTTCGGTTTGGTCATTACTCCGTCTCCCGTCCAGATCGGATCGGCTGCTTGGGGGTGCTGTCGGGTCTCGCCTGTCCAGTACCGCGAGGTAAGGGCGCCATCGACCTACCGACATCAATGAGTCTCGGCGGCGCGAGGTGTAATTGTCAAGTACTCCGATAGGGAAAGTCCATTTTTACCCGGGCGGTATGTCCTGAAGGCGGGAGCGATGCGGGTAACGCGAAGCACGGGACCGTGGGTGTCTCGGTCCCTCGGCCCGGGTCAACCGGAAGCTCGACGTGGTCCGGATCTGACGTCCGCGGTTCGCCGCTCAAATGTCAGCATCAGCCAGGAGAATCGTCGCTGGGTCGAAGACGAGGACGGCATGGGGGTACGGATGGGCAAGGCCAGCAGGCGGCGGCGTCAGGAGAAGGAGAAGGAACGGCAGCGCAGGCATACTGCGGCGGCATCCCCTCGAGCGCGACCGGGGCCGTTTTCTGCACCGGACCAGCGGGGGCTGGCGGCCGCGGCGATCGCGGATGCGCTGAGTGCGCTGTGTGACGGGAAGCGCGAAGACTACGACTCGTACCTGGGTGTCTTGTCCGCAGACGGGATATCTGGCTGGACGCGGACGGTCAGCCGGTCGCTGGCCGAGTACCTGCGCTCAGCGGTCAGCGGTGCCTGGCGGTGCGGCTGGCAGCCGGCCGAGGTAGCCAGGCAGGTCGGACGGAAGCTGGCGATCCCGCATGCGGCGGTGGCGTCCGCCATGATCGTGGACGAGATGCGCGGCTTCGCCCCGGCTTCGGTGGACAGCCGGTGGGCAGCGCAGGTGGCTGCGCTGGAGGGTGCCGCGCCTGGCGAGGGGCAGTGGTCAGGAAGCGACGCGGAATTCCTGGCTGCCTGGCACGAACGGTGCGGCAGCGGGGAGTTCAGGGAAACGGTTGCCGTCGTGGTCGAGACGCTGCATGAGTTCCGCCATTTTCCGGTCCTCGAGGTGCTGCTGCCGCCGCCCGGCACGGCCCGTCCGGCCGCGTCCGCGGCGGTGTCCGCCGTGGACGTTGATGACAGGCTGCTCGGCAGGATCCGCGCCCTCCTCGCGAAGGCGGAGTCGACCGAATACGAGCAGGAGGCCGAGGCCCTGTCGGCTCGCGCGCAGGAGCTTATGGCCAAGTACAGCATCGATCACGCACTGCTCACGGCCGGGTCGGGTGGCAAGGAGGCGCCGGGTGGGCGGCGCGTCGCCGTGGACAACCCGTATGAGGCGCCGAAGGTGTCGCTGTTGCAGGCCGTGGCGCTGGCCAACCGCTGCCGGGTGGTCTGGTTCAAGGAGCTCGGCATGGTGACGGTGGTCGGCTTCCCCGCTGACCTGGACGTGGCCGAGATGCTGTTCACATCGCTGCTCGTGCAGGCCGGCACCGCGATGCTGCGCGCCGGGGCAAAGCGGGACTCCTGGGGGCGGTCTCGCACCCGATCGTTCCGCCAGTCATTTCTCGTCTCCTATGCGATCCGCATTGGCGAACGGCTAGCCGAGGCGGCCGGGCAGGCGGAACGGGAAGCCGTCGCGGAGCAGCGGGCCGCGGCCGGCCGCGGCGCGGTCGCCGGCGATGGTACCGCAGGCACGGACCTGGTCCCGTTCCTCGCGGCCAGGCAGCGCGCCGTCGATGACACGGTGAATGAGATGTTCGGCGACACGCTCACCAGCCGCAGTTCGGCCCGGGCCACCGACATGGAAGGGTGGACCTCCGGCAGGGCCGCCGCGGACCTCGCGACCCTCAGCGCCCGCGCCTCGGTCACCGGCTCATGATCGAAAACCGCCCAGGCGACCGCACCGGGGGAAGAAGCGCCAGCTGTCGCTCAGCGGGCTGTCCGCCATGACCGGCATCTCCACGAGCACGCTGTCGCGGCTGGGAGGGCATCATTGTGTGTCCTTTCTGTCGTACAGCCCCTTAAAGGACAAACGATGCCGGAATGACGATCCGGGCTGGGGCAGCCTTAGCCGACCGGTGGTGGTTCCGGCGCGGGTGATCCGAAGTCACGCTTCGTTCAGTAGAAGATTTCGATCCTTCAGCACCGGGATCACCTCGCGCGCGAACAGGGCCGCCTCCTCGCGGGAGAACGTCTCGACCAGCAGCCGGCGGGCGCCGGTCTCGTCGATGGCCTGCTGGAGAGCGGCGACGATCTGGCTCGGGGTGCCGGAGATGGCGATGGCCGGCCGCCTGCTGGCGGAGCCACCATGGGCGTGGGCACTGCTGGCGTGGGCATCGGCGGCGTGGAACTCGCCGTCGGTTTCCGGGATGGCCCGCTGTCCGCCTGCCACGTACAGCGCGAGGAACAGCCCGAACGACCGGATCAGCCTGTCCAGGTTGCGCTCCGCCTGCTCCTCGGTCTCGCCGATCGCTACGAACCGCTCGAGCAGCATGTTGCCGCCGGAGCGGACATGCCCGTGCGCGGCGGCGACCTTGATGTAGTCCTCGAGCGCGTCCCGGTGATCGGCGTCGCTGCCGAAGTTGCGCATGATGTTCCAGCCGCGCGCGGCGGCGAGCCGCATCGTGTCCCGGCTCGACCCGCCTAGCCAGACGGGCAGCGGTTCCTGGAGCGGCCGGGTGGCGATCGTGGTGGGCCGTTGCACCGGGAAGAACTCCCCGTCGAAGGTGAAATCCCGCTCGGTCAGCGCCCGGGAAAGCACCTCGAGGCCCTCGAGCCAGGCCCGCCGCAGGTCGTCATCGCTCAGGTCCCGGCCGGCCGCGAACTGCGCCTCACGCGGGACGCCGCGGCCCAGCCCGAGCTCAAACCGGCCCCCGCTGAGCAGGTCGAGCATTCCGGCCTCCTCCGCGACCCGGAGCGGGCTGTAGTGGGGCAGCACGGTCACCGCGGTGCCCAGCCGGATCCTGCTGGTCTTGACCGCGGCGGCGGCGAGCAGCAGGTGCGGGGACGGGCAGACCATCAGCGGTGCGTGGTGCTCGGTGACCGTGATGCCGTCGAAGCCGAGTTCCTCGGCGAGGACCGCGAACTCCACGAAATCGTTGACCTGGCGTTGCTGCCAGCGCGGGTCGTGCACGTCCGGCTCGGTGTCACCGGAGTGCAGCCCGGGGCCGTAGGTGTGCACGAACTTCAGAGTTCCGGCATCATCGCTGAGCGCGCCCATGGCTCTTTTTATCCCGAACGGTCCCGTGGTTCCAGGTCTCAGCCAAGCTCTACTTCTCCGTTTGCCGAGGGTATTGAGCCATTTGATCCCGTTCGGCCAGACTAATGCCCGATGTCTTGTCCGCAAGGTGAAGGAGTGCTGTGATCAGCCCCGCCAATCACGTGCCGTTGAGTCCGCTGAGCTTCCTGGCGCGTGCCCGCCGGGTATTTCCCGGAAAGGTCGCGGTCATCGACGGCGACGGGACGCCCGTCAGCTACGCCGAGCTGGGACGTGACTGCGACACGCTGGCGGGCGCGCTGCGTGCCGATGGCGGGCGGGCGGGCGATCGCGTGGCCGTGCTCGACTTCAACTCCCGGTGGCTGCTGGCCGCTCACTTCGGGGTGCCTGGCGGCCTCGCGGCACTGGTCGCGCTGAACACCCGCCTGTCGGCCAGCGAGTACCAGGCAATCCTGGCCCACTCCCGCGCCCGGATCCTGCTGGTGTCGGCCGCGCTGCTGCCCCGGCTGGCGGTGAGCAGCGCGGCCGAGCTACCGGTTCAGCGGGTCGTGCTGCTCCCCGGCACTCCGGCCGACGCACTGCCCGGCGCGATTTCCTACGACCAGTGGATCGCCGCCGCCGATGACCAGGGCCTTGAGTCGCCGGCCGACGAGGACGACATGATCGCCGTCAACTACACCAGCGGGACGACCGGCAAGCCCAAGGGCGTGGTGTACACGCACCGCGGCGCGTTCCTGAACGCGGTCAGCATCGCCATGGAGTTCGAACTGACCGCGTCGAGCTGCCTGCTGTGGACGCTGCCCATGTTCCACTGCAACGGCTGGTCGATGACCTGGGGCGGCACCGCGGTCGGCGGCACCCACGTCTGCCTTCCCTCCTTCGACCCGAACCAGGCGCTTGACCTGGCCGAGCGTTACCCCGTGACGCACCTGTGCGGGGCGCCCGTCGTGCTCAGCGAGCTGGCCAGGGCCGGGACGCGGCGAGGATTCAAGGCTCGCGCCCAGCTCCGCGCCGCGGTAGGCGGCGCGCCCCCGACCGCGCAGGTCATCAGCGCGGTCCAGGAGATGGGCATCACGGTGACGCACCTGTACGGGCTGACCGAGACCTACGGGCCGTCGCTGGTCTGCGAATACCAGCCGGGCTGGTCGGGCCTGCCCGCCGAGGCGCTCGCCAGTCAGCTCAGCAGGCAGGGAGTCCCGGCGATCTCGGTGGCCGACGTTCGTGTCGGCGACGAGCAGCTGCGCCCGGTGCCCGCCGACAGCGCGACCGTCGGCGAGATCCTGATCCGTTCCAACACCGTCGCTGCCGGGTACCTCGACGACCCGGAGGCCACCCAGGAAGCGTTCCGCGGCGGCTGGTTCCACACCGGTGACCTGGGCGTCGTCCACCCTGACGGGTACGTCGAGCTCACCGACCGCAGCAAGGACATCATCATCAGCGGCGGCGAGAACATCGCCTCCGTCGAGGTGGAGAAGGTGCTCGCGGCGCATCCGGATGTGCTTGAGGCTGCCGTGGTGGCCCGGCCCGACCCGCACTGGGGCGAGCGTCCGGTCGCGTTCGTGACGACCCGGCGGGCGGAGACGTCCGAGGGTGAGCTCATCGAGTTCGTGCGCGCCAGGCTGGCCCACTTCAAGGCCCCGGACCGGGTCTACTTCGAGGCCCTGCCGAAGACCTCGACCGGCAAGATCCAGAAGAATGTCCTCCGGGACCGCGCCCGCGAGCTCGGGTAGCGGCTCCCGGCTACGTGATCAGCCCGCGGTATGACTCGTCCGGGAAACAGGAGGACAGGGCACGATGAGCAGTGCGAATCCAGGCGTTGACCGGCCGGCCGGTGAGCAGCCCCGCGCCGGCCGGCTCCGCATGCCCGCCGAGTGGGAGCGGCACGAACGCGCCTGGATGGCCTGGCCGACCCGCGGGTACACGCTTGGCGAGTCCGCGGCGGAAGCGGAAGAGGCCCGCGTCGCGTGGGCCGCCGTGGCGAACGCGGTCGCCGAGTACGAGCCGCTGTCGATGCTCGTCACCCCAGAAGAGCGCGGCGAGGCCCGGCTGCGGCTGAGCGATGAGATCGAACTGATCGAGGCTGCCCTCGACGACGCCTGGTACCGCGACATCGGGCCGACCTTCGTCTTCGACGACGGCGCGCTCGCCGCCGTGAACTGGGTGTTCAACGGCTGGGGGCAGCAGGAGTGGGCGAGCTGGGAGCTCGACGCCAAGGCAGCGCTGGTCGCCATCGGGGCGTCGGGCGCGCGCCGGATCGACTCCCCCATGGTCAACGAGGGCGGCGCCATCCACACCGACGGGCTCGGCACGGTGCTGGCCACCAAGAGCGTCCAGCTTGACCCGCTGCGCAATCCCGGCTGGACGGCGCAGCAGGTCGAGGCCGAATTCGCCCGCACCCTCGGCGCGCGCAGGGTGATCTGGTTCGAGCGGGGCCTGCACCGGGACGCGCAACGGTTCGGCACCAAGGGCCACGTCGACATCCTCGCCACGTTCTGCGCCCCCGGCCGGGTGCTGTACCACGACCAGCGGGACGGCGCGCATCCCGATGCCGCGGTCAGCGCCGAGCTGCGCGCGGTGCTCGCGGCGTCAGCCGACGCGGGCGGCAAGCCGCTCGAGGCGGTGCCGCTGCCCGCGCCGGCAACCCTGCGCGACGACGAAGGTTTCGTCGACTACAGCTACGTCAACCACTTCGTCCTCAACGACGCCGTCATCGCCTGCGTCTTCGATGACCGCAGCGACGACCGCGCGACGGGGATCCTGGCCGACGCCTACCCCGGGCGCGTTATCGTGCCGGTGGACGCCCGCCCGATCTTCGCGCGCGGCGGCGGCATCCACTGCATCACCCAGCAGCAGCCGGCTACCCCCGCAGGCCGCGCTCGATAGCGTCGATGATCGTGGGGCGCAGCTCGGCGACGCTGACGATCGCGTCGACCGAGCCGACCTCGACGGCGCGCTGGATGGAGTGAATCCGGTCGAACTCGGCGGCGACCTCGCCGAGCTTCTCCGCCCGCACCGACGCGGTGACCTCGGCCAGCCGCGCGGTCAGCGCGGCCCGCTCGGCGCCGCTCGTCTCGGCCAGCTGTGCCTGCAATCCCGCCACCCGGGGGTCGGCCGCGGTGCGGTTGTTCACGTCGCCGGAGAACACCACGGCCGCCGCCGGGGCGCCGCCGAGCACGGAGGCGAACGAGCCCTCCAGCGCCAGCACCGTCATCCGCGAGTTGAGTGCCTTGGAGAACACCACGAACGCGCCGCCGTGGTAGCGCGAGATCACGCAGAACACGATCGGGCCGTCGAAGTTGACGATCGCCCGGCCGATCTCCGCGCCGTACTCGAGCTGGAGCTTGCGCATCGACTCCGGGGAGCCGTCGAAGCCGGACAGGTTCGCCAGCACCACGACCGGCCGGTTGCCCGAGGCGGCGTTGATCGCGCGCGCGGTCTTCTTGGACGACAGCGGGAACAAGGTGCCCGCGGTGTAGGTGTCGGGGCCGTCGGCGGGCGGGAAGCCGCGCCGCGCCACCGACCGCGACTCGATGCCGATCAGGCAGGCAGGCCGGCCGCCGATGTGCACGTCCTGCACCACCGAGGTCTCCGCGTCGGCCATTCCGGCCCACCGCTCAAGCACCGGGTGGTCCTGGTCGGACAGCGCCCGCATGACGGTCCGGATGTCGAACGGCTTCTTGCGGTCCGGGTTGTGCTCGGCGGAGAAGATCTGGCCGACGGAGCTGAACTCGCTGCCCGCCGCGCTATGCGGGTAAGCGGACATGTCACGGTCCGGCGGGTCAGTCGTGACCGCCTTGCGCGGTGCGTTCTCGCCGGGCGCGATGTAGGCGTGATCGTAGTGCGCCAGCAGGACGCCGCAGGCAGCCGGCAGGCTCGGCGCCCAGTACTGCGCCTGGCCGTTGGGCCCCATCACCCGGTCGTAGCCGCCGATGCCGAAGTTGTCCTCCGCTGACACGCTGCCGGAGAAGTCGAGCGACTGCTTGCCGGTGAGGACCATGGCCGAGTCCGGTGTCATCACCAGGATGCCCTTGGTGTGCATGAGCATGGTGGCCTCGGCGTTCCAGTACGGCTGCCCGCCGACGGTGATCCCGGCGATGACGATGTTGATCTCCCCGCCCGCCTGGGTGAACTCGACGATCCGCTTGAGCGCGGCGGCCACCCAGTCCAGGTTCTCGGTGCCGGAGGTCATCGAGATCTTCGCGCCGGCCGACAGCGCGAACCACTCGACCGGGACGGCCATCCGCCCGGCCAGGTCGAGGGCGGCGATCACCCGCCGGCACTCCGGCTCGGACAGCGAGCCGAGGGACTTGGTCGGGTCGCCGAGCAGCACCACCCGGGTAACCCCCTCCGGGTACCGCTCGGTCGGCGTGGTCACCACCCCGGCCACGATGGCCGCGGTGTTCTTCCCCTTCGGCCGGTCGACCGGCACCAGCCGGCTGAGCTCATCGAGGTCGTGCTCGGCGAAGGTGCCGCCCGCCCCGGCCAGCAGTCCGGTCAGCTCGTACGGGTACACGGAGCCGCGGCGCGCCGCGCGCAGCACCTTCTGCCGATAGTCGTCAAGCGGCGCCACCGGCTCGGCGGGCGGCGGGCCCACGTGCATCCGCACCGAGCGGCCGGCGTCGAGGCTGATCCGCACGGCCATCTCGGCGAGTTCCCCGGTCGGTGTGCGCTGGCGGGCGACGAACTGGACCTCCTCGATCCCGGCTCCCGACACGGTCGGCCGGACCCGGTGGACGAGCGGGATGAGCTCCTCGACGGTGAACTCGCTGACCGGCCAGATGTACATCATGATCCGGTTGGTCTCGAAACGCTTGTGCTGCGGCCGCTGCGCCTGGGTGATGCGGATCGCGTCCATGCAGGCGGCGAGCGCGTTCTCGAGCTCGGGGAGCGCGACCAGCCTGCCGTCCGCCTCGCGCAGCGGTGTCAGGTCCCGGACCTGAGTCATCGCGATCAGCCGCTCGTCGGTGGCGTTGCTCTTCGCCACCGCCCGGAAGAGGTAGATCTCCTCGTCCACTGACGGCAGCCGGGTGAGGTCGAACTCTCGCAGCCGGTCAATCTGGAGCCGCCCGGCGATCTGCGGGTGCAGGCCGCGGATCAGCCGGTCCTCGGTGAAGCCGTCCCCCGCCGACCTAAACGTGAAGTGGCGCCGCGGAGCCGTGGCGGCCGCGCCGCCCGCGCTGCCCGCCCCGGCGACGGTAACGGTGATCCGGGTGATCTGCGCGGGCAGTTCGCGTGCCGCGAGCAGTTCGGCGCAGCGCGCCGCGATGGCGTCGGCGTCCTGCTCCCCCGCCGAGGCGACGTACAGGTCGGCGATCAGCCGGGTACCCGGCGCCTGCGCGGAGAGCTCGGCAAGGCCGTCCAGCGCGTCCGGCAGGGCGGCGCTGCCGATCGCCGTCGCGGCCACCAGCGTCCGGCCGGCTTCGCCGGCGTATTCGGCGGTGACGAACTGGCAGCCAGCCAGATCCTGGGTGCTCACCCCGGCCAGCGGGTGGTTGCCGTAGTACCGGCGGGTCATCACCTCGAGCAGCGCCGTGTGGTCGCCGCCCCACTGCCTGCCGCGTCCGCTGTCCGCCCGGGCGACACGCTGGGTAAGCAGTCTGACGAGCGGCTCGGCGATGGCGACCATCGCCTGGATCCGCGCGGCGCGGTCCGCCGCGTCTGGGTGATCATCCAGGTAGCGCAGGTTCTCGCGGACGGTGGCGTAGACCCGGGCACGGTTGCGGCGCAGCAGCGGCTGGGCGAACCAGCGGAATACCACGCCGCGGGCCAGGTCGGACACCGTGGGGAAACGCACCTGGGTCGCCTCGATCAGGTGCTCGAGCGCCAGGCCGGCCCGCTCGCGCAGCGGCTCGGCGGGCGGGCCGTTCGCCAGCCACTGCCGCAGCAGCTCGGAGACGATGCCGACGTCGCCGGTCATCCGCTGCTGTGCCAGGAAGATGCGGAAGACCGCCGTCTCCAGTTCCGGCGAGTGCTCCAGGTCGGTGACCCCGTAGTGGCCGAGCATCCGCCGCAGCCGCGTCTGGAAGCCTTCCGGTACCCCGGCCCGCTCGACGTCGAGACTGCGCAGGTAGCTGTGGAAGTACTCGCGGGGGCTGTGCACGGCGGTGTTCGGCTCGCCGTCGCCAGGCTCCGCCTGCGGGTCGCTGCCGGGCCGGTTGCGGCTGAGCTCCGACAGGTCGGCGAAGACGGTGAGCAGTTCGATCTCATCCGGCGTCAGCAGCCCGCCCAGCTCGGTGCGGGCGGCCAGGTATCCGGCCAGCAGGCGCTTCCGGTCGGCGGCGGCGCCGTCGTAGCCGAGCAGCAGCCCGCGCAGGTCAGCCAGGTACGCCTCGATGCGGTCGGCCGCCGGGACGCCGGACGGCTCGGGCGGCAGGTCGATTGCGGTCTCCCGCGCGGCCGGCTGGGCGCCGGAGCCGGCAGCGTTCCCGTCGCCGTCGGCCGCCACCGGTTCGAGCCGCAGCAGCGGCGCGCCCGCCTCGACCTGGCTGCCGACCGACACCTGGCACTCGCGGACCCGGGCGCGGAACGGCGCCCGCAGCACCGTCTCCATCTTCATGCTCTCCAGCACGAGGATCGGAGCGTTGGCCTCGACCTCGTCGCCGACAGTCAGCGGGGTCGCCACCACCAGGGCCGGCGCGGGCGAACGGACCACGCCGCCCTCGTCCCGGCTGACCCGGTGCGCGGCACCGTCCACCTCGACCAGGTGGATAGGGCCATGGGTGGCCATGGTCAGCCGGAACCGCTGGCCGTTGACGGTGATCCGGCCACTGTGCGCGTCGAACCGCTCGACCGTGACGTCGGCGTGCCGCTCCGCGCCGTCGGCGCTGACCGCCGCCCGGAACCGGCTCGGCCCGAGCCGGGCGACCCGGACCCGGTAGCCGACGCCGCGCAGCCGCAGGTCAAGCGGGCGGTCCGGGTCATGCCGGACCTGCGGACGGCCGCCGTAGGCCGTGCTCAGCAGCCGTCGCCTGCTGATCTCCTCCTCGTCGGTGTAGGCCTCGATCGCGGCCGCGACCAGCGCGACAGCGGAATGCTCGTGCGCGGCCAGCCCGCCTTCGGCCCTGGCCCGGTCGATCCAGCCGGTGTCGGCGCTGCCGTCAATGACCTCGGGCGCCGCCAGCAGGTCGAGCACGAAGCCCTTGTTGGTTGCACCGCCCTCGATCACCACCGTGGTCTCGGCGAGCGCGCGGCGCAGCCGGCCGAGCGCCTCGTCGCGGTCCTGGCCGTAGGCGATGATCTTGGCGATCATC
>Ga0335075_10004575_pt1 | contig 21604 bp, 13 predicted proteins | sample Lox_Sample_24_FD_206723 | JGI IMG/M metagenome (GOLD analysis project Ga0335075, IMG submission 206723) | Soil microbial communities from Loxahatchee National Wildlife Refuge, Florida, United States - Lox_Sample_2.4 | ecosystem: Environmental > Terrestrial > Soil > Wetlands | place: USA...
TGCGCACCCGGGCCCAGCGTCCCTGGTTCGGTGTGCTGACCGCGGAGAGCCGCAACATGCAGGCCGCGCTGCGCTGGGCCATCGAGCGGGGGGATGCCGACACCGCGCTGCGGTTCTGCGCCTCGCTTGCCTGGTTCTGGTACGTGTGCGGCCAGCACGGCGACTGCGAGGCCCTCGCCCAGGCCACGCTCACACTGGACGCGGCCCGACCGCAGTGTGAGGACCGCGCGACGGCGGAGGCGCGGGCCGCCAGCGCAGTCATCGTCGCGCTTGCGGACTTTGACCTGGAACCAGCCAGGAAGCTGGTGGACGCCGCTGTCGCAGCTGCTGCCGCCGATCCCAGCGGAAAGCCGCCGCACCCCCTTATCGGGTTTGCCCAGGCGCAGGTCGTAAGGTTTGGCGGCGACGGCGAACGCGCGCTGGAGCTGCTCGCCGGTTACGTCGGCTCGGCCGATCCCTGGGTGGGCGCCACGGCCCGGCTGCTGAGCGCGGAAACCCTGCATAGCCTGGGCCGCATCGAGGAGGCGACGCTCGGCTGCGACGCGGCGCTGGTCGCCTTCCGCGAAATGGACGAGAGCTGGGGCACTGCCATGGCCCTGATGTTCCGCGCTGACCTGGACAAGATCGCCGGAGACTGTCGCGGCGCCATTGCGGCGCTGGAAGAGGCCATGCTCTCAGGCCGGCAGATCGGCGCGCCGGAGTATGACATGACCTGGCTCTACTCGGAGCTTGCCTGGCTGCAGATCCGCACTGGGGACTACGCCGCCGCACATGCCGCTCTCGGCCTAGCCGACCAGAACGCCAGGGCGGGTGGAGATTGGGGCCCGAACCCCCGTCTGATCCGCGCCGAACTTGCGTGGCGGGAGGGGCATCTGGCCGAGGCGACCCGGCTCTGCGAAGACATCCTCCACGACGAGGCCGACGGGCCGGTCTCCTCGGCGCCGCTGCGGGCGCTGGCCGCCGCCCGGCTCGGTGTCCTCGAGCTCGAGGCCGGAGACATCGCGCGCGGGATGGCGCTGCTGCGGGACGCGCTCGGCACAGCCGCGACCGCCCGCGACAGGCCGAGCGCCGCGGTCGCGGTGGAAGGGCTGGCCGCCGCCGCACTGCGGATCGCCGGGGCCGGGGCCGCCGCGGCCGGGCGGGCGGCTGCGCTGCTCGGTGCCGCCGACTCGATCCGCGGCGCGGTCGACCACAGCAGCCTCGACGCGCCCGGTATCCGCGCCGCCGCCAAGGAGCAGCTCGGCGAGGCCGCGTTCGAGGCCGCCTACGGGCGCGGCCTGAGCCTGCCCTACCAGGAAGCCCTCAGTTTCGCTCAGGCCAGCCCGGCCGCAGCGGGTGAGCGCTTACTCCCCTCTCGCCTCCTGCGCGCCTGAGCCAACGCCCAGGTGATCACGGCTCCGCTGGGCGCCAGCACGATCCAGGCGGGGGAGAGCGTTCTGGACACGCTGGGCGTACGATGTGGGAGATACCGGTACGGGGGCGCGTCCGTTCTGGCCGGGCCGACGATCAGTGGCGGGTGGATGCGGGTCGAGTTGCTTGGCACCGTCCAGGTGCGCGATGACGCAAGGGGTCTGGCGCATGTCGGCGGGCCGCGCGCGCGGGCGCTGCTGGCGCTGCTGGCGCTGGAGGCCGGCCGGGTGGTGCCGGCCGAGGGCCTGATCAATCGGCTGTGGGACGGCGACCCGCCCGAGGGCGCGCGCAGCGCGCTGCAGTCGATGATCTCGCGGTTGCGTGGTGTGCTGGGTGAGGCAATCGAGTCTCACCCGGCCGGGTACCGGCTGGCAGTGGGCCGCGGTGAGGTCGACGCGCTGGCATTCGAGGATCTGGCCGGGCAGGGCAGCCGGGCGCTGGCGGGCGGAGAGCCTGCCCGCGCGGCGGTGATCTTGCGGCAGGCGCTGGCGCTGTGGCGCGGCCCCGCGCTGGCCGGTCTGCCTGCGGCCGGTCCGGTGGCCGGGATCGCGGCTCGGCTGGAGGAGCTGCGGCGCAGCGCGACCGCGGACCGGATCGAGGCCGACCTGGCCGCGGCGGCCGCGGCGGACGCCGCCGGGCTGACTGCCGAGCTGCGGACGCTGGTGGGCGAGGATCCGCTGGCCGAACGGCCGCGTGCGCTGCTGATGCGCGCGCTGTATCTGGCCGGTCGGCAGGCGGACGCGTTTGCGGTCTACGCCGACGCGCGCGAGCAGCTCGCCGCCCAGCTCGGCGTGGACCCCTCGCCCCAGCTTGAGCAGGTTTACCTAGGCGTGCTGCGGCGGTCCCTGCCGGAAGCGTCGGTGCCGGAAGCCCGGGATGTCGGTCGGGGCCGGTCGGTCGGGAAATCAGAGTCTTCGACGAGTGCCGGCCCCCGGGCCGACAACGATCCCGCCGGACCCGAGCCGGCCGCGGCGCCGCGCACGTCCCTGCGCGTCCCGCTGACCAGCCTGGTGGGCCGGGACGATCAGGTGGCGCAGGTGGAGGTGCTGACCGGGGAGAACAGGCTGGTCACGCTGACCGGTCCGGGCGGGGTGGGCAAGACCCGGCTCGCGGCCGAGGTCGCCGAGCGCGTGGCGGCCCGGGCCCGCGGCGGGGTTTGGCTGGTCGACCTAGCGCCGCTCAGCGATCCGGGCGATGTGCCTTACGCGGTGCTGACCGCGACCGGCATCCGCGACCGGCTGCTCGGCGGGTCGAGGAGCGGCGATCCCGGCCAGGCCGCGGAACCCGGTGTGTCCTCCGAAGCTGACCCGTCTCTCCGTCTGGTCAGCGGCCTGCGCGAGCGGTCCGGGCTGCTCGTGCTCGACAACTGCGAGCATCTGATCGAGGCCGTGGCCGGACTCGCCGACGCGGTGCTGTCGGGGTGCCACGGAATCAGGGTCCTTGCCGCCAGCCGCGAGGCGCTTGGTATTACCGGCGAAACGGTGTGCCCGGTGCCGCCGCTTCCGGTACCGCCGGACTCCGGCGACGGAGAGCTCGCCGCGATCATGGCCGCGGCCTCGGTGCGGCTGCTGGCCGACCGGGCCCGTGCGGTCCGGCCGGGCTTCGCGGTGACCGGCGCCAACGCCGCCGACGTGGCCGGCATCTGCCGGGCCCTGGACGGGATGCCGCTGGCCATCGAGCTGGCCGCGGCCCGGCTGCGGACCATGTCGCCGGCCCAGCTCACCGGGCGGCTCGATGACAGGTTCGCCGTGCTCACCGGCGGGAGCCGGACGGCGCTGCCGCGGCACCAGACGCTGCGTGCGGTGGTGGAGTGGAGCTGGGACCTACTGTCGAAGCCCGAGCGGGTGCTGGCGCGACGGCTGGCCCCGCTGCCGGGGGGCGCAACGCTCGCGGCCGCCGAGCAGGTCTGCGGCGACGAGCCCAATACGCCCGGCGGTGAGCTGCCGGCCGGGGCTGTCCTCGACGTGCTCACCGGTCTTGCCGACAAGTCCTTCCTCACCGTCGACGGCGAGGCCGGCGACATCGAGCCGCGGTACCGGATGCTGGACACGATCCGGGCCTACTGCCTGGAGCGACTCGCCGAAGCCGACGAGGAAGACGGCGTGCGGGACCGGATGTCCGGGTATTACCTGGCCCTGGCCGAGACGGCCGAGCCGCTGCTTCGCACCAGGGCGCAGCGCCGCTGGTTTGATGTGCTGGCTGCGGAGAGCGACAACATGCACGCCGCCCTGCGCTGGGCCATCGAGCAGGGGGACGCCGACACCGCGCTCCGGTTCGGCGCCGCTCTCACCTGGTACTGGCACCTGTGCGGTCAGCGCGCCAACTGCGCGGCCCTTTCCCGGGCCGCGCTCGCGCTGGACGCGGCCGGGCCGCGGCGGGAGGACCGCGCGGCGGTAGAGGCGCGCGCCCTCTGCGCGGGGAACGTCGCGAGCGCGGACTGGAACCTGGAGCCAGCCTGGGAGCCAGTGGACGCGGCCGCAGCGGCTGCCGCCGCCGATCACGGCGGGCGACCGCTACACCCATTGCTCGTACTTATCCAGGTGCGGGGCCTAAGGTTCGGCGGGGAGGGCGAGCGGGCCCTGCACCTGCTGGCCGGCTACCTCGACTGCGCCGACCCCTGGACCGGTGCCGCGGCCCGGCTACAGGGCGCGGTCATCATGTCCAGCCTCGGCCGCGTCCAGCAGGCGTCGCTCGACTGCGACGCTGCGCTGACCGGCTTCCGCGATCTCGGGGAGATCTGGGGCATCGCGATGTCCCTGAGGATGCGTGCCGAGCTGGACAAGGTTGCCGGAGATTACCGCGGCGCCATCGCGGCCCTGGAAGAGGCCGTGGCCCTGGACCGGCAGCTTGCCAACGTGTCGAAGGACCTCACCAGGCTCTACGCGGAGCTGGCCTGGCTGCGGGTCCATGCCGGGGACTACGCCGCCGCTCACGCTGTTCTCGACCTGGCCGGCCAGAACGCCTGGGCACAGGGAGATTCGGCTCCGTATCTGCGCCTGATCCGCGCGGAACTCGCCTGGCAGGAGGGACGCCTGGCCGAGGCGACCCGGCTCTGCGAGGACATTCTCCGCGAGGGGGCCGACAAGCCGACCTCCTGGGCGCCGCTACGCGCGCTGTCCGGCGCCCGGCTCGGTGTCCTCGCTCTCGAGGCCGGAGACACCGCGCGCGGGACGGCGCTGCTGCGGGACGCGCTCGACACGGCCGCGACCGTGGGCGACAGGCCTTCCACGGCGGCCGCGGTGGAAGGGCTGGCCGCCGCCGCGCTGCGGATCGCCGCGGCCGGGCGGGCGGCTGCGCTGCTCGGTGCCGCCGACTCGATCCGCGGCGCGGTCGACCACAGCAGCCTCGACGCGCCCGGTATCCGCGCCGCCGCCAAGGAGCAGCTCGGCGAGGCCGCGTTCGAGGCCGCCTACCGGCGCGGCCTGGGCCTGCCCTACCAGGAAGCCCTCGGCTTCGCTCAGGCCAGCCCGGCCGCAGCGAGTGAGCTGTTACCGACGCTCTTACGCCCCCGCGGTTGCGGCCGCCGGGAGCGGCGCCGCCTCCTCGGCCCGCACGTCGGCCCGCCCGAACACCAGGTGCGCGACAAAACCGATGGCAAGCGCCACAAGCACGCCCAGGTTGGCGAACGCCCAGGCCCCGGTCTTGCCGCCCAGGCCGAACGGCCCGAGCAGATAACCCTGCCAGGTCAGCCAGCTCGCCGACGTGTTGGTCACCAGCCCCCAGCCGATCGCCGTGGAGATCACGACGGCAGCCACCGGGGCCCACCGGATATCGCCGTAGCGCCCGGCCGTGCTGAACAGCTCGGGCTCGGCGTAGTCGCGCCGGCGCAGCGCGATGTCAGCCAGCATGACCCCGCACCAGGCCGCGATCGGCACGCCGAGCGTGATCAGGAAGCCCTCGAACTGGCCGACGAAGTTGTGCGTGAAGAACACCACGTAGATGGTGCCCAGCGTCATCACCGTGCCGTCGATCGAGGCAGCCGCGTACCGGGGGATCCGGACGCCGAGGGTGAGCAGCGCCAACCCGGAGGAGTAGATGTCGAGCACCGAGCCGCCGATCAGACCCAGCACGGCCACGATGGCGAATGGTACGAGGAACCAGGTCGGCAGCAGTGTGGTGAGCGCGCCGATGGGGTCGGCGGATATCGCCGTGTTCAGGCTGCTGGAAGAGCCGGCCAGCAGCAGGCCGAACAGCAGCAGGAAGATCGGCGCGATGGAGGAGGCGAATGTGGTCCAGCCGATCACGCCCCCGCCAGAGGACCGGCGCGGGAGGTACCGCGAGTAATCTGCCGCGACGTTTACCCAGCCCAGCCCGAAGCCGGTCATGGTAAATACCAGCGCGCCGATTATCCCCTGGGTCGGGCCGCTGTGGATGGCGGACACGATGTGCCAGTGGATCTTGTCCGCCACCAGAGCGATGAACACCACAGTGAACACCCCGGTCACGATCGTGATCCAGGTCTGCAGCCGCATGATCAGGTCGAAGCCCATCACCCCGCCGAAGATGGTCAGCCCCACCACCAAGATCAGCGCGATCACCTTGGTACCGTCGCCGCCGCCCACGCCCACCCGGTGAAACACGGTCGCGGTGGCCAGCGTGGCCAGGATCACCAGCACGGTCTCCCAGCCCACGGTCAGCAGCCAGGAGATGACCGTGGGCAGCTTGTTGCCATTGACCCCGAACGCGGCCCGGCTAAGCACCATTGTCGGCGCCGAGCCGCGCTTGCCCGCCACGGCAATGAACCCGCAGGCCAGAAACGACAGCACGATCCCGACGACGCCGACGATCAGCGCCTGCCAGAACGAGATGCCGAAGCCGAGCTCGAACGAACCGTAGCTGAGGCCGAGCACCGAGATGTTCGCGGCGAACCACGGCCAGAACAGGTCACGCGGGTTCCCCTTACGCTCGCTCTCGGCGATGACGTTGATGCCGTTCATCTCGACTTGGAGCGGCCGCACCTCCGCGGCGCCGGTGGCATCAGTCAAGGCAGGCTCCCTTAATAGTCCATGATGGCTTTGCGCTGCGCCCCGTCGACGGGTATGTGGGCGCCGTTGATGAAGCTGGCCAGCGGCGAGGCAAGGAAGGTCACCAGAGCCGCGACCTCGTCCGGCTCGCAGATGCGGCGCAGCGGGATGGACCGTTCGGCCAGCTGGTGCGCGCGTGCCTGGGTGACGCCCTTGTCCCGGGCGAAGGCCTTCTCCAGCGTGTCCCACCGGTCGGTGTTCACCGGACCCGGGTTGACGGTGTTGATGCGTACCCCATACCGGCCGTACTGCTCGGCGACCGAGGATGCGAAGTTGATGTCCGCGGCGTTCGCCACCCCCGCGGTCATCTCCCAGTAGCTGGGCTTGAGCCCGTCGTTGCCGACGACGAGCACGATCGCGCCCTCGCCCCGCTGCCGCATGTGCGGGATGACCGCGCGGACCGAGCGCACGTAGCCCATGAACTTCAGGTTCAGGCTGGACATCCACTGCTCTTCGGTCAGATCCTCAAGCAGGCCTCCGGGGGAGCTGCCCGCGCAGGTGACCAGGATGTCGATAGCGCCGAACCGCTCCAGGGTGGCATCCACGCAGCGCTGGACTTCGGCGGTCACGCTCATGTCCCCGGCCAGCGGAAGCACAGCGCGGCCGCTCTCGGCCGCGATCTTTCCCGCAGTGGCCTCCAGCGGGCCCGCGTTCCTGGCTGTGATGACGACATCGCAGCCCTCGCGGGCAAGGTGCTCGGCCACCGACCGCCCGATGCCCTTGCTGGCACCGGTGACGAAGGCCACCTTCCCCTCAAGCCGCAGATCCACCGCAACCCCTTCCCGTCTCGCTACAGCGCGTCGCCGTGCCGACGTGTTCCCGCCGACCCCAGCGCCCGCGGTCGGGCCACGCGCCCCACTCAGCGTGCACCCTCCGCGGCGCCGCACGCAGCGGTGGCTGGATGGTATATCAAATACCAGCCGAGCGGAAGGTCCCGTTTATCCCGCCGTCACGTCAGCTTCAGGCGTCCCACAGGGAGCCGAGCGCGGCCTCCACCCGGACGCTGATCGGGCCGGTTGTCGGCAGCACCGCAGCAGGCGGGGCCGCGGCGGCGTTATCGCAAGCGGCCAGGGCGTTGTGGTGCAGGAAACGGGTGAGCTGACCGAGGCCGTGCCGGTCGTCCCGGCTCCGGCGGTGGTGGTGCAGCCGCAGCGGCGCGTACAGGTACAAGTGATCACGTGCCCGGGTCAGCGCGACGTAGAACAGCCGGTGCTCCTCGGCCAGCCCGTCGGGGTCACCCAGGGCCATGTCGCTGGGCAGGGCACCGTCGACGAGATGGGGCACGTGCACGACCGGCCACTCCAGGCCCTTGGCGGCGTGGATGGTGGAGATCGTCAGGTAATCCTCGTCCAGGCGGGGCGGCCCGGCCAGGTCCGAACCCGAGACCGGCGGGTCCAGGGTCAAGTCGGCCAAGGCGTCGTGCAGCGAGGGCTGGGCCGCGGCGGCATCGGCGAGGCGCTGCAGGTCGGCGAGCCGAGCCGCGGCGTCGGGGTAGCGAGCGCGGATCAACGGGTCGATGAGCGCCAAGATCGCCTGGGCCTGGGCGGCGCCGGCACTGCGCGCCGCGGCCGCGAGCTGCCCGAGGGTCGCGGCCAGGGCCGGCCTCGACCGGACGGGGGCCGCCTCGGCGGCGCCCTGCCACTCGCTGGGCGCAGCGATGGAACCAGGCCCAGCGGTGGAACCAGGCTCAGCGGTCTGATCCGAAGCCGGGTGCAGGATGGCAAGGACCCGGCGGGCATGGCCAGGGCCGATGCCGTCGTGCAGGCGCAGCAGCCGGAACCAGGCGAGCTCGTCGGCGGGATTGGCCAGGATCCTGGCGGCGGCCAGGAAGTCCCTGACGTGCGCGGTGTCGGTGAACCGCAGGCCGCCGAACTTCACGTACGGGATCTTGCGCGCGCTGAGCTCGATTTCCAGGATGTCGCTGTGATGGGCAGCGCGGACGAGCACGGCCTGGTCCCGCAGCGCGGCGCCGTCCTCGCAGGCGCCGAGTACGCGGCTGCAGATCTCGCGGGCCTGGGTCGCCTCATCATGGCAGCGGACGAGCAGTGGCCGAACGCCCGGCCCCCGGTCGCCGGTCAAGATCAGTTCCAGGCCAGGCGCGGACGGGCGGATGAGGTTGGCCAGGTCCAGCACGCCCTGCCGGGACCGGTAGTTGCGGTGCAGCCGGACCACATCCAGGTCCTGGTAATCGACAGCCAGCTGCCGCAGGTGAGCGGGGTCGGCACCGCGGAACCCGTAGATCGCCTGCGCGTCGTCGCCGACGCAGGTCAGCTGCTTCCCGTCGGGCTGCAGCAGCCGGACGATGCTGGCCTGGATCGCGTTGACGTCCTGGTATTCGTCGACCAGGACCGCGTCGAACATTCCGCGCAGCACAGGTCCGGCCGCCTGGTCGGCCAGCGCCGCCTGCCACAGCAGTAGCAGGTCGTCGAAGTCCACCAGGTGCCGGGCGCGCTTGCGGGCGGTGTAGGCGCGGAACAGGCTGGCCAGCTGGCCGGTGAAGGTAACACACCACGGAAAGCCGGCCGCGACCACCTCGCTGACCGGCCGCCCGGTATTCACGCACCGGGTGTAGATGTCGGCGCACGTTGCCGCTCGCGGCACGCGCTGGCCGGTGTCGGCCAAGCCGTGCTCGGGGCGCAGCACGTCAAGCAGGTCGGCGGCGTCGGCCTGGTCGAGGATGGTGAACTGTGGCGGCAGCGAGAACGACTCCGCGTGCTGCCGGATGATCTTGTGCGCGATGGCGTGGAAAGTCCCGCCGCATATCCGCCCAGGGGAGCGATCCGCGTCGGCCGCGGTCCGGCCCGGTAGGTCCAGTCCGGAAGCGGCGCGCGCAAGCATGTCGCTCGCGGCGCGGCGGGTGAACGTCAGCAGCAGGATCCGGTCGGCCCGCACACCCTGGCCATCCCGCAGCCACGCCGCCCTCGACACAAGCGTCCGCGTCTTGCCGGTGCCCGCCCCGGCCAGCACAAGCAGTGGTCCGCCCTGATGCGTGACCGCGCGCCGCTGCTGCTCGTTCAGCCCGTCCAGAATGTCGCCATGGTCGAACATGCTTATGAACATAACCAGGCCGGTAGGCGGATCCCGCACGCCGCGCCGGCGCGAAATCAGGTCATCCAGACCACGCGCCAGGGACCTTGGTCCTTAGTTTGCCTGGCCGAGTTGCCTAAAGTTAAGTATGAACAGCTCTGTGAGGCAGGACCATCGGAGCTAACAGGCAAGGGAGTAACGGTGACAGATCCAGTAGGCGGTCCGGGGCCAGGCGACGAGACCAAGGAGCCGATCGCGGTGTTCCTTCTTGACGACCACGAGGTGGTCCGCCGGGGCGTCCGCGACCTGCTGGAAGCCGAGCCAGACATCAAGGTGGTCGGCGAGGCCGGGACAGCGTCCTCGGCGCTGGCCCGTATCCCGGCGCTCAAGCCGGACGTTGCCGTGCTTGATGTGCGGCTGCCGGACGGCGACGGGGTGTCGGTGTGCCGCGAGATCCGCTCCCGGATGCCCGAGGTCGCGTGCTTGATGCTGACCTCGTTCGGGGACGACGAGGCGCTGTTCGACGCGATCATGGCCGGGGCGGCGGGCTACGTGCTTAAGCAGATCCGCGGTACCGACCTGGTCGGCGCGGTGCGCACCGTGGCCTCTGGGCAGTCGATGCTTGACCCGAGGGCGGCCAGCCAGCTCATGGCCAGGCTGCGCGATCAGTCGGCCAAGCGCGACCCGCTGGCCGGGCTGTCCGCCCAGGAGCGCAAGATCCTCGAGCTGATCGGGGAGGGGATGACCAACCGGCAGATCGGCGAGCGGATGTTCCTGGCCGAGAAGACGGTCAAGAATTACGTGTCGGCCCTGTTCGCCAAGCTCGGCCTGGAGCGCCGCACCCAGGCCGCCGCCTACGCGGTCCGCGTCTTCGGCGACCAGCACGACGCCGGGGGTCCCGCCGAATAGGGACCTATTTCCCTAGGCCCGGCTTCCCCCGCCCCGGCATTCTCCTATGCATGAACTCCAACGGTTCGGGCCCGACCGCCCTGAGGCCACTGACCAGGGACGAATGCCTCCGCCTCATGGAATCGGTGCCCGTGGGCCGGATCATCTACACCCGCCAGGCACTGCCGGCGGTGGAGCTCGTGAACTTCACGCTGGACAACGGCGACATAATCATCAAGACGGACCACGGCGGGAAGCTGGCCGCCGCCACCCGCGGGGCCGTGGTCGCGTTCGAGGCCGACAGCGTGGATCAGGCCCGCCAGGTCGGCTGGAGCGTCACCGTCATCGGGCACTCGCACGAGGTCACCGACCCGGACGAGATTGTCCGGCTGGAGAGGTTGGGGCTCAGCTCGTGGGCCCCAGGAGAGCGGGAGCACTTCATCCGGATCTCACCGGGACTACTGAACGGCCGTCGGCTTCCGGCGCCCGGCTCAGGCCGAACGCCGGGGACCAAGGTCCCGAGAGCTTGCTGACGTGTAGCCCTACAGGTAGTCGTCCGCCGCCATGCACTATCCATACATGGCACAGCGGAACAACCTGCTCCCGATGACCACCAGACTGGCCCGGATGGAAGGCGAGAACGCCGTGTACATCCGGGCCAGCGACAATCCCGCCGAACCGTAACGCCCCTGCGATAAGCCCAGCGGCACCCGCCATTCCAGTCTGGTTCCTGGTGCGGGCGCGCCCGGGTCAGCCGGGCCGAGCCGCAGCTCGCCGCCGAGCTTCTCGGCCCGGGCGGCCAGATTGCGCAGCCCGCTGCGCCTGCCTCCCGGCGGCAGGCCGGTGCCGTTATCGGTAACCAGCACGGAAAGGACCGCGTCCGGACCGACGTCCACCGTCACATCGACCTGGCTGGCGCTGGCGTGCCTGGCCGCGTTGGACAGTGCCTCGCGCAGCGCGGCGAGTGCCTGCTCGGCCACGTCCGCGCTAGCCGGCCGGCCGAGCCCGGCGCCAAGCCGCAGCGAAGGGGCGAAACCGAGCACAGACGTCATCTCGTCGACCAGCGCGACGATGTCCGCCCGCAGATCCGCCTGGTCGGCGGTGTCCCTGGCCTGCAGCGCGAAGATGGCAGCCCTGATCTCCTTGATGGTCTCGTCCATGGAGTCCACCGCGTTGGTGACCCGGCTCGCCACCTCCGGCCTGGTGATCATCGGCATCGTTCCCTCCAGCGACATGCCGGTGGCGTACAGCCGCTGGATGACCAAGTCGTGCAGGTCACGAGCGATCCGGTCGCGATCCTCGTACAGCGACAGCCGCTCGGCCTCGGCCCGGCTGGCGGCCAACTCCAGCGCGACGCCGGCCTGGGCGGCAAAGGAGCCCACCACCTCGGTCATCGCCTGCGGGAACGCCGCCGCGCCGTGCAGGCGTCCGATGGTGAGCACGCCCCGGACGTTGCTCGGCGCGCCGAGCGGAAACACGATCGCGGGCCCGATCTGGCTCATCGCACCGCGGGCGACCCTGGCGGCGCGCTCGTCGGAGGCGAAGTCGTCGGACGTTACCGGTTCGCCGGTGGCAAGCACTCGCCCTGACAAGGACTCGCCGGCCGGGAGCACCAGTCCGAGCGTGGCGTCGGCGCCGTCGCCCTCGGCGTAGGTGATCGTCAGCCTGCGTCCCTCCTCGTCAGGCAGGGCGAGCACGGCCAGGTCGGCGCCGGACAGCTCCAGCACCTGCCGGGTGACGTCGGCCAGCACGTCGGCGGGCTCGGAGCCGGACAGCAGCCGGGTGGTGACCTCGGCGCTGGCCTGGATCCAGCGCTGCTGGCGGCGGGCCGCCTCGTACAGCCGCGCGTTCTCCACCGCGACGCCCGCCGCGGCGCCAAGCGCGACAAGCACCGCCTCGTCGTCCTCGGTGAACTCGCCGCCGCCTTGCTTGTTGGTCAGGTACAGGTTGCCGAACACCTCGTCGCGGACCCGCACCGGCACGCCGAGGAAGCTGCGCATCGGCGGATGTCCGTCCGGGAAGCCTGACGACGCCTGGTGCGCGGCGATGTCCGCCAGGCGCAGCGGCCGCGGATCATCGATCAACAAGCCAAGCAGGCCACGACCCTCCGGCCAGTGATGGATCCGGCCTATCTCGTCACGGCTCAGGCCGACTGGGATGAACTCGGCCAGCCGCTTGTCCTCGCCGATCACGCCAAGCGCCCCGTAGGTCGCGTCCACCAGCCCGACCGCCGTCTCGACGATCCGCCGCAGCGTGGATTCGAGGTCGAGGCCGGAGCCGATCGCGACGACCGCCTCAAGCAGGCTGCGCATCCGGTCCCTGGTGGCCAGCACGACCTGAAGCCGCGCCTGTAGCTCGGAGAGCAGCTCATCGAGCTGGAGGTGCGGCAGCAGCTCGGGACGGCTCTCAGCGTCGGGTCCCACCACCCCATCCTTCCACCGAGAACGCACTCAAAGGATAAGTGGGCGACCTATACGGCGGGAAGCTCACCGACGGATCTATCTAAACATTTCTATACCTAACGGGCCGTGGTGCGCGCGTCCTCACATAGCTGAGGACGCCAGCGCTGACCGCGGCTCGCGCTGGTCCTGGAGGAAGCCGCTGATCAACGGCCCGATCTCGGGTGCGCTGTCAAGCAGCACCAGGTGCCCGCCGCCGCGCACTACGTGCAGCCTGGCCCGCGGTATCAGCGAGGCGATGATCCGGTGATTCACCAGCGGCGTGACCGGATCGTCGTCACCGGCGATGAGCAGGGTGGGATGGCGTATCGCCCACAACCACGGCAGGCTGGTCCAGCCGAAGAGCGGAGCCATCCGGTACACGGCGGCCACGGCGTCCGTCGGTCGCCGGATGTGCATCAAGCGGACAAGCTCGGGCTCGGCCCGCAGCCGGCCGCCGAACATGGCGCCCGCCACCCGTTCCAGCCGGGATGGGTGGTAGCTGCGTGGGTGGACGAAGTGCCAGAGAGCTAGCGGATTGCCGGGCATGGCGAACCCGCCGAACGACGTTGACGCCAGCACCAGTCGGCGAACGCGGCTGGGATGGGAGAACGCCATCTGCTGCGCGACCGCGCCACCAAATGACGCGCCGAGTACGTGGGCGGAATCTATGCCGAGCTCGTCGAGTACCGCGGTGCCCATATGGGCCAGACCCCACATGCTCAGCGGGAAGGCAGGCCTTTGCGACCTGCCGATGCCGGGCGGGTCGAATGCGATTGTCTGGAACCCGGTCAGATGAGGAAGCAGCCGGTCCCAAAGGGCGACCTCGCCCCAGATGCCGGAGTAGAGCAGCAGCGGCTCGCCTTCTCCGCGGACTTGAGCGTGGATCCGCAATCCCCTGATGCGTAGCTGCTCGTGCCTGACCGGTACATCCTGCATGACTGCTGCCATCGGAGCCTCTCTTTGGTTGCGCTCAGCCAGCTGAAAACGCCGCGCTACCGTCCAGTAACTATAAGACCGAACGGGCCAGTTGTACATGCATGCGACGCATGGTTTACGCATTACGCATCACGCAGACTTATGGACGTTCCGACCTGAACGTGCGGACCTTGGGCCCGGAACCAATGGGATGTTCGGCGGTTCACGGCCGGTAAAACGGGCGGTAACTTTCCGTGCATCCGCAATAAGGAGGCGGGCCGATGTACACGTTCGCCCAGCCGCTCACTCGAGCCCTAGGCACCGCGGCCGGCTCTTGCGCCGTTGTGTGTGAGGATAGCCACCGCACCTACGCCGAACTCGGCACGCGTTGTCGCCGCCTGGCCGGTGCGATGCGCAACCTCGGCCTTGCACCGCACGACCGGGTCGGGCTCATCGCGCTCAACTCCGACCGTTACCTCGAGCTCTATCTCGGGCTCCCGGCCGCCGGTTTCGTGCTGGTCCCGGTTAACTCGCGACTGGCGCCCGCGGAGATGCGGGCCATCCTCGACGACGCGGGGGTGAGCGTGGTGTTCGCCGACGCCGCCTACCCGGGTGCAGCCCACGTCAGCCGGGTGCTGACGATGCCGGAGGATTACGACGACCTGATCGCCGCGGCCGACGAAATGCCCCTCGGCGACGGAGTGACCGAGGACGACCTGGCTGCCCTGTTCTACACCTCAGGCACCACGGGGGTGGCGAAGGGCGCCATGCACACCCACCGGAGCCTGGTATCCAGTGCCCTGCACTTCATGGCCACCTGGCCTTTTGACCAGCAGACCCGGTGGCTGGTGGCCTCGCCGATGTTCCATACCGGCGGGATAATCGGCACGCTGGCCACCGTCTGGGCCGGCGGGACCCACGTCATCATGCCCAGGTTCGACCCCGATCTGGCGGTCGACCTCATCGAGCGCGAGGCGGTCACGCATACGCTGCTCGTTCCCACCATGCTCGCCGCGACCGCCAACGCCCAGCTCGCCCGGCCGCGGAACGTCGGCTCGATGCGATACCTGAGCCATGGCGCATCGCCCATTTCCGCCGAGACGCTAAGGCGGGCCCGCCAGGCCTTCCCCGGCGCCGAGTTGCTGCACGTGTACGGCACGACGGAAACGACTCCGATCACCACGTTGCTGCCGCACGAGGAACGCATTCTCGATACGCCGCTCGTCCGTTCGTGCGGCCAGCCCGCTATGGGAGTCGAGGTGCGGGTCGTCAACTCCGCGCTCGCCGAGTTGTCGCCAGGCACGGTCGGCCAGATCGCCGTGCGCAGCCCCAGCGTCATGGCGGGGTACTGGCGCAAGCCGCAGGAGACGGCCGAGGTCATGCGGGGCGACTGGTACCTCACCGGCGACCTCGGATACCGGGACGAAGACTCCCACATTTTCCTGGTCGACAGGGCTAAGGACATGATCGTCAGCGGCGGCGAGAACATCTACTCCACCGAGGTCGAAGACGCGCTTGCTACCCATCCCTCGGTCGAGGAGGTGGCCGTCTTCGGCGTTCCGCATCACCGCTGGGGGGAGTCGGTCTACGCGGTCGTGTTCTGCCGAGCGGAAGTGACTGCGGACGAGCTGAGTGCGCACTGCCGCGAGCACATCGCCGGATTCAAGGTGCCCAGGTGCATCGAGTTGAGCGCACGGCCGCTGCCCAAGTCATCGGCCGGCAAGATCCTCAAGCGGGAACTTCGCGAACCGCACTGGGCAGGTCGCCAAGCACTGGTTTCGGGAGGTTAGCCAGATGCGCAAGACGAGTCCCGTTGCGTCCCTGTCCTTCCCGCCCAAGAACGCTCCGGCAGACCGCGCGATGGCCTATCGGGCCACCGCGGGGCGCCCCCTCGGTGGCGTGGAGGCCCGGGTGCCGCGCACCAGCGTCGGCAAACACGACAAGAAGCTCCTGCGGGGCCGCTACGCCGAAGGCAGCCTTCGCGTCGAGACCAGCCAGCCGCCAATGAGCCATCCGCGGGAGCCCCCGCGGTGTCGGTCGAGTTACTTGGAGAGTCTGTCATGTCAGAAGTCGTTATCGCCGCGATCGGCCGAACGCCGATCGGCCGCGCCGTCAAGGGCTCGCTCATCGAGCAGCGGCCTGACGACCTAGGCGCCTTTGTCGCGGACCAGGTGCTCAGGCAGGTGCCGCAGCTGGACCGGAGCCAGGTCGACGACGTGATCTGCGGCTGTGCCCTGCCCGGCGGCGAGCAGGGGCACAACCTGGGGCGGATCATCAGCATCCTGGCCGGGATCGGCGCTCCGGGGACCACGGTCAACCGGTACTGCTCGTCGTCGCTGCAGGCCGTCCGCATGGCTTTCCACGCCATCAAAGCGGATGAGGGCTCCACGTTCGTGTGCGTCGGCGTCGAGTCAAGCACCCGCTCGCCGCTTGGCGTGTTCGCGGACCAGCCGGAAACGCAGAACCCCCGCCTGTTCCCAGGGAACGGCGAGGACCTGCCCGCGGCCTACATGAGCATGGGCGAGACGGCTGAGAACGTGGCTGACCAGTACGGCATCACCCGGGAGGAGATGGACCGGTACGCAATGCAGAGCCATATGCGTGCGGTCCTGGCCCAGAAGGACGGGATATTCGCCCGGGAGATCATCCCGGTGCCGTTGCCGTCCGGGCTCAAAATGACCGCAGACGACGGACCGAGGCCGGACACCACCCTGGAAAAACTGGCCACGCTGAGGCCGGTGTTCCGCCAGGACGGCCGGGTGACCGCGGGGAACTCCTGCCCGCTCAACGACGGCGCCGCAGCCGCCGTGGTGATGTCGCGGACGCTCGCCGATCAGCTCGGGATCGAGCCGCTGGCACGCATCGTGTCGACCGGCATCAGCTCCCTGGAGCCTGAGCTGATGGGCCTGGGCCCGATCGAGTCCACCCGGCAGGCGCTGGGCCGGGCCAAGATGACCATCGATGACGTGCACGTGGTGGAAATCAACGAGGCCTTCGCGGCGCAGGTCATCCCGTCGGCCATGGGCATCGGAGTTGACCCGTTCAGCGACAAGCTCAACCCGCACGGCGGCGCGATCGCCCTCGGCCACCCGTTCGGCATGACCGGAATCCGCATCCTGGCCACGCTGCTGAACGACCTTCGCACCCGCGACCAGATAGTCGGACTGGAAACGATGTGCGTCGGCGGAGGGCAGGGCATGGCCATGATCGTGGAGCGGCTGTCATGACACGCGGGAGGGCGGCCGGAGCGCTGCGGATTCTCGGTCAGCTGGCCGGGCGCCACTCGCAGGCGATGCTGCGGGCCACGCCGGATATCGGCCTGGAGCTGCTGCGGATCGGCCTGGGCCGGTCCGAGGTGGCGCCGGTCAAGGGGGACAAGCGGTTCACCGATCCGGCCTGGCGGGACAGCACCCTGTTCAAGGCCGTGATGCAGACCTACCTAACCCTCGGGTCAGGGGTCGACGCCTACGTCGACAACCTCGGCCTCGAGGGCATGAACGCCGAGCGTCTGCGCTTCGGGCTTGGCCTGGTACGGGAGGCCATGGCGCCGACCAACTTCTTCTTGACCAATCCCGAGGCCATCAAGCGCTGCTTCGATACCGGCGGCGTCAGCATCCGCAAGGGAATGGCCAACTGGATCGGCGACCTGGCGCACAACCACGGGATGCCGTCGTCGGTCGACCGCAGGCCGTTCCGTGTCGGCGAGAACCTCGCCGCTACTCCCGGCGCCGTCATATTCCGCAACGAGGTCTGCGAGCTGATCCAGTACACGCCGCAGCGCGCGACCGTCTACCACCGTCCACTGCTCGTGGTACCCCCCCAGGTCAACAAATACTACGCACTTGACCTGGCCCCGGGTCGCAGCATGTACGAGTACCTGCTCAAGCAGGGCATCCAGCTGTTCGGGATGAGCTGGCGCAACCCGGCCAAGGCGCAGCGGGCGTGGAACTTCGACACCTACGTGCAAGCCACGATCGACGCCATCGACGTCGTGCGTGAGGTCACCGGTTCACCGGATGTGAATGTGATGGGCGGTTGCCTGGGCGGGATGACCGTTGCGCTTACCCAGGCGCACCTGGCCGCGCGGGCGGACAAGCGGATCCACTCGGCGACGATGACCGTCACCCTGATCGATTGCGACTCCGAGGGGCGGATCTTCCTGTTCGCGACCCCGCAGACTCTCGCCCTGGCCAAGCAGGTAACCAGGCCCACTGGGGTGATCAACGGCTGGCAGTTGGCGTCCGTGTTCTCCTGGCTGCGCCCCAACGATCTGGTGTGGAACTACTGGGTGAACAACTACCTGCTCGGCCAGGATCCCCCGGCTTTCGACATCCTGGCGTGGAACGCGGACACCACCCGGCTGACGTCCGCCTTCCACCACCAGCTGCTCGACATGGTGGCCGGCAACCAGCTGGTGCGTCCAGGCGCCATGACGGTCCTCGGCACGCCGATCGACATATCCCGCATTGCCTGCGACACGTACGTGGTCGGCGGACTGACCGACCACATTACGCCGTGGCACACCTGCTACCGGACTACCCAGATGGTCTCTGGCCCGACTCAGTTCGTGCTGTGCTCCAGCGGTCACATCCAGACCGTGGTGGCCGACCCGAAACACCCCAGGCTCGGGTACTTCGTCAACTCGGAGACGCCGGCCGAGGCCGAGAAGTGGCTGGCGGGCGCGCAGCGGCATGAGGGTTCCTGGTGGGAGCACTGGGCCAACTGGCTGGCTGACCGCTCCGGAGAGCAGCTCACGGCACCGCATTCCGTCGGCCATCCCCACTTCCCGGCGAAAGAGCCGGCACCGGGCACCTACGTGCATCAATAACGACCGCTCATCATATGGGAGGAGCCATGAACGACATACAAGACCGGGTGGCCGTGGTCACAGGCGGGACACGAGGCATCGGAGCGGCCATTTCGGCGAGGCTGGCCCAAACCGGAACCAGAGTCGCCGCGGTGTACAACCGCAACTCTTCTGCCGCAGAGTCGTTCGCCAAGGCGGCAAGCAACGCTGGCCTGACGGTGTCGCTCTATCAGGCCAATGTGGGCAACCCGGGCGACTGCCAGCGAGTCGTCAATGAGGTTCTGCGCGACTACGGGCGGATCGACTACCTTGTTAACAATGCTGGTGCGGTGCACGACCGCACGGCATTGAAGATGAGCGTGCTGGACTGGGAACAGGTAATCCGGGTAAATCTCTCCGGGCCGTTCTTCATGTCCAAGGCAGTCCTCGGCCACTTTCTCGAGCGGGGATCCGGGCGCATAGTCAATATCAGCTCGTTCGTCGGCCAGACCGGCCGAATCGGCCAGGCCAACTACTCCGCGGCCAAAGCCGGACTCTTCGGCCTCACCAAGACACTCGCCCTGGAGACCGCGGCCAAAGGCGTTACGGTCAACTGCGTGCTGCCAGGTGCGATCGAGACCGACATGGTATCCGCGCTACCAGAAGAAATCGTGCAGGCCGTAATCGACACGATCCCGATGCGCGCTCTGGGCACACCTGGCGACGTCGCGGAAGCCGTCAGGTACCTGGTATCCGACGAGGCACATTACGTCACCGGCGCGCTGATTCCGGTGACCGGAGGACTGCTGATGATGTGAGCGCTCCCGGATCTCACGAACGGACGGTGGTTCCAGTGTCAGAGGAAATCGCCAGGTACGTCGTCGCCGAAGCGATATGGGCGCCGTCGGTGCACAATACCCAGCCGTGGCGGTTCGTGGACGACGGCCAGCAGATCAGCCTGTACGCCGATGTCGACCGCGGGCTACCTGTGGCTGACCCTGACGGGCGCGAGATGATGATCAGCTGCGGTGCCGCGTTGTTCAATGCTCGGCTCGCGTTGCGCCGTCTCGGGTACGTTCCCGAGACCCGCGTCCTGCCAGATCCAGGCCACCCGGCGCTGGTGGCTAGGGTGAGCTGGAGGCAACGCGCTCCGGTCTGCGAATTCGAGCGGCGGCTGTCCGGCCAGGTACACCTGCGCCGCACCCATCGCGGAGCGTTCGATCCCGAACCGGTGCCGCGCGACCTGCTCGCCGCGCTTTGCGGCAGCGCCGCGCGAGACGGGACCGCGCTGCGGATCGTGGCGGACGACGGGCAGCGAGCCGCCCTCGCCGCGACGGTACAGGCAGCAGAACATCACCTGCGGCTGGATGCCGAGCGTATCAGGGAACTGGCCAGATGGTCTCCCGCACCGGGTAGCGCACGACGAGACGGCGTGCCGGTCACCTCGTATCCGCGACGGGCCGAGCGGACCGACCCGTATTTCCCCGGCCGAGATTTCGCTTGCGGTCACGGCTGGGGCATGCCGCCGCTCAGCACGGCCCGGCTTCCCCGGGCCGCCGGCGCGGTCGGGCTGCTCACCACGGTCGCCGACCGCCGGGAGAACTGGGTGAACGCCGGGCAGGCGCTGCAACGGATGCTGCTGACGGCGAGCACGTGCGGAGCCGCGGTGGCGCTCCACAGCCAGCCAATTGAGCTGCCCTGGCTGCGCGAGTTCATCCGGACCCAGCTGAGCGGCGGCGCCTACCCGCACGTGGTGCTCAGGATCGGGATGGCCGTCCAGGCAGCGGACAGCGTGCGGCGTGGCGTTGATGACGTGTTGTTCCCGTCCGACGCCGCGGCACCCAGCTCGAACTGAACCTTGGTGGCCCGGGCTGATGTCACAATCCCGGGGTCGGAACTGCTCTTAGTTCTTGAAGGTCCGGCAGGCCTCGCATGCTGGCCGGAGGAGGAATGTACCTTGCCCGACACCGGAACCGAGATGACACTGGGCGAAGCGGGGGGAGCCGCGGACGGGCTCGCGACCCAGGTCTTCGTCCAGCACCGCGAGCTGCTGTTCTCCGTCGTCTACAGCATGCTGGGCAGCGTCGCTGACACCGAGGACGTGCTGCAGGAAACCTGGCTGGCCTGGGCTTCCAGGAGCGCGGCGACCTCCGCGAAGCAGATCACAAGCCCGCGCGCCTACCTGGTGCGGATCGCGGTCAACGCGGCGCTGGCCCGGCGCCGCGCGATCAGCAAACGCCGGGAGGACTACGTTGGCCCGTGGCTGCCAGAGCCGCTCCTTACAGAGAACCAGGCGGGGGACGGGGCCGACAGCGTGATGCGTGCCCAGTCGGTCTCCCTGGCGCTCATGGTGGTGCTGGAAACGCTCAGCCCGCTGGAGCGGACCGTATTCGTGCTACACGAAGTCTTCGGCTACGAACACGCCGAGATTGCTCACATCCTTGACCGCAGCTCGTCGGCGATCCGCCAGCTAGACCACCGCGCGCGCGAGCACGTCCAGGCCCGGCGTCCCCGCTTCCCGACCGACCCGAAGCTGCACCAGCGGGTAACCGAACGGTTCGTCACTGCCGCAAGGAGCGGTGACCTCACCGCGCTCATGCAGGTCCTCGCGCCGGAAGTGACCCTTTGGACCGACGGCGGCGGCAAGGCCCGGGCGGCGCGCGAGGTGGTGCACGGCCGGGACAGGGTCGCCCGCCTGATCGCTGGCGGCGGGCGGCGCCGGCCCATTGCCGACCTCGGGATCCGCTATCGCCAGATCAACGGCGAGCCCGCCGCATTGCTTACCTCCGGCGGCACCCCGTACCTGCTCGTGGTCCTCGACCTCGTCCCCGGAGGCAACCAGGCCCGCGGGGTCTACGTCATCACCAACCCGGATAAGCTGTCCTGGCTCCGGAGGCACCAGTGAGCACTACCCGGTCCGGTCAGGCGCCCGCCGGCCCGCACCCACGGGACCCGGAGCAGGCAGCGATGGAAGTAGCGCGTCTTAAGAACCTGTCACGGTTGGTGGTTATAGGCCCAACACCAGGGACTTTAGGTGTTTCGTGCTTCCCGGGGTTTTATGGTCGTGGTGTTCTGTGCGTGCTCTGGAGTCTGTTTCCGTTTGGTGTGTGGTC
>Ga0335075_10004577_pt1 | contig 21601 bp, 13 predicted proteins | sample Lox_Sample_24_FD_206723 | JGI IMG/M metagenome (GOLD analysis project Ga0335075, IMG submission 206723) | Soil microbial communities from Loxahatchee National Wildlife Refuge, Florida, United States - Lox_Sample_2.4 | ecosystem: Environmental > Terrestrial > Soil > Wetlands | place: USA...
GATCATGAAACCGGCCGCCCGGGCCTGCCGGGCGGCGGGCCTGCCGTGAGCCGACGCGGCAGGCGCGACGCACACCCGGCACCGGAGGCTTAGCCCCCGCAGTTAAGGACCTGTAGGGTGCCGGGGCGGTGAAATCTCGGTTGCGGCAGCGCTCACACGACGCCGAGCGATAGACACCCAGAACGGGCGGGTCCTATCATTCCAGCGGTCTGCTGGAGGTGGGAGCCATGGCGCGGACGGTTTCGCGGGGGGCTGAGTCCTCCGGGGCGAACCAGGGGGGCGAACCCGAGCACGGCAAGCCGATCCTGCTCGGCCGGCGGGCGCTTCTGGGCAGGGGCGGGGCGGTAGCGGCAGGGGTTGTCGGCGCCGGTGCGGTGGGTGCCGCCGTGGCGCCCCCGGCCAGCGCGTCCTCCGATCCCTACCAGTACATCCCCGTTGCCGCCCCGCTGCCGTCCGGCGATACCAGCGGGAAAACCGACACCCCGGCGCTCAACAAGGCGCTGGCCAGCCTGGCCCCGCGTGAAGCCCTGCTGCTGACCGTCCCCGGCTATTACATCAATGCGCCTCTGTCGGTCCAGAGCGGGACCGGCATCACTTCCCCGATCGCCTTCGGGAACGAGTCAACGCCGCATATCACGGCCGCGTCCGGGTTCTCCGGCAAAGCGATGATCGCCAATCATGGGTGGCTGAGCGGGTCGCGGGAGGGCGACGACGGCGTCGAGATCAGCAACCTGTTCATCAACGGCTCTAACGGCGGGGCGTCCGGTCCTTTCGTGTCCACCCACGGGCACGGGATCGCGCTGAGCACGGCCCACGCCCACGTGCACCACAACTACGTGCTCGACGTCTCCGGGACCGGCATTCTCGTCGCCGACCAGAACTCGGCCGGGAAGCCTATCGATGTCAACACGCAATCCAGTCAGGAAAACTACGTCTGGGACAACATGGTTGAGAATCCCGGGCAGCACTGCATCTGGGTAACGCGCACCTCGGGCGCTTTTGGCATGACGGACGGGGTCATCGCAAGGAACATCCTCACCACCCCCTCCAACGGTTCGTATTACCGCGCCGGGAACGGCAACCCGCAGATCAACCCGGCCTACAACATCCCCTATGAGGCGGTCCGGCTGGACAACGGCGCGGGCTGGTGGGTGACCGACAACCACGCCTACTACTGTGCCGGCGGCGCGTACTTCTTCGGGACGGTCTTCGGCACGCATTTCCGCGACAACACCTGCGACATGTTCGGCACATTCCCGTGGTCCGTCGTCAAGGGGACCCTGACGCCGACGGTCATCACCGGGGTGGCCCTGCAGGGGGTCAAGTGCAATATCAACCCTAGAGGGTCGGCCACCCACTACCAGCACCCAAGCTCGGTCGTGGGCAACCTGGTCAATGTTTTCGAGGGATACAACTCAGCCGGCACGATCGCGCCAGGCGCCGGCACATCAAGCTCCGGCTGCCGGTACCACTACTACGACATCGCGGCCGACACGCTCGCGGTCCCGGCCGGGGCGACGGGCGAATGCGGCCTGGTCTTCCTGGCGAACCTGGCAAACCAGAACTCGGTGAACGGGCAGACCGTGGCCCACTGCACCACCACCCGGGGCTCCGCCACGGTGACCGCTCCCGGCGGGTCGTTCGCGAGCGTGCAGAAGGGCATGTCGGTGGCGGGCACCGGCCTCCCCGCAAGCACCTATGTTGGCAAGGTGGTCACCGGCAGCTCGGATTCGCTGACGCTGGTCGCCTCCGACCTGGCCACGGCGGTCGACGCGACCGCCTCGGGCACGGTCACCCTGACCTTCCCCGGCCCCTACAGCCTGGCCGAGCACTGGACCGCCAGCACGGCCGGGGTGACGCTGAACGCGCAGCACCTCGGAAACCGGGCATTCGGCTCCATTATCGCGAGCCCTGTGATCGCAACCTCGGACGGGGCCGTGGTCAACCTGCTGGCTGAGCTGGCCGGGGTGGTTGTCTCCGGCACGCCTAAGTCCGGCGAGGTCCTGGTCGCCACCGGCCCCAACGCGGCGACGTGGGGCTCGGCTACGGCATCGGCGGCCAGCACTGCGCCGGCCCGCGGGATGCTCAAGGGCCTCGTCAGCCCGGCCCCAGGAGCCGGCGGCCACCAGGGCAGCCCGGTGATCATTTCTGCGCCGCCGGGCGCCGTGGGCTTGGATGCGGTCGCGTTCCAATGGGCGCCGAACGGGGCCTCGTCAGAGACGATCACCCTGCTGGTGACCGCCACGTTTGACGACGCGAGCACGCAGTCGGTCAGCATGTCGGCGGCGGGCAGCGCGGCCGCCGAATTCTCGACCGGCGGCCAGATCGTGGACCTGGCCAAGGACGGCCGCTACGTCACCAGCTTCAGCGTGTCGGCAGCCTCATCCGCCTCGTCGACGTTAGCGGCTCCGTCGTTCACGCTCGCGGCAATCCCCGTGGCATAGACCAGCCGAGCGCGCGTCAGGCCGCCCGGCGGCCGATCGCCCGCGCCGCGGGGTACAGCCGCGCGGCGAGCTGACGCAGCACGGGCACCTGGCTGAAGCCCCGGTAAACCTGGTACCAGAGCCGCGGCGGGAGAAGGACGAGCAGCGGCGAGCGCCGTGCATACAGGGCCGTCGCGAATGCCTGCGGGCTGAGGTTGATGTAGCGCGGGACGTTGGCGAACCACTCGCTGCTCAGGCGGGCCGCGTCCTGGGCCGGCTTCAGCTCCGCCTTGCGTTGCCGCTCATAGGCCTCCAGCGCCGAGTCCAGGCGATCATGCCGGCCGAGAGCATCGGCGAGCGCAATCGCGTCCTCGATCGCCATCCCCGTGCCGATGCCCGCGCTGAAGTGGGTGGAATGGGCACTGTCCCCGACGAGCACGACGTTCCCGGCGTGCCAGCGCTGGTTGGTCACGCTCCGGAAACTCAGCCAGCGCGCGTTGTTCTCGTCATCGGCCTGCCCCATCAGCCGGTAACCCGCCAGCGGCTCCTTGAACAGCTCTCTGACCACCTCGAGGCTGCCGGCCACCGGCATGGTGCCGAAGCCCAGGTCCGACCACGTCTGCGCGGTGCAGTGGACGAGGAACGTGCTCAGGCCCGACAGGCCGCCATAACCCGCCCCCCAGACCCATCCGCACGCGGTTTCGACAAAGAAATATTCGAAGCTGTCAAACGGGGCGTCTGTCCCGAGCCAGATGAATTTATCTCGCGACAGCGTCATGTCGGTCCCGAAAGTTCCGACGTCATCGCGCAGCCTGCTGCTTACCCCGTCCGCGGCGACGATGAGCTCGGCGTCCGCCAGTTGCGACAGACCCGAAACCTCTTCGTTGTACCGGATTCGGGCGCCCAGTTCCCGCGCCCGGCCGGCCAGGATCTCGACCAGCCGCGGCCGCGTCATCGTGTAGATGTCCGTGTCGTTCACGTGGACCACTCGCCGGCCGCGGATGCTGACGTAATCCTCGCGCCACCGGTGCATGCCGCGTTCGATGACGCGGGCGGACTCCGGGTCCGCGTCGGCGAGCTTCTTCAGGATCTCAGGGCCAAAGGCAAGGCCCCAGCCACGGGTTTGCCGCGGGCCGTTGCGTTCGATGACCGTGACCTCATGTGCGGGGTTGCGGCGCTTCGCGAGGATCGCGAAGTAGAGGCCAGCGGGTCCGGCCCCGACGCACGTGATCTTCACACCGGCTCCTTACGCTGGCCGGCGATGCTCCCGGGCGACGTGACGGCGCCTGGACATCGCATTGGCCGCCGCCGCCGCCCACGCGCGGATGACATTGACGATGGAGATTCGCGAAGCCGCCTGGAGCATCAGGCAGGAGAGCCTCGGCGGCCATGCGGCGGTGATCGGGGACCGTCGCGAGTGCAGGAGTGCCCCGAAATGCCGCGGCTGGAGGTCTATGTAGCGCGAGATATTTTCGAACCAGCGGGCGCTGCAGCGCGCCTCTGTCAGAACCGGCAGGATCTCGGCCCGCCGCCGTGCTTCATACGACTGCAGCGCCGTCTCCAGGTCGGCGTGCTGCTGCAGGCTGTCGGCGAGCGCGATCACGTCCTGAAGGGCGAGCGTGGTGCCCATCCCGATCGTAAAGTGCAAGGTGCGTGCGCTGTCCCCGGCCAGCACGACGTTGCCCGAATGCCAGCGCTCGTTGCTGACGGTGCGGAAGTTCAGCCACCGCGCCTTGGTGCCGTCGCCGAGGTCTCCGAGCAGCCGGTGGCCGGCGAGGTGCTCGCTGAACAATTTTTCCAGCACCGGGAGCGCGTCGTCCGTCGGCAGCGCATCGAAGCCAAGGTCGGCCCACGTTTCCGGCGTGCACTCGACGATGAACGTGCTTGTCCCGGGGTCAATGCCATAGGCATGGGCCCATATCCACCCGCTGGGCGTCGGCACGAAGAAAAAGCTGAAAGCCTCGAATGCCTTGTCCGCGCCCAGCCAGATGTATTTGTTCCGGCCCCAGGAATCCTGGGTTCCGAAGGACCCGGCTTCCTCTCGCAGCTGGCTGCCCACCCCGTCCGCCGCGACGATGAGGTCGGCGTCCGGCAGCTCCGACGGGCTGCGTATCTCCCGGCCATACTCGATGCGCACACCGAGTTCCCGTGCCCGTGCGGACAGGATATCCAGCATGCTCCGCCTGCTGATGTTGTAAGAACCGGCCAAGGGGTCGGTCACCTCTGCGCCATGGACCTCTGCGCCGCGGATGCAGACGACCTGGTCCTCCCAGAAGAGCGCCGCCTCGCCGATGCGGGTGGCGGACTCCGGGTCCAGCTCGTTCAGGCGAGCTAGCAGCGGCCGCCCGAACGTCACTCCCCAACCGGGCACGGAACTCGGCTGCCGGCGCTCGTAGATCGTGATGTCGTGCGCGGGATCGCGCAGCTTCAGGAGAACCGAAAGATATAGGCCAGCCGGGCCGGCGCCTACGCACGCTACCTTCAAACCCGCCCCGCAATAGGAAAAATATCGATCGCCTTCACCGGCAGTTATCGTAGCCTCGACCCGAATGTCCCGCTGGGCCCTCCAGCGACATTTCGCCTTCTTGCCACATCTGCGACCGCCACGTGTTCACCCAGCGGTGGCCTGCTATCCACCACCGGCACAGGGAAGACGCGCTTGCGGCCGGGCACGGCGGCTACGAGCAGCGCCAGAGCCGGCCGCCGCCTAAGCGGGCATCTGCTCCTGCGGCTCCTCCGCCAGCTTGCGCAGGCTCTCGGCAAGGATCTCGGCCGTGTCCTGTATGTATGTGGTAACGGCTCCCATGTGCATTCCGGGCACCGGGAGCTCCTGCACGTGGCCCGGGTTCTTGCGCTGGGTGATCGGCCGCCAGGCGCGGGCCACCGCCGGCTCGTCCCGCGCCCAGTAGAAGGTGATTTTCCCGCCGTACACCCCGGTCTTGTAGCCGGCTCCGGCCCAGCTGAACACTCCCGCGTAATCCTTGTAGAGCGCGTCGCGGGGCGGCAGCATTTTCTCGAGCCTGGGCTCGATGTCGAGCAGCTTCGGGAAGTCTTCCACGTGGGGGCCGCGGGGCCGCAGCAGCCGGTAGACGTGCCGCTCGACGTGACGCGCCCGCAGGAACAGGTCGGCCCGTCTCCTGCCCTCCACCCGGCGCATCCCGCTCAGCTTCTCGCACACCCTCCACAAGAGGCTGGACTGCACCGGCACCGATGGATTGATCAGCCCCAGGAATTCAAGGTGCTCCCCGTCCCGCTCCAGCTGCCGCGCCATCTCATAGGCGACCAGCCCCCCGTTGCAGAATCCCCCGAGGCGGTAGGGGCCCCGCGGCTGCACCTCGCGCATGGCTGCTATGTGCTCGCCCGCGATCGCCTCGAGCGTCGGCGCCCCTTCCTGCCCGTTGAAGCTGTACGGCTCCAGCACGTAGAACGGCTGGTCCGAGCCGCAGGCCCGGGCCAGGGTAAAGCAGAAGAAGGCGCCGCCGGTCCAGTCCCCGTGCAGGAAAAAGAACGGCCGCCTGGTCCCTTCCGCCCGCACCGGCAGCACCCGGGCCCTTTCCCGCGACCCTTCCCCGCCCTCCTGCAGCGCCCCGGCCAGCTGCTCTATCGTCGGCTTGGCGAACAGCACCGAGAGCGGCAGCTTCTGGCCGTACGCCTGCTCGATCCGGTCCACGAGCTGCGCCGCCAGCAGCGAATGCCCGCCCAGGTGGAAGAAGTTGTCCCTGATGCCGATCGGCCTCGGCTCGAGCAGCTCCTCCCAGAGCTCCACGAGCTGCTGCTCGGCGAGCACCCGTGGCGCGGCGTACGTCGATTCCTCCCGCCGCTGTCCCCGTTCAATGTCCGGCAGCCGCCGCCGGTCGGGCTTGCCCGATGCCAGCTTCGGCAGCGTCTCGAGCTGCTGGATGACCGCCGGCTGCAGGTAACGCGGCAGCTTCTGCTCGAGGTACCGCCACAGCGTCTCGAGCAGCGGGCCCTGCTGCCGGGCCACCACATAGGCGACCAGCTCCTGGCTGCCCCGGTCGCCGCGCGCCACCACCACGGCTTCGGCGACGTCCGGGTGCCCTGCCAGGACCGCCTCGACCTCGCCCAGCTCGATCCGGTAGCCGCGGATCTTCACCTGGTGGTCCGCCCGGCCCACGCATTCGATCCGGCCGTCGCCCAGATGGCGCGCCAGGTCGCCGGTCCGGTACAGCCGCCCGGCGTCCTGCCCGCTGAACGGGTCGCTGACGAATCGCTCCTTCGTAAGCCCAGGCTGGTTCAGGTACCCCCGGGCCAGCAGCGGCCCGCCGATGTGCAGCTCTCCGACCACCCCGGCCGGCACCAGCGCGCCGCGGCGGTCCAGGATGTACGTGCGCCGGCCCGGCAGGGGGCGCCCGATCGTGATCGTCTCCTGCTCCTGGCCCGCCTCACCGGTCGTCGCCGTGATCGTGGCTTCCGTCGGGCCGTACGCGTTCAGCAGCCGCACCCCCGCGACCGGCAGGCTGCGCCACTGCTGCACCGCCTGCAGCGGAAGCTGTTCCCCGCCAAGGATCACCAACCGCAGCCGCGTGCGCGCCAGCTCGTCTGGCCTTCGCGACCAGTCCCGCAGCGCCTGCGTCCAGTAGGTCGGCCACAGGTTCATGACGGTGATCTGGTGCTCGTTCACTTCCCGCAGCAGCTGCCGCGCGGGCCATATTTCTGTGCCCCGCATGACCAGCCGCCCCCCCGTGGCGAGCGTTGGCAGGATCTGCTCCAGCGACGCGTCCGCGGTGTACTGGCTGAACTGCAGGACCCGGTCGTCCGGTCCGAGCCCGTACTCTTCGATCATCGCGCGGCAATGGGCGGCCAGCACGCCCCGCTCCGCCATCGCTCCCTTCGGCTGGCCGGTCGACCCCGAGGTGTAGAAGACGCATGCCAGCTGTTCCTTGGCCGGCTGCCCGGCGAGCGGCTCATCGGCCTGCTGGCCGATCGCGTCCGCGGCCAGGTCCAGAGCCACGATCTCGGTGCCGGCGTTGGCGAGCCGGTGCCGCAGCCGTTCCTGCGTCAGCAGCAGCGGCATCTGAGTGTCCTGCACCACAAACTGGATCCGCTGCTCGGGAGCCTGCGGATCCAGGGGCACCTCGGCCCCGCCCGCCTTGAGGATGCCCAGCAGCGCGATCACCTGGTCCAGCGACCGCTCCAGGAAGACGCCGACGGCGACCTCGGCGCCCACCCCCCGTTCCCGGAGGTACCGCGCGAGCTGGTTGGCTCGGCCGTTCAGCTGCCCGTAGGTGAGTTCTTCTCCCTCGCAGGTCACCGCCACCGCGTCCGGCCTGGCCGTGGCCTGCCCGGCGATCAACTCCACGATGTCAGGGCCATCGCTCAGCTCTCGCCCCTTGCTCCAGTCCAGGAGCTGCTCGGTCTCCGCATCGGTCAGCAGCGGCAGCTGTCCCACCGGCTGCCACGGCTCCGAAGCCATTCCCTGGAGCAGCACGCGCCAGTGGCCGGCCATGCGCTCGATCGTCCCAGCTTCGAACAGGTCAGCGTTGTAGACGAATCGCGCGGCCAGGTCGGGTGCCAGGTCGTCGATCTCCAGGCAGAGGTCGAACTTTGCGGTCCGGGCGGCGGTGTCCTGCGGCGCGAGCTCCCACCCGTCCGACGTCGCGGGTGACCCCGCCCGGAACGACAACAGCACCTGCACCAGCGGCTGATAGCTGAGGCTGCGCTCCGGTTGTACCTCGCGCACCACGGCATCGAAGGGCACGTCGTCATGACTGGATGTCGCCTCGATCGCCGCCCGCGTCCGCGCGATCATCTCCCGCACGGTCGGCTCCGCCGAGAGGTCAGCCCGCAGCGCCATCGTGTTGACGAAGCATCCCACCACCCGCTGCAGGTCCGGCCGGTTGCGCCCCGGGACCGTCGTTCCCAGCAGGAAGTCATCCTGGCCGGTGTAGCGGTGCAGCAGCGTCTGGAACGCCGCCGTGAGCGTCGTGCGCAGCGTGGCCTGCTCCTGGCTGCTCAGCTCGCGCAGCCGCGCGGCCAGCGCCGCGCCGAGCCCGAAAGCCAGCACTCCGCCCCGGCCGCTCGGCTGGTCCGGCCGCCGGTGGTCTCCCGGCAGGTCCAGCACGGTCGGCGCGCCCGCCAGGTACTCGCCCCAGAACGCCAGGCCGGCCCTGATGTCCTCTTGACGCGGCTCCGCTCGCTGCCAGGCGGCGTAGTCGGCGTACTGCAGCCGCGGCTCATCCAGCTTGGGGGGCCGGCCCGCCGTCGCGGCGTCGTACAGTTCCCTCAGCTCCGGCAGGAAGACATCGATCATCGACACCTCGTCGGCAATGAGCCCGTGCACGGCCAGGAGCAGCTGGTGCTCGCGTTCCCGCAGCCTGACCAGCAGCGCCCGCAGCGGGGGCCCCTGCTCCAGGTCGAACGGCTGCATCGCCGCCTGCTCAGCCTTGCGCAGCGCTTCGTCCCGCTCCGCACCTTCCAGGCCGCTCAGGTCCGTCACCGCCCAGTCCACGCGGGCCGCGGGGTGCACGATCTGGACCGGCTGGCCGTCGCTGCTGCGGAAGGTCGTGCGCCAGATCTCATGCCGCTGGACGAACGCGGTCAGGCTTTCCTGCAGGACCGCCGCCCGCAGGTCGCCGCGGATCGTTAGCGTCCAGCACTCGTTATCCGCTGACGAGCGCGGCATCAGCTGGTAAAGGAACCACAGCTGCTCCTGCTCGTGCGACAACGGCGCGGTCTTCGCGTCGGGGAACTCACCCGCCCGATCCATTCCGTCCCCCTCACCCAAGTCGGCGCTCCCCTAGGCCGGCAAGCAGTGCATTGTTCAGCTTCTGGCAATGCAATGATCAATAAGCTATGCAGCACATGCGTGACCTGCACGAAAAAGCTCCCGAATGATGGATGATAAACCCTTCACGGTCAGGCCGGGTAGCGGTGGCGGCCGGCCGGCGCAGCGATCAGCACGTCCCACAGGCCCGGGCTGATCGCTATCGCAACGGCTACCTGGCTTGCGAGAATGGCCAGCGCCGCGCCGACGGTCCCGGCGGCGGCGACCAGGACGACAGCCAGGCCGAGCGTCAGGACACCCCGGGCCGCCTGGATGAGCGCGACCAGCGACGTCCGGCTCTGCGCGCGCAGCGCGCCAAGGTACAGCTCGATGACCGCGCTGGGCAGCGCGGCCGCGGTGAGCAGCTGGAGCAGCAGCGTTCCGTGTGCCGCGTAAGCGGACCCGAAGAGCCTCAGGCCCCAAGGGGCGATCAGGGCGACGATGGCACAGCTTGGCACCAGGATCAGCGACATCTTGCGTAGCGCCTGCCGGGAATGGGCGGCGAGCGCGGTCGCGTCGAACGACCCTTCGACGGTCAGGGACATGGCCATGTTGATGCCGACCGTGTTTACGGTGCCCGAGATCAGCCATGCCATGTAGAAATACGCGGTGAACTGCGCGGCGACGTGGGCGGCGACCACGACAGGAACCAGGCTGCTGCCGGCCAGCAGGAAAACTGCCCCGGAGTAATCGCCGGCCAGGAACCGTCCTATCTGACGGCTGCTGAGCTGGCCGTCGCCCGTCTGGCGTACGTGACGGGGAACCAGGCCGCCAAAGATGAGCAGGTTGACCAGCGGCACGGCCACGATGACCGGAAGCATCCAGGACACGTAGATCCCGGGCAGGCCTGGAAGGACGGTCACCAGGAACACCAGCAGGACGATCTTGACCACGCCGAAGATGCCGTTCTCCACGAGCACCCAGACCGCGCTGCGCAGCCCGATCAGCACGCTGTCCTGCAGGGTGAACAGGGCCCAGACGAGCACGCACCCCGCGAACACCAGGCCGGCGACCGGCTTGCCGAGTTCTGCATAGGATCTGCCCCACCATCGGGTGGTCAGCAGGAACACGGTCGTAAAGCACGCCGACGCCATGACGCTGACCGCGTAGGCGCGGATGACGAGCGTCCGGGTCTGCCGGCCGGCCTGCGGGATGAAGCGATTGAGCGCGCCGTTGAAGTTCAGCGCCGTGATCCCGGCCAGAAAGTTCATCGCGACGAAGAGGGCCGACGCCTTGCCGACGTCCGCTGCGGGGTAGAGCCGCGCCATCAGCAGCCAGTAGACGAGGCCGAGCCCGCTTGTCGCGGCGGTGTTGGCGATCAGCGAATAGCCGTTGCGGGCCAGCGGGTCAGCGAGCTGCTGGCGCATCCCGGTGATGGTGGGAAGGACCAGAAACCGCTGGGGCCCCCGCGGCCCCCGCGGCCCCCCCGCGCGCGCCCGCCGCTGGCGTTCGGCCCTGCGGTCTGGCCGCTGCCCGCCGCCGACGACACCGCTCTGGGGATCGGCCCTATTTGCCACGCGAACAGCCCCAGGCAGGCCTGGCTGGCCGCATCGCGGACCACCAGCCATGGCCATTGGCCGCCCGGCCCGCGGGAAAGGCCCGCAGGGCAGCGCTGCCCGGTATGACCTGACGGGACATGTGGATCCTCGGAGGGTGGCGAATGGGAGCCAGGCAGCCTGGCGGAACCGCTTCCCTGCCCGGCCGTGCGCTGCCGCGACGATTGTAGTATTCGTGATCCCGTTATGCACTCCTTGCGTATCCCATAGGCCGTATTGCCGTCCTCGGCGGCGCTTCCGGGCATGATCCGCACCAGCCGCCGGCCCTCGTCATCATCGATCTCACGCACCCGCTGGCGTTCGCTCACCCAGCCAATCTTGAGGATCAGCGACCCGGGCGACAGCGACCCGTCCAAGGCCATCCGCAGGGCAGACGTGATCTGCTACGGCACTAGCATGGGGCGCCTACCCCTCCGCACCAGAAAAGGAAGCCCGGATGACGTTCACCAGCGTTAATCCGCATGACCCCGCCGACGTGATCGGCGAGTGGGATCCGGCCGGCGAGGGGGGTGTGACCGCGACGGTCGGGCGGGCAAGCAGGGCCGCCGAGACCTGGCGCCGTGCCCCGGGAGCATCGCGGGCGGCCGCCCTCGGCCAGGCGGCCGATGCCATGCAGCGGCGAGCCGCCGACGTCGTCGCGCTGACCGTCCGCGAGGTCGGCAAGCCGGTCTCGGAGGCACGCGGCGAGGTGGCCAGGGCGGTGGCGATCCTGCGCTATTACGCGCAGCTGGCGCTGCTGCCCGATGGCGAGACGCTGCCGGCCGCCGACCCGGACGCGCTGCTGATGACCCGCTACCGCCCGGTGGGCGTCACCGCGCTGCTGACGCCGTGGAACTTCCCGGTGGCGATTCCGCTGTGGAAGGCCGCCCCGAGCCTCGCCTACGGCAACGCGACGATCCTCAAGCCGTCCAGCGCCGCGGCGGCCACCGCGCTGCTGCTGCACGAGATCATCGCGCCGGCCCTGCCCGACGGCGTCTTCCAGGTGCTGCTCGGCGGCGCGGAGACCGCGCGCCCGCTGATCGAGGACCCCGGCGTGGCCGCGGTCTCCTTCACCGGCTCGGTCCCGGTGGGCAGGGACATCACCGGCCGGGTGGCCGCCAGGGGCGGCAAGGTCCAGGCCGAGATGGGCGGGCAGAACGCGTCGATCGTGCTCGCCGACGCCGACCTGGACCGGGCGGCCAGCACGATCGCCTACGCGGCGATGGGCTACGCGGGCCAGAAGTGCACGGCGACCAGCCGGGTGATCGTCGAGAAGGCGGTGTACGGCGAGTTCCGTGACCGCCTCGCCAGCGCGGTCACGTCGCTGCAGGTCCAGGACCCCGCCGCGGACGGCACGCTGGTCGGCCCGGTGATCGACGAGCGCGCACGGTCGTCGGCCCTGGCCGCGGTCGCCGGGTCCGGCGGCCGGGTGATCACCGGCGGCAGCGCGCTCGACGGGCCCGGCTACTACCTGGCACCGACGCTCGTCGAGCTGGACGACGCCACCGGGCCGCTGGCCACCGAGGAGGTCTTCGCCCCGGTGGCCGCGGTGCTCAGCGCCGACTCCGCCGAGCAGGCTGTCGAGATCGCCAACGGCGTCCGGTTTGGGCTGGTCGCCGCCGTGTTCACCAGTGACCTGGGCCACGCGCTCCGGCTGACCGGCGAACTCGACGCCGGGATGGTCAGGGTCAACGCGCCCACGTCCGGCGTTGACTTCCACGCCCCGTTCGGCGGGGCCAAGGAATCCAGCTACGGCCCCCGCGAGCAGGGCCTGGCCGCCCGCGCCTTCTACACCGAGTCGCGCACCGTGCTGATCACGCCCTGAGCACAGCTCAGGGCGTGATCAGCGTGTCACTAGGCCCGGAGCTCACGCCCTGAGCACAGCTCAGGGCGTGATCAGCGTGTCACTAGGCCCGGAGCTCACGCCCTGAGCGCGGCTCACCAGCCGGACGGCAGCGGCATGCCCTCGGTGTAGCCCGCCGCGCCCTGCACGCCGACGACCGCGCGGTCGTGCAGTTCGTCGAGGTCACTGGCGCCCGCGTAGGTGCACGCGCTGCGCAGGCCGGCGGTGATCGAGTCGATCAGGTCCTCCACGCCGGGCCGCTGCGGGTCGAGGTACATCCGCGAGCTGGAGATCCCTTCCTCGAACAGTTCCTTGCGAGCCCGCTCGAAGGGGGAGTCGGCCGCCGCGCGCAGCCGCACGGCCCTGGCCGAGGCCATGCCGAAGCTCTCCTTGTACAGCCGGCCGTCGGCGTCCCGGAACACGTCGCCGGGGGACTCGCAGGTCCCGGCGAACCAGGACCCGATCATGACGTTGGACGCGCCGGCCGCCAGGGCCAGGGCCACGTCCCTCGGGTAACGGACGCCGCCGTCGGCCCACACGTGCGCGCCGAGCCTGCGTGCCTCGGCGGCGCACTCAAGCACCGCGCTGAACTGCGGGCGGCCGACCCCGGTCATCATCCGGGTGGTGCACATGGCGCCCGGCCCGACGCCGACCTTCACGATGTCGGCGCCCGCCTCGACCAGGTCCGCGACGCCCGCCGCGGTCACCACGTTCCCCGCGACCACCGGCACGGACGGCGAGATGTCCCGCACCGCGCTCAGCGCGTGGACCATCTTGTCCTGGTGGCCGTGCGCGGTGTCGATCACCAGCAGGTCCGCCCCCGCGTCCAGCAGCAGCTTGGCCTTGCCCGCGACGTCGCCGTTGATGCCGACCGCGGCCCCGATCCGCAGCCGGCCGCGGCCGTCGGTGGCCGGCCGGTACAGCGTGGCACGCAGCGCGCCCGTGCGGGTCAGGATGCCCACGCACCGCCCGGCGGCGTCCACCACCGGGGCGAACCGGTGCCTGCCCTCGTGCAGCAGCGCGAACGCGTGCTCCGGATCGGTCCCTGCGGGCAGGGTGAACACGTCCGTGGACATGACTTGCCGGAGCTGGGTGAACCTGTCCACGCCGTTGCAGTCGGACTCGGTGACCACACCCACCGGGCGGCCGTCCTCGACCACGACCACGGCGCCGTGCGCCCGCTTGGGCAGCAGGCTGAGCGCATGCCCGGTCGTGGCCCCGGGCCCGAGCGTCAGCGGGGTGTCGTGCACCAGATCACGGCCTTTCACCCAGGCCACAACCTCGGCGACCACGTCGACGGGTATGTCCTGGGGCAGCACGGCCAGCCCGCCGCGGCGGGCCACGGTCTCCGCCATCCGGCGCCCGGCGACCGCGGTCATGTTGGCCACGACCACCGGAATCGTTGTGCCGCTGCCGTCGCTGGTGGCCAGGCTGACGTCCAGCCTGGAGGACACGGCCGACCGGCTGGGCACCAGGAACACGTCGCTGTAGGCCAGGTCGTGGAACGGCCGCTGCTCGGTAAGGAATCGCACGTCACCGATTCTGCCCCCACGCGGCGGGTGCGAACGTCGGCGGCGGTCAGCCAGGGCGGCGGGCGGCCGGGGCACGGCCCCCCGGGCCGGTCTCACGTCCCGTGAAACGCCGCATAGATGATCGCGCTGAGCCGGTCCGCCATCTCTTCCCTGGGCAGCCGTACCTCGACGCTGAGCAGGTAGTTCACGCGCTCCAGCATCATCAGGCAGGCGAAGGCGGTCAGTTCGGCGTGCTCCGGCACCCCGCCGCCTTCCCCTGACCCGCGTGCCGCCGCGGCCGCTGCGGTCATTCCCTGGGTGATCGCCTCGGCGACGCGGAAGCTGAGCTGCAGCCCGTCGCCGTACACCTCGTCGTTGACATCGTCTGCCGAGCTCAGGATGCGGAGTATCGGGGCGTGTGCCGCGTACGTGTCGCAGAACTTCCTGACCCAGTTGCGCAGCGCCTCGCGGCCGGCGTCGTTGCGGGTCACCACGGGGAAGTCGCCGGTGATGATCTCCATGTCGCGCAGCGCGTCCCGGAGCATCGTCCGGAACAGGTCATCCTTGTTCGCGAAGTACAGGTAGAACGTGCCGTGCGAGGTCTTGGCCCGGCGGACCACGTCGTCGACCCGCACCTCCTGGAAGCCCTTCTCGTCGAACTCGGCGAGCGCGGCCTCGAGCAGCTTGCGCACGGTCTCACGGCCCTGGCGGCCAAGCTCACGTTCCTGCGCGGGCGTGCCGCCATCCAGCGACGGCCGAATCCGGCTCGTCCCGGCCTCCGGGCGGCCGGGGGGTGGGGCCGTCTTCCCGTCCGTCAGCGCGTCGCGGGCCCGGTCCGGAACAGTCCTGTCCTGCACGATCCCCTCAAGCCTGGTGTCATCCTGCGGATTCCCGCTGGTTCCTTCCGGTCATGAGCCGCAAGGCCCACCGGCCCGTGTCGCGTCCGGAGCGACGGGGACAGGCCGTTTCCGCGGTGGTCACGGGCCGAGTACCTGGTTCAGGTAAGCATTGCCGAACCGGCGCTCGGGGTCGAGTTCGTCGCGCAACGCAACAAAGTCGCCGTACCTAGGGTACGCCCGGCGCAGGTACTCCGCGCTTCTGGTGTGAATCTTGCCCCAGTGCGGCCGCCCGCCCACCGCGGTCATCAACGCTTCCACGTCGCGGAAATACTCCTCGTGCGCCGACGCGTGGTACACGTGGATCGCGATGTAGGCGCTGTCCCTGCCGTAGGCGGTGGACAGCCAGGGGTCGTCCGGCGGGGTGACCCTGACCTCGATGGGGAAGCTGATGCTCCAGTCCCGCCGCGCGAACAGCGCGCGCAGCTCGCCCAGCACGTCGGGCAGCGTGTCGCGGGGAATCGCGTACTCCTGCTCCTTGAACCTGACCCGCCGCGGGCTGGTGAACACGCGGTACGCGGCGTCGGTGTAGGTGCGCGCGCCGAGCGCCCTGCTGGCCACGCCGTTGACGGTCCGGATCACTCCCGGGACCGCGTGGCCGAGCCGGCACGTGGCCCCGAACAGCGTGTTGGACAGGAACTCGTCGTCGATCAGGTAGCGCAGCCGGGGGAGCGGCCTGGCCGGGCCGGCCGACCGGTTGTTCCGCTTGGTCAGGCAGAACTCGGTATGCGGGAACCAGTAGAACTCGAAGTGCTCGTTATCCGAGGTCAGCTCCTCCAGCCGGGCGATCACCTCGGACCAGCGCATCGGCTCTTCCCGCGCCTCAAGGAGAAATTCGGGCACCACCTTGAACGTCACGGCAGTGACCACTCCGAGCGCGCCGAGACCCACCCGCGCGGCATCGAAAAGGTCCGAGGCCGGTGCAGCATCGACGCGCCTTCCGGCGGAGCCGGTGCCAGCCGCGGCGGCCGGCTCCGCCGGCCGTGAAGGGGGACCGTGAAGCGGGGATGAGGAGGTGGGCGCGGGGTGCGGGCGCGCGGGGGGGTCCTGAGGGGTCGTCCCCCCCGGGCTAGCACTGCAGGTCACGATCGAGCCGTCGGCGAGGACCAGTTCCAGCCCGGCCACCTGGGAGGCCATGCCGCCGACGTCGCGGCCGGTGCCGTGGGTGCCGGTCTGGATCGCGCCGGCCACGGTCTGCACCTGGATGTCGCCCATGTTCGCCAGCGACAGGCCCTGGGCCAGCAGCTCGGCGTTGAGCACGCGCAGCGGGCAGCCGGCCTCGACGGTGACGGTCCTGGCGGCGGCGTCGACCGACCTGATGCGGGTCATCCCGCCCGGGTACAGCAGCACCCCGTCGGTGACCGCGGCCGGCGTGAACGAGTGCCCGCTGCCGACCATCCGGACCGTGAGCCCGTCGGCGGCCGCCTTGCGGACCTCGGCCGCCACCTCCTCCGCGGACCGCGGCGTGGCGGTCCTGCGCGGCCGCGCCCGCTGGTTGCCGGCCCAGTTCCGCCATCCGGGGCCCGCCTCGGCCTGCCGGTCATTCTCGCGCATCGGCCCATTCTGCCGTTTCTGCTCCCGGGTGCACCATCGGCCGTGCCCGAAGCCTGCGCAGCCCGGACAGGCACACGGCCGTCGCCGTCGCGCCGCAGCAGGCGGCGAGCACGTAGCCCCAGCGGGCTCCGGCCGCATCGATGACCTGCCCGGCGACGGCCGACCCGGCCGCCACCCCGACCGAGATCGCCGATGACAGCCACGCCAGCCCCTCGGTCCTGCGGCCGTCCGGCGCCTGCGCCTCGACCAGGCTGAACCCCGCGATCAGCGTCGGCGAGATCGCGAGCCCGGAGACGAAGACCACCATGGCCAGCACGGCCAGCCCGGGTGCGGCCCAGAACGCCGCGGTGCCCGCGGTCATCAGGCACAGGGTGATCGCGAACCTGCGGTGCACCGGCGTGCGCCAGCGCCGTGATCCGTACCAGAGCCCCCCGGTCGCGCTGCCCAGGGCGTACGCAGCGAGCACGAAGCCCGCCAGCGGCTTGTGCCCCTGCTCCTGCGCGAAGTCCACGGTGGACAGGTCGATCGTGGCGAACATGGTGCCGAGGAAGAAGTAGACCGGCGACAGCGTGACCAGGCCGGGCGCCGGCACGCCCGGCTCGCCAGACCGCCGTTGCATGGGCCTGGCCGGGGGCTCGGTGCGGCGCTGGGCGGCGAACAGCAGGGTCCCGGTCACGCAGGCCACCATGGCCACGGCGACCCCCGCGGCCGGGTAGACCTCGGTAGCCAGCAGCGTGACCACGGCCGGGCCGATCACGAAGATCATCTCGTCGGCGACCGATTCCAGCGAGTACGCGGCGTGCAGCAGCGGCGAGCCGCCGAGCAGGGCGCTCCACCGGGCCCGGACCATGGAGCCGAGCGACGGCATCGACGCGCCGGCCAGCCCTCCGGAGACCAGCATCGTCCACAGCGGTGCCCGCTCCGCCGCGGTGCCGATCAGCGCCAGAGTGCTGGCTGCGAAAAACGCGGTCAGCGGCAGCAGCACCCGGCGCTGGCCGAGGCGGTCGGCAAGCCTGGCCGCCAGCGGCGCGCAGATCGCGTAGCCGACCGATCCTGCCGCCGCCACGATCCCGGCCAGCCCGTAGCTGCCGGTGACCGACGCGATCAGCAGCACCGTGCCGAGGCCAAACATGGACATTGGCAGCCGGCCAATGAAGCCCGCGGCGGAAAAACGGAGCGCTCCGGGTCGGCCGAGCACTTCGGCGAATGGGTTGCCGCGCCGCTGACCGCGGTCCCCGACCTGCAGCATTACTGGCTGACCTCCCCAGTGCACGGTACATCAGGGGCACGACGTTTCCGTGCGGGCGGGCGCTGAACCCTCTTCATCCTCCCCTGAGTGCTCACGTACTGTGAGCGTGGCATGGCCGGATGAAAAGAGTTCTATGCTTCCGCCGGCAAGCGGGTTGGGCTGTCCTTTCCGGAAGGCGCCGGGTTAAGGTAAGTGGCGATGATGAGACGGTCGATCCGGGGCCGCGGGCCGCGTGCCCCTGTTTCCGGTTCGCGGAGCGGTTGCGTTCGCTTCCTGGCCGCTTTGCGGACTCCCGGCTCGCTGAGGCGGCGCAGCATGGCGGGCTGCAGCGCTCTGATCCTGATCGGGGTGGGCGCCTACGCCGGGATCATCCAGCCTGCCTCGGGCGTCTCCGGCGGCGCCCAGCCGAGTCGGCCGGCTGCCGCCGCGCGCACTGCCGCGACCTCGTTCCGGCAGATCATCCTGCCGGACCTGCTGGTCGTGCTGCGCGCCGGGTTCACCAGCCAGCAGCTGGCCAGCCTGAGCAAGATCACCGGCGTACGGGACATGATCGCCTTCGACGGCGCGGAGATAAAGGCCGGGAGCCAGCCCGTGAGCGTGATCGGCGTGGACCCGGCCCAGTTCCGCTCCTGGGTGCCGCTGCAGACCGCCTCGGACCAGTCCTTCTGGACGGCGCTGGCCGACGGCGAGTTCGTCGCCTCCCCGGCGGCTCGCTCTGGCCTGCGGCTGCGCGCCGGCGCCAGCTACCAGCTGACCGGCAGCACCAAGCGGACGGTCACCTTCGGCGGATCGGCCACGCTGGGCATCGAGGGCGTCGATCTGCTGGTGGACACCAGGCTGTCGGCCGAACTTGGCCTGGTGCACCGGGTCGCGGCGCTGATCAGCGCGCCCGGCGTCGGCCTGACGACGCTGACCGGCAAGGTCAAGGCCCTGCTCGGGAAGTCAGCCGAGATCGTCAGCCTGCGCCAGCAGGAACGACAGAAGCAGCTTCCGGTGAGCACCCGGCCCGCTTCTGGCCAGCGGCCAACCACGTACCTGCAGCTCTTCCAGGACTCGGCAGCCGAGTACTGCCCAGGGCTGTCCTGGACCGTGCTGGCCGCGATCGGCCAGATCGAGAGCGGCGATGGCGCCAACGAGGGACCGTCGTCGGCCGGGGCACTGGGGCCGATGCAGTTCCTGCCGTCGACCTGGGCGGTCTGGGGTATCGACGCGTTCGGCCAGACCGGGTCTCCGGACATCATGGACCCGTATGACGCGGTGCCGTCGGCCGCCCGGATGCTCTGCGCCGACGGGGCGGCGGCGGGCGGGGCCTCGCTGCGAGCCGCCATCTTCGACTACAACCACGCAGACTGGTACGTCAACGAGGTCCTCTCGCTGGCCGCGGAGTACGCCCAGGACTACTCCTGAGACCTGCGCGGGCCGCTGCTTCGCGCACTCCCGCGTGCGGGCCGCTGCTTCGCGCACTCCCGCGTGCGGGCCGCTGCCTCGCGCACTCCCGCGTGCGGGCCGCTGCCTCGCGCACTCCCGCGTGCGGGCCGCTGCCTCGCATCTCCCCGCCTGCGGCGCTCTGCCCAGGCATCCCCTGTCAGGGCTCTGCCCCCGCAGTCCCACGGCGGCGGGCTCTGCCCCCCAGCCCCGCGGGCTTCGCCCCCGCACTGTTCCCGGCCTGGTTGGATGGTGACATGCCCAGCTACGACGCGTTCCTGCTCGTGTCTTTCGGCGGTCCCGAGGGACCAGACGACGTGATGCCGTTCCTGGAGAACGTCACCCGGGGCCGCGGGGTGCCGCGGCAGCGCCTGGAACACGTTGCCGAGCACTACTACCGGTTCGGCGGGGTGAGCCCGATCAACCAGGAGTGCCGTAACCTGCTCGCCGCGGTCGAGAAGGACTTCGCCGCAAGCGACGTCGACCTGCCCGTCTACTGGGGCAACCGGAACTGGGATCCGCTGCTTGCCGACACCGTGGCCGCGATGGCCGCCGACGGAAGACGGCACGCGATCGCGTTCGCGACCTCGGCCTACAGTTCCTACTCGGGGTGCAGGCAGTACCTGGAAGACATCGAGCGGGCCAGGGAGGCTGTGCCCGGGGCGCCGCGCATCGACAAGCTCAGGCCGTTCTTCAATCACCCCGGGTTCGTCGAGCCGCTGGCCGACGCCGCGCGCAGCGCTGCCGAGTCGCTGCGGTCAGGCGTTCAAGATGATTATGACCTTGTATTCACGGCGCACAGCATCCCGGAGGCGATGTCAAGGGCGAGCGGGCCGTCTGGGAACGCGTACCCTACGCAGCTCGCCGAGGCCTCGCGGCTGGTGGCCGAGCGGTTGGGGCGGGCGGGCTCCTGGCGCCTCGTGTACCAGAGCCGCAGCGGGCCGCCGTCGGTGCCCTGGCTCGTCCCTGACTTGGATGACTGCCTTAAAGACCTGGCCGGATCTGGCAGCAAGGGCGTGGTGCTCGTCCCCGTCGGGTTCGTCTCCGACCACATGGAGGTGGTCTTCGACCTCGACATCGAGGCGGCCGAGACCGCCGAACGGCTCGGCCTGCCGCTGGCCCGTGCGGCCACCCCCGGGACCGATCCCAGGTTCATCGCGATGATCACTGAGCTGGTCGCCGAGCGGCTCGACGGCCGGCCGCCCAGGGCGCTGGGCAGCATGGGGCCTGCCCTGAGCACCTGCGGCAGCGGCTGCTGCGGGGCCGTAGCGACCAGGCCGCGGACCGAGCCGTGAGCGAGTCCGTGCACGCGCCTGCCGACCTGCTCGGGCTGGCCTGCATGGCGGCCGTGGCGGCCGGCGGCCTGCTGGTCCGCAGCGGCGGGCGCGCCACGGTGGTGGCCACGAAGTCGAGCCCGACCGACGTGGTGACCGAGGCGGACCGCGCCGCCGAAGCGCTGATCAGAGAGCTGATCGAGGAGCACAGGCCGGGCGACCGGATCCTCGGCGAGGAGGGCGGGGAGACCGGGTCGCCGGGCGCGATCCGCTGGATCGTGGACCCGCTGGACGGCACCGTGAACTATCTGTACGGGCTGCCGGACTGGGCGGTCAGCATCGCCGCCGAGGTAGACGGCACGGTCGTGGCCGGGGCGGTGTTCGTGCCGCGGCGCGACGAGCTGTTCAGTGCACAGCTTGGCGGCGGCGCCTGGCTGAGCTCAGGCGGGCTGGACAGCGACGACGCGGCTTCCTCGGCCAGGCTCTCCTGCAACACCGGGGTGCCGCTGGACCGGGCGCTGGTAGCGACGGGCTTCGGGTACGAGGCGGGACGGCGGCTGGTCCAGGCCGAGGTGTTGCGGACCGTCCTGCCAGGGGTGCGCGACATCCGCCGCGGCGGGTCGGCCGCCGTGGACCTGTGCTCGGTTGCCTCGGGCACCGTGGACGCCTACTACGAGCGGGGGGTCAACCTCTGGGACATCGCCGCGGGCAGCCTGATCGCGGCCGAGGCCGGCGCGGTGGTGACCGGGATGCACGGCAGGCCGCCTGGCCCGTCCATGACCATCGCCGCAGCGCAGCCGCTGCTCGGCGAGCTGCACGACCTGCTGGCGAGCACGGACCCGGAGCGCGACGGGTGAGCGGCCGCGCGGCGGGCCCGACGCGCGCGCTCCGAGAAACACTGAGCCGGGCGCTACTGGTCCTTAACTGCGGGGGTTAAGCCTCCGGTGCCGGGTCTGCGTCTCGGCCGCCGCGTCGGCTCACGGCCGGCCCGCTGCCCCGGCAGGCCCGGGCGGCCGGTTTCATGATCTGGGTGCTTTACCAGCGCTATGAGCTGGCCAGGTACCCAGATCATGGCGACCCTGCTTCGGGACCGTCCGGAAACCGGGT